>Ga0070708_100005563_pt1 | contig 9983 bp, 7 predicted proteins | sample KBSK5503metaG_FD_65469 | JGI IMG/M metagenome (GOLD analysis project Ga0070708, IMG submission 65469) | Corn, switchgrass and miscanthus rhizosphere microbial communities from Kellogg Biological Station, Michigan, USA - KBS K5-50-3 metaG | ecosystem: Host-associated > Plants > Roots >... | reverse complement strand
TGCGCGCGGCGACGGTCGAGCCCGCGCTCTCCGCCCGGCTGCGCCGCATCGAGACGGCCTTCCGCAGCGGCGATGCGGGCTCGCTGCGTCCCGCCTTCACCGCCAACACGAAGGTGCGGGTGGACCTCAAGGACGTCATGGAGGGCCCGGGGTCCTACGGACCGAGCCAGCTCGAGGTCATCTTCGGCCGCATCTTCGACGAGAACCGCACTCGGCAGTTCTCGTTCAAGGACGAGGACGTCACCGTGTCCGGTCCGGGCATCGCCTTCGCGCGCGGACGATGGGTGCGGAGGTCGGGCCGCGGCGGCGCGGAGGCCACGGACACGGTGACCTTCACCCTGCGCCAGGAGAGCGGCGACTGGCGGATCCACGAGATCCGCTCCTCACGCTGACCGCGCGTGGCGCGTGACGCCGGCTAGCGTTCGCGCGCCGTTTGTGGTCTTTTCTTCCTGATGGCGGATGCGCGCTCGCTCCCGGCGGCCCCGCCGCCTCCCGCCCGCTCCGCCGCGGGACCGCTCGCGGCGGGGGCGCTCGTCGTGGCCGACGTCCTCTGGGCCGCCCCCGCATCCGGGATCCTGACCGCGGCCGCCGCCCTGCTGCTCGCGGCCACGGCACGACGCGCGCGCCGTACCCTCACCGCCCTGGCCACCCTGCTCGTCCTCATCCAGGCCGCCGCCGCCATCCACTGGCACGTCCAGGCCGCGCGCTGGCCCCGCTGGGCGGAGACGCGTGCGCAGGCAAGGCTCCTGGCCGTCGAGAAGCGCGCGCAGGCCCTGGTCGAGAGCCTGCAGGCGCAGGCGGCCTCCGTCGCCGCCCTCGACGATGCGAGGAGCGCCGTGGCCGGCGATCGGGCCGCGCTGGTGCGGCTGTTCGGCGAGCTCGAAGCGCGGGCACGCGACCGCGACCCCGCGCCGTCGCTGGCCGTGGACGCGATCCCCTTGCGCCCCCTCGCCTGGGCGGGGCGCACGTCGGATCCGGCCGTGCTGGAAGGCCTCGTCAACAATCGCGCGGACGTGTTCGTGCTCGGCGGCACCGTGACCACGACCCTGGTGGCGAGCGCTCCGATCCACGGAAAGGACGGAGCCTGGTCGGGCGTGGCCACCGTCGCCCTCCCCATCGAGACGCGCCGCAACGTGCGCAACGAGTACCTCCACGATTACGACCTTCTGGCCGGTCCGGAAGGGGGGGTCGAGTTCCGCTACGTGGACGCCCACGGCGAGAGAGAGGGTCCTCGGCCCTTCCCGCCCCCGGCCACCGGCGTCTTCTTCCGCGACGGCATCCTCCGCTCGCCGGACGGCGGCGTGCTGGCGGCGGTGCGCGCGATCGTGCCGCCGCTGGACGAGGCGCAGCGCACGCTGGAAGCGCACTACCGGCGTGGCCTTTCCCTCGTGGCCGCCGTCCTGCTCGTGGCCTGGGCCATCGGAGACCGGCGGGAGCGGGGACGGCGCGCGTGGCGATGGGCCGCCGCCGCCGTCGCCTGCCGCCTCCTGTTCGTGTACGTCCCGCCTGCCTTCCCGCTGCTCTCGTCGGAGCTCGTGTCGCCGGACACGTATGCCTCCACTCTGCTGGGGCCGTTCCTCATCAGCCCCGTCGACCTGCTCCTCACCGCAATCGCGCTCCTGGCCCTGGCCGCGGCCGCCTTCGATGGCGTGCGGCGCCTTCCCGCGGGGGCGCCCTCCGTGATCCGCACGCTCGGCGCCACCCTCCTGGCCATACCCCTCCTCGCGGGGACGTTCCGCCTGATCCAGGACACGGTCGTGAACTGCTCCCTCGACCTGACCGTGCTGCCCCTCGTTCCGCGCTCCGCGGCGCACCTCACCATCGACCTCGCGCTCCTCTGCGTCATGGCGGCGGGGGCCCTGGGCGTCGCCAGCGCGCTGACCCTCGGCGGCCCCATGCCGCTGACCCGCGGCCTTCGTATCGCCATGGTGCTGGTCCTGGCCGCGGCCGCCACCACGGGCGTGCGGTACTGGCCCGGGGAGCATGACGTCCCGCTCGCGGCCGTCTTCCTGCTGTTCGCCCTCACCGTGGGCGCGGCCATGGAGGCGCGCGCGGCCCGTGAGCGTCTGAGCGCCGTGCGACCTGGCGCCTCCGCGGCTCTGGTGTTGTTGCTGGTGGCCGCCCTGGCCGCGCTCCTCTATCCCACCCTCGTCCACGACACCCAGCAGACGCTGCGGCTGCAGATCGAGCGTGACTACGCGTCGCTCGTCCTCCGCCAGCCGGAGTGGCGCCAATACGCCCTCGAGGGAACGGAGCGCGCCATCGACTCCATGAACGTGCTCGAGGATGCGCCCCCCGGCATCTACCCTCCCGGCATCGAGGAGCTCGCCTTCGCCGTCTGGTCCGCCACCGAGCTCTCCGCCTATGGCTTCTCGTCCGCGATCGAGATCCAGGACGCCAGCGGGACCGTGATCAGCCGCTTCGCCCTCAACCTGCCCTCCATCGCTTCCCGCGAGAGGCGGCTCCCGCGCGGCGCGGAGTGGATGGTCTCCCGCGAGCCCGTGAGCCTCGCCAGCACGGAGACGCTCGTGCTGCATGCGCAGCGGCTGCTGACCTACCACGGCCAAGCCCACGGCGCGATCCACGTCTACGTGGGTGAGGACTTCTGGAGCCTCCCCTTCGTGCAGGGGCGCGACCCCTATTCCGTGCTGTATCGCAACACCGCCCGCGGCGGGCTCCCGGACCGGCCGGTGACCCTCCTCGTGTACGACACGCACCGCGACGTCGCCTTCAGCTCGGCGGAGCGGCCGCCGGCCCTCGACCCCGATCTGGCCACGCGCGCGCTGGAGGCCAGCCGGCGCGGGACGGGCGTGTGGACGACGCTCGAGGTGGACGGGGTGACCCAGCACGCCTACGTGTTCGCGACGCCCGACCTCGTGTACGCGCTCACCTACCGGGCCCTCTCCCCCGGCCGCTACGCGGCCGACCTCGTGGAAGCGGTCTCCGCGCTGGTCCTGCTCGGCGTCCTCGTCCTCGTGCTGGCGGTGCTCGTGCGCTCGGTGCTGCGCCGCCCTTCCCTGTCCCTGCCGTCCCTGTTCGCGGCGGTGGGCCGCCGCTTCGCCCTCCGCCTCTTCGTCGCCTTCACGCTCGTGGCCTTCGTCCCCGCGGCCGTCCTCCAGGTCGTGGTCAGCGGCTTCGTCAGCGCGCGCCTGCGCAAGGAGTCGGACGACCAGGCCCTGGAACGCGCGTCGGTGGCCAAGAAGGCGGTCGAGGATTACGCGTTCTTCCAACGCGAGGAAGCCACGGGCTCGGAGTCGGTCACGGACGCGGCGCTGGTCTGGCTCGCCTCCGTGGTGAAGAACGACCTCGACCTGTTCGAGCGCGGGCGTCTCGTCGCGTCGAGCAAGCGCGAGCTATACGCGTCGGGCCTCCTCGCCCCCCGCGTGTCCGGTTCCGTCTATCGCGCGATCGTCCTCGAAGGGCAGCCCTCGACGCTCCAGACGGAGCGGATCGGCGACTTCTCGTACCTGGTCGCCTCCGTGCCCGTTCACGTGGGCGGGCCCGAGCACGGCGTGCTTTCGATGCCGCTCGCCCTGAGACAGCGCGAGGTCGAGGCCACCGTCGACGACCTCGACCGCACCATCCGCCTGGCCTCCGTGCTCTTCCTCGGTCTGGCCGCGGGCATCGCTCTCACCATGGCCCGCCGCATCTCCGGGCCCATCCAGGAGCTCACGCGGGCCACGCGCCGCATCGCGCTGGGCGACCTCGAGGCCCGGGTGGAGGCCACCAGCCAGGACGAGCTGCGCCGGCTCGTCGACGCCTTCAACCAGATGGCGCGCGACCTGCACGCCCAGCGCCGCGACCTGGAGCGGAGCAACCGGCTGGCCGCCTGGGCGGACATGGCCCGGCAGGTCGCGCACGAGGTGAAGAACCCGCTCACCCCCATCCAGCTCTCCGCCGAGCACCTGCGACGCGTGTTCGCGGACCGCAGCGAGGATTTCGCACACACGCTCGAGACCTGCACCGACACCATCCTCAAGCAGGTGCGCACCCTGCGCGGGATCGTGACCGAGTTCTCGGCCTTCGCGCGGCCGCCGGCGGACGAGCGGTCCGCGCAGGACCCGCGCACGATGCTGGAGGAGGCCGTCCGGCCCTACCAGGCCGGCCTGCCCCCGCGCGTGGAGCTGACCCTCGACCTCGACGGCGCCGCGCCCGCCGTGCGCGCCGATCGCCGCCTCCTGGAGCGCGCGATCGTGAACCTGCTGGAGAACGCCCTGCAGGCGGTCGGCGAGGCCGGGGCCATCCGCGTCAGCCTGCGGACGCGAGACGAGGGGCGCCGTGTGGAGATCGAGGTGCGCGACTCCGGCCCCGGGGTGGCCCCGGAAGTCCGCGACCGCATCTTCGAGCCGTTCTTCTCGACGAAGACCAGCGGCAGCGGCCTCGGACTCGCCCTGGTGAAGAAGATCGTGGAGGACCACGGCGGCGGCGTCAGCCTCGAGAGCACGCCGGGCGAGCCGACCCGGGCCCTCCTATGGTTGCCGGCCGCCGAGACGCCTACTGCGTCTGGTAGAGGTACACCGGAATCGGGTGAGGGCGGCGCGTACTGAAGATCTTGTCCCATTCCGCGCCGTACTCGGATCGGGAGTACGCGCTCGGGTGCTGGCCACTGCGCTTTCCGGCCTTGTGGTCCTGGCGGGCTTTCGGCCGCACGATCGGGGAATCAATCGGCTTCGGCAGGCTGTCCTTCCCCTTGAAGATCCCGCTGAAGATCCCGGACTCGGCCGAGGCCGAGCCCAGGAGGAGGAGTGCGATCCCGGCGACAACCAGCTTCATTTGTCCCCCTTTTACAGAGAGATGAGGGGCCCCGGTAAAAGCGTTACTTTAAGAATCCTACACCCCGCGCCGGAAAACGTCCAGCACCAGCTCGAGGGCCTGCGGCGGCAGGTCGTAGCGGCCGATCTCGTCCAGAGCCACCAGCGCCACCTCGTCCGCGTCGGATCCCGCCTGCAGCTCGCCCGACACGTAGTCGCAGGCGTAGTCGATGATGACGTAGTGGTATTCGACCTCGGCGCCCTCCCGCTGAATGCGGTCGAAGACGAGCACGATCTCGCGCGGACGCACGACGAGGCCCGTCTCCTCCCGCATCTCGCGCACGAGCGCTTCCTGCAGCGTTTCCCCCAGCTCGACGGTTCCGCCCGGGATGACCCAGCGGCCGCGAAGCGGCTCCTTTCCCCGGCGAATCAGCACGACCCGTCCGCCGATCAGGACGACGCCGCCGACACCCACGCACGGCCGGTCCGGCGCCGTCCGCGAAGCGGCGGGACCGTTCAGGGCGCCTCGCTGGCGGCGACGACGGGGGGCGGACCGGGGCGGCGTCGGAACACGAGTCCCCACAGATAGACGAGCGGTCCGGAGAGCCAGAACAGTGTGGCCAGGGCGAGCAGGCACCACCCCGGGTGCATGTTGAACACGATCAGCAGGAGCGCGATGCCCACGACGTTGACGTAGCTGCGCCGGCTCCGGAGGTCCACCTTCTTGAAGGACGTGTAGCGGAACGTGCTCACCATGAGAAAGGAGAGGACGATGAGGAGGGAGAGCCAGACGACGGCGTGGGTCCTCTCGTCGACGGGCTGGGGCGAGACGTTGACCAGGGCGGCCACGGGAGCGGCCGCCGCCGGGATCGGCAGGCCGACGAAGTACCGTCCGTCCACCGAGCTCTTCTGGACGTTGAACCGGGCCAGGCGAAGCGCGCCGCACACGATGAACAGGAACGCCACCAGCCACCCCACGCGCGGCAGCGTGGCGAAGCCCCAGGAGTAGGCCAGGAGGGCCGGAGCGACGCCGAACGAGACCACGTCCGCCAGGCTGTCCAGCTCCGCCCCGAACTCGCTCGTGGTGCCGGTCAGGCGCGCGATGCGGCCGTCCAGGACGTCGAGCAGGATGGCCCAGAAGATCAGGGGCGCGGCCTCGGCGTACTGGCCGTGAAACGTGCGCACGATGGCCCAGAATCCGAGGAACAGGTTGCCCGTGGTGAACAGGCTGGGCAGGATGGCGGCGCCGCGGGAGAAGCGGCGCCGTGACGTGGCCGGCCGCTCCGGCCGCTGGACTCCCCCGCTCGTGGCCTCAGTATTCATTCCGATGTCCGCGCGTGCATATTAAATGAAAAAGCGGAGGGCTCGCAGGCCCTCCGCGTCCGGCGGTGCACCCGGAAGGGGCTCTAGTGGTCCTCCCTCATCCGGCGCGCGATCGCTTCCATCCGGTCCTTCAACTGGAGCTTCTTCTTCTTGAGGGTGGTCTCCTCGACCTGCTCCTCGTCGCTCAACACGGCCTTGTCGGTGAACTGGCTCAAGCGGGCTTCGTACTCGTGATGCTGCTCGTGAAGCCGCTTGTACTCCTCGTTCTCGAGGAGACGCTCCGTAGAACCGGCGTTTTGGGACATCGGCACCTCCGAATCATGAAGGTAGACCAGGCGCCTGTAGGTCCGCGTCGTGAGGGGCGACGGCGGGGTGGCCCTGATCCGGACGTTACCACCCGCTCCCGGTGATTTCAAGGCTGATTTCCGGCGTCTCCGATGCCGTCCTTGCGCAGGACGAGCCCGTCTTCGGAGGGCTGCGAGTAGTAGTTGCGGCGGACCGCGACCGGTGCGAAGCCCATCGAGCGATACAGCTCGATGGCGGGCCGGTTGCTCGCCCGCACTTCCAGCAGCGCAACCCGCGCCCCGCGGCGCTCCCCGACGGTCAGGGCGATGGCGAGCAGCCGGCGGCCGAGCCCGCCCCCTCGATACTCCGGCCGCACGGCCAGGTTGTGGACGTGCAGCTCGTCCGCCGCCGTCTCGATCACGCAGTACCCGAGGATGCCGCGCTCGGGATCGGCGCCGGCAGGCGCGCGCGCCACCAGCACGAGGCCGTTCTCGCCGCGCCGCAGCGCTTCACGAAACCCGCGCACGCTCCAGGGATGCGTGTAGCAGCGCCGCTCGAGGCTGGCCAGGGCGTCGACGTCGTCGTGGCGGGCTTCCTCGACCACGTAGGGCGGGAGGCTCACGGCGTTGCTCATGGCCCGCTCCGCCGGATGTCCGCCGCGCGCAGGTACAGCGGCCGCAGCGCCCCCGGCGAGGTGCCCTCGCCCGCGGCCAGCCGCGGCGCGGCCAGGCGGGCGAGCGCGGCCGCGAGATAGAGGCTGCGCCGCGGAAAGAGCGCGTCCGGACGCCGGGCCACGATCTCGGAGCGATAACGGTCGGCGCCGTCGCCGACGATCGCGAGCGGCCCCACGACGCGTCCGGCGATCGCTTCGGCCGCGACGGACTGGGGATCCTCGCGCCGGCGCGCGTCCGGGCCGTAGACGGCGGCGAAGACCTGCCCGGCCCGTGAGGCATCGACCATGGGCACCAGCGTGGGCGCCTCCCCCGTGATGGCCGCGGCCAGGACGTCCAGCGTGGACACGCCCAGGCACGGACGGCCCGCGGCCAGGGCCAGACCCTGAACCGTGCTGAGCCCCACCCGGACGCCCGTGAAGGATCCCGGACCCACGGTCACGGCGTAACCCTCGATCTCCATCGCGTCGATCCCGGAGGCGCGAAGGACGAACTCGATCGCGGGCAGGAGCTGCCGCGAGTGCCCGTGGGCACGGACGCGCGCCTCGGCCAGAACGACGAGATCGTCGGCCAGGGCGACGCTCTCGCGCTCGCTCGTCGTGTCGACCGCGAGGAGCTTCACTGGGGACACATTCCTAATAGCTGTCGACCTATTATGAGTGGGGCCGGGCATACCGCCACGCCATTGCTCGGCCACACTCATGACCACTCAGCCCCAGACGCCGGCCATGCAGCAATACCACCGGATGAAGGCGGAGCACCCGGGCGCGCTGCTCTTCTTCCGCATGGGCGACTTCTACGAGCTCTTCTTCGAGGACGCGGTGGTGGCCGCGCGCGCCCTCGAGATCGCGCTCACGTCCCGCTCGAAGGACCGCGAAGGCGAGCCCATCCCCATGTGCGGCGTCCCCCATCACGCAGTGACCACCTACGTGGGCCGGCTGGTGAAGCAGGGGTTCCGCGTCGCGGTGTGCGAGCAGATGGAGGACCCACGCACGGCCAAGGGCGTGGTCAAGCGCGAGGTCGTGCGCGTGGTGACGCCCGGCACGCAGCTCGAATCTTCCGCCCTGGAGGCGACGGAAGCCGCCTTCGTCCTCGCCCTCGCCCCCGGCCCCTCCTCCCTCGGCGCGGCCTGGATCGACGCCACCACCGGCGAGTTCGAGGTGGCGCAGTGGGACGGCCCGGGCGCGTGGGACCTCTTGCGCGACGACCTCGGGGCCACGCGTCCTCGTGAGCTGCTGGTGCCGCATGGGTCCGCGCTGCCCGCGTGGCTGACCGATCCCGCCTCCACCGAAGCCGCGATTCCGCGCACGGAGCTGGACCCGTCCGCCTTCGACCCGCGCGCCGGGCGCCGCGACCTGCTCGCCCACTTCGGGGTGCTCACCCTGGAAGCCTTCGGCTGCGACGCGCAGCCCGCCGCCATTGCCGCCGGCGCCGCCGCCCTCCGCTACCTGCGCGAGACGCAGAAGCGTGACCTCGCTCATGTGACGGGACTGCGCACGCGCGCCGGCGAGGACGGACTCGTCCTCGACGCCCTCACCCGCCGCAACCTCGAGCTGGTGGACAACGCCGTGGACGGCTCGCGCCGGGGCACGTTGCTCGACGTGCTGGACCTGACGCGCACGCCGATGGGCGCGCGCCGTCTCCGCGAGTGGCTGCTGCGCCCGCTGGCGCGGCTGGAGCCCATCCAGGACCGGCTCGATGCCGTCGAGGAGCTCGCCTTCCGCACCGTCGAGCGCGCGCGGTTGCGCGAGGTGCTCGGCGACGTCCAGGACCTGGACCGCATCCTGGGCCGCGTGAGCCTGGGCACCTCTTCCCCGCGCGACCTGCGCGCGCTCGCGCGCTCGCTGCGCGCCCTGCCCGACGCCGCCGCCTGTGTCGAGGACAGTCAGGCCCCGCTCGTGCGGTCCGAGCTGAAGGACCTCGACCCGCCGCTGGACGTCGCGGAGGACGTGGAGACGGTCGTGGTGGAGGAGCCTCCGCCCACCGTCCGCGAGGGCGGCGTGGTGCGCGCGGGCGTGGACGCGGAGCTGGACTCCCTGCGGGAGATCAGCCACGGCGGGCGGACGACGATCGCCGCCATCGAGCAGCGCGAGCGCGCACGCACCGGCATCGCGTCGTTGAAGGTGCGCTTCAATCGCGTGTTCGGCTACTACATCGAGGTCAGCAAGTCGAACCTGGGACAGGTCCCGGACGACTACATCCGCAAGCAGACCATCGCGGGCGGCGAGCGCTTCGTCACCCCCGAGCTGAAGGAGTACGAGGAGAAGGTCCTCAAGGCGGACGAGCGCATCGTGGCCCGCGAGGCCGAGATCGTCGAGGCCCTGCGCGCGCGGGTCGCGGCCCAGGCGCGGCGCATCCAGGCCTCCTCGCGCGCCATCGCCGTCATCGACACCCTGGCCGCGCTGGCCGAAGTGTCCTGCCGCCACAACTACGTCAAGCCGCGGATGAGCGGCGGGGACGAGCTCGTCTTCGTGGAGGGCCGGCATCCGGTCATGGAACGGGTCCTGTCCGAGCCGTTCGTGGCCAACGACCTCCGCATGGCCGAGGACGCGCCCCGGCTGCTGATCCTCACCGGGCCCAACATGGGCGGCAAGTCCACCTACCTGCGCCAGACCGCGCTCATCGTGGTGATGGCGCAGATGGGCTGCTTCGTGCCCGCCCGCGAGGCAAAGCTCGGCCTCGTGGACCGCGTCTTCACCCGCGTGGGGGCGTCCGACCTCATCCTGCGCGGTCAGTCGACGTTCATGGTCGAGATGCAGGAGACCGCGCACATCCTGCGTCATGCGACCGCGCGCAGCCTCGTCCTGCTGGACGAGATCGGGCGCGGCACCGCCACCTTCGACGGCCTGTCCATCGCCTGGGCGGTGGCCGAGCACCTCGCCCGCGGGGAGGCCGGACCCAAGACCCTGTTCGCGACGCACTACCACGAGCTGACCGACCTCGCCGTCGACCA
>Ga0070708_100005562_pt1 | contig 9985 bp, 9 predicted proteins | sample KBSK5503metaG_FD_65469 | JGI IMG/M metagenome (GOLD analysis project Ga0070708, IMG submission 65469) | Corn, switchgrass and miscanthus rhizosphere microbial communities from Kellogg Biological Station, Michigan, USA - KBS K5-50-3 metaG | ecosystem: Host-associated > Plants > Roots >... | reverse complement strand
GCTCGACCTCACCCAGGCGGTGATCACGCAGCCCACGCTCAAGCTCGATGTCGAGGTGCGCAGCGGCCACGTCAGGCTGCTGACCAGGCCGGGGATCGTGGTGGACACCGACGATGTGGTCATCCGCAGCGGCCACGTCCGGGTCAAGGCGCCGTGGGGTCCCGACGTCCCGGTCCAGCTGCGCGTCGAAGTCACCGGCAAGGTGGGCAGCGGCCACTTCGTCGCACGGCCGCGCTACCGGACGTTCTGGCAGTGGCTGACCAGGCAGCCCAAACCGTACGCGATCGCCACACGCTGATGGCTACTCGTCTGGTACATCTGGTGGTCGACGCGGCGGAGCCGGCCCGGCTAGCCCGGTTCTGGGCCGGGGCGCTGGACTGGGAAGTGGCTGCGGAAGAAGCCGACGAGGTCGACGTCTGGCCTCGCGGGTTCAGCTATCCGGACCCGGCGGCGCTGCCGCTGGTGTTCGTGCCGGTGCCCGAGCCGAAGACCGTCAAGAACCGGGTCCACCTGGACCTGGCCACCGAATCGGTCGAGCATCAGACGTCGGAGGTGGAACGGCTGCTCGCGCTGGGCGCGGTCCACGCCGACATCGGGCAGGAGGACGTGCCGTGGGTGGTCCTGGCCGACCCGGAGGGCAACGAGTTCTGCGTGCTGGATCCGCGGCCGGTCTACCGGGACGCCGGGCCGGTCGCCTCCGTCGTCGCCGACTACGCCGATCCGTCCGCGGCGGCGAGGTTCTGGGCGCGGGCGGCCGGCTGGGCGCCGGCCAGTTCCACCCAGGTCGGGGTGTCGCTGCGGTCGCCGGAGGGCGTCGGGCCTTACCTGGAACTGCTGCCGTCGGCGGACCCGAAGACCGTCAAGAACCGGATTCACCTGGACGTGGCGCCCTACCAGGGCGAGGATGTCGGGGCGGCGGTCCGGGCGCTGCTCGAGGCGGGCGCGACGGCCGCCGACGTCGGGCAGCGCGACGTCTCCTGGACCGTGCTGGCCGATCCCGAGGGCGGCGAGTTCTGCGTGCTGTCGCCCCGGGGCACTCCTCCGTGACGCCCGCGCAGGCCCGAACCCTGGCCCAGATCCAGGCCGAACTCACCCGGCTCGTGCGCTACGACGACGAGTCCATCGTCCACCAGGAGTGGATCAGGCAGCGTTACGACCTCGGCGTCGCGGCCAGCTACGCGCCCGCCCGGACCGCGGCGGTACGGACCGCCTGGCACGAGGCCGGCCACGCGGTGGCTGCGCTGGCCGTCGGGGCCAGGTTCAGCTCGGCCAGCATCCGCCACGGAAGCGGCAGCCAGGGCCGGGTCCACGGCGTCCGGCTGGCCGGGGACGGCGGCGAGCAGGCGTTCGTCATCGACGCGGCGGGCCAGATCGCCGAACGCCTGAGGGACTGGTCGTTCTTCGCCGACGACGACGAGTTGCGGGCGTGGCTGCCGACCTGGCGCGCCGACGGCGGAGACGCGCAGCGGTTCCGGCGCGGGATCAGGCCCCGCTTCGGAGCGGATGAGGTGGCCGCCTGGCGGCACTGCGAGCAGGCGCTGACCCCGTTGCGGCTGCGGATCCGCCAGGTGGCCCGGGCGCTGCTCGTGCACCCGCGGCACCTACCCTACCCGGTAGCGGCGGCGATCGCCGACAGTGCGTAACCGGACGGACCTGTACCAGGCCGGGAAGCCGTCCAGCGAGTCCAGCACCACCTCGGCGCCCGCGCCGGCCAGGTCGGCCCCGGTGAACGAGCCGGTGGCGACGCCGACCGCCCGCACGCCCGCCTGCACCGCGGCGGCCATGTCCGGCGGGGTGTCGCCGACGTAGGCCGTGGCCTCCAGGCGGCGCAGCACCGTCGCCTTCTCCGGCCCGTGCACCAAGGTGAACAGCTCGTCCGGGCGCAGCCCGGTCGCCCGCAGGCTGGGCGCCACCGACACCGGGTGCTTGGCGGTGATGATGACCACACGCTGCCCCGCCGCCCGCACCGCGGCCAGCGCCTCGCGCGCACCGGGCAGCAGCGTCGTCATCGGCTCCGCCAGCCGCAGGTAGTGCCGCCGGTAAACCTCGGCGGCGGCGTCGACCTGGCCAGGCGGGAACCAGAACGCCAGTTCGTCGTCCAGCTTGATGCCGAGCCTGCGGTCCACCGCGTCCAGGTCGATGCCGGTGGCGGTCTCGCGCGCGACTTCGGCGAACGAGGCCAGGATGGCCGGCCGCGAGTTGATCAGCGTCATGTCGAGGTCAAAGCCGACCGGTCCCAATCCGCCCCACAATCTCTCGATTCCGGTCACACCCGCGGGCCCAGCTTAGACTCGTGGTCGTGACCGCCGCGACGCTGCGGATCGGCGAGGCGATTGCCGACGATGAGCTCATCGAGGCCATCGACGCGTCTTACGTGGCCATCGTCAGCAAGCTGCCGAGGAAAGACCGTCCGTAGGCCAGGGCTCGCCGCGGTCGCTGGGGCAGGCAGCACGACCGTTCGGGATAATGGTTGTGTGTTCTTGCCGCCGGGGAGGGGATCCTGACGTGGCTGTCGTGATCAGTGAGGGCGAGGCGGCGCCGGACGCCGCCGTCCTGGGAACCATACCCCTGCCCGGTATTCCGGTGTCCGCGGGAGCGATGATCTTCGACCGCGCGGGCCTGCTGCTGATCCTCAAGCCGGTCTACAAGAGCGGCTGGACGATCCCCGGCGGCGTCATGGAGGCGGACGGGGAAACGCCCTGGGAGGCCTGCCGACGCGAGGTGCGCGAGGAAACCGGCCTCGACGTGAGCCGGGGGCGGCTGGCGGCGATGGATTTCCGCCGCCCGCGCCCGGGCCGGCCGGGCGGCATCCGGTTCCTGTTCGACTGCGGCAAGCTGAGCGACCGGGCGCTGGCCGGTGTGGTGCTGCAGCCCGAGGAGGTCTCCGAGTCCAGGCTCGCCCCGCTGCCGGACGCGCTCGCCCTGCTCAGGGGGCCGGTCAGGCGGCGGGTCCGGGCGGCTACCCGCGGCCGCCGGCTGGTCTACCTGGAGGACGGCCGCCGGGTCCCCGGGGTGTTACCGGACGACCAGGCAGAACGGGTGGCCTGCCGGGTCGCGGTAGACCCGCCAGGGCACCGGCTCGCCGTCCGGGCCCGGCCTGGGCGAGACGTGTTCGCCGACGGGCACGGCGCCCGCCGAGATCGCCCGGTCGTGGGCCGCGGGCAGGTCGCCGACCAGGATGTCGAAGTGCACCCGATGGTTTCGCTCATTCTCAGCCGTGGCCGAGGTTCTTCTGGAGTTCCTGGCGGAACTGCTCGAACTGGGCCAGGCTCGAGGTGAACCGGGTCTCGCCGGTCTTCGGGTTCACGGTCACGAAGTACAGCCAGTTCCCGGTGGCAGGGTGCAGTACGGCCTGGATGGCGGCGTTCCCCGGGTTGTCGATCGGGCCGGGCGTCAGGCCCTTGTGCCGGTAGGTGTTGTACGGCGACGGGCTGTTGAGCTCGGCGTCGCTGGCGAGGATGCCATACCTGTTCAGGCCGTAGAGCACCGTGCTGTCCAGTTGCAGCGGCATGCCCCGCGCCAGCCGGTTGTAGATGACCCGGGCGATCTTCGGGTAGTCGGACAGCCGCCCGCCCTCGGCTTGCACGAGGCTGGCCATGGTGATCACCTGGCCCTGGGTGAGGTACACCTGCCTGGCCGCCGCGCCCAGGTTCACCGCGGTGGCCTCCTGGTCGAACCGCCGGACCATGCCCTTGAGCACGCCGAGGGCGGTTTCGTGCGGCTGGACCGCATAGGTCGCGGGGAACAGGTAGCCCTCGGGCTTGCCGCCCGCGGAGGCGGGCAGGCCGAGCGAGGACGGGTGCTCGAGCACCTTGGCGTAGGCGCTGAGCGAGATGCCGGACTTGGCGCCGAGCCAGGCCACGACCTGACTCACCCGCCAGCCCTCCGGGATCGTCACCGTGACCTGCACCAGGTTCTTCGGATTGATCAGCAGTGCGTAGGCCAGCGACGCCTGCATGTGCTCGTGCATCCCGTAGAAGCCAGGCAGCAGGCCGGACGAACTCGAGCTGTGCTCGGCCGCCAGGACGAACGCGCGGGCGCTGGCGACGACGCCGAGCTTGACTAGTTTCGGCCCGAGGGTGGTCGCGTTGTCGCCCGCGGTGACCTGGACCACGACGGAGCCCGTGCCGTCCCCCGAGTAGTCGGCCGGGTGGTACTTGCTCATGTAGAAGCTGTAGACGTAGATGCCGCCTACCGCCAGCGGGACGACGATGACCAGCAGCGCGACCAGCGGCGCGATCCAGCGGAACCTGCGCCTGGAGCGGCGGCCGCCGTGGCCGCCGCCACGCCTATCCTGGCGGGCACTGTCCTGGCGGGCACTGTCCTGGCGGGCGCGACGGCGGGCCCGGCGGTCGTCGTAGTCGGTGTCGCCCTCGTCGGCGAAGCCAGGCACGAACCTGCCCCCGGCCGTGTAACCGTCCTCGTAGTCGGCGTCGTCGGCGTACTGGTCCTGGTCCTCGTACTGGCGCCGCTCGTCGTACTGATCCCGCTGATCCCGCTGATCCCGCTGATGGAAGTCGCCCTGGTCGTAGCTGGCCTGCGCGGGTTGCCACTGGGCTTCCTCGCGGTCCGGTCGCCGCTGGGTCCTGTGCCAGGGCGGGTCATCGGGGTACTCCTGACCGAGCGGCCCGGCCGGACGGATGTCGTCGTAGCCGGGCTGGTGGTGCAGCGGCTCGTATCCGGGCGGCCGCGGCCTGAGGTGCTCGTCCGGGCGCCAGCCGTCCGTTTCCGGACGCCGGTGAGACCCTTGCGGCCTTGGCGGCCTTTGCGGTCCCTGCGGCGGCCGCGGGTTGCCCGGCCATCCGCCTCCGTTCTCGCTCACGCGCCGGCTCCGTCACGAGCCGGGACCGGGACGAGCTGGCCAGGCGGGCGCCCGGTGGCGCGTTCGGCGTCCAGGGCGGCCTGCAGCAAGACGGCCGCGGCCGCGGCGTCGACGGTCTGGCGGCGGGCGCGGGAGTCTTTCCCGCCGCGGCGCAGTGCGTCGTGCGCCTCGGTGGTGGTGAACCGCTCGTCGACGAGGCGCACCGGGACCGGCGCGAGCCTTCCGGCCAGGTCCGCGGCGAACTGCCTGGCCCCGGCCGCGGCGGTGCCCTCACGGCCGGACAGCGTCGTCGGCAGCCCCACGATGACCTCGATCGCTTCCTCCTGTTCGGCCAGCCTGGCCAGTCCGGCCCGGACCACCTCGGCCTTGGCGCCTGGACCGGAAGCAAGCACGGTCAGCGGGCTGGCCAGGACCCCGCCCGGGTCGCTGCGGGCGACTCCGACGCGGACCGAGCCAACGTCTACGGCAAGCCGCACCCCCGGCCTCAACGAACCGATCCCAGAGCGGTGGGGGCGCAACCCGGAACCAAAGACCCCGGAAGGTCGCAGGAGCATGCCAATACGTTACCTACCGGACTCGACTCTGTCCTGCAATGTCTCGCAAAGCCTGACGAACGGCCTCAAACGCCTCATCGATAATGCCCGGGTGGCTGAGCGGAGCGCCGCCGCCCTGGGCGACGTCCGGCTTCCCGCCGCCGTTGCCGTGCAGGGCCCGGGCCGCCGTCCCGACCAGGGAGCCCGCTGACAAGCCGAAGCCGCGGCCGGCCTCGTTGACCGCAATGACCACGACCGGCTTGTCCACCGGCACGCCGATGACAGCCACCACCGCAGGCCGGCCGCGCGGCACCCGGCCGCGCACGTCGAGGGCCAGCTTGCGGATGTCGTCGGGTTCGGTGCCGTCGGGCGCCCGGTGCGCGACCAGGGCGAGCCCGCTGATGTCCTCCGCGCCGGCCGCGATCTCGCCGGCCGACTCGAGCAGCCGCGCTGCGCGCAGCCGCTGCAGCTCGCGCTCGGCGTCGCGCAGCCTGCTCACTACGCCCGAGATGCGCTCGGGCAGCTGCTCGCGCGGCGTCTTGAACTGCTCGCTGAGCTGGCTGACCAGCGCGCTCTCCCGCGCCAGGAAGCGGAACGCATCGATGCCCACCAGGGCCTCGATCCGGCGCACGCCGGACCCGATGGACGCCTCGCCGAGCACCTTGATCAGGCCGAGCTGGCCGGACCTGGCCACGTGCGTGCCGCCGCACAGCTCACGGGAGTAATCGCCGACCTCGACCACCCGGACCCGGTCGCCGTACTTCTCGCCGAACAGCGCCAGCGCGCCCATCTCGCGCGCCTCCTCCTGGGAGGTGTAGAACGCGTGCACGTCCAGGTCATTGACCAGGACCTCGTTGACCTCGTCCTCGGTGTCGCGCAGCACCGACAGGGGCACCGCGGCCTGGGCGGTGAAGTCGAACCGCAGCCGCCCGGGCGAGTTCTCCGAGCCTGCCTGCGCCGCCGACTCCCCCAGCGCGTCGCGCAGCGCCCGGTGCACCAGGTGCGTCGCCGTGTGCGACCGGGACAGCGCCCGGCGGCGTTCGGTGTCGATCTCGGCGAACGCCGGCGCGTTGACCATGACCACGCCCGAGGTGACCTGGCCGCGGTGCACGATGAGGCCGGGCAGCGGCGTCTGCACGTCGCGGACCGCGATCTCGCCGCCGTCCACGGTGATGACGCCCGCGTCGGCAAGCTGGCCGCCGCCTTCGGCGTAGAACGGGGTGCGGTCCAGGACCACGTCCACCTCGGTGCCCGCGCCCGCCACCGGCACCGGCACTCCGCCGACCAGCAGGCCGAGAATGGTCGCCTCGCCGGAGATCTGGTCGTAGCCGGTGAAGGTGACCGCGCCGGAGCGCTCGAGCATCTCCGCGAACGCGGAGATGTCGGCGTTGCCGGTCTTCTTCTCGGCCGCGTCGCGCTTGGCCCGCTCACGCTGCTCGGCCATGAGCCGGCGGAAGCCCTCCTCGTCGACGGTCAGGCCCTGCTCGGCCGCCATCTCCAGGGTCAGGTCGATCGGGAAGCCGTAGGTGTCGTGCAACTGGAAGGCCTGCGCGCCGGGCAGCGTCGTGGAGTTTTTCCGCCTGAGCTCTTCCGCCGAGGCATCGAAGATCGCGGTGCCGGTGCGCAGCGTGGTGGCGAACGCCGCCTCCTCCGCGTCGATCACCGTGTGGATGTTGGCCGCGTCCCGGCTCAGCTCCGGGTACATCTTGCTCATCGCCTCGATCGTGACCGCGGTGAGCTCGTGCATTTCGCCCGCGGCCGGGTTCGCCCCGCCGCCACCGCGCTGGCTGCCGCCCAGCAGCCGGAGGTTCCTGATGCTGCGCCGCACGATGCGCCGCAGCACGTAGCCGCGGCCCTCGTTGCCCGGCAGCACCCCGTCCTCGATCAGCATGACCGCGCTGCGCACGTGGTCCGCGATGACCCGCAGCGCCACGTCGGTCCGGTGGTCGCGGCCGTATTTCTGCTCGGTGAGTTCGGCCGCCCGGTCCAGGATCTTCCAGGTGGTGTCGATCTCGTACAGGTTGTCGACGCCCTGCAGGATGGACGCCATCCGCTCCAGGCCCATGCCGGTGTCGACGTTCTTCGACGGCAGCAGTCCCTCGATGTCGAAGTCGTCCTTGGCCCGCACGGCGCTCAGGCTGTCCTGCATGAAGACCAGGTTCCAGACCTCGAGGAAGCGGTCCTCGTCCGCGATCGGGCCGCCGTCGCGGCCGTATTCGGGGCCGCGGTCGTAGTAGATCTCCGAGCAGGGGCCGCCGGGGCCTGGCACGCCCATGTGCCAGTAGTTGTCGGCCAGGCCGCGGTGCTGGATCCGGTTCTCCGGCAGGCCGATCTCGTCCCGCCAGATGGCGAACGCCTCGTCGTCGCCGTGCAGGACGGTGGCCCACAGCTTGTCCTCGGGGAAGCCGAACCCGCCGTCCGCCTCGGACCTGGTCAGCAGCTCCCAGGCGTACCTGATCGCGCCCTGTTTGAAGTAATCGCCGAACGACCAGTTGCCCAGCATCTGGAAGAACGTCGCGTGCCTGGTGGTCTTGCCGACCTCTTCGATGTCCAGCGTCCGCACGCACTTCTGCACATCCGCCGCCCGCTTGTACGGCGGCGTGCGCTGGCCGAGCAGGTACGGCTTGAACGGCTGCATGCCGGCGATGACGAAGAGCACCGTGGGGTCATCGGCGACCAAGGAGGCCGAAGGCACGATGGTGTGCCCTTGCTGCTCGAAGTACGCAAGGAAGCGGCGGGCGATCTCTGCCGACTCCATCAGTGGCCATCCTCGGGTTGTGCGTCGTGGTTGCGATCTGTTGAGAGGTCTGTTGAGAGGTCTGTTGAGAGGTCTGTTGAGAGGGTAGGGCCTGAGGGCGCGGAATGCCGAGCCGTATACAGGTCCATGCCCTCCCGTACGTCGCGGGTGAAGCGGTAGGTCTCCCTGGCCAGCGCGATCGCCCCGCGGCGGGCGCGCCTGACCGTCAGCCCCGGCGCCAGCCTGGCCGGCGTCCCGGTCAGCGCGGCCGGTGAGGCGGGGCTCGCGAGGCTAAGCGTGCCGGATACGCGGCGGCCGAGCGCGGAGACACGCCGGTAGCCGTAGATGCCGGTCACCGCGCCGACGGTGAGCCAGAAGCCGCGGCGGATCATCGGGCCTCCCCCCGGGATCCGGCGCCGGTGAGTTCACCGCGTTCCACCACGCGGCCGGGCAGCGTGCGCCGCGACCGTGCCCCGCGGCGCAGGCTGACGGCGTGGCGCACCCCGTAGGCGAGCGCGCCCACCCGGCCCACCGGGCCGTCCGCGATCGCGCGGCCGAGCCCGGCCAGCGCCGTCACCTGGCCGGCGAGTTCGGCCATCCCGGTGCCGAGTTCGTCCATGCTGGCCGCGACCGATTGGGTGCGGTCAAGCTGCTGGCTGGCCCGGTCCACGGCGGCCTGCGCCCCGTCCACGGCGGCCTGCGCTCGGGTCAGCAGGACGTCGCCGCGCTCGCGCAGGCCGGCCAGCAGCTTGCTGCTTTCCGACAGCAGCCGTCCCAGCCGGAACAGCACGAACACGCCGACGCAGACCAGCAGCGCCCAGAACACGGCGGCGATCAGCGCGGCAAGCTCGGCCGCGTTCACGCCGCGCCCGCGTTTCGTGTCATGCCTGCTCCTTCTCGCTCTGGCCTGCCTGGTCGAGGATGGCCCTGATGCGCTCGGCGCGTTCGGCGACGCGAGCCTCCAGGCCATGCCGTGACGGCTGGTAATACCGGCGGTCGGCCACTGAGTCGGGTGCGTAGCGCTGCGGGACGATGCCGTCGTCGAAGTCGTGCGGGTACAGGTAGCCCTCGCCGTGGCCGACCTTGCTCGCCCCAGGATAGTGCGCGTCGCGCAGGTGCGCGGGCACTGCGCCGATGAGGCCGTTCCGCACGTCGGCATCGGCCGCGCCGATGGCCTTGATGACCGCGTTCGACTTGGGGGCCAGCGAGATGTGGATCACCGCCTGGGCGAGGTTGATCCGTGCTTCTGGCAGCCCGACGAACTCCACCGCCTGGGCCGCGGCGATCGCGGTCTGCAGCGCCGTGGGGTCGGCCATCCCGACGTCCTCGCTGGCGTGCACGATGAGCCGCCGGGCGATGAACCGCGGGTCCTCCCCCGCCGCGATCATCCGGGCCAGGTAGTGCAGTGCCGCGTCCACGTCGCTGCCGCGCATCGACTTGATGAACGCGCTGATCACGTCGTAGTGCTGGTCGCCGTCACGGTCGTAGCGGACCGCGGCCCGGTCCACCGCCTTCTCCAGCGCCGGCACGTCGATCCGGCCTTTTTCTGGGAGGCCGAGCGCGGCGGCCTCCAGGTAGGTGAGCGCGCGCCGGGCGTCGCCGCCCGCCAGCCTGACCAGATGCTCGGCCGCGTCCGCGTCGAGCGTGACCGCGCCGCCGAGCCCGCGCGGGCGGGGTTCTTCGAGCGCGCGGCGGATCACCTCGCGCACGTCGTCGTCCGACAGCGGCTGCAGGGTGAGCAGCAGCGAGCGCGACAGCAGCGGGGAGACCACGGAGAAGAACGGGTTCTCCGTCGTCGCCCCGATGAACGACACCCAGCGGTTCTCCACCGCGGGCAGCAGCGCGTCCTGCTGGGTCTTGGAGAACCTGTGCACCTCGTCGATGAACAGCACG
>Ga0070708_100005561_pt1 | contig 9985 bp, 2 predicted proteins | sample KBSK5503metaG_FD_65469 | JGI IMG/M metagenome (GOLD analysis project Ga0070708, IMG submission 65469) | Corn, switchgrass and miscanthus rhizosphere microbial communities from Kellogg Biological Station, Michigan, USA - KBS K5-50-3 metaG | ecosystem: Host-associated > Plants > Roots >... | reverse complement strand
AGGACGGCCGCCTGGCCGGCGGCGAGAATGAAGAACTCGTCGCCCCGCTCGCCCTGCCGCACGACGGTGGCGCCCGCCGGGATCTCGCGTACTTTCGCGCTGCCTGCCAGGCGCTCGAGACTCTTCTGCGGCAGGCTCTTTAGGAACGCCAGGCCCTCCAGCAACCGCAGGCGGTCGCTCATCCGGATCGTGAAGAGCGCCTTCCGCGCCGCGGCCGGGGCGTTCCTGACGGCCGTGCGATATCCCCAGAGGCGCCGTCCGTACCGGATCCCGAGCGGAACCCCGATGGCGCCCACCAGCCCGACCGCGATGACCTTCCCCAGGAGTCCGGGTGTCAGCCAGAGCGGTGACACGATCGGCCCGAGCCGGTGCCGCCAGTAGAGGTACGCGAGAAAGATGGAGCCGAACGAGTACCCGGCCGAGAGCAGGCCGAAGACGGCAAAAAAGGTCTCGCGGCCGGTGAGCGGCTTGCGACTCCAGAGCCGCGACCACAGCGGACCCTTGATGAAGGCCAGCGCCTTCTGGCGGAGATCCGGAATCTCGAGCCACTGCTCGAGGATCCAGTACCCGTCCCAGAGCAGCAAGGGCATCATGTTCAGCAGGTTCATCAGGTAGGCCGCCACCGCCAGCTTGAAGAGCACCGTCCCGATAAGTCCGGTGCCGAAGGCGCTGGCGCCCAGCGCGCTGGCGCCGGCGAGGATGAAGCCGGAGAAGGGGCCCGCCCAGAAGATCATGATCCGGTGCCGCCACGGCTCGAGCCAGGCGTCGGTTACGTCGACATAGAACGCCGGCATCAGGTAATAGAGCATGAAGCCGCCCTTGGGCACCATCCGGCCGTAATGCTTGCAGGTCAGGGCGTGCGCACTCTCATGCACAAAGATCACGAAGTAGTAGGCGATCACCAGCACCACGATGGCCAGCAAACCCGAGCCCGCGATCGGAGCGAACGGATCCCGGCCCAAAATCAGCAGCCGAACGAAGGTCAAAAGGCCGAAGCTGGCGACCAGCGCACCGGACCAGAGAAACACTGGCGTGTAGACGAAGCGACCGACCGCATCGTGATACCGAGTCACCAGGCCATCAATGCCGCGCACGGGGAACTTCATCCGCAGGCCGCTGCCTTCGGCCCAGCGTCGCTCGCGAACGGGAGGCGAGGGATTCAGGCGTTCCCCGAGATCCTTATAGATGTCGCGGGGCGGGTCGGTTAGAAAGCCAGCCTGGCGCAGCAGGGTCACCAGGTCGGTGACCTGTCGGAAGCCAAAGCTGCCAAAGCGGCGGAAATATTCCACCACAAGATCGGACACGCGCCGGCTCCCGTCCATGAGCTGGGCGATCTGATCGTCGCGCGAGCTCAGCCGCAGGTACTTTCGGGGCCGATCGGCGAGCATGATGTTGGGCTGGCCGTGCCGGGTCTTCATCCGTGCCCAGGTGAGGTCCTGTCGGAGCGACGGCCGGTAATCGCCCTGGCTGGCCCGCTCGGCGACCCGATCCCAGACCGAGATTGCGGCCGGTGCCGCCGGCGGCGCCAGTTCGACCGCCGAATTGCTCGCCACGTTCCCCTCCCTTGCGCCACGAACTATGCACGCCCGGTGATCTCGAGTCAAGTTGGGCAGGGCGCGACGCGGGCGGTGATAGTCGGACCCGCGCATAAAGGGTGGATGCTAGCCAGTCGCTTTTGCGTCTTCCCCCACCTTGACAGCATTTGGACGCAGTGTTAGGTTCGCCTCACAACGTCGCGGTGGTTGGTCGGGCGGAGGGTGCCCGGGGAGGGAAAAGTGAAAATCAATGGTCCTCGGGCAGCGTTCTTGCCTGCCCTTTTTCTTGCTGCCAGTGTTGCCGGCCTGGCGCCCACGCCAGTGGAAGCCGCCTGCACCCTCTCTCCTCAGCTCAGCTCCTTCACCATCAACCAGGGCCTCGGCTCGTACAGCACGCTGACCAATCTGGTCCGTGGCAAAGATACGGTCGTACGCCTCTACCTGAGCATGCCGTCGTGCGCCGCCTCCGGGGACTCGATGTCCCTGACCGGCGCGACGCTGACGGTCAATAACGTCGCCACCAGCTTTACGGTGAACCCGGTTTCGGCCCTGGTCGGCCCGTCATATCCGACGATCGCCCCATACGGTAGCGCCCCAGCCATCAATGCCACGGGAGACCCTGTTTTCCTGATCCCCGGGGTGGACCTCGCACCAGCCACGACAACGGCCGCCTTCACGTTGAGCTTCAGCGCGAGCATCAGCTTTAGCGCGACGCTTGGCAATAAGTCGACTTCGGTCATCGGTACCAGCCCCGCCGCCCTATCCGGCATAAGCTCGGCCAACGTCGACAAGAAGAGCAATGCGCTGCGGGTCCTGGTTGTGGCGATGGGCGACACCTCCCAGACCTACAGCAGCCAGTTCTCATCGAGCGCGCAGAGCGCGATCCAGGATGGCATGGTCCAGGTTTCGCGGACGTACCCTGTCCCCAGTGGTACCGGCGACCTGACTTCGACCACCGGCGGGCTGCGCTACACGATCGTCGCGCCGACCGCGAACCCCAACGAGCTCAACCTCGGTCCGGTGGGCCTCAACCTGATGAGCGGTCTGACAATGACGACCAGCGCCAAATACTCAGGGTCGACGGCACCCAGCAGTATCCAGCTGGCGGCGCCCATTCCGATCACGCTTTCCGCGGGCGCGCTGATCCGGATCTCGAATGGAACACAGTCGCAAACGTGGACCGTCGCCTCGCCAGGCGCGTTGGCGGGAAGCGTCAGCGCGATCCCGATCGTGAGCGGCGGCCAGACGTTCAATGCGACTTATCCGATTGGCAGCACCGTCCGCTGGGTGTTCTGCGGGACCTCAGGAAACTTTCCCCTGGTCCAGGGCCAACTCGCCAATTTACTCACCGCGTGGAACAGCGCAAACTCGAAGACACCCGCGGATCGGGTCGTCGGTGTGATCGACGAAGCCATCAGCGCCGGCGCGACGAGTGGGTGCGCGGAGGGCTTCGCAGCGGTTGGCGGTCCACAGGCATGGGCGCGAGCTATCTACAGTTCCTCGCCGTCGATCACGGGCGGCGTCCTCGGGATGGAACTTGCGCACACCTTCGGACTGGTCCCAACGACCCGCTCGGACCCCAACAGCCCGTATCACTCGCCCAATTCCACCGCGGATGCGTCGCCGACCCAGCCGCTGTACCGCACCTATAACACAGCGACGGAGACCTACATCAACGATGACCACTCGGTCATGAGGTACGTGGGAACCTACAGCGGAGCCAACACGTTGCTGGAAGAGCCGGATTATGCCTGCCTCCACTACTTCCTTGGCGGAACGGCACCAACCGGGCTGAGCTGCGGCACAAACACCGGTACCGCCGGTACCTCTGTCGGAGTGGCTGCCCCACCAATTTTCGTGATGAGCGGCACCACCGATGGACTGGGGCCCTGTGTCCAGCCAACCGTGACCGTAAGCTTCTGCGAGGCGGCCGGGACAAGGCTGGAGACCTACTTCTCAGGCGGAGCGCTGCCAACGACTCCGCCCGCGAACAGCACCTACCACCTCCAGTTCATCGATGGCAGCGGGGGCCTCCTGCAGGATTTGCCCGTTTCCGTTGCCTTCACCGACTCGGTCCATGACCAGGTGACGGGCGTGACGGTCAAGTCAGCCGGCAGCGGCGTTATGCAGCTCGCTTACATCTATCCAACGACAACGGCTCGCGTGCAATTCCTCAACGGCGGGACGCTGCTGTACGGAGTCAGCAACAACGGACCGCTCGCCGCGCCCACACTCACATCGACGGGTGGGGCAACGAATTCGCTGACCAACTACACGAACCTCCCCGCCGCGGGCAACATCGAACCCGCGGTCTCCCCCGACGGCAAATGGGTCGCCTGGGTGCCGCAGTTTGCCGTCTCGCCCAACATCGAAGTCGCCCCCGTCGGTAACGCCGGCGCCGGCGTCCAGCTCTCGTCCACCTCCTACGCCACTTCGGCAGAACCAGCCTGGAGCTCCGATGGGAAGTCGCTAGCGTACGTCGATCCATCCAACAACGAGCTGTTTAAAGTGACGGTCGACACCTCGAGCGGCAGTCCCATATTCGGCACGCCGTTTTTCCTGGGGGAATTCAACTCCGCTCCTCATCATCCGAGCTGGTCACCGGATGGGCTGACGATCGCGTACGAGCGCGACCACAACATCTACAGTGTCTTGGCGAGCGGGTCCGCACCGACACCGCTGACGTCCGGCGGTCGCGAAAGCAGTCCCAGCTGGTCGCCAGACCTTGGTGGGGGTTCGAGCCGCATTGCCTACAGCGAGCAAGCCAACTCATGCGTCCTCCCAGGCAGCATCAGCGAATACCAGCTGTCTGGGAACGCCGGCCCCTATGGGATTACTGGCGGCCCCGATGGGAACCTGTGGTTTACGGAGGGAATCGCGAGCAAGATCGGGTTCATGACCACCTCCGGAACGCTCAATGGAGAGATCGCGACGTCACGAACGAGTCCAACCAGCCAGCCGACCGGGATCACCACCGGCCCTGACGGCAATCTGTGGGTCACCGAGAACACCGGACCCAATATCGCGCGCATTACACCAGTCGGCGTCCTGACCGAGTTCGGTGCCGGCGTCACGGGAGACCCGCTGCGCATCACCCCGGGTCCGGATGGGAACATGTGGTTCACCGAGTACAACAACTACAGCATCGGCACGATCAGCCCGTCCACCGGCGCGGTGACCGAGACGCACGTCCCGACGGCAAGCAGTCATCCCGTCGGGATTGTCACCGGGCCCGACGGCAACCTATGGTTCACCGAAGAGAGCGCCAACCAGATCGGGCGGATCACCCCAGGTGGAACCTTTAGCGAGTTCGCGCTCACATCGGGGAGCACCCCGGAGAGCATTACCGTCGGACCGGACGGCAATTTGTGGTTTACCGAAAACGGGACGAACAAGATCGGGATCATGAATACCTCCGGAAGCCTCGTCAAGGAGGTAACCGTCACCACTCCTGGCAGCAACCTCCAGGATCTGATCACCGGACCGGACAGGAACGTATGGTTCACCGAGTTCTCTGCGGGTCAGATCGGCGAGACCGATGGCACCACCGTGAACGAATACCCGCTGCCAAATACAAAGAATGGGCCCTTCGGGATTGGGGTCGGATCGGACGGCAACATCTGGTTTACCGAAGATTTCGTCTCGAAGATCGGCCGGATTACCGTGGCCAGTTGCCCAACCTCGATCTATTCGATCGATCCGACCAGTCCGTCGACCGCCAGCCTCATCGTCTCCAACGCCTCCCAACCGTCCTGGGCCTCGAGGACCCAACTGGCGTTCAGTCGACCCAGTGGAAGCAGCAGCAGCGTTTGGACGGGGAATCTGGATGGCTCGAACCAGCAACAGCTGACCACGGCGCCCTCTGGCTTGCTGGACGCCTGGCCTTCGGCACAGGCAGCAGGGGTGGTGGCCTTCGCTCGCCAAACCACCACCTTCGCGTGCGTGGAGTTTTGCCCAATCAGCTCCGACATCATGCTGCTGAAGACGGCTCAAACGGTGAGCGTCAGCGCGGCGATTCCCACCAATGACGCCGCATCGCAGATCCGGCTCGACGTCTTCTATCAATGCGGAGGCGTCAACTATCCGGCGTCGATCGACAATCCAGCTCAGAGCTCCGCGAACGGCGTGGCCCAATTCACGTTCCGTTACGACCCCTCGCTCGCCTGTCCCGGCGGCTCGCTTTATGCCGTCTCCAACGATGGGTTCAGCCAGAGCACCCAGAGCTCGACGGTTCCCATTGCGTCGGATCCAAAGCCGCCTGTCCCGACGGTCGACAGCCCACTGACTCAGCCCGCGACTTGCACGCCATCCTACGCGCCCTGCCACTTCCTGCAATACAGCGGCATCGCGCTCCGTGGCACCGCGAAGGACGCCAAGGACGGCCAGCTCTCTGGCAATGCGCTGCAGTGGACGATCGGCAGCCTCAACCTGGCTCCCGGCCAGCCAATGTCGGGCGAGTCGATCGACCTCTCACCACCATCCGGCGGCTGGACGCCGGGTACCTATACCGTCACCGTCACCGCCAAGGATTCGAGCGGGCTCACGTCCCAAACCCAGACAACCATCGTCATCGACGCCGATGCGAATAATGATGGGCTCCCGCCTGGGGTGATCACCTGCAGCAGCGTCTCCGATACCGGTCCGTCCGCCGCCTTCCAGGACTTCACGGGGGATGGCATCAGCACGATCGATTCCCTCTACATCGGGAATGGGCCGTGCTCGCCGGCAACGTTCTATCGCGGACTCGCGGTGTCCTTCCCGTCCAAGATCTACCTCGGTTCAACGTCCTCGATCTTTGCGGCGGGGTTAGCGGTGCCTTACGCCAACCTGCACCAGGTCACCCCATCGAGCGTGAAGATCGTGGCGGTGGCCGGCCAGGCGACCAGCTTCGCCAACACCGGATGGGCGGTGGTGAACGCCACGCTCCCAGGCCTCAGCCACGTGTCGACGTTAGCCGGAGTCACGTTCAACCTACAGACGCTCATTCAGTACCTGAAGAGCCAGCCGCAGCTGGTAAATCAGACGGTCACCTTCACCATCACGGGCAGCGGTTCATACGTCAACAGCGCTGGAGCAACGGTTGGCTGGTCGTTCCAGGTCACGACCATGGCAACGGTTCTTCCAGGACCACCACCAAGTAGTTAGTCGGCGCATGCAAAGAGGAGGCTGAGCAAACATGAACGTAAAGCGAGCGACCACGGCGGTGCTGATGGCGGTCGTCATGACACTGGCGGGAGGCGTTGGCCTCGCCTCATCGACGCCGCCGCCCGGCGCCGACGATACCTTCAGCGGCTGCTTCGATTACTCGACGACAGCGGGGAACGGCGGCAGCTATTCGGGCCCAATGCCGGTCGCCAACACGACCGACTCGGTTACTGTCCTGCTGTTCAAGTACTCGTTGGTCGACGTGAGTTGCAAAAACGGCACCTACACTTTCACGGTCGTGAGTGGCGATAACCTTTCCGGGCAGGTGCTCTGGCAAGATGTGCGCTCCGGTGACGGCACTACCCAGTCGTTCACCGAGAACGTCGCCTTGAAGAGCGGGCCATCCACCATCTGTTTGTATGGCACCACCAGCCTCAACAACAAGGTTTATGATCGCGCGCCCGAGACTGGGTGTCTGTCGCTCAGCTTGACCGGTGGAGCGGGCAGCAACTCATACTGGTAAACGACGTCAGTTAGGTATGCGCAAGCGCTTGGGCCGCAAGCTCCCGCGCCGCCGCCGCCTGCGGCCCGGCGCCCATTCGCTCGAATAAACTGGCCGACGCGGAGGCTTGAGCGGCCGCCTCAGCGAAGTTGTGCTGCGCGAGGGCGATCATCGCCCTCGTTGAGGCCACATCCGCAATCGTCGCTTCATGTTCGATCGCTTCGGCAACGAGCAGCGCCTGCTGGCAGCGACGCTCCGCCTCGGAATAATCGCCTTTCTTTACGAGCATTTCGGCCAGGTTGGCGTAGGCCGTGGCCCGGCCAGAGCCGGCCCCGATCCGCTCAAACTCCTCGATGGCACGCAGATCGAGCGCGATGGCGTCCTCAATGTTGCCGCGAAACAACTCCGTTTGCGCCAGGTTGATCAAACAACCACCAATCTCCTCCGCACTGCCGATCCGTTCGGCCAGGGTCAAGCCCTGCCGGAGCGTTGTCGCCGCCTGGTCGAGCTGGCCGGAAGCCGCGTAGACGGCGCCAAGCGCTCGCATGACGGTCGCCAACCCAATCGGGTCATCAGCCTGCTCGAAAATGCCTCTCGCGCGAATCCCATGCCCAGTGGCTTCGTCGAACTGCCCCTGGGCGGTGCTCGATCGAACGAGTTGGAGCAGAAGGTAGCCTGCGATGGAGTCCGGCGGTCGATTGGTTGATTCCAGGCCAGCCCTGGCGGCGGCAGCGGCGTCGGCTAATCGACCCGAGACATTCAGGCTCCAGGCGCGCTCGAGCCACAATGGCCGCGCATCGACGCTAGGTGCGGCGACGAACGCTTCATCGAGGAGGGCGAGCGCCTCGCGAGACTTGCCCTGCTTGCGTAAGGTCGAGGCCATCCCTCGCCAGGCGTTGACGTCGCCCGTCAGCCCGCGGACCTCCTGGTAGAGCTTAAAGCTCTCCGTGAAGTCGCCCACGCGCTCGAGCAATTCCGCACGTTGAAGCAGGACGGTCGGAAGCTGATCACCGAGCTCGGGTCGGGCCTGGATCACCTCCTCGGCGTGCCGGAGGTGGAGAATCGCCTCATGGTTCGCAAACAGCCGCCTGGCCCGCTGGGCGGCTCGCAGGAGATACTCGACCGCCCTGGCACCGCCCTCTCCCAGGTAAAAGTGGCGGGCTAGCACGTCGATAAAGTCGTCCCCAGCGCCGTAGATCGCCGCAGCCGCATTGCCGACCCGGAGATGGAGCTCGCGCCGGCGTTTGCGCAGCATTCGATTGTAGGCCACGCTTTGAACCAGCGCGTGATGGAATGTAACCGAGCGCTCCGGGTCATTGTCGATCCGATCAAGGAACCCGGCCTCGACCAGCCGGCCCAAGCTCGCCTCGAGATCCGGACCATCCGTCTGAGCCGCCTCGAGTAGCGGACGGCGAACAGTGCGCCCGATCACCGACCCCAACTCCAAGGTGAACCCATCCGCGGCGCCCAGACGATCGAGGCGGGCCGCGATGACGCCCTCGATCGTGGGTGGCACACGCTGAGCCTGCCAGCCGGGGACCGTCATCCAGTAGCCGTCCCGCTCCATCAGCACGCCGACCTCCATCAACGAGCGAACCGTTTCCTCCACAAAGAATGGATTTCCTGACGTCCGCTCCGTCAGCATGTCGACCAGTCCGGCATGGGGCGCGCCGCCCAGTTGCGCCTCGACCAGCTCTTGCACGCCTCCTCGATCCAGCGAATCGAGCGCGATGTCGATCCGGTCATCGTCTGAGCGAAGGTCCAGCAGCGCGCGAAAACGCTCGGCAGCCTCTGGCCGACCAGTGACGATGTACAGGGCCGGAAGCGTCGCCGTCGCCCGAATCAGATCAGCCGTCAGCTCGAGCGACGAGAGGTCTGCCCAGTGCAGATCCTCGAGGGTGAAGACGAGCGGACTCTCCTGTGCCAGGGCGGCAATCAGTTCGGTGACTGCGGCATGCAGCCCGCGACGAAACGCTTCCGGCTGGAGGTCGTCCGCCTTTTCGTCGATCCCGATGCCCAGTAGTTGCTGCAAGAAGAGCGGATTTTTCGTCACCCCGCTCGCCGCCAGCCGATCCGCCAGCCGCCCGCGAGCCTCCGCCGCGTGCATGTCTCGGCTGATACCAGACACTCGCCGGAGCAGGTCGGCGTAGGGCCAGTAGGCGAGCGCCGCGCCGTAGGAGAGGCATCGAGCATCGAGCCAGTGCTCGCGGTGCCGTCCGGCGCGCTCCTTCGCGGCCTGTAGAAGGCGGCTCTTGCCGATCCCGGGCTCACCGACAATGCTCAAGACGCCGCCTCGCCCGGCCCGCAGCTGGTCAAGCGCCTCCAGGATCTTCGCCAGCTCGGCCTGCCTGCCAACGAGGCCGGCGCCTCCCCTGGCGAGGTCGCGGGTCCGATCTCGCTCGCCGGTGAGGCGCCAGGCGGGGACGGGCTGCGCCTTCCCCTTGAGCGTGAGTTCTCCCACGGACTCGAAATCGAATCGATGCGCCGCCAGACGGTAGGTGGCCTCGCCCACGTAGGTCTCTCCGGCGGGGGCGGCCGACTCCAGTCGCTGAGCCAGGATGACGGCGTCTCCGAGCACGGAATAGTCGAGGCGGACGTCGGCGCCGAGCACGCGCGCGATGACGTGACCGGTGTTCACGCCGACGTGCAGGTTGAGGTTCCTCACCTCCGGGCGCAGCTGGCCGAGGATTGCTTCAATCTCGCGATGCATCTCCAGGGCGACAAGCAAGGCGCGTATGGCATCGTCCTCGTGGCTGATGGGGGCGCCGAAGAACGCGAGCAACGCGTCGCCGGCGAACTTGTC
>Ga0070708_100005560_pt1 | contig 9985 bp, 6 predicted proteins | sample KBSK5503metaG_FD_65469 | JGI IMG/M metagenome (GOLD analysis project Ga0070708, IMG submission 65469) | Corn, switchgrass and miscanthus rhizosphere microbial communities from Kellogg Biological Station, Michigan, USA - KBS K5-50-3 metaG | ecosystem: Host-associated > Plants > Roots >... | reverse complement strand
CCTCCTTGAACGAAGGCGCGCCGAGCGGGACGAGCATGTACTCCTGCATGTCCGCGGAATCGGTGGCGTGCTTGCCGCCGTTCAGCACGTTCATGAGCGGGACCGGCAGCGTCCGCGCGAGCGGACCGCCGAGGTAGCGGTACAGCGGTTGGCCCACGTCCTCGGCTGCGGCGCGGGCACAGGCGAGGGAGACGCCGAGCATCGCGTTCGCGCCGAGCCGCGACTTGTTCGGCGTCCCGTCGAGATCGCGGAGCAGCGAGTCGATCGCCGACTGATCCGAGGCCTGCTCCCCGATCAGCTCCGGCGCGATGATGTCATCGACGTTGCTCACCGCGTTGAGCACGCCCTTGCCGAGGTAACGGTGCCGGTCACCGTCGCGCAGCTCGACCGCCTCGTGCGCTCCCGTCGACGCGCCGCTCGGGACCATCGCCTTGCCGACGGCACCGCTCGCGAGGAACACGTCCACGCACACGGTCGGGTCGCCACGCGAGTCGAGCACCTCTCGCGCGCGGATCATCTCGATCGTCGCATCAGGCATTCGGGATCGCCTCCACCCCTGGCAGTTTCTTTCCTTCGATGAGCTCGAGCGCGGCGCCACCGCCCGTCGAGACGTGCGTCATCTTCGCCGCGAGCCCGAGCTGTTCGACGGCCTGCACTGACTCGCCGCCCCCGACGACCGTGACCGCGTCGCTGTCGGCCATGGCCCGAGCGATCGCCTCGGTCCCGTGCGCGTACTCCGGCTGTTCGAACAGCCCCATCGGGCCGTTCCAGAAGACGGTCCCGGCCGTCGCGATGTGCGCCGCGAACTCGCGTTCCGTCTCCTCGCCGATGTCGAGGATCTTGTCGCCCGACCAGCGCAGGTCGACGGGCAGGAGCACCTCGGCGCCACGGCCATTCGCCTCGGCGAGGATGGCGCGGGCCTCCCCCTCCCGGTCCGGCTCGTAGAGCGACGCTTTGACGTCGGTGCCCATCGCGGCGAGGAACGTATTCGCCATGCCGCCACCGATCCCGAGCACGTCGGCCCTCGCGCCGAGCGCCTTCAGCACGTCGATCTTGCTGCTCACCTTCGCGCCGCCAATGACCGCGACGAATGGTCGCGCCGGGGACTCGAGCAGCGCCGTGAGCACGCGGACCTCTTTCTCGAGCAGCAGACCCGCGTACGCCGGCAACACATGCGCCACCCCTTCCGTCGAGGCGTGCGCGCGATGCGCGGCCCCGAATGCGTCGTTCACGTAGGCGTCGAACCCGTCGGCGAGGGCCTTCGCGAACGCCGGGTCGTTCTTCTCCTCTTCGGGATGGAAGCGGACGTTCTCGAGCATGAGCACGGCACCCGGCTTGAGCTCGCGCACCTGCTGCGCCGTTTCCGGCCCGACGCAGTCGGGCGCCATCGGCACCGGCACGCCGAGCAGCTCGGCGGTGCGGCGAGCGACGAGCGCGAGGCTGAGCTTGCGGTCCGGGCCCTTTGGCCGGCCGAGGTGCGAGCAGAGCGCGATCATCGCACCCGCTTGGCGCAGGGCGATGATGGTCGGCAGCGTCGCGCGGATCCGCGTGTCGTCGGCGACCACGGCCGGCATGTCGGGCGGCGCCTCGATCGGTACGTTGAAGTCCACGCGGACGAGGACGCGCTTCCCGTTCGCGTCGAGCGCCGCGATGGTGCGCTTCGCCAACGGGCTACGCGGTCGCGGCTGCGGTTCGCGTCGTCCGGAGCTTCGCGGCGACGAAGGCGGTGATGTCGGCGAGCCGGCAGGCATAGCCCCACTCGTTGTCGTACCAGGACACGATCTTCACCATGTTGCCGAGAACGATCGTGTCCATGGCGCTGACGATGGTCGAGTGCGGATCGCCCTTGAAGTCCATCGAGACGAGCGGCTCCTCGGTGTAGGCCATGATCCCCTTGAGGTCGCCCTCGGATGCCTTCTTGAACGCCGCGTTCACCTCGTCCTTCGTGACCTCGCGCTTGAGCGTCGCGGTGAAGTCGACGACCGACACGGTCGGGGTCGGCACGCGGAAGGCCATGCCGGTGAACTTGCCCTTGAGCTCTGGGATCACGAGGGCGACCGCTCGCGCCGCGCCGGTCTCCGACGGGACGATGTTCTCGGATGCCGCGCGGGCGTCCCGCGGATCGTTGGCGACCGTGTCGAGGAGCTTCTGCGTCAGCGTCTTCGAGTGGATGGTGGTGAGGAAGCCCTTCTCGATGCCGAACTCATCGTTCAACACCTTCGCGACCGGCGCGAGGCCGTTCGTCGTGCACGAGGCGTTGCTGATGATGTGGTGTTTCTCCGGCTCGTAGGCCTCCTCGTTCACTCCGAGCACGATCGTCTTGTCCTCGTTCTTCGCCGGCGCCGAAATGATGACCTTGCGGGCGCCGGCATCGAGGTGGGCCCTCGCCTTCGTCGCGTCCGTGAAGAAGCCGGTCGACTCGATCACGATGTCGATGTCGAGAGCCTTCCACGGGAGCTTCGACGGGTCGCGCTCTTGGATCACCTTCAGCGTCCGGCCGTCGATGACGATCGAATCGGCCGTCGCCGAGACCTCGCCCTTGTACGCGCCGTAGTTGGAATCGTGCTTGAACAGCAGCGCGTTCATCTTCGGGTCCGCGAGGTCGTTGACCGCGACGATCTCGACCTCCGGATGCCGCTCGATGATCGCCTTCAGGAACTGGCGCCCGATCCGGCCGAAGCCGTTGATCGCAACTCTTGTCACAGCATCCCCTTTTGATCCCTGAGAGCTTCGTCGCTTTCAGCACTTCGCTCTCGGGGGCCCGCGGCTCGGTCGGGCAAAGCCCCCTCGCCTGAAACCTCAGCCTACAGAAACCAGCGCCCCTCGCCGTTGGCACGGTCGCGAGCGGCGAGCGCCGATCCGATGATCGACACGTCGCCACGGAGCGCAGACGGGACGACGCTCACGGCAGCCGCGGGGACCTTGAACGCGCGTTCGGCGATCGCCTGGCGCATCGGCGCGAGCACGTGAGCCGGCTCGTGTTCTGCGATGGATCCACCGACGACGATGCGCTCCGGATTCAGCGCGTTCACGATCCCGACCGCGAGGCTCGCGAGCGCCGCTTCGGCGCGCCCGATGAGCACGATCGCGCGCGCATCGCCCGCTGCCGCCTTGGCGTACACGATGCTCGCGTCGGCGACGCCGAAGGCCTCGGCGAGATTCCGTCCTGACGCATACGCCTCGACGCAGCCATACGAGCGGCACCGGCAGCGCACGTTGGTGTCGAATCCGACCGGGAAGTGACCGAGCTCTCCCGCCGTGTTCGTCGTGCCTCGGATCATCCGGCCGCCGGACACGATCGCGCCGCCCACTCCGGTGGACACGGTGAGGTAGACGAAGTCCCGGATGCCCTGGGCCGCGCCGATCGTGCCCTCGCCGATCGCCGCCATCACAGTGTCCCGGTCGAGGAACACCGGCGGTCCGTCGAGCTCTCCGGCAAGACGCGCGGCGATCGGGAAGTCGGCGTCGACGAAGCCCTCGATGTTCTGGGTGGTGAGGACGACGCCGGTCTCGTGGTCGAGCGGACCTGGGGCCGACAGCCCGGCGGCGGCGACGTCGCGCATCGCGACCCTTGCCGCATCGAGGGCGGAGCGGGCGCTCGCGGCGAGCGCCGCGACGACCGAGTCCGGACCGTTCTGCGGGGTCACGCGCGCATCGCGTCCGATGAGCGTCGTACGGTCACCCTCGATGCGGGCAACCGCGGTACGGACGTTGGTCCCGCCGAGATCGAAGCCGAGGTAGAGGGAGCTCAGACCTTCGGTAGTCGCGCGGCCACGTCAGGGGCGCTCAGGGCGGAGGCGTCGCTCCCGAAGACGCTGTGCTGGGCCGCCTTGTAGCCGCGCTTCGCCTTGTCCTTCCCGAAGGTGCGCTCCGCGTCCTCGTAGATCTGCGACACGAGGATGGCGAGATACGGGACCGACTGCTCCTCGGGGACGTTCTCGCGGTCGAGCGCCTGGGCGTCGATACGATCGTCGACGATGGGGAGCGGCCGGTCGATGGGATCCGCCTGCTCATCGACGCGCATGAGCAGATTCGCCATCCGGTCGTCAAGGCGGCCCTTGCCGTACTGCCCGTTGTTGTATTCGCCGAGCAATTCGTTCGCGAGGGACGCCAGCCGCCCGGCGCGGCCCCTCGCGGTCGCCGTCGCCATGGCCGTCCCCGGCGCGACCGGGTCGATGCGCGCCGGCTCTTCGCGCTTGAGGAACCCGAACAGTCCCTTCTTGCTCTCGGCCTGTACGTCGGGGATGAGCTTCGACCACTCGTTGCTCTGCTCCCGCGATGCGGCCGGCGGTGCCGTCGCGATCTCCGGGGCTGGCGGTGCGGGCACGATCTCCGGCGGCGGCGGGACGACACTGAACACGCCGCCGAGGGCCGCGAGTCGCTCGTCCTGGATCGACGGGACCTCGGGCTCGGCGATCGGTGTGGGCATCGCACCCATCCGGGCGTCCAGCGCGGCGGCGAGATCCTCACGCAGATCGGTGTCCGCTGGTGCGCGTTCGGGCGCGGGAGCCGGTGGCTCCCAGCTCGGTGGCGCGGCCTGTGGCGTCGATGGAGCCCACGTGCGGTCCGTCTGGACCTCCGGCGCCGGAGCGACCCGCTCGTATGCAGGCGGGCTCCATTGCTCCGGCGCCGCAGCCTGCTGCGGCGCTGGCGCCGGGGTCGGGGGCGGCGGAGGCGGTGCCGCCACGGCGGGCTCGATGACGTCCACGAACCCAGCTTCGACGAGCGCGGCAAGCGACGCGCGCGTGGCCAGCTTGCCGCCCTTCAGGTGCTGGGCCACACCGGTCACGTCACGATCGCCGTTCACCGCGAGCAACGTTCGCCACTGGTCCGGTGACAACGTGATCTCGCCCTTCTCGGCCGCGCGCTCGGACAGTCGGAACCGCGATCGATCGTCCGGGATGATCTTGCGGATCGCGATGAAGCGATCGCGCTCTTCGGCGGCCTTGTCCAAGAGCTGATCGAGATCGCCCGTCAGGTTCGCCGCAGGAGCGTCGCTCCATGGGATGAACTCGAACGCGCCGCTCGCGACCGCGAACACCGAGCCGAGCGCGGGCTCGCCCACGTCGTCGCCGGCGATCGCCGCGATGAGCCGTCCGCCGTCGAACCCGAGCGTACCGCCCAGGCTTTCGCTACCGCGCACCTCGAGCTGGCCCGTCTTGTTCGTCGAATGGATGAGCTGGACGACCGTTTCGAGCGGGAATGCCTCGATCTCGCCGCGCAACGTCATGCGATGGCCTCCTCGGTCTGCTTGTCGAAGACGTGGAGCTTCGAACGGTCGAAGCCCACCTGGATGGATGCGCCAGGCTGCGTCTGGATGCGGGTATCGACGCGGGCGACGAAGGTCTGTCCGGCGGCCGAGAGATGGAGCTGGAACTCGTTCCCCAGGAATTCGACGACGTCGACCTGCGCATCGACGGGGATGTGCCTGTCCTGGCCGGCGATCTCACCGGCGTCGATGTCCTCGGGACGGATGCCGACGACGACGTCCTTGCCGATCGAGCGCCCGGCGCTGGCGGCGATCGGGGCCTTGAAGAAGCCGGCATCCGCGACCGGCGCCTCACCAGTGCCGGTCAGCTTCGCGGGAAAGAAGTTCATCGCCGGCGAGCCGATGAAGCCCGCGACGAAGATGTTCGCCGGATGAGCATGCAGGTTCTCCGGCGTGTCGATCTGCTGGAGGATCCCGTCGCGCATCACGGCGATGCGATCGCCCATGGTCATCGCTTCGACCTGATCGTGGGTGACGTACACCGTCGTGCGCTTGATGCGCTGATGCAGCTTCTGCAGCTGCGCGCGAGTGTCGATGCGCAGCGCCGCGTCGAGGTTCGAGAGCGGCTCGTCCATCAGGAACACCGCGGGCTCTCGCGCGATCGCGCGGCCGACCGCGACACGCTGCCGCTGCCCACCTGAGAGCTCCTTCGGCTTGCGCTTCAAGAGCTTCTGCAGCCCGAGCATCTCGGCGACCTCGCCGACGCGACGGTCGATCTCCGTTTTCGGCATCCCGCGCAGCTTGAGCCCGAACGCGATGTTGTCGTACACGCTCATGTGTGGGTAGAGCGCGTAGTTCTGGAAGACCATCGCGATGTCGCGATCCTTCGGCGCGACGTCGTTCACGAGGCGCTCGCCGATGAAGATGTCGCCGCCGGTCTGCTCCTCGAGCCCCGCGATCATCCGGAGCGCCGTCGTCTTACCGCACCCGGACGGCCCGACGAGCACGAGGAACTCCTCGTCCTTGACCTGTAACGACAGGTCATTGACCGCTAAGACTTCTCCGAACTTCTTCACCACGTGGTCGAACGTGACCGTGGCCATTCATCCCCTCCGGTGCGCGTAAGCGGCCAAAGTATGTCACGGGACGTCGGCCTCGAGTCGCGTGAGTGACGGCCGCGGACGGCCTCGCTCGGCTGGTAGCAGGTCGGGGCGCACGCGGATCGCGTCGCCGCGCGAGGCCACCGCTCCCACGACGAGACGGGCGAGCACACGGACGCGATATGCGACGGCGCCGGGCGGCGGGGCGAGCTCCACGACGATCCGCCGGTCCTCGCCGACACGCACGAACGGCGAGTCACGCGTCGCCAGCTGGCGCGAACGCGCATCCGCGCGCGCGTAGTACGCGACGCGGACGAATGCTTCGGCGACGTCCGGGTCGTCGACGGCGAGCACGAGCGTCACGGAGCCTCCGTCACCGAGCGGGAGCAGACCGCTCTCGATACCCCAGGCCCGGCCGCCGGGGATGCCGACGATGAGTCCGCCCGCGTCACGCTCGAACGCGGCGCGTGGGGTCGTGCGCCGGAACGGACCGGGCAGATCCGGGCCACCCGGATCGGCGAGAGCGGCCGACTCGAGGACCCCGAGTCCGAACAGGGCGAGGAGCAGGACTGCCCGGCGCATGACCCGACCGTACCTAGGTCACGCCGTCGTGTCGTGTCCTCCGTTCGGCCACCGCCAGGGGGCCATTCGGCCACCGCGGGCGACACGGTGGTAGCCACGTGCCGCTGACTACGCGAAGTCGATCTCCCAGGTCCCGATCTCGAACGCCTCCAGCGTCGCCGCGGCGGTCCCTTCGTGGAGCTCGAGAGGCGCCGCGGTGCGGACCACATCAAGCCCGGTGTTCCCGAGGGCCGGCTCCCCCTCCCGCAGATCGAGCGGCCGCGACGCGCGGACCGGTCGCGCGAAGCGGAGCGTCGCGCGCGCGGTGCCGATGCTCGGATTCGCGAGTCGCACGACGAGCCGGTCGGGCGAGCGCCCGCGGATGGCCGCCAGCGTCACGGCGGCATCGCCATCGAGCGAACAGAAGGAGCGCTCGTCGCCGGAGCCCGTGGCCAGCCACGCCGGCGAGAGGAACTCGTGGATCGCACGCGCCGCTTCAGGGAGGCCGACGCGTTCGCTCATCGGCACGGCGCAGTAGCGGAACGTCATCTCGCCGAGGCATTGCGCCGATGGCGTCTCGAGCTGCGGGCCGGCGTGGCCGCGGCGTTCCGGGAGGTCGCCCCGCGAGAGGAAGCCGACGGCGCGGAACAGCGTGATCGCGATCGCGCCGCCGTCGCCCGTGACCGAGTACTCGCGCAGCCCATCGGCTCCGAGCGCGAGGCCGCCCTTCGCGCCGCCGACCATCACCACGTCGTGGAAGCACCGCTCGGGGGTCGGAGGCTCGACCCACCCGCGCTTGCGGGGCACGCGGTTCGGCCGCTCGAGCCACGCGAAGCCTGCGCCGGCGGTGTGCGTGAGGGTCCGCAGACCCGTCTCGCACACCACCTTCAGGCGATGGTCGCGGGACGCGTTCGTCACGCTGGCGGCGACACCCACGTGCCCGGCATCGGCGTCGAGCGAGATCGTGAAGCGGACGCGGTTGTCGACGAGCTCGGGACGCCGCGCGAGCCGGTCCTCGCGGAGCGACACCGGGAGCCGGAGCACCAGGTCAACGGTGACGATCGCCCGATCACCCTCGACGCGCGTCGCGCGTCGACCCGGGGTGCCCTTCGAGCCGATCGTCGGCCCCGCGTACGAGTAGGTGTATTCATCGCCGCGGTCACCTTCGTCGATGAGCACGTTCATCCGCGCGCTTCGTGTGTTCGTGGCGCGTTGGATGATCGTGAAGCTGCCGTCCTCGTCGACCTCGACGCGGAGGCGCTCGTTCATGATCACGCCAGCCTCCGGCGCGCTCACCCCATCGGTCCGGCCGCGGACCGCGGCGATGGTCCCGAGCGGAGCGCAACGCACGACCATCGGACGGCCGGCGACGTTCACGACCGCGCTGCGCGCCCAGGGCAGCGCGCTCCACACGACCGGCGCGCTGCCGGCGCCCGACAGCGTCGTGGACAGCTCGGCGGCGAGGCGTTCGCCTTCGGTGCGCACGCGCGCGAAGCGCGGCCGCATGTCGCTGTCGTGGACGGCGTCGATGGAGCACCCGCAGATGGAGTCGTGCGGATGGTTCTGGAGCAGCGCGCGCCAGAGGGTGCGGAGGGTGTCGTGCCGCGCGCCGCCACTGAACGCGTCGAGCGGCTCGCAGCGCTCGAGGAGGAGCCGTTCGCATGCCGCGTTCTCCTGCTTGATCCACACGCGGGTCGAGTTCACGCCACGCAGGATCGGGCGGTATTTCCCGGAGACCATCTCCCCGCTGAAGACGCCGCGTGGCGCGGGCACGGCCGCGATGAACTCCTCGAGCGTGGCGATGCTCGCCGTGGTCCGGGGCGCGACCAGGTGGATGGCGTCGACGGCGTCGGGAAGCTTCTCGAACGCGGGCGTGTGGTCGGTCCCCACCATGAGCAGCAGTGCGTCGCCGGCCGCGTATGGCGCGGTGCGATCCATGATCCGCGGCAGCATCCGGCGAACCCGGCGAGCGACGTCGTCGACCGGCCTCCAGTCGGGAGGCTCGGCCACGAGCGGCAGGGCGTTGTCGTAGTGCGCGACCTGATGGGACGCGAGGACGCGATCGCCCGAGGGCGCTTCCCAGCGGAACTCGCTCCCGAGCTCCTCGCCCTCGTCCCCCACGCCGCGAGCGAACACATAGGAGTCGTACCCGAAGCCACGGAGGACCTGCGGCATTTGCGCCGGATGCCCGAACGGGTCGGCGACGTACGCCACGCGCGACGCGCGCCCGAATGAGCCCGCGACGCGCAGGCCTTCCTGCAGATTGCGCACGATCGATTCGCCCGACACGAGCAGGAGGTCCGCGAGGACGTACCAGGGTCCGACGATCAACCGGTCCGCGCGGACGAGCGCCTGGATCCGCGGTCGATCGCGTGGCCGCACGGCCAGATGGTCCTCGAGCGGGATCGTCTGGCCGTCGAACGTGAAGGAGCGGAAGTGAGGCTCGCGCTCGAGAAGGTCGAGGAGCGATCCGACCATCGGCACGAGCCGGGCCCGGAAGCCCTCGAAGCGCTCGTACCACTCGCGGTCCCAGTGCGTGTGCGGCACGACGAACGCCCGCCACGGGTACAGGCGCATGACCCACGCGACGATCGGCGGCGCCGAGAGGCCGCAGGCGATCCCGACGATCGCGCCGCCGACGGCGTCGAGCGGGTAGTGCACCCCGACGAAGACGCGCGACAGACCGACGGCGAAGGCGAGGAGGAGCGCGAAGGGCCGGAATCGCGGGAAGCACTGGCCGAATGCGACCGCCGCCCCGAACGCGAGCGCCGTGTCGCCGGACGGGAACGAGTATGTGGACGGCTCGGCGACGATCGGCGACAACGCATCGGGGATCGCGACGAACGGGCGGGGACGCTGGACCACGCGCTTCAGGGTCTCGGCCGTCGCCCAGGCCAGGACCATCCCGGTGAAGATGGTGAGGGCGACCCACAGCCCGCGCCGCCCGCCGCGCGTTCGCCAGAGCACGATCCCGAGGAGCCACCACGGCAGGCCGAAGACGTTGAGGTACGCGATGACGGTGGCGACGACCCCGACGAGCGGGTTGCGCGCCGCGACGATCGCTGAGTACAGCCGCGCGTCGAACGCGAAGAGCTGGTCCATCAGCGGCTGCGAA
>Ga0070708_100005559_pt1 | contig 9985 bp, 8 predicted proteins | sample KBSK5503metaG_FD_65469 | JGI IMG/M metagenome (GOLD analysis project Ga0070708, IMG submission 65469) | Corn, switchgrass and miscanthus rhizosphere microbial communities from Kellogg Biological Station, Michigan, USA - KBS K5-50-3 metaG | ecosystem: Host-associated > Plants > Roots >... | reverse complement strand
CGCCGAGCACCGACCTCGTGGCGCTTCGCCAGCGCGTCGGCATGGTGTTCCAGCGCCCGAATCCCTTCCCCATGTCGATTTACGACAACGTCGCCTACGGGCCTGCCCTAAACCGGCTCGTGCCCAAGCGGGATCTGCCGGACCTGGTGGAGCGGTGTCTGCGGCAGGCGGCGCTGTGGGAGGAGGTCAAGGACCGGCTGGACACCCCGGCCACCGGGCTGTCGGGGGGCCAGCAGCAGCGCCTCTGTATCGCCCGGGCGCTGGGCAACCAGCCCGAGGTGCTCCTGATGGACGAGCCCTGCTCGGCGCTCGATCCGATCTCGACCCAGCGGGTCGAGGAGCTGATGTTTGACCTGAAGAAGCACTACACCATCGTGATCGTCACCCATAACATGCAACAGGCGGCCCGCGTGTCGGACTGGACGGGATTCTTCGACCGGGGCGAGCTGGTGGAGTTCGGCGAGACCGAGCGGATCTTCACCGCGCCCGCCCACGAGCGGACCGAGGCCTATATCACCGGGAGATTCGGATGAGCCTCGATGTTCATCGCCATTTTCACGACGAGCTGAGCCACGTCAAGGTCCGGCTCCTCACAATGTCGGGGGAAGCGGAAGCCGCGCTGGGCCTCGCGGTCGAGGCCCTGCTCGAGCGCGATCCCGAGAAGGCCAGGCGGGTCATTCAGGGCGACCGCGTGATCGACGCCATGGAGATGGAGATCGAGGAGATGAGCGTCAATCTCCTGGCACTCCAGCAGCCGATGGCGCGCGACCTCCGCATGCTCACGTCCGCGCTCAAGATCTCCAACGACCTCGAGCGGGTGGGCGACCATGCGGTCAATATCGCCCAGTCGGCGGAGCGGTTGAGCCAGACCCGGCCGATCGCGCCTGAGCCCGAGATCGTCGAGATGGCCCGGCTGGCGCGCGAGATGCTGTCGGACGCGCTCGAGGCCTTCATCCGGGGCGACGCCGCGGCCGGGCGGGAGATCTGTCTCCGCGACGACAAGGTGGACGCGCTGCACGGGTCCGTGTTCCGGATCCTCCTCACCCACATGATGGAGGACCCCCACATGATCGGCGCCGGGATGGAGTTGTTTCTGGTGAGCCGGAACTTGGAGCGGGTGGCCGACCTGGCGACCAATATCGCCGAGGACGTCGTCTTCCTGGTGGAGGGCAAGTCCATCAAGCACCACGCCGAGGATCGCGGCGAGGCGCGCCCCACCAGCGGATCCGGGGCCACCGCTCGCTCATGACCGCCGGCCCGCTCGCAACGGCGGCGCCGGCCCTGGCAGCCGCCGAGCCGCGGGAACGCCTCGCCGCGCTCGATGTGGGGTCCAACTCCATCCGCCTCCTCGTCGCCGAGTACGACCCCCAGGCCGGCCTCTCCATCATCGACGAGGTGAAGGATCAGCCCCGGCTGGCTCAGGGCCTGGCCGCCACCGGGCGCCTAGGTGACGCCGCGATCGACCGCGCCATGGCGACGCTGGCGCGGATGCGGGAGGTCTGCCGCCGACGCGGGGTCCGCCGGATCGCGGCGGTAGCCACGGCGGCGGTTCGCGAGGCGGCCAACGGCGAGGAGTTCGTTCGCCGCGTGCGGGAGGAGCTCGACCTGCCCCTCCGGGTGATCGACCCGGGGACCGAGGCCACCCTGAGCTACCGGTCGGTGGCCCACCACTTCCGGGTGCTCGGCGCCCGCACCCTCGTCGCCGACATCGGCGGCGGGAGCCTGGAGCTCATCGGCGCCGTCGACGGCCTGGTGGAGCTGACGCTCTCGCTCCCGCTCGGCGCCGTGCGCCTTACCGAGACCCACCTTGTCGGCCGGCGCGACGCGCGCCGCGAGGTCGCCACCCTCCGGACCCAGGTCCGCAGGCAGCTCAAGCAGGCGTTCCGAGCGCGGGAGTGGACTGCGGCCACCCTGATCGGCTCAGGCGGCACGTTCACCAGCCTCGGCCGCATGGCCACCGCCCGTCGGGGACTGCCCGTGCCGGAGACGGTGCACGGCGTGAGCGTGGCCACCGCCGAGGTCGAGACGCTCCTCGAGTGGCTGACGGCCAAGACGCCGGAGCAGCGGCGACTGGTGGCGGGGCTCAATCCGCAGCGCGCCGACATCATTCTCGCGGGCCTCGCGGTCACCGCCGAGCTGCTCGCCTTGGTGGACGCCCGCACCCTGACCGTGAGCGCATTCGGCTTGCGCGAAGGGCTCCTGCTGGAGATGGTGGGAGGCGAAGCGGCCCCGGGGCCGCCGGATCCCCTGCGGCTCATGCGGGAGTTCGTCGAGCGGTGCCAAGGTGACCGGCGCCACGTGGAGCACGTACGCATGCTCGCGCGCCAGCTCTTCGAGCAGCTCGCGGCGCCTCTCGGCTCGACCGAGGCGGAGTGGACCGTCCTCGAGGCCGCGAGCCTGCTCCATGACGTCGGACAACTCGTGAGCTACCGGAAACATCACAAGCACAGCTTCCAGCTCATCAGCCACGCGGACCGGCTGGACCTGTCGGCCCGCGACCGTGCCCTCGTGGCGCTTGCGAGCCGCTACCACCGGAAGAAGGGCCCGAGCCGGAAGCACCCCGAGTTCGCGGCGCTGGCGCCCGAGGAACAAGCCGTGGTCCGGCGGGTGAGCGCGCTCCTGCGCGTCGCCGACGGCCTCGACCGCGGGCACACGTCCAACGTGGATCAGGTGAACGCGACGCTCGGGCCGAGCGACCTGGTGATCGAGGTCGCCCCGCGGGTCGCGGGGGCGGACCTGTCGCTCGAATGCTGGGGGGCGGAGCGGAAGTCGGACGTCCTCGCGAAGCTGCTGGAGCGCGACGTGGTGATCCGCGCGGCGCTGTGAGCGCCGGGCGCAGCTAGGCTCCCGGCGCCGGCACTCCGATCCGCCCGGCGAGCATCGTTCCGAGGCGCCGGCCGACCGGTCCCGGCCGGCCCCCGCCCACTGCACGCCTGTCGATCGCGACCACCGGCATCACGTCCGCCGTCGTCCCCGTCAACAGCACCTCCTCCGCCGCCAGCAGCTCGTCCAGGCCCACGGCGTCTTCGCGGACCGGTATTCCCGCCGCGCAGGCCAGCTCCAGCACCACTTCGCGCGTGATGCCTGGCAGGATGAGCGGGCCGGTCGGGTGCGTACGCACGACCCCGTCCACTACTGCGAGGACGTTGCTGCGTGTCGCCTCGGTGACCTTCCCGTCTCGCAACAGGATCGCCTCGAACGCGTCCGCCTCTGCTGCCCGCTGGGCGGCGAGCACGTTCGGGAGCAGGTCGACCGACTTGATGTCGCAGCGGGACCAGCGGAGATCGGGGAGCGTGATCGCGGCCGCGCCCTTCGCGAGGAGCTCGGTTCGGGGAGCGAAGGCCGTCGCGGTCACGAGAACGGTCGGGTCGGTCCCACCCGGCGGGAAGGCGTGCTGTCGCACCGCGACGCCGCGGCTCACCTGCGCGTAGACCATAGCCTCGCGGTCGTCCAGGCCGTTCCGCCGGATCAACTCGGCCGCGATCCGCAGGAGGTCGAGGCGAGGCGCCGGCAGCGAGATCTCCCGAAGGCTCCGCTCGAGACGCCGCAGGTGCCGCTCGGGCTCGACGAACCGGCCCCGCACCGCCCGGATGACCTCGTACACGGCGTCGCCGAAGAGAAAGCCGCGGTCGTCGATCGACACCGCGGCCCGGCCCCGGGGAACGATCGTGCCCCCGAGATAGACCAGATCGCTCATCGCGGCGCGGCCGCCTGTGCCAGGAGCTCGGGAAGGAGCGGCGCGTCGGGTCCCATGATCGCCCGGAGACCGTCGAGACTCGAGAGTCCGATTCGGCTCGCGCCGCCCGCGAGCATGCCGAGCGCCTGTTCGGACGTCCGCACGCCGCCCGACGCCTTCACGCCGATCATCGGCCCTACCGCTGCCCGCATGAGCCGCACCGCGGCAAGCGAAGCCCCGCCGGACGGATGGAAGCCGGTGGAGGTCTTGACGAACCGGGCGCCCCCCGCGACGGCCGCCACGCAGGCCCGTCGAATCTCCTCCGGACCGAGCAGCGCGCTCTCGATGATCGCCTTCACCAGCGTCGTGCCCACCGCGCTCGTCACCTGGGCCACGTCGTCGGCGACCGCGCTCCAGTCGCCCGCCTTGGCGGCGCCGAGGGGGATGACCATGTCCAGCTCGGTCGCGCCGTCCGCCACGGCGATCGCGGCCTCCGCTGCCTTCGCGGCGCCGCTCGCCGCGCCCAGGGGAAAGTCGACGACCGCCGCCACCCGGACCTCCGTGCCCCGCAGGCGGCGGACGCACGGCGCCACCCACGCGCCGTTGACGCAGACTGCCCAGGTGCCCGCCCCGGCTGCCGTGTCGCACAGCCGGAAGACGTCCTCCCGGGTCGCCTCGGGTTCGAGGAGGGTGTAGTCGAGCAGCCGTCCGATGCCCCGCGCCGTTGCGGCCCCGGCGTCGAGCCATGGTGGGAGGGGTACGGCGCCCATCAGCCCTGCCCGTAGACCCGCGCGAGCCGGCGGTGCTCCGCCACGAGCGCGGGATTGCGGAAGAGGCCCACCAGGAGTGCTCCGACGAGGAACCCGCCGACGTGCGCCCAGAAGGCTACACCGCCGGCGGACCCGAGTGACGCCGCGCCGCCCAGCAGCTGAAGCAGGAACCAATACCCGAGCATGAGGTACGCCGGGACCACGATGCGGGTGATGAAGACAACCAGCACGACGATCATGTGGACCTGCACCGTGGGATAAAGAATCACGTACGCGCCCATGACGCCGCTGATGGCGCCCGAAGCGCCCACCATCGGGACCGCGCTGGTCGGGCTCAGCAGCGTCTGCGTGGCGGCGGCGCCGAGCCCTGCGAGCACGTAGAATAGGCCATACCGCAAGCGCCCCATCGAGTCCTCGACGTTGTTTCCGAAGAGCCACAGGAACCACATGTTGCCGATCAGATGGAGCCAGCCCCCGTGGAGGAACATCGACGTCAGCGGCGTCACCCAAACGGCCCCGTAGCCGAGCACGCACTGGCTGTCCGGACCGAGGGGCACGGCGGTGCCGGCGGGAATGGTTCCGAGGAACTCTCCCGGGATCAGACCGAGCTCGCAGACCGACCGCGTGAGGGCCGGGTCCATGCCCATCCCCTGGACCAGGACCCAGACCGCGGTGTTTAGCGCGATGATGCCGATCGTGACAACGGGGGTGCGGAGGGTGGGGTTGTCGTCGCGGTAGGGGAACATGGTCCCCAATTTACATGTGCGATGGCGAGGAGCGGGCTTGGCCTGCTGGACCGGCGCGACGGATGTTGAGACGGCACGCCGCGCGTTCCTCAACCTCCCCGACTGCTGCCAAAACGGCAGATTTGACGGGTATGCCGCTTGCCCTGATCCCCTTGGCTTCGTCCGCCCCACCGCCACCGGCGACCGCGGCGGACGACTGATATCTCAAGCACACGGAGCATACTGAACATGGCATCGAAGATCATCGGTATCGACCTCGGCACGACCAACTCGGTCGTCGCCGTCATGGAAGGGGGCGATCCGGTCGTCATCCCCAACGCGGAAGGCGGGCGGACCACCCCATCGGTGGTGGCGTTCACGAAGGACGGGGAACGGCTCGTGGGCCAGGTGGCCAAACGCCAGGCGGTCACCAATCCCAAGCAGACCATCTTCTCGATTAAGCGGTTCATGGGTCGGCGGCTGGATGAGGTGAAGGAGGAGATCAAGCGCGTCCCGTACAAGGTCGTCGCGGGCCCCAACGGGATGGCCGCCGTCGAGATCGGGGGGAAGGTCTACACCCCGCCCGAGATCTCGGCGATGATCCTCCAGAAGATGAAGCAGACCGCGGAGGACTACCTCGGCCATCCGGTCGAGAAGGCGGTCATCACGGTTCCGGCGTACTTCAACGACGCCCAGCGGCAGGCCACCAAGGACGCGGGCAAGATCGCGGGACTCGACGTGGTCCGGATCATCAACGAGCCGACCGCATCGGCCCTGGCGTACGGGCTGGACAAGAAGAAAGAAGAGAAAATCGCGGTCTACGACCTCGGCGGCGGCACGTACGACATCTCGGTGCTCGAGCTGGCCGAGGGCGTGTTCGAGGTCAAGAGCACCAACGGCGATACGCATCTGGGCGGTGACGATTTCGATCAGCGGGTCATCGACTGGCTCGTGGCCGAGTTCAAGAAGGACCAGGGCATCGACCTGTCGAAGGACCCAATGGCCCTCCAGCGCCTCAAGGAGGCGGCCGAGAAGGCCAAGATGGAGCTGTCGAGCACCCAGCAGACCGACATCAACCTGCCGTTCATCACGGCGGACCAGTCGGGGCCGAAGCACCTGAACTACGCGCTCACCCGGGCGAAGTTCGAGCAGCTGGTGGACGACCTGGTCAAGCGCAGCACCCCGCCGATGGAGCAGGCGCTCAAGGACGCCGGGCTCAAGCCGTCGAACATCGACGAGGTGATTCTCGTCGGCGGCCAGACGCGGATGCCGAAGGTCCAGGAGGTCGTGCGCGATTTCTTCGGCAAGGAGCCGCACAAGGGCGTCAACCCGGACGAGGTCGTGGCGATCGGCGCCGCGATCCAGGGCGGGGTGCTGGGCGGCGAGGTGAAGGACGTGCTGCTGCTCGACGTGACGCCGCTGTCCCTGGGCATCGAGACCCTGGGCGGCGTGACCACCGTCCTGATCCCGCGAAACACGACGATCCCCACCAAGAAGTCGGAGGTCTTCTCCACGGCGGAGGACAACCAGACCACGGTGGAGATCCACGTGCTCCAGGGCGAGCGCCAGATGGCGATCGACAATCGCACCATCGGCAAGTTCCAGCTGACCGGCATTCCGCCGGCGCCGCGGGGCATGCCGCAGGTGGAGGTGACGTTCGACATCGACGCCAACGGCATCCTCCACGTCTCAGCCAAGGACAAGACAACGGGCAAGGAACAGAAGATCCGGATCGAGGCCTCGAGCGGTCTCAGCGACAGCGAGATCGACAAGATGGTGAAGCAGGCCGAATCCCACGCCGCGGAGGACAAGCAGCGGCGCGAGGAGATCGAGGCCCGGAACCAGCTCGACGGCCTGGTGTACAAGGTGGAGAAGGACAGCAAGGAATGGGTGGACCGGCTGTCCGCCGACGCCAAGACGCGGCTCGACGCGGCCCTGGAGGCCGGCAAGGCCGCTCTCCGGACCGGCGACGCGAAGGGGATCCGGAGCGCGCTGGACGAGCTGAACGCGGCCTACTCCGCAGCGGGCGCCTCCCTGTATCAGGCCGCGCAGGGCGCCTCCGGCGCCGAGCCGCAGCCCGGGCCGGCCGCCGAGCCGGGCGCCAAGGAGGACGTAGTCGAAGCCGACTACGAGATCGTGGACGAAGGAAAGAAGTAAACCCTTGCCGCGGTACCGGGCGGGAGGGGGACCCCCTCCCGCCCTTCCGTTTCCCCCGGCCGCGGGAAACTCTTGGCCGGCAACCAGAGTATTTTAGGGGTAGCTCACCTAAGGACCTTGAGATGTCTTCGCGTTCGTTGAACTGGCTCAAATTCGGCGGCCTGGTCGCACTCGCCTTCGCGCTGGGACTGCTGTTCGCCGGTCTGCTGGACCTGCCCAACCGGTCCTCGGCTCAGGAAGGCCGGCTGGTCGGGGCCATCCCCCCGGTACAGACGCCGTCGATTCCCGCCGCTAAGCCGCTGGCCGAGCTGAGTGACGCTTTCGCCGCCGTCGCCGACCACGTTCGGCCGAGCGTGGTGTACATCCGCTCGCAGCGGACCGAGCGGCCGAGCCAGCGGCGCCTGCCGCCCGGCATGGAGCGGTTCTTCCCCCGCTTCGGCCCCAACGGACCCAACCGGCCGGAGCTGGAGCAGGGCAGCGGCTCCGGGTTCATCGTGTCGAGCGACGGTTACATCCTGACCAACAACCATGTCGTCGAAGGCGCCGAAACGGTGATCGTCCGACTGCTCGACCGACGCGAGTTCAAGGCCCGGATCGTGGGCACCGACCCCAACACCGACGTCGCGGTGCTCAAGGTGGAGGCCAAGGGGCTTCCGCCGGTGGCGCTCGGTAACAGCGAAGATGCACGGGTCGGCAGCTGGGTCCTCGCGATCGGCAACCCGCTGGGTGAGGGGCTCACGTTCACCGTGACGTCGGGCATCGTGAGCGCGAAGGGCAGGGCGCTCAACGGTCTCTCGGGCCGCGGCCCGGGCAGCATCCAGGACTTCATCCAGACCGACGCGGCCATCAATCCCGGGAACTCGGGCGGGCCGCTCGTCAACGTGCGGGGCGAGGTGATCGGCATCAATTCGGCGATCGCCAGCGAGACCGGGTTCTACTCCGGCTACGGCTTCGCGATTCCGATCAACCTGGTCCGGACGGTCATGAACCAGCTGATCGTGGATGGGAAGGTGCACCGCGCAGCCCTGGGCATCGCGATCGCGGACGTCTCGCTGAACGACGCGCAGTACGTCGGGCTGCCGCAGATCCGGGGCGTCGTGGTGAAGGACATCCCCAACGACGACTCACCCGCCCGCAGGGCCGGGATGGAGCCGGGTGACATCATCGTCGCGATCGACGGGAAGCCGGTGGAGTACGTCGGCCAGCTCCAGCAGCAGGTGGGGTTCCGGAAGCCCGGCGACATCGTCCAGGTGGAAGTCGCCCGGAAGGGCGGCGTGCGGAAGACACTCGCGGTCAAGCTCCAGCCGCTGCAAGACACGGCTCAGGTGGCCGACGCGGGCTCCGCCGGCGGCGACACCGGCAACGCGGCCAGCGGGGGTAGCGTGGTCATGCGCCGGATGGGCGTGACCGTACAGCCGGTCACCCCGCCGATCGCGCAGGAGCTTCAGCTCCCGGCCGACGCGCGCGGGCTCCTGGTCACCGACGTGACTCCGGGAGGCCCGGCCTGGGAGCAGCTCGTGGACGAGGAACGGGGCGGGCCGGACATCATTCTGTCGGTGGAAGGCAAGCCGGTCCGGACCGAGGCCGACCTTCGCGCCGCACTCAAGGACGAAAAGGCCGGCAGCGTTGTGACGTTGCGCGTGTACAACCCCCGCCAGCAGGGCCGGCGCGTCGAGCGGATCAAGCTGGGAGACGCACCGTGATGGACGAGGAAGCCTTCAACCGGTCGCTCCGCCAGCTGCTCAAGCGCTTCGGCGTCACCGCCCAGCGCGAAGTGGAGAAGCAGGTGGACGCCGGCCTCCGGGCGGGAGCGTTCACCGGGCGGCGCACGCTCCCCACCCGCATTACCCTCGAGGTGACCGGCGCCGGCCCCCCCATCGTCGTCGAGGGTGACATCACGCTGGACTGAGCGCCGCTTCCGGCCCGCCGTGGCGGTCGGCATATTTCCTCCTCCTCGAGCCGCGGGGCTTTTTCTCGTGTCCACGTTCGTCAAGCGCACCGACATCGCACTGCTGGGCGCGCACACGCTCCCCGGCCGCTACTTCACCTCCCCGGACATCTTCGCCGAGGAGACGGAGAAGATCTTCCTCCAGCGCTGGCTCTGCGTCGGACGGGAAGCCCGCATCGCGCGGCCCGGCCAGTACTTCCTCCAGCCGATCGGCGCCGAGAGCGTCATCGTCCTCCGGGACCGGCAGGGCACGGTCCGGGCCTTTTACAACGTGTGCCGCCACCGCGGCACCCGGCTCTGCGAGGAGCCTGAGGGACAGCTCTCCGGCACGATCCAGTGCCCCTACCACGCCTGGACGTATACCCTGGACGGCCAGCTGGTCGGCGCCCCGTCGGCCGACACGATCGAGGACTTCGACAAGGCCGATTGGCCGCTCCATCCCGTCGCGGTGGCCGCCTGGGAGGGCTTCATCTTCATCAACCTGGGCGCCGACCCCGAGCCGTTCGCGGACGCGTTCGCCCCGGTGATGGGGCGGTTCAGCCGGTTCGATCTGCCGGCGCTGGCGGCGCACCGGCGGATCGACTACGAGCTCGCGTGCAACTGGAAGTTGGTGGTGCAGAACTACTCGGAGTGCTACCACTGCCCGCTGGTGCACCCGGCCCTGGTGAAGCTGTCCCCGCCCACGAGCGGCGAGAACGACCTCTTCACC
>Ga0070708_100005557_pt1 | contig 9988 bp, 11 predicted proteins | sample KBSK5503metaG_FD_65469 | JGI IMG/M metagenome (GOLD analysis project Ga0070708, IMG submission 65469) | Corn, switchgrass and miscanthus rhizosphere microbial communities from Kellogg Biological Station, Michigan, USA - KBS K5-50-3 metaG | ecosystem: Host-associated > Plants > Roots >... | reverse complement strand
TCGAACGGCGTCTCGGGGTTGATCGCGAGCCCCGCCATCATCCCGAGCGCTCGAACGCGCCGGAGCACCGGACGGGGATCCGGCGGCGACTCGAGATGCCACACCATTGAGTCGCCGCCGGCCTCGGCGAACTGGTCGACCTGGCGCTCGGGCTCGGTGACCATCAGATGGCACTCGAGCGGGAGCGCGGTGATGCGCCGGAGGGCCCTGACGACGACGGGCCCGATCGTGATCGGGGGAACGAAGTGTCCGTCCATGACGTCGACGTGGAGCAGGTCGGCGTGCGGCGCTACGGCGGCGATATGGTCGGCGAGGTGAGCGAAGTCGGCCGCCAAGATCGATGGCGCGAGCTTGTAGGTGATCGTCATGCTAGGGGCCTTTCCACCTTATCGTATCGGAGTCCTTCCGATCATCCGAGCATCTCACCGGGCTTCGGTCGCTTTCCGCGCGCGAATGCTCCCGCGTCGAGCCGTTTGCTCCCTTCCAGTTGCACCTCGAGCAGCTCGAGCGCGCCGTCCGTCGTTGCGACGCCGAAGCGCTTCTCGGCGAGTTGGACGATGGTACCCGGCTCGGCGCCGGGCCCGGCCGCGGACGCGGCGACGGCGCGCCAAACTTTCAGCCGCTTGCCTCGGAACGATGTGTACGCACCCGGTGTCGGATTGAGCCCGCGGATCAGATTCGTGATGTCCCGTGCCGGCCGGGCGAAATCGAGCGCGCCTTCATCGGCCTTCACTTTCGGAGCGGGTGTCGCGAGCGCCGGGTCTTGTTCGCGCGGCTTCAGGGTTCCCGCTTCGGCCCCGTCGAGGGTTTCGACGAGCAGCCGGGCGCCGATCACCGCGAGGCGATCCATCAACGTCCCGGCTGTGTCTTCCGGGGATATCGGCTCGCGCGCAACGAGCAGCATCGGGCCCGTATCGAGCGTCGGTTCGAGCAGGAAGGTGGTAACGCCCGTCTCGGTCTCGCCGGCCATAACCGCGCGCTGAACGGGCGCGGCGCCCCGATACCGCGGCAGGAGCGAGAAGTGCACGTTCACGAAACCCCGCGGCGGAACGGCGAGCACGTCCGGCGGAAGGATGTGACCGTAGGCGACCACGGCGCACGCCTCCGGCACGAACCCGGCAAGCGTCTCGGCGAAGCCTTCCTCGCGCGGCGAGGCCGGTTGCACGACGGCGATGCCCGCCGCTTCAGCGCGTTCTTTCGCCGGAGGTGGTTGCGGACGTCCGCTCCGGCCCCTGGGCCGGTCGGGCTGCGTCACGACCGCGGCGACCTCGTGAATTGAATCGAGGAGTGCGTCGAGCGCGACCGCGGCGGGCGAGGGCGTTCCGAAGAAGACGACGCGCACCGGATCCGACCGCTGCGCTACAACGCGCGCGCTTCGCCCGAGCGCGCCGGGGAAAGGCTGAAGTCTGCATCGCGGATGAGTCGCATCGCCTCGCGACGATGCTCGTCGTCCAAGCGATCGACGAACAGCACGCCGTCGAGATGGTCGATCTCGTGCTGGAAGATCCGCGCGAGGAATCCTTCCGCCTCGTGCTCGGCCGGCACACCGTCCAGCGCTTGCGCGCGAACCCGTACCTTCAGAGCTCGCGTTACCGGGAAGAAGATGCCCGGGACCGAAAGGCAGCCCTCCTCACTCTCCTGCGTTTCGTCCGAACGCCACACGATTTCCGGGTTCGCGTAGGCGCCCGCCTCTTCGCCCGAGTCGAACGTGAACAGGCGGCGAGGCACTCCCACCTGCGGCGCTGCGAGCCCGACTCCCGGCGCGGCGAGCATCGTCTCGCGCATGTCGGCGGCCAGTGTTTCGAGCCGCGTATCGAACTCGACCACCTCCAGAGAGGGAGAGCGGAGTACCGGGTCGCCGAACCTCCGAATCTCGATGAGGCTCATCAGGGCAACACCCCTCTCGGATCGATATCCACTCGGATCGGCTCCTTCCCACGCCGCCATGCGTTCGCGAGCGGTCGCAAGCCGTCGAGCAGCGCCTTGCGCGATGGAGCTCGAACCACGACGACCGCCTTTCCGCCTCGCTCGAGCGGCCCGAGCACGGTTGCACCGGGAATCGCGCGAGTCACGTCGGCCGCGACGGCCTTGCCGCGCGGAGGCGGCAGATCGATCCGCGCCAGAGCCGCGAAGGGAGGATACCCGGTTTCCCTGCGCCGGGAGGCTTCCCAGCGGTAGAGCGCGTCGGGATCCCAGCGAACGAGGGCCCGGATCGCCGGATGAGCCGGTTGCGCGGTCTCGATCGTCACGCGGCCCCCGGTCGCCCACCGCGCGACATGCCACCAGGTGGCGAACGCTTCTTCCGCGCCGCGGAACTCCGGCACAGCGAGCGCGGCGTCCGCTTCGAGGATCGCAACCAGACCGACGTGGGAGATCTCGAGGTCTTTGGCGATCACGGGGGTCGCCAAGATGCAGTCGGCGTTCCGGATAGCCGCCGCGAGATCCTCCGGAGTGGCGCGAGCGTCGAGCCGGGCCGGGCGCCGGGGTTCCAGGATCCGGAACGCGCGCGTCGCCGCGCGGCGCGCGTCGTTACCCGCGCGGTGGATCAGAAGCACGACGCGTCGCCCGCGGCGCAATTCCTCTGCACCGAGTCGGAGCGTGTCCGCATGCGGGACGAGACGGGACCCGTCGCGAGTCCGGTCGACGACCGTGACGGCCGGCCGCGACCTCAACAGCTCCGGGCGCGGCAGCGTCACCGGGGTGAGCACCCGCCGCTCGACGGCGAGGCCGGCTTCGACCGAGGGCGGCGTCCCCACTGCTACGAGTACCGCTTCCGCGCGGCGTGCCCGTTCGGCGGCGACGCCGCGGGCGTGGATGCGGGGCGCGCGGCGTTCCTTGTAGGAGACGTGCGACTCGTCGTCGATGACCACGAGGCCGAGGTTCCGCACCGGGGCGAAGACGACCGACCTGCCACCGGCGGCGATGAGACGCTCGCCCGATCGCAGGCGCAGCCACCCGCGGTATCGCTCGCGCACGGTCCGGTCGCTGCCGAGCCATGCGACGGCGTCACCGAGCTTGGCGAGCGCCGCGGCGGTCTCACTCCCGACGCGCACCTCGGGTATGAGGACGAGTACACCCCGGCCCCGCGCGGCGACCGTCGCAGCCATCGCGGCGATCTCAGCAGCCCGCTCGTTGCCGGGGCGCAACGAGAATCCGCCGTAACGATCCGACGTGAGCGCACGCCCAAGCGCCGCTCCGCCTCGATAACGGTTGAGCGACGAAAGCGACCGGGGGCGGATCCGCGGGAGCGGCGGGTCGTCGATGCGTTCCTCCTCGACGATCCGGTCCGGCACGGCTGCCGCCAGCGCCTCCCCGAGCGTCGAAAGGTAGTTCTCGGCGACGTGGCGACAGAGGTCGACCAGATCCTCGTCGAGGCCCGGACCGAGCACGCCGCCGATGTCAAGTGTGTTGGCGACCCCCGGCTCGTCGAGCACCTCGACGACGACGCCTTCACGGTTGCGGCGCCGGAAGGGGACGCGGACGATCGCGCCGACGTAGAGGGTCGTGTCAGCTGGGATGCGATAGGTGAACGCGCGGTCGAGGTGCGAAAGAGACGGGTGCGTCAGGACGACCGAAGCGTAGCCTCCAGGCCGAACCGAAGGTTCTGCCGCCGTCACTTCCGCTGCGCTAGATGCAGCTCTTGAGGTCTTCTGCTCGGTCGGCGCGCTCCCAGGTGAAGTCCTTGAGTTCGCGCCCGAAGTGACCGTAGGCCGCCGTCTTCTGGTAGATCGGCTTGCGGAGGTCGAGGTCGCGCAAGATCGCGGCCGGCCGAAGGTCGAAGACTTCCTTGATGCATTTTTCGATCTTCTCGACCGCGACCGATTCGGTGCCGAAGGTCTCGACGGCCACCGACACCGGGTGCGCGACCCCGATCGCGTACGCGATCTGCAGCTCGCAACGCTCCGCCAGGCCGGCGGCGACGACGTTCTTCGCGACCCAGCGCGCAGCGTAGGCTGCGGAACGATCAACTTTCGTCGGATCCTTGCCGCTGAATGCGCCGCCGCCGTGCCGGGCCATCCCGCCGTAGGTGTCGACGATGATCTTCCGGCCGGTCAGGCCGGTGTCGGCTTTCGGCCCGCCGACCTCGAAGCGCCCCGTCGGGTTGACGAACAGCTCGTAGCCCTCGAAGTCGAGTCCCACGTCGCCCAGGATCGGGTCGACGACGTGCTCTTTGACGTCGGGCGTCAGGAGCGTCTCGATGTCGATGTCGGGCTGGTGCTGCGCGCTGACGACGATGGTGTTGACGTGGACGGGCTTGTTGTCTTCGTACTCGATCGTCACCTGCGTCTTGCCGTCCGGGCGCAGATAGGGAACGAGTCCTGCCTTGCGGACCTCGGCGAGCCGGTGCGCGAGCTTGTGCGCGAGGTAGATCGGCATCGGCATCAGCACCGGCGTCTCGTTCACCGCGTAGCCGACCATCATCCCCTGGTCGCCGGCTCCCTGGGCGTCGAGCGCGTCGGTGTCGCCGGAGCGTTCCTCGAACGCGTGGTCGACGCCTTGGGCGATGTCGGGAGACTGTTCCTGGATGGCGACGATGACGCCGCAGGTCTCGCCGTCGAAACCGTACTTCGCGCGCGTGTATCCGATGTCCATGATCACCCGGCGGACCAGCGCCGGAACGTCGACGTAGGTCGAGGTCGAGATCTCGCCGCCGACGACGGCAAGGCCGGTGGTGACGAAGGTCTCGCAGGCGACGCGCCCGAACGGGTCGTCCTTCAAGATGGCGTCGAGGATCGCGTCGGAGATCTGGTCGGCCATCTTGTCGGGGTGACCCTCGGTGACCGACTCGGACGTGTAGACCCAGCGTCGGGACATCGCGTTTCTCCTTTGGAGGCGGGCGGTGCGGGGACGATTCCGGGGGGAATTATAGAGCCGGAGGCACTCGGCGCGGTAGATGGGCCGGAAGGTTCGATTCGAGCGGCTCTGCGGCCGTGAGGGAGCCTCGCGGGCCGCTCAAGCCCGGCCGGGCCCGGCGAGCGTCGCGACGACGCGATCGCAGATCGCTCTCGCGACCGAAGCCTTCGTCTGAAGCGGAAGCTCGTCTTCGGATCCGTCGGCGCCGAGGATGACCGCGGCGTTCGTGTCGGCCTCGAACCCCGAGCCCGGCCGCCCGACGATGTTGGTCACGATGAGATCGAGATTCTTCGCAGCGAGCTTCTTCCTCGCGCGAGCGACGGCGTCCTCGGTCTCGGCAGAGAAACCGACGAGCAGCTGGTGCGTCTTTCTCCGCCCGAGCTCGGCGAGGATATCCACGGTCGGCTCGAGGACGATCGCGGGCGCGCCTTCATCTTTCTTGATCTTCTGCGCGGCCGGGTTGGCCGGGCGGAAATCGGCGACCGCGGCCGCCTTCACCACGACGTCGGTCTCTTCGTAGCGAGCGAGCACGGCGTCGCGCATCTCTTCAGCGGTCCGGACCCGAACAACCTCGACACGGTCGGGATCGGCGAGCCACGTGGGTCCGCTCACGAGCGTGACCGCGGCGCCGCGCCGAGCGGCTTCCGTCGCGACGGCGAAGCCTTGTTTCCCACTCGAGCGGTTCCCGATGAAGCGGACCGGGTCGATGGGTTCCTGCGTTCCGCCCGCCGTCACCAGGAAGCGCACCCCGGCGAGGTCGAGTCCGTGCGCGAAGCTCTCCGCGACGGCCGCGACGATCGAAGCCGGCTCGGCGAGGCGCCCGACGCCCTCGTCCCCTCCGGCCAGCTCTCCCTCTTCGGGGTCGACGATGGTCACGCCGCGGGCGCGCAACGTATCGATGTTCGCGCGCGTGGCCGGGTGCTCCCACATCTCGGTGTGCATCGCCGGCGCGACGACGACCGGACACGTCGCGGTCAGTAGCAGCGCCGACAGCAGATCGTCCGAAATCCCGTGCGCGATCTTCGCGATCAGATTCGCGGTCGCCGGCGCGACGAGCACGAGATCCGCCTCGCGCGCGAGGCGAACGTGCAGGACGCGATCTTCTTCCTCGAACAGATCGGTGTAGGCGATGCGATGCGTCAACGACGAGAACGTGATCGTGCCGACGAACCGGGTCGCGGCTTGCGTCATAACGACCTGAACGCGGGCGCCGCGCCGGCCGAGCAGGCGGGCGACCTCTACCGCCTTGTAGCAAGCGATGCCGCCGGAGACCCCGAGGAGAACTCGGGCGCCCCTGAGGGCGCCCTCGTCACTTCTCGATCCGGGCCTCACTTGATCCCTTCGGCCGTCCGTTCGTAGGCGACCTTCCGCGCCGAGATCTCTTTCAGCGCGGTGGACAGCGCCTTGTCGTCCGGCGCGTGCGGCACGAGCGGCGGCACGTATTCGCCGATGCCCTCGCCGAGCTGGCTGTAGTAGGCGTTGATCTGGCGCGCGCGCTTGGCCGCCATGATCACCAGCGTGTACTTGGAGTCCACCTGCTCGAGCAGGTCATCGATCTTCGGTTCCATCATCGTCATCTAGCTATCACCTCTGCTCCAGTATACGGTTAACCTCTTCCACAGCGGTTTCGAGCTCGTCGTTTACCACCCGATGGTCGAATCCCCCGGCCGCTTCGAGTTCGTGACGTGCGGTTTCGAGCCTCTTGCGCATGCCCGCCTCATCTTCGGTCCCCCGCCGCTCCAGCCGCGCGATCAGCTCGTCCCACGACGGCGGCTCGACGAAGATCGAGACGGCCTCGGGCACATGGGCCTTGACCTGACGAGCGCCTTGCACGTCGATCTCGAGCAGGACGTCGCGCCCATCGACCAGGATCCGGTCGACCTCGTCGCGAGGCGTACCGTACAGCTCGCCGTGAACCTCGGCCGACTCGAGGAATCCGCCGCCGGCGCGCAGCCTCTCGAACTCCTTCCGGTCTACGTAGACGTAGGACTTGCCGGTTCCATCGCCGGGCCTCGGCGCGCGTGTCGTTCGTGAAACCACGCGCGCGAGCGATGGTCGCCGTCGAAGAAGCTCGGCTGCGAGCGTGCTCTTCCCGACCCCGGAGGGGCCGGAGAGGATTATGAGTCTCCCCGCGATAGCTCGTCTAGACGCCGGGAGCAGCGGGCGGCGGGGCGGCGGGCGGAGCAGGCGCTGGCGGCGCGGGGGCGGCGGGGGCGGCGGGAGCCGTCATTCCCCCTCCGGGCTCGGCGGCCTTTGCCCCGAACTCGTCGAGCAACGCCTGTTTCTGCTTCGCACCGAGCCCTCGGATGCGCCGGGTCGAAGAGATGTCCAGCCGCTCCATGATCTTGCGGGCTCGGACCTTCCCTACGCCCGGAAGCGACTCGAGGACGCTCGCTACCTTCATCTTTCCGACGGTGTCGTCGTCGGGCCGGCTCAGGACCTGGGGCAGGGTGAGGGTGCCGTTCTTGAGCTGCTGCTTTATCTCCGCACGCTTCCGGCGGGCCTCAGCGGCCTTCTCGAGGGCCTGCTTGCGCTGCTCCTCGGTGAGCTGAGGAAGCGCCATGTTGATCCTCCTTCACTTTCCGCTCGGCAGGACGGGGCGACTATACCATCGCCCCCCGACCGTTCCAAACGTTTGCGCAGGTCAGGGGCTTGGGACCTGGTGGGGGCGGGGGTTTGACACCTTGCGACTGCCCGGGGTATGCAGCGGCTCGCCTCGAGCGCAGAGCGGACACTCGCTCGGCTCCCAACTCCTCGCGGCGACCTTCAGCATTGCCTCGAGATGAAACGGCGGCGGCGTCTCTGTCCGATCGACGAGCGATCCGACTCCGATCACGCTCGCTCCGTCGCGTTCGCACAGCGCGATGACCTCGGCGGCCGACCCTCCGGTCGTGATGACGTCCTCGACGACGATCACGCGCTCCCCCCCAGCGACGGACTGGCCTCGACGGAGCGTCATCGCGCCGTCGACCCGTTCTGCGAACAGGAACCGGCACCCAAACGCGTAGGCGACCGCGTTGCCGATCAGGATCCCCCCGAGCGCCGGCGAGACGACGACGTCGGCTCCTTCCGGAAAGCGTTTTGCGATCGCCTCTCCGAGCGATGCGGCTACGCGTGGGTGTTCCAGGATCCGAGCGCACTGCAAGTAGGTATCGGAATGGCGGCCGCTCGAGAGCCGGAAGTGTCCGGTATGGAGTACGCCGTACCGTTCGAAGAGCTCGCCGACTTCAGCCGGGTTCACGTCGTCACCTCTCCGGCAATCGCGAGCGCGGCGGCCCGGGGGTTCGGGGCGCGCGTGATGGGCCGGCCGACGACAATGTAATCGGCGCCCGCTTCGATCGCTGCGGCCGGCGTAGCGGCGCGCGCGTGCTCATCACTGCTCGACCCCGCCGGACGGACGCCCGGTGTCAGGACGATGAATTCCGGCGGAACGACGGCTCGAACCGCGGCGACGTGCACCGGCGCACATATGACTCCATCGCAGCCGGTTTCCGCCGCGAGCTTCGCGAGCGCGGGCACGGCTTCGGTCGACTTTGGGAGGCCCAGTTCCGCGAGGTCGTCGTCGCCGAGGCTCGTCAAGATGGTGACGGCGAGAAGCTTCGTCGGCGACGGCTTCGCGTCGACCGCGGCTTCGAGCATCGCGCGTCCGCCGAGCGCGTGGACGTTGACCAGCCAGGGCGCGACGACGTCGAGCGCCCGGAGCGCGCGGGCAACCGTGGTCGGGATGTCGTGCAGCTTGAGATCGAGGAACACCGGGGCCTCGATCGCGCCGACGGCTCTCGGTCCTTCGGAAGAGAACAGTTCGAGTCCGACCTTGAACCCGCCGACCGCGTCGCCGATCGTCCGCACGAGAGACGTGGCCTCGTCGAGCGAAGCCACGTCGAGCGCGACGATGAGCGGGTTCATAGGTCGCGCCTAAGCGGGAGTGGTGGTGGAGTCGGGGGAAAGTGTGCGCCGGGGAATGGGGGTGGTGGGATCGATTGCGGCTCGGCAGTAAGTTCTTTCGCATACTCCGCTTGAACCTGCTTGATCGAGCGCCGGAGCCGGATCGTCAAGAACGCATAAAAGACGGCTATCTCTAACCCCCACAGAACCTGAAATAGGCGTCCTTCGATCAAACCTAGGCTTACGACCCGGGTTACGATCCCAAAGGCGCCAATCGGCAAAACCCAATAAATCCAGCCCCCTTGTCGACGAACATCGAAGATCGAGATTTGTTGCGAGATCCGTTGCGCCCAGCGGGGCTGGGGGCGAGGGCGTCCGACGAACCTCCGAGTTACGACGAAACAAACACAGGCGATCGCGATCCCGGCTATAAGGCAAGCCTTGGGCTTCCATCCAGGGTAGAAACGCATCCATCCCGCGAACAGCGTTCCAGCGAATGCCGCGGACAGAGCGCTCCAGAGCCAGGGATGCCCGGCAGCCCACTTCGGCTCGACCGGCGGAAAAGAGTATCCGTCGCTCATCCTTCTACCTTCACGCGGCCTCGGATCTGGTCGAGGCTTCCGATGTTCCGTTCACGCATGAACGACGCGATCCCTTCGCGCACGTGGTCGGTGGCGCGCGGGTCGTAGAAGTTGGCCGTCCCTACGGCGACCGCGGTCGCGCCGGCGAGGATCAGCTCGACCGCGTCCTCCCCCGTCGAGACCCCGCCCATTCCGATGATCGGAACGTGCGGCATCGTTTCGTGAACCTGCCAGACGCAACGCACGGCGATCGGACGGATCGCCGGGCCCGACAGGCCGCCGGTGCCCGTCGAGAGCTTGGGCCGGAACGTGCGCGTGTCGATCGCCATGCCGAGTGTGGTGTTGATCAAGGAGAGCCCGTCCGCTCCCGCCCGAACCGCGGCGTCGGCAATCGACACCAGGTCGGTGACGTCGGGCGTCAGTTTGGCGAAGACGGGCGCCATCGCCACCTGCTTGACCGCGGAGACAACCGAAGCCGTCCGCGCGGCGGAGAGCGCGAACATAAAGCCTCGGTCCTCGAGGTTCGGGCAGGACAGGTTCAACTCGAGCGCAACCAGCGCGGGGGCATCGCGCAGTCGCTCCGCGCACGTGACGTACTCTTCCACAGTCTGACCGCCGATCGAGGCGATCGCAGGGACGTTCCGCCGATCGAGCCACACGAGATCCTT
>Ga0070708_100005556_pt1 | contig 9991 bp, 8 predicted proteins | sample KBSK5503metaG_FD_65469 | JGI IMG/M metagenome (GOLD analysis project Ga0070708, IMG submission 65469) | Corn, switchgrass and miscanthus rhizosphere microbial communities from Kellogg Biological Station, Michigan, USA - KBS K5-50-3 metaG | ecosystem: Host-associated > Plants > Roots >... | reverse complement strand
CGGATCCGACGCGCGGCCGCCCCCGCGATTGCACCCTGCGTTCTCACTTCCAAGCGGTAGCAGCGCGCGCCGTCCGAACGGCTATTGCGGCTCGGCGCGCGACGGAACGCCGGAACGCCTCGCGCACCTGGGGGCGACGCAGAAACGCCCTCTCGCCGGCCGAATGGTCGGCGCCCGTCAGGCTTTTCGCCCGCGCCGGCGCGACTTTAAGAACTTCTCCTTGGCCATGATGCCCGGCATCGACTCCAGCATCCGGAGCTCCTCCGGGGAAAGCGCGTCCGTCCCGGAGCCGACCTCCAAAGGCTCGGCGGTCTGGTGTGCCCTTGCGGTTTCCCCCTGTCGGCACGGCGTCCCGGAATCGGCCGGCAGCTCGTCCTCTCCTCTCGCTTCGAGTTCCACGGGGTTTTCCCCTCGTCTTCTCTCCGTCGCGTAGGAGAATATCCCGATTTACTTTGAATTGCAAATTACTTTGCATATTGAGGTCGCAGGGTCGGCCGCCGCTGTCTCCCGAGGATCAAAAAGTTGTGATAGACTCCGTTCTGTTCTCGTTTCGCTCGCCTTTGCCAGATCCGTTCTGACGAAATCCCGACCGAAAGAATAGCGAGAATGCGGAGCGCCGTGCCGGCGGTGTTTCGGAATACTTTCCCCGGCAAAGAGGATGGATCTGATGAAGCTCTACGTAGGTAATCTCCCGTACAACATCTCTGACGACCAGTTGAACGACATGTTCGCGAAGTTCGGGACACCGGACTCGGCGACGGTCATCACCGACCGCCAGACCGGCCAGTCCAAGGGGTTTGGATTCGTCGAGTTCAGCAACGCGGACCAGGCCAAGCAGGCCCTGTCGTTGAACGGCACCGAATTCGGCGGCCGACCCCTTACCGTCAACGAGGCGCGTCCCAAGAACGACAACGGCGGCGGCGGACGCTCCCGCTACTGATCGGGTTTACGCTCTAACGAGCCATGAGGCGGGGCTTGTCCCCGCCTCTTCTTTTTCACCGCACCTCTCGTTCAGCCCTCGACGGCGATGACGACCTTTCCCGTCGTGCCCCGGCCGGCGAGCGCGCGGTGAGCGTCCGGTAGGCGCTCGAAGAAGAACCGGGGACCCAAGATCGGACGGATGCGGCCGGCTTTCCACTCCCCGAAAAGTTCCTGCGCGGCGCGTCGCAGCTCGCCCATCCTGTCCGGCAGAAGCGAGAGATTGAAGCCGATCAACGTCCGGCACTGTTGGACGAATCCGTACGGCGAAAAGAGTCCCATGGCGAGTAGCTCACGCGCCGCCGTCAGCCGCGCGACTCCTCCTTTGCCCGAGGCCGCGGCAAAGCCATAGATGACGTAGCGTCCGCCGCGGTCGAGCTTACGCCAGAGCCGCCGGAAGAGCCGGCCGCCGATCGCGTCGATCGCGACGTCCGCGCAGCCGCTCCACGAGCGGTCGATCAGCTCTTCGGCGGACTCGTAGAGGCCCGCCTGCGCCGCCCCAAGCTCACGGCAGAGCGCGATCTTTCTCTCCGACCCGACGAGCGCGAGCGCCTTGGCGCCGCGCGCGGCAAGCAGCTGCAGCAGCGCCGTGCCGACGCCTCCGGCCGCCGCGGTGACGACCACGCGATCCCCCGACGCTACGCGGGCCTGTGCGAGCGCGGACCAGGCCGTGAGGAACACGACCGGCATCGCGGCCGCCTCCGCGAGGTCGGCGCCTTCCGGCAGCGGGAAGACGCGCGACGCCGGCACGACGACTTTCTCGGCATGGCCGCCGAAGATCGGCACGGCGGCGACTCGCCGCCCCGGCCGGAGATCCGTGACGCCCTCCCCCACCGTCTCGACCGTGCCGGAGATCTCCATGCCCGGCACAAAGGGCGGCTTCGGCGTCCTCGGGTAGACCCCCGCGCGCACGAAGAGGTCCGCGAAGTTCAGTCCGATCGCCGCCGTCTTGACCAGGACCTCGCCCGGGCCCGGCGCCGGATCACGCCGCTCTCGCAGCTCGAGCCGCTCCGGTCCGCCGTACCGGTCGACGAACCATGCGCGCGACGTGGAAGGCACGGCGCCGATTATGGCCGAGCCTGCAGCAGGTCAACCCGCGTCGGTCGAAGTCTCGGCGACCTCGTCGCGGATCGAACGAACCAGCGCCTCGACAGCGGTGTCCTCCAGGCCCGTTGGCCCGAAGCCGCGCCTCGCGAACTCGACCCACTCTCCTTCAGCCTCGACCTGGAGAGTCAGCAGCCGCGCCTTGCCGTTCCAGAAGAGGCGCACAGACATGTGCGGCGAGGTGAAGACCTCGACTCGGTCTCCCGAGACGTCGGAAGGTTTCTCCTCCTTCGCGGAGGTATACCCTCTCTCCCGAAGAGCCGAGCCGATGCGTTCGAAGGCGGCATCCAAGCTCATCATTTTCAGACCTCGCTTCAGTTGCTCCCTATTCTAATAAGGCCGCCGGCTAGCTGCGAAATGGCGGCGCCTGCGGCGCGGGCGGCGCGGGGCGAGGGCGTCAGCTCCTGACGCCGTAGTCGGAGGAGAGAACCAGGACCTGGCCTGTCTCTTCGCGCTCCGCGCGAGCCGCCGCGAGCGCTGCCGGGCCACGGTCGCGCCACCACGCTCGCGCGTCCTCGGGCCGCCACGGCGGTGCGATGGCGCACGCCCCGAGCATCGCGTCGAGCGCCTCCGCCGAGGCCGGCCGCTCCTCGCGGTCAAATGCGAGGCAGCGGCGGATCGTCTCCTCCAGCGCCGCGGGCACCGGATGCGGCGCGCCCTGCGAGAGAGGAGGCGGTGGCCCCTGCCGCTCCATCTTGAAGACCTCGATCGCTGTGTGCCCGGGAAAGGGAGAGTTACCGGTCAGCAAAAAGTATCCGACGGCGCCGAGCGCAAAGAGGTCCGCGCGCGCATCCACGCCCGACGGATCGCTCATTCCTTCGGGCGCCATGTAGAGCGGTGTTCCGAGAAGCGAGCCGTCCTGAGAAAGCGTGACGTCTCCGTGCCTCCCCGCCGCGTTTCCTTCCGGTGCGCGCTCGACGGCCCCGATGTCCTTGACGAGCCCGAAGTCGAGGACCTTCAGGAAGTCGGGGATGCCGCCGTAGACGCAGATCATCAGGTTCGCCGGCTTGATGTCTCGGTGAATGAGACCCGCTGCGTGCGCCTCCGCGAGCGCGCCGCACGTCTGCCGCAGAAAATGAACGACGCGCGCCGGCGGCAGCGGTCCGTCGGAGGCCACCAGCTGCAGCAGATTGATGCCGCGCAGCAGCTCCATCGCATAATAGAAGACGCCGTCGGCCGTGCGGCCGTAGTCGTAAATCGCGATCGTACTCGGGTGCGTCAGACCCGCCGTCAGCTGGACCTCCCGCTCGAACCGCGCAAGCGAGCGCTCCCCCTCCGTGCCGGGCGCGAGCAATTTGACCGCCGTCGGGCGCCTCAGCAAGGCATGCCGCGCCTCCCAGACGACGCCCATCGCGCCGCGGCCGAGGCGCGCGATCAGCCGATACGGCCCGACCTTCTCTGCTTGCCGGCGCAGCCGCGAGATGGTGCGCAGCGAGGTCACCGTGACGAGGCCCAGCAGCGCGGCTAGCACGCCGACCGAGGCGATCCCGATCGCCCCCCGCCTTGGAGGGAGGAAGGCGCCCGGAACCGCGAAGACATCGAGAGTCCACCGGCGATCCGCGAAAGGCACCGGGAACTCGAGCTTGAAGCCGGCCCGCCGTGGAAGCGCCGCCGCTTCGTGCGGCCTTTCGGCCAGTGGTGCTTTCGGCGCTTCAGGGTCTCGGAGCGAAAAGGCAAGGCCGGAGGCGTCCACCGGCGGCGCCGCGGCTTCGTCCACCAGGGGCGCCACGCGGAAGATCGCCATCGCGAAGCCCGTGAGCGAGGTCCGTCGTGCCGCCTCCGTCCCGGGATCGCCCTCCCGGTACGCGGGCGCATACATGGCCACGACTGGGGAGGCGTCCGGCCTCCCCGCTTCCTCGATCAGTCCGAACGGGGATGACGCCACAATGTTGCCCGAGTCGCGCGCCCTCTCGGCAGTGCCCCACCGGCCTGACTCGGCGGCGATGTCGAAGCCGAGGGCGACTGCGCTCGGCGGCTCCATGTAGTGGATCGGGACGTAGTAGGGGCGCCGGCCGGCTTCTTGCGGCTTCCCGGCCGGACCGGCTTCCCAGAAGCGATAGTCTGTCAGTCCGGCAGCGCGCGCTTCCGCCTCATAGGAGGAGCGCTCGGATTCGCGGACGAAGGGAAGCCACTCGAACGCGTAGACGTACTTATGACGCAGCAGCATCGGCGGGGCCAGAACGCGAAACTGGCGACGGGTCACGTGACTGGAGGCCTCGAGAAAGCTCTTGAGCGCAGCCAGATCCTCTGAGGGCAGTGATAGTTTCGCGGCGATCGCCGCCTGAAGGCGCTGCGCCCGCTCCGCAAAGACGAGGCGGACGGCCGTCTGGGCACGAGCGTAGATGTAGGCGCCCAGCCCGAGCGACAAAGCAACCAGGACGCTCGCAACGAGGACGTCCGTGCCGCGGATCGAGGCACGCCACGAAGAAAAGGCTGACTGCAGGCGACGCACCGTGAACCGGCCCGTCTGCGGACTGGATCGGCGCCCACCCTCCCCCGCGCCACTCGCCACGGGGCCGATTATCTTGCGACCTTTCCCCTGAGGACAGGGTGGCCCTCGTCAGAAAACCGAAAGGAGCCGCCGTAAGTCTCTTTCGCCGCTATGCTCCGCGAAATCGCCGGGCACGCCGTGCGGGCGACCAGGCCCGTCGGACGGCGGCGGATGTGCGGATAAAGGCGGCTGTTTGATCGGACGCCAGCTGTCCCTTGTTGCGCAGATCATTATTCCCATGCGCTTCGTCGCGACGGACGTCTTCGACTACTACCGGCCCTCGAAGTGCGGGCTTCGGGTGTATCTCCGCGCTCACGGGATCGAAGAGGCGCCGACGAGTCCGTTCGAGGAGACGCTCCGCAAGCTGGGAAGAGCGCACGAGGCGCGCCATCTCGCCACGCTGGCGGCCTCGGGTGACGTCGCGGATGTCTCGAGAATCGACGACCGAGACGAAAGGGAGCGGGAGACACTTCGCCTCCTCTCCGAGGGAGCCCCGGTCATTTACCAGGGCCGCCTGCGGGTGGACCTGCATCTCCAAGGCGAGGAGTACGAGATCGTCGGCGAGCCCGACTACCTGATTCGAAGTGGAGCCGGCCACGTCATACGCGACTCGAAGCTCGCGCGCAAGATCGACGGCCGGGCGCACCCGGAGATCGCCCTCCAGCTTCAGCTCTACGGCCTTCTCTACGAACGGCTCACAGGGCGTGCCCCGGCCGCCCTCGAGGTGCACGCCGGAAGCCACGAGATCGTGCCCGTGCCATACGACGGAGGCGGCGCGGCGCTCGGCTACCTGCGCTTCCTTCGTTCCCTTCGCTCGGCCGCGAGCGAGCCGTACGAACCAGTCGGGTGGACAAAGTGCGGGGGCTGCGAATACCAGGAGCGATGCTGGTCGCGCGCAGAGGAGTTACGCGACGTGGCGCTACTGCCCGCCGTCAGCCAGAGCCTCGCCCGCGCGCTGGCCGCCCGCGGCACTCGCAGCTTCCAGGATCTCCTTTCCAGATTCGACCAGGCCTCCCTCGCCGCCATGATCTACCGCGACGCGACAGGTCAACATTCGATCGGCGCCTCCTCCGAGTCCATCCTTCGGTCCGCCCGCGTCATGTCCACGGGACACGAAGAGCTGCTCGGCTCTCCTGACCTTCCGGGTACCGAAGACTGCGTGCTCCTCGACCTGGAGGGTCTGCCCGCCTATCTCGACGAGCTCGAAAAGATTTACCTCTGGGGATTGAAAACCATGACTCCAGGCCTGCCTCGCTATGTCCCCGCGCTTGCCGGCTTCGCACCGGATGGAGACCGCCACGCGTGGGAGGAGTTTCTGCGGACCGGCACGAACCTTCTCGAGGAGCGCCCGACCCGGCGCTTCGTCCACTGGGGCGGTTACGAAAAATCAAAGATCGCGCTTTACATGGAACGATACGGCGATCCCGACGGCGTCGCCGCGCGTCTGCGCGAAAGGCTCTTCGATCTGCTGCCGACCGTTCGCAAATCCGTTGTCCTCCCTCTTCCGAGCTCCAGCCTCAAGGTCGTTGAGCGCCATGTGGGCTTCCAGCGTCGCCTGCCGGAGGCGCGCGGCCAGTGGGCCATGGCCCGGTACATCGAGGCTACCGAAACCTCCGACCGCGCCGCCCGCGACCGGATCGTCAATGAGATCCTTACCTACAACGAAGAGGACCTCGACGCGACGTGGGCGGTCCTCTCATGGTTACGGGAGCTCCGCGGGCAGTAGCCCTTTTCAAGCGCGCGCGGAATTCCAGCGCGCGGTCACACTTGATCCCAACAACCAAACGAGCCCGCGATGCGCTCACCGAAATTCGGAAATGAGGTTGGCCAGGCGGAAGCGCTCCTGACATGACCCGCGCCCGATAGCGCAGCCACTGGTCTCGCCCGGCCTCTTGACGGATGGCCGACGACCATCCCGTCCCGCCGGTTGAAGTACGCGGCTCGCGTTGCCCGGGCGCTGGATATGATTCGGTGCGAACGGGAGGTGACCATGAAGCGCGTGAGACCGAGAATGACTGTGATGGTTGCGATCGGCGTCGTTGTGGGAGCAGCGGCCTTCGAAGGACTGAAGGCCCAGCAGACGTCTTCCGTCAAGAGGAATATCCTGTTGAAGCAGGACATGACGATTCCGGGCCGGGAAGCGGTGATGGCCTCGGTGGAATTGCCTCCCGGTTCCGCGGAAGTCAGGCACACCCATCCCGCCGAAGTGTACGGGTTCGTTCAGGAGGGCGCGCTGACCCTCGAGGTGGAAGGTCAGCCGACGAAATCCCTCAAGGCTGGAGATATTTTCTACATCCCGCCCGGAAAGATCCACCAGGGATTCAACAACGGCAGCGCCCCTGCGAAATTGTCGGTGGTGTTCATCGCGGAGAAGGGCAAACCCCTCACCACACAGGTCCAGTAGTGAGCTCCATTCCGTATGGGCTCCGAACAAATTATATGGATTCGCACCGCGCAATACGAAGACCTTACCCCTCAACGGAGTCCTTCGCCGGTATACTGACGTATCCGGGCGGCACAACGGCTAAAGCAGGAAGCTAAGAGGCGGAAAGCCGTGAGGCTTTCAACCGTGCTACTCCTGTGCGCGGTCTCGGGCCTTTTCGTCGGGAGCGCCGGCGGTAATACCTTTGTCGTGAATCCTGGCGATCCTTGGTGCAGTGTCGTCAATGCGGCTGCTCCCGGCGATACCATCATCTTTGCTGCCGGGACCTACTCGGACACGTGCTCGATCGTGGCCTCAGGCACAACCGGGGCTCGTATCACCCTGCGCTCGCAAAGCTCGGCCCCCGCCGACCGCGCCGTCTTGGCCTATGCCGGTACGAGCAGCAATATCATCGATGTGTACGGTTCTTACATCACGGTGCGCTGGCTCAGCTTTGGACCAACGGCGGCCGGCGCCGGCGTCAATCCTCTCAAGCTTCGCGGTGGGAACCAGGGCATCGTCATCGATCGGAACGTTTTCCAGGGGACAGACATCGCCGTGGCGGCCAATTCCAGCGGCACCTATCAGGACATTTCGGTCACTGACAATGTCCTGACAAACCTGCAGTCGACCGGGCTCTATTTCGGCTGTCACGATGGCATTTCCTGCCATGCCCTCAACATTCTGATCCGCGGCAACCTGATCAACACTGTCCAGCCGGGCGACGGCGTGGGCTATGGCCTGGAGATCAAGCTGAACTCCTACGCGACGATCATCGAAAACACCGTCTACAGCTCGCAGGGCCCGGGCATCGAGGTCTACGGCTCCAACCGGGGCGATCCTCCAAGCCTCGTGGAGCGCAACTACGTCGAGGGCGCTCAGACTGATGCCGGTATCAATGTCGGCGGTGGGCCGGCGATTGTGCGCAACAACATCGTGGTGGGCAACCAATACAACGGGATCTGGGCTCAGGATTACAACGGCCGGGGCCTCCAGCAGAATGTCTGGATCGTTCAGAACACGGTCGTCAGCAATCAAACCGGCGGCATCAAGGTCAGCAACTGGCAAGCCGGCGCCGGCAATGTGCTGGCTTTCAATGCCATCGCGCCGCTGAGCGGCACCCCGGCACTGACTCCGGCATCGCCGGTGGCCGATACGCTCATCGGAAACACCGCCTGCAGCCCCGCAACGAGCTGTTTCGACCAGCCGAATACGGCTCCCTACGATCTCTGGCCGGTGGCGGGCGGACCGCTCATCGGGGCGGCGGGGAGTGGTTCAGAGTCCTGGCGGGTGGCCGACGATTTTATGTGCGCGCCGCGAGGAAGCGCGGCCGACATCGGAGCGATGCAGAGAACTTCCCCGGGGAGCGGGCCCTTGCTGGGCAGTGGGAACGCCAGGCCACCCTGCGGCTCGGCTGCGCCGACGATCTCTTCGATCACGCCGACCTTCGGACCGCTCGCCGGAGGAACGCTGGTCACGATCCTGGGCAGCCATTTTCAGAGCGGGGCTTCGGTCACTTTCGGCGCGAGTGCGGCGACGTCCGTGAATGTCGTCAGCGCCACGACCATCACGGCGAGGAGCCCGTCGTCGGGCACGGCACAGACGGTCGGCGTCACCGTCACGAATCAGGACACCCAGGGCGCCACGCTCGCCTCGGCCTTCACCTACAACTCGGGGGCGGCCTTCTACACCTTGACTCCGTGCCGGGTCGTCGATACTCGTAATCCAATCGGCCCGCTGGGCGGACCGGCGTTGAACGCAGGAGCGGACAGGGTCTTCGTCTTCGCCGGGCAATGCGGAATCCCGCTCGCCGCTCGCTCCGTCGCGATCAACATCGCCGTCACGCAGCCCACGACCGGGCCCGGCTTCCTGACTTTCTATCCCGGCGGCACGAGCCTGCCCTTCGTCTCGATGCTCAACTACTCCTCAGGGCAGACCCGCGCGAACAACGCCATCGTTCCTTTGGGCGCCGCCGGAGATATGGCGGTTCACTGCGGCCAGGGAAGCGGCACCGCTCAAGTCGTCGTCGATGTCAGCGGATATTTCCAATAGCGGGTAGGGGCGTCGCGAATCGCGGATCGGAAGAGCCGGATGGCGCTAGATCTGGCGACGATCGCGGAGGCTTTCCGCGTGATGGCTCTATCGGTGAGGTAACGAGCGCAACACAGATGAAGCGAGTCGGCCGGAAGGGTTGGGGGGTTCTGATCACGCCCGGTCCGGCGGGGAACACACGCTCACTTTTCGCGTGCAAGGGTCTCTTTCGCCTCGACGATCTCGGCACGTTGTCCGTCGGCGCGGCTGGCGAGAAGGAGCAGCTTGCCATAGTAACTGGCCGCCTTATCGCGATCGCCCGAGCCTCTCGCCGCACGTCCCGCGCCGGCCAAGCCGTGAAGGCGATTTGGGGACGTCGCGAGCGAGGCCTCATACTCCTTGAGCGCCGCGACGGGCTGCTCCAGCTCGAGCAGGAGGTCTCCCAGTAGCTCTCGCGCTGGCACGATCGAGCCGGGCGTGACAGCGTGTTTGTCGGTGGAGGCCTCCAGCTCCGCGGCCGACCTGGCCAGGCGCAACGCTTCCTCGTTCTTTCCTTCGGCCCGCGCGATCCAGGAGGCCGCTTCGAGTCGCTGGATCGCGACCTGGCCTGACCAGTACTTGTCTCCTTTCTGTTCAAGCTCCTTTTCGATCGCCTCGAGCCGCCCGAGCTCATCGCGCGCGGCGGCGAGGTTGCCGGAATGCGCCGCGCCGAGGGCGCGACCGAAACACAAGATGGCCTCCGCGTTGCGGAATTTCGGCCAGGGAAAGCTCGCCGGCTTGCCCTCGAGCTTCACCGCCTCTGCCCACTTCTGCCGCTCGATCGCGTAACGCGTCGGAACGGCCGCGAGGGCATAGGCGGCGGCGAAGTTCGGAACATCCAGCCGATCGACCCGCGCGACCCTTTCGACAACCCTGCCAGCTTCCGAGTCGCGGCCGAGCTGGAGATAGGCGTACTCGAGGTAGTC
>Ga0070708_100005553_pt1 | contig 9994 bp, 6 predicted proteins | sample KBSK5503metaG_FD_65469 | JGI IMG/M metagenome (GOLD analysis project Ga0070708, IMG submission 65469) | Corn, switchgrass and miscanthus rhizosphere microbial communities from Kellogg Biological Station, Michigan, USA - KBS K5-50-3 metaG | ecosystem: Host-associated > Plants > Roots >... | reverse complement strand
GGTCTCGGGCAAGCTCACGCACACGCTACTGGCCTGTTTGACGCCGCCCAAGGTGCGGACCAAGGCGCGCTGTATGCATGTGCACCGCTTGTGTGTGTATTCCGGTGATTCCTGCCACCCAATCCGGTGCAAAGCTGCCACCTAATCCGAAGGAAGCCTGCCACCCAATCCGGACGAAAGCTGCACCCCATCGGTACCCCATCGGAGCGCAGCGACGCCTGGGTTGATCGGGTTACGTTGCGGGCACGTCGGTTTTCACGGGCGCATGACGTTTACGCATCGAATCTCCTCTGAGAGTAATCTTGTACGCGTTATGGAGCAGGCGGTCAAGGATCGCGTCAGCCAGGGTCGGATTCCCCAGGGCCTCATGCCAATGCTCCACCGGGAACTGGCTGGTGACAATGGTCGCGCCACGGCCGTGGCGGTCTTCCAGGAGTTCAAGGACGTCGTGGCGGTTCTCATCACTGAGGGAGGCAAGTCCCCAGTCATCGAGAATAAGTAAGGCGGTTTTGGCCAGAGAGGCCATGAGTTTCGGATACCGTCCATCGCCCTTGGCAATAGGGAGCTCCTGGAGCAGGCGCGGCAACCGCAGGTACAGGACGGTGTATCCTTCGCGACAGGCCTGGTGGCCCAATGCACAGCTGAGCCAGGTTTTCCCACTGCCCGTCGGGCCCGTGATGAGCACATTGTGCCGATCGTGGATCCATTGACAGGAGGCCAGGCGAAGCAGGAGAGCTTTATCGAGTCCACGCGGGTGACGATAGTCGATATCCTCAAGGCTGGCACTCAGTCGCAACTTCGCCTGCCGCAAGCGGGTGGTGAGCCTGCGGTCACTCCTGGCGGTCATCTCGCGATCGACGAGCAGCCCCAGGCGTTCTTCGCAACTGAGCGCCTGGCTCTCCGGTAACGCCATCTGCTCGCTGAGCGCTTTGGCCATGCCTGTGAGTTTCAGCGCCAGCAGTTTGTCGAACGTAGGGTGGTTCAACATGTGGGATCTCCTTGGTTGGTGTGGTAATACTGCGCGCCACGGATATTGCCGTGCGTAATCACGGGAGCGGCAGCGGGTGGACCAGGCAAGGGCTGCTGGTCGAGATCGTGTTTGAGGATCGATTCAATACTCTTGTACGAACACGCACCGATGCGGATGGCGCGGTGGCAGGCGGCTTCAAGGCGCTCATCGCCCTAGCGTTTGCTCAGCCGCATGATGCCCAGACACGCGCGGAAGCCCTGCTGGGGATGCGGCCGTGAGGTAAGAATCGCTTCGACCACCTGGGCAGTGGCCTCGCCTGTTTTCGCCGCCCAGAGAATAAGCCGCTGGGGCGTCCATTCGGCATAGTGCTGATGGGCCTTGGGCATGTGGGCAGCCACCGTGCTGTGGTGCCCCCTGAGGGGCGAACGCTGGTGACTGGCCACCCGGTTGCCCTTGTGGAAGATTTCGACGACCTGCGCACTGAGACGCGCCTCGAGCTGCTGCTTGACCAAGGTGTAGGGTACGGAATAGTAGTGCCCGTCGACTTCCACGTGATAATCGATATTCACGCGAACCAGTTTCCACTCGGCATACTCATACGGCTGGGCGGGCAGCGGTCGGAGGGCGGGACGGTCCAGGGATTCGAACACGCTCTGGCGGGAGCCGGGGAGTTTCTTGAAAGGTCGCCGGTTGAGGGCCACCAGCAGGTCGGTAATCGCGGTGTTCAGCTCCTGGAGGGAAAAGAAGGTGTGGTGGCGGAGTCGCGCCAGGATCCAGCGCTCGACCACCTGCACGCCCACCTCGACTTTGGCTTTATCCCTGGGACGGGCGGCGCGGGCAGGGACGATGGCCACGGCATAGTGCTGCGCGAGCTCGGCGTAGGTCCGGGTGAGGGTGGGCTCATAGCGATGGGCCCGGCTCACGGCGGCCTTGAGATTATCCGGGACCACGACCTGGGGCACCCCACCGAGCGCCGCGAAGGTGCGGACATGAGACCCGATCCAATCGGGCAGACTCTGGCTCCAGGTCGCTTCGGCAAAGGTATAGTTGGAAGCGCCCAGGACAGCGATGAAGATCGCAGCTTCGCGGACTTCACCCGTGAGGGCATTGACGACAGGCATCGTCTGGCCGGCATAGTCGACGAAGAGTGTCTCGCCCGCCCGGTGGCTCTGTCGCATGACCAGATCGAGCTTCCCAGTCCACTGACGATACGCCTCACAAAATTGACTGTACTGGAGGCCATCGGGGGTGCTGGCCTTGTATTCTTGCCACAACAAGAGCAAGGTGACCCCCTTACGTTTGAGCTCCTGGTGGATGATGGTCCAGTCAGGTGTGGGGCGCCTCGCTATGGGTGTGTGGGCGGCCGTCGCAAACAGCTGTCTCTCTAAGGCGGTATCATCGAGGGTATCCGGCAGAGGCCAGGACAGACCTGCCGCCTGCGCCCGCCGCACGTACTCGGCCACGGTGGGTCGACTGACCCGTAAGCTGTGTGCAATCTTGCGGTCGCTCAGACCACAAGCCCATTTGAGCCGTAAGACTTCTCGAACTTGACGCATCGATAACCTCTGTGCTGGCATCTGCTCCTCCCTCAGATATAGGTGAGAAAGGCGCAACATACCGATGGGGTTATGTCTGCGTCGCGTGGTGCTCCAATACCCCATACTGGGGTGGCAGGTTTCGACCGGAATCAATGGCAGCTTTCAATCGGAATCAGTGGCAACTTTCGACTGGAATCAGTGGCAGGTTTCGACCGGAATACGCACGATGACGGAGCGCGATGTCTACGCGTTGAGAGCAGAGCCGCTGGCGACGCTCGCAGCAGTGACGCGGGCCGCCAACGGCGCGACGGACATCGAGAGCGCGCTCGGGCGCCTCACGGTGGCGACGCAGGAGGTCCTGGGGGATAAAGAGGCGCACCTCCGTCCAAGCGGGCTCAGGACTGGTGAGCGCCAGTGCGTGGTCTCGGGTATCTTCCTGATCACAGCGGACCGCCAGCACCATCTCCTGGTGGCCGAGCATAGATTCCCGCCTGAGCCGCATTCCCTGCGTCTCCCCATCGACTGTGGGCTTCCGGGGTGGGTAGTACAGCACCAGCGCCCCAGAATTATTGCGAACACGGACGAAGCCCTGGACTTCCGACAGATACGCAAGACGTCGCACATAGGCTCGACGCTCGACGGGCCGATGTTCTGGCGGGGCCAGATGCTCGGCTAGGTCATCACCGCAGCGCAGGTCAGGAACACCTACGACCTCATCGACCTCGACATCTTCATGTGCTTCGCGCCCGTGGCCGCTGCCGTCTCCATGGCACACGGTGGGCCCGAGTGGCTACGGGCCCTCGTCTGACCAAGCCTGAGCGGTCCTGGAACGACAACGCTCTGCATGGTCCGACGAAACACACGTGCAAGCTGTGGGTAGAGTCGGTTTTCCAGGGCAGAGTCGAGAGAAGAAGGCTGTCCACAGCGCTCACCCCGCCGCCCGTAGCGTGAGCACCGTGATCTCCGGGGGGACCCCCAGGCGCACGGGGAGTGCGAACGTGCCCAGACCTCGATTCACATACAGGAAGGCGGATGGTGGAGGGCGCGGCGCGACGGCATCGCCTCGCCCCTCGGGGCGTAACGGCAAGCGGTACAGGCCCGCCACGAACCGCGTGATAAGGCGGGCCGGGCTCCACTGGCGCCCCCCGAGCGCGAGGCGAAGCTGGCCGCCGTGGGTATGGCCCGCGAGGCTGAGCTCGATGCCCAGCGCTGCGGCCCGAGGAAACGTATCGGGGTTGTGCGAGAGCAGGATGTTGGGGATGTCCCGCCGGACCAGCGCGTCGATGCCGCGCAGCATGGAGGACGGTTCGCCCACACGTGCACGTTCGCGTTGGTCGTCGACGCCGATCAGATTGAAGCGGGCGCCGTGCCAGGACAGTTCCGCGCACTGCTGTCGCAGCAGGTGCATGCCGTAGCGCGCAAAGAGCGCCTGCGCCCGCGCTTCCACTCCTGCCGAGCGCTCGTGGTTGCCGTGGCATCCCCAGACGCCCAAGGGCACCCGCAGCCGGCTCAACTCCGCAATGCAGTCCTCGAGGGGATCCTGGCCATGGGTGATTAAATCCCCGGTGAGTACGGCGAGATCGGCGTGCACGGTATTGGCCAGGTCGACGGCACGCCGGATCGCCGTGCGGGACACGAAGTCCCCGATGTGGAGATCGCTGAGGTGGACAATGCGCAGCCCATCTAGGCTGGGGAGGAGATGCGCCATAGGGACGTCGACAGGGACGAGGCGATACCGGAGCCGTCCCGCCGTGGCGCCATACGCCGCCGCCAGGACGGGAAGGCCGCCCGCCAGATACACGGCGTAGCGGAAGATGGTGCGCCGCGCCGGCTCGACACGCGCCTGCCGCGCCACCGGCAGGACCGCCATCGCGGACCGCGAGAGCCATGCCATGCTCCCCACCACGGTCACCGCCAGGAATCCGAGACACGACGCGATCAACCAGAGTCTAGCGACCGCCCGCCCCCACGGCCCGAGCGCCTGGCGGGGGATGACACGGACCCCCAGCAGATCGAGCCCCGCGGCCAGCACGAGCCCCGCGGCCACGCCCCATAGGCACTGCAACAGGGAGCGCGAGCCCGCCCATGCCACGGCGTCGATCACCCGCCACGCCCGGACGAACCAGAAGGACTGGGCCAGGGGCGTGAGCGCCAGGATACCCATCAAAAATATCCGCAACGGCTTGGGTCCTCGCATGTAGGTGGCTCCGAGCAGGAGGGGGATCATACGACCAGCGCAGAGTTCTTCTCTGACGCATACACTATAATCGTGGCGGCATCAGGTCATCAAGACCAGTACCGTGGGCCCCCGTGATGACGGCGCACGGCCCCTGGCTCGCTCACAGCCGACAGATGGCCTCACAGGGTGGGGGGCAGCTCACCTCGTGATTGCTCGTGGATACACGACGCGTGCTCATAACACCCGCCAGAAAATAACCTCAGCAATATCAATACATTGATATTATACCACTACGTGCGGGGGAGTCTGGAAATTGTTAAGGCACCCCACCCGCTTCGAGCCCTGGCGTCAACACCGCCCCCGCCTGGTGGATTCTATTCCCCCCGGCGGGCTGAAGCTACTTGCGGGCGAGCTCGTTCCAGAGGTAGGTATAGGCAAGGGCCCACATGTAGGCGGCCTGAGGATTGTCTGCCGCGCCGCCATGGCCGCCTTCGAGGTTCTCGTAGTAGGATACGCGGTGACCCTGCGCCTGCATCCGAGCGACCATTTTCCGTGCGTGACCTGGGTGGACGCGGTCGTCGCACGTTGACGTCAGAAACAGCGTGGGAGGATAGCGGCCGTCCGCCTTCACGTTATGGTACGGCGAGAAGGTTTGGATAAACGCCCACTCCTGCGGATCGTCCGGATTCCCGTACTCCGCCATCCAGCTCGCGCCGGCGAGCAGCTTATGATAGCGCTGCATGTCGAGCAGCGGGACCTGACACACCAGCGCGCCAAACAGGTCGGGACGCAGGGTGAGCATATTGCCCATAAGCAGACCGCCGTTGCTGCCTCCTAGAGCGCCCAGATGGCGCGGCGACGTGACATTGCGTCGCACGAGATCCTCGCCGACGGCGACGAAATCCTCGTATGCCCGGTGGCGGTTCGCCTTCAGGGCCGCTTGATGCCAACGCGGACCGAATTCACCGCCGCCACGGATATTGGCCACGACGTAGACGCCGCCGCGTTCAAGCCACCCAACGCCGAGCAGCGCCTGGTAACCAGGGACCAGCGCGACCTCGAACCCGCCGTAGCCATACAGCAGCGTGGGGTTGGAGCCGTGCAGCGTGAGGTCACGCCGTGCGACTTCGAAGTAGGGGATCCGCGTGCCGTCCTTCGACACGGCCTCGCGCTGGTGCACAGCCAGCCCCTCGACATTGAAGAATGCCGGGTCGGACTTCAGCTGTGCTGCTGGTCCCTTGCCGATCGCGCCATACAGGAGTGTCATGGGGGTCAAGTAGTCCGAAACCGTGAGGAAGTACTCATCGGTTTCAGCGGGATCGATGGCGGTGACGCCGACTGCGCTGCAGGCTGGCGTACCCGGCAGCGACTCGCGACGCCACTGGCCGTCGGCATGGGTGTACACGTCGATACGGTTGCGGACGTTGTCGAGTGCATTGACCAGCACATGGTTGCGGGTCGGGCTGAGACCGGCGAGCGCCTTACGCTTGGTCGGTTCGAACAGCAGATCGCACTGCCGCTGGCCGGCCAGGAATGCTTCCAGGTTCGTGGCGAGCAGCGCACCGGCTGGGTACGTCCTGCCGGCGACCTCCCAGGCGCGACGGAGCGCGATGAGCAACCACTCGCGGTGGGCGAAGGCGGTCGCGTCGTCCGGCTTCTCGATCTTGATGAGCTGGCGGTCGCGGTGCAGATAGAGTTCACTTGTCCAGAACGTGATGAACCGGTGCACAAAATCGCGTTCGAAGCCGACTGTCAGGTCACGGCTGGCCCCTACGCTCACATCTTCGGTCTCTCCTGCGAAGACGATGGTAGCTACGGCGAGAGGCGTGCCGCGCGTCCACTGTTTGACCACCCGCGGATAGCCGGACGTCGTCATCGACCCCGGACCGAAATCGGTGGCGACAAAGAGGCTATCCGGCCCGCGCCACGCCACGCGGCTCTTCGCCTCCGGCAGTGTGAATCCGTCGGCGATGAACGTCTGCGTCCGCACATCGAACTCGCGCAGCACGGACGCATCAGCGCCACCCCGAGAGAGGGAGAGCAGGGCGCGATCATAGGTGGGTGCCAGGAAGTTGGCACCCTTCCAGACCCAGTTTTCCTGTTCGGCTTCAGCGAGTGCGTCGAGGTCAAGCACCGTTTCCCACGCGGGCTCGGCCTGGCGGTATGCTGCCAACGTCGTGCGGCGCCACAAGCCACGCGGGTGTTTGGCATCGCGCCAGATGTTGTAGTAGTAAAGCCCGGCCTTCGCAATCATGGGGAGACGGGTCGTGGCATTCAGGATGTCTAGGAGCCGCCCGCGGAGCGTGTGAAACGCTTCACCGGCCGTGAGCCGTTCGGTGCTCTCGGCGTTCCGCTCCTTGACCCAGGCGAGCGCCTTGTCACTCGTCACTGCTTCCAGCCAGAGATAGGGATCCGCGTTCTCCGCTTCGTACGCTCCGCTTGGTATGAGCATGCTGAAACCCTACTAGACGATTGATCGACCATGGCTGATGTAGAGGGCAAATACTGCGCATGCGCGTGTGCTTAAGCGTGCCACAAATGCAGCATGCCCTGGTATGGGTGGCCATCTGGAGCCCCAGTAGAGACAGTATCACACCACGCTCCGGTCACCAAGGCCACGCTGACAGGCACAAGCAGAACTGGTTGCAAGTTTTTCGGTCACGCTGAAACTTCTCGCATGGGCCAAGGTGTGTGGCGACGGTCGCTCTCGTGCCCAGGCAGCGGCCGCCCTCCTCCACGTCTCGGTGTCCACGATGGCCGCTTGGTGCAAGACGGGCCAACTCGACGGGCGGCACGTCGCCCCGCACGGGCCGTGGTGGGTCACCCTGACGCCCGAGAGCATGGCGGCCTTGCGGAAACCCAGGCGCACGCCACGAGTGCCGGTGCACCACGAGCACCCGCCCGGAGGGCACCCCATGGCGAGAGACGCCTGGGCGGACGCCTGGCGCTCTCGGCACGTGGCACGGTGTCCTCAGGGCTCGTGCAAGTGCGGAGGGGGTGGTGGTCGACCCGCCTGCTGTTGGGTCTCGAGACACAGGCGCAAGGCATGCCGGATGATCTCATGGCGACTGGCCTTGAGGCCGACGCGCGTCGCCAGCGCATCGCGAGAGCGGTCGAGGTCGTCGCGCAAGGCGACGGGGACACGCACCGCCAAGACGCAGGTGGGCTCGTCTCGTTGCGGACGTCCTCGGGGCATGGTGGACCTCCACGAGCTATGGACAGCGAGAAAACGGGGGTGCAATGGGAGTACAGCACAGAGGAGTTTCTACACAAGATATTTTTTGTAAACAGAAAAACAGATGCCGTGTCACACTGCTCTGGCCTGTGTGAGCAATCAGCCGCGCGGTCCCCCCGTCGGGGCAGATCCAGGGTGTGTCAGGAGGATGCACCGACCATCGGCTGTGAGGCCGACGCGATGCGCCAACTCGGCTGGCGCAGTGCGTTGCGATACGGTCTGGGCCCAGTGTAGCTGGCTGAGGCACGCTGGCGCAGTGAGAAGGAGTCCCAACGCTCTTGCGCAGGAGAGGCAGTATGCAGGACACATCGGCACCCCAAGAGGGCGGGAACGTCTATCACCTTTTGGAATATAAGTCCTTCTCACGGGCTTGGGTCGGTACCGGTCTGTTGTGAGGAGTGCAATCAAGTTGAACACCCGCTCATCCGAGAACCCGTCCATGGTGTTGCCATCCACCCCTGGAGTTGTGGCCCCTTTATTGGTGTGGATTTTCTGGTATGCCTGCATCCACAGGTCCGGAGTCTCCATCAAGCGGAACAAGCCGTTGATACGTTTCCTCGACCTTGAGACTTTTGGAATGGTTTCCACCCTCCGTGTGACTGTCGCGGGTAGCATCAGCACACCCTCGCCTGTCGGAGAGTTGTCACCGCACAAGCTACTCCCCTTCCCCTGGACAGCGGGGCTTTCGCGGCCGTCCCCGGCCCCTTATACCCTTGTCCATCTTTCCCGTGGTGGAAAGCTGCTGTATCCATGATGGACCAACCTTGGGTACTACGAGAGCTCCGTTGCCATACAGGTTCCACCGTCTGCACGGTCGGCACCAGCGTAGGCAATCCCGCAATGAGGCTTTCCGATAGTAATGGCGAAAATATGGAACATGTGCGATATTCTCTCGAATACTATCGGAAAGCCGGCGGGCATTGAAGGCACGCTTTCCCAGGGAGTGCGCGCCTTCGGCTTACGCCGATCACGCTACATTGGCCTGGCAAAAACGCCTCTGCAGCACATCCTGATTGCTGTGGCCATGAATCTGAGACGGGTGATGGCCTGGTTAACAAATCCACACCCCACGAAACCACGCGTCTCACCCTTTGCGGCGTTGGCCTCCCCTGTCTAGGAGTTCGCCAGCAGAGTCAGTGTTGGGTTTGGGCCGATCTGGCGCTTGACGTCAGGCGCTTGACCGGCGTAGGCATACGCCAGGAGAAACGTCCGTCCACGCCCCACGAGACACTCCCGGCACCGGTAGCGTTGCTTGCCTTCAGACGTCGTGCCATGTCGCACAATATCAGTACCTTGGCAGTAGGGACAATGCAGCACTTGGGTCATCATCGTCGCTCGCTCTCACACGAGGAGTTCTGTTCCGCTTAGGCATCTGTTAAGGATAGCAGATCAACAGCTCTGAAACACCTTCCGTCTGGCTTCGTGCCCCTCTCGATTGCCGATTTTGGTCTGTAAGAGACTAACACCATTGGTTACCAGCACGAAGCCGTGACCGCGATCCTAGCTGCCGCGGCGCGGGGGGTGCAGCGGCCGCTGCTGGTCTTACCCACGGGGACGGGCAAAACCATCATTTTCGCCCTGCTTGTGCAGCGGCGTGGCGGGCGAGCCCTGATCCTGGCACATCGCGATGAGCTGATCCAGCAGGCGATCGACAAAGTGCGCCTCGTCGATCCCATGATACCGCTGAGGATTGTCCAGGCTGAGCGTGATGAGCTGACGGCACCTACCGTGGTGGCCAGTGTCCAAACGCTCAGTCGCCGCCCGCGGTTCGCGCGCCTGGTCCAGGATTTCCACACCATCGTCATTGACGAAGCGCACCATGCGCCCGCCCCCTCGTACCGACGCATCCTGGAGTATTGCCGGGCATGGCGCCCGGACGGGCCGCTCGTGGTCGGCGTGACGGCCACCCCGGAGCGCGGCGATCGCCAATCGCTCCGGCAGGTCTTTGAGGGCATCGTGTACCAGAAAACGCTCGTGGAGATGATGCAGGCGGGCTATCTGGTCGATCTGCGGGCGCTCCAGGTACTGCTCCAGGCGGACTTCGACGGGTTCTGTCGCAAAGTTGCTTTTTC
>Ga0070708_100005552_pt1 | contig 9997 bp, 7 predicted proteins | sample KBSK5503metaG_FD_65469 | JGI IMG/M metagenome (GOLD analysis project Ga0070708, IMG submission 65469) | Corn, switchgrass and miscanthus rhizosphere microbial communities from Kellogg Biological Station, Michigan, USA - KBS K5-50-3 metaG | ecosystem: Host-associated > Plants > Roots >... | reverse complement strand
CGGCGTCGCCCTCCTTGGGCACGCTGCGCTGGATCGGGCTCAGCTTGACGCTGAGGATCGCTTTCTTCGGCAACCCTCCGAGCTGAAAAAGCGGGCGATTCTGCCACTGCACCGTGAGCGACGTCCGCTCCCGGGCGCTGGAGATCACCTTCACCCCGTACCCCGGCTGCGACTCGACGAGCAGGTAACCCTGCATCGTGAACTGATACCGCTCGACGTACTTGAAGACGCCGGAACGGCCGACGTAGATGAGTCGCATTCCGATCACGTGGAGCCCCGGCGGAAGCGGTGCCCGGGTCAGGCGAGGGCCGCTCAGCCTATCTTGAAGCTCCGCGCCCTTGAGGTGAAGGATCTCGGCGCCATCGAGCTGATAGGTCGCGGAGACCAGCGCGAAGGTGCCGCCCATCCGGTCGAGGTGCTGGATGTCCAGCGTCAGCTCGGGCTGTAGGTCGTCCGACGGGCTTTGCGCCGGCGAGTCGAAACCGACCGCGAGCCAGGCGAGGAGGAAAAGGCGAGCCGGACGGGGGAGATGACGCCGCGCTGTCAAGATAGACGAGTCTATGGGACTGAGTGTCTCAGCGTCACCTCCGACTCGTGGTGCTAGCTGTTCCCGCCGAATCTCTTGGCGGAGATCCGGTCACATGTGGGGGAGGGGGAGCTGCGAGCGAGGCCTACCGCGGGCGTGCCTTGGCCACGATGAACAGGCGCCGGAAGGGAAGCAGCGTCTTGCCATCGCGTCTTCGCGGATAGGCCTGTGACACCAGGGCCCCATAGGCCGCCTCGAAACCGCTCCGCTGGGGCTCCTCGAGCGCGTCGAGCAGCGGTTTGAGCCAGGTGCCCTTGGTCCACTCCTTGACCGGATTGTCGCCCTCCAGCGGCTGCAGATACTCCGTCTCCCAGATGTCGACGCTCGCGGCCAGAGGAGCGAGCAGCCCGTAGTAGAAGGCCGGCTCCCCGACCGGAGGCGGGCGAAGGAGGGGCTCGAGCGTCTTCGACCAGGGGCCACTGCGGGCCGCCTCGGCGATCGCGGTATGTGAGGGCGAGGAAAAATTGTTCGGCATCTGCACGGCGAGGACCCCGCCGGGCGCGACGGCGGAAAGAAACGCCGGGAAAATCTGCTCGTGTCGATCGATCCAGTGCAGCGCCGCGTTCGAGTAGACCAGATCGGCGGGCGCCGGGGGGTGCCAGGATCCGAGGTCGGCTCGCTGCCAGGCCAACTCGGGAAGCGCCTCTCTGGCCTTGGCGAGCATCTCTTCGGACGAGTCCACGCCGGTGATCCGCGCCTGGGGCCAGCGCAACTTGAGCAGCCGGGTCACGTTGCCGGTCCCTGCGCCCAGGTCGTAGATCTGGGCGGGGGCGGCGAGGTCAATCCGATTCACCAGATCGATCGCCGGCCTCAAACGGTGGTCGGCAAACTTCAAGTATTGGGCGGGATCCCAGGACACCGAAAACCCTCCGGAGAGTGAGTCGAAAGGGAATACCCCGTCTGCTCGGATCGATGCGAGCATCTTTCCATCGGCGGGGAAGGAGGTCCCAATTTGCCAGACGCTCCTTGACGCCCGGAACGCGCTCTCTATGCTCGCCCGATTTCCCCTCTCGGAGGTCCGAAGATGTCGCTCCGCTCTCACCAAACCCTGATCGCATGGGTCGCCGCGCTGGCCATCCCGGCCGCCTGGGCTGAAGGCACCGGTACCCCGACCGACGCGTACCTCGACCAGACGCGTCCCCGCTGGGAGCAGGTCTCGCGGCAGATCTGGGACTTCGCCGAGACGGCGCTTCAGGAAAAGAAGTCGGCGGCGTATCTGGCCGACCTGCTCGCCAAGGAGGGCTTCAAGGTCGAGCGCGGGATCGGGGGATTGCCGACCGCCTTCGTCGCCACCGCGGGCTCCGGATCGCCGGTGGTCGGCATCCTCGCCGAATACGACGCGCTCCCCGAGCTGTCCCAGAAAGCGGGCGAGCCTCAAAAGGCCCCCCTCGTTCAAGGCGCCCCCGGCCACGGCTGCGGGCACAATCTTCTGGGCGCTGCCGCGGTGGCGGCGGCGGTGGCGGCGAACAAGAACCGGATCGAGAAGAAGCTGCCCGGAACCATCCAGGTGTTCGGCACTCCGGCGGAAGAGATGCTCGTCGGCAAGACCTTCATGCTCAGCGGCGGCGCGTTCAAGAAGACCGACGTCGCCCTCTCCTGGCATCCGGACGACAAGAACGAGATCAACGTCGGAAAGCGGCTTGCGCTCAGCGCGACCGAGGTGGAATTTTTTGGGAAGACCGCCCATGCGGCCGCCTCGCCCTGGCTCGGGCGCAGCGCGCTCGATGCGATGGAGCTGTTCGAGCATGCGATGTCGCTGATGCGCGAGCACATCCTGCCCACGGCGCGGATCCATCGAGTAATCAAGAACGGCGGCGCGGTCGCCAACGTCATTCCCGACTATTCGAAGGTGCAGGTCTGGCTGCGGGACGTCAACGGCACCAACGTCGATCAGATGATCGCCCGCATGCGCAAGGCGGCCGAGGGCGCGGCGATGGCCACCGAAACCAAGACCAAGGTCACCGTGCTCGCCTCCGTGCGCGAGCCGATCAGCAACGACGTTCTCGGCCGGCTGATGCAAAAAGAGCTCGAGCGCGTCGGGGTGCCCCGCTTTGACGAGCGGGACGCCGAGCTGGCGCGGGCGATCCAGAAGGATCTCGGACTCGAGCCGGCGGGGCTGAGCAACGAGATCCTCCCCTACGGTCCAGGGCACGGCTCCACTGCCTCATCGGACATCGGCGAGGTGAGCGCGGCAGTGCCGCTGGCGGAGCTGGGCGTCGCGGTTCGGCCGCTGGGCACCGCCGCGCACCACTGGGCGCAGACCACCTGTGCCGCCCATCCCATGGGGTTCAAAGGCATGCTGGTGGCCGCCAAGGTGATGAGCTCTTCGATGGTCGACCTGCTCAGCGACCCGGCCATCGTCGCGGCGGCGAAGGCGGAGTTCGCCAAGAGCACCAAGGGCAAGGCCTGGGTGAGTCCCCTCCCGCCCGACGCCAAGCCGGTCGTGTTTTAGGCGACGGGTTCTCGCCGTCATGACCGCTCTTGCACTGGCCTGAGTCGTTCCCCAAGCCGCGCCTCCGGCGGGTCCTCCAGTGGGCCGCCCTGCTCTTGGCGTCGCTCATCCTCGCGGAGCTGGCGAACCGGGCAGGTTTTCCCGCGGCCTATCTTCTGGGGCCGATGCTTTGCGCCGCCGGATTCGGTCTGAGCGGCGTGGGACTGCGGGTCGTCAGACCCGTCCTCTCGTTCAGCCAGGGGATCATCGGCTGTCTGGTGGCGCGCTCGGTGACCGCCGCCATTCTCGGCTCGATCATCGAGGATTGGCGGGCCATCCTGCTCGTCATCGGAACGACGGTGCTGGCCGGGGGATTCGTGGGCTGGGTGCTGGTCAAGCTCGGCACGCTGCCCGGCGTGACCGCCGCCTGGGGCTCTTCGCCCGGGGCCGCCTCGGCGATGATCGTGATGTCCGGCGATTTCGGAGCCGATGTGCGGCTGGTCGCCTTCATGCAGTATCTGCGCGTCTTATTGGTCGTCCTCACCGCCTCGCTGGTTTCGCGGTGGTTGCTCGGCGATTCTGCCCCCGTCGCCGCGGACGCGGCCAGGGTTTCGCCGGTTTCGGTCGTCGCGTTCTGCGAAACGATGGCCATCGCCGTCGGAGGCGCGATGATCGGCAGATTGCTCAAACTGCCGGCTGGAGCGCTGCTCTTGCCGATGGGCGTGGGTGCGGCGCTCCAGGCCGCAGGCCTTCTGGAGATCGCGCTTCCTTCGTGGCTTCTCCAACTCGCCTACGTCGCGGTCGGTTGGTATGTCGGCTTGAGCTTCGATCGCCAGATCCTCGGCCACGCGTTCAAGGCCGCGCCGACGCTCCTGATGTCGACGCTGGCGCTGATCGGCCTGTGCGCGGTATCCGCCTGGCTGCTGACCCGATTGATGGGGATCGATCCGCTGACCGCCTATCTGGCGACGAGCCCGGGTGGCCTCGACTCGGTGGCGGTGATCGCCACCGGCAGTCGCGCCAACGTGCCCTTCGTGCTGGCGATGCAGACGATGCGCCTATTCATCGTGATCCTCACCGGGCCGCCGATCGCCAAGCTGATCTCGCGCCACGCGTGAGCGCGCGCAATGGTGCCCGACCCGGCGTCAAAAGATCCACAGCGACTCGGGTGGGAATTCGACCCAGTACGGTTTCTGCTCGGGCGCGCCGGGGGCCCAGACGCGCACCCGCTGGCCGCCGACCTCCACTAGATAATCCCACCGCTCGCCCAGATACAGCGCGGTGACCACCTTGGCGGGAAGAGAGCTTTCGGTGGCAGTATCGCGCAGCCTCGTCTTTTCGATCCGGATCACTGCGCTGGCGGCATCGCCGGCGCGCCGCTCGGAGCGCAGCTGCCCCGACAGCGTCCAGTCCGCGTTGGCGATCCTGGCCATCGTGCCCTTGACCTCGGTCACCTTCCCGGTGAGCCGGTTGTTCGATCCCATGAATTCGGCGGCGAAGATGGTCCTTGGGTTCTCGTAGATCTCCTCCGGGGACCCCTCCTGCTCGATCCGCCCTTTCTCGAGCAAGAGGACGCGGTCCGCGATCGCCAGCGCCTCGACCTGATCGTGGGTCACGCAAACCGCGCTGATCCCGAGCTTCTCGATGATCTCCCGCAGCCAGACGCGCGCTTCCTCTCTCAGCTTGGCATCGAGATTCGAGAGCGGCTCATCCAGGAGAAGAAGCGGCGGCTTGTAGACGATCGCCCGCGCCAGCGCGACCCGCTGTTGCTGTCCTCCGGAGAGCTGATGGGGGTACCGCTCGGCCAGCCCCTCCAGGCCGATCTGCTGGAGCACCGCGAGGACGCGTTCGCGGATCTCGCCCGCCGGGATACGCCGCAGGCGAAGACCGTAGGCGATGTTGTCGAAGACCGACCGGTGCGGCCAGAGAGCGTAGGATTGGAACACCAGGCCGAGGTTTCGCTTCTCCGCCGGGACCTCGGTCCCGTTTTGGGAGTCGAAGAACAGCTTGTCCCCGAGGACGATTCGCCCGATGTCGGGATGATCGAGCCCGGCGAGCAGGCGCAACAGCGTCGTCTTCCCGCTTCCCGAGGGCCCGAGCAGGGCGACGACTTCGCCCCGCTGCAGCTCGAAGGAGACGCCCTTGAGCACCGGGGTGCCCCCGAGGGTCTTGTGGATGTTCGCGACGAGGAGCTTATCCATGCAGGCGCACTCCCAGCCGCAGCGCGGCCCCGAGTCCCACCGCGACCAGTAGCACGTTCACCACCGAGAGGGCCGCAACGATGTCGATCGCCCCGGTGGCCCAGAGCGAGACGATCAGCGAGCCGATCATCTCGGTGCCCGGCCCGAGCAGGTACACCCCGGTGGAGTACTCGCGAACGAAGATCATGAACACCAGGAGCCAGCTGCCGACCAGGCCGAAGCGGATGAGCGGCAGCGTCACATCGCGGTTCACCCGTCCCGCCGATGCGCCGGCGACCGCGGCGGCCTCCTCCAGCTCCGGTCCCACTTGCAGCAGCGCGCTGGAGATAAGGCGCATCCCGTACGCCAGCCAGACCACGCTGTAGGCCAGCCAGACGCTGAACAGCGTGCTGCGAAGCGGCGCCAGCGGCTTGATGAAGAGGAAGACCCAGAGGAATGCCAGGCCGGCAATCAGGCCGGGCATCCCCCGGGGCACCATCACCAGATAGTCCATCACCTTCGTCCACAGGCCCTGCCAGCGGTGCGTGGCCAGGCCGATCGCCGCGTACCAGGCCACCGCCAGCGCGCCGCCGAAGACGGCAAGTCCGAGCGTGTTCAACACCCCCCGGACCAGGTTCGGGTAGTCCGCGAGCTCGCGGAAGTTGTCCAACGTCAATACGTCGAAGAGCCGCACCCCTTCGCCCCAGGCGCTGACGAAGGCCCGCATGAAGACTCCGGAGAGGGGAAGCAGGACGGTGCCGGCGAGCCAGACGAGCACTCCCCCGAAGGCGAGCCATCGCCAGGGCCCGAGCCGGAGCGGTCGCTGGGACAGGCCCTTCCCGGCCACGGTCACGAAGTGCCGGGAGACGCCCAACAGCCGCCGCTGGAGGTAGATCAGCGGAAAGGCGATCGCGATGATCACCACCGCGACCACCGCCATCAACTGATACGATGGCACGCCCAGGCGGTTGGTGAGCTTGTAGAGGTAGGTCGAAAGGACGAGCAGGCCGCCCGGATCCCCCAGGACGAGCGCGAGTCCGAAGATCTCGAACCCGAGGAAGAAGACGAGGACCGCGCTGTAGAGGATCGCCGGGCGGACCATCGGCAGGCTGATGGTGAAGGCGATCCGCGCCGTTCCCGCCCCCGCCACGCTCGCGGCCTCTTCGAGATCCGCGCCGAGCGCCCGCAGCGCCGAGGAGGTGTAGAGAAACACGTAGGGGATGTGGGTCAGGCCGGCGATCACCGTGAGGCTGCCCAGCGAGTAGATGTTCCAGGGAGCTCCCCCGAGCGCCTGCTTGGTCCAGAGCGTGAAGAATCCCACCGGGCCGGCGGCGACGACGTATCCGAAGGCGAGCACGACCGGCGAGAGGAAGATGGGGATGAGCACCACCGGCTCGAGCCATTTCCGGCCCGGCAGGTCGGTCCGAACGAGGAGAAACGCGAGCGCGCTCCCCAGGGGAACGGCGAGGATCGTCATTCCGCAGGCGACGATCGCGGTGGTGAGAAAGGCGCGATGGAAATCTGCGTCGGCGAGGACGAACCGAAACGCGGCCAGCGAGGGCTTGGCCGAAGGTTGGAAAAAGGGCGCGTCGAGGAGGCTTTGATAGAAGACGATCGCCAGCGGCAGCAACACCGCGCAGCCGGTGATCAACACCACCGCGATGCGCAGCCAGGGAGTGGTGCGCCGCATAGTCGGTCTATTTCGTTCCCAGCGCCTCCTGCCACTGTTTGAGGAATTCGAGCCGCTTCGACTGGTCGAGGTACACCAGGAGCGCGGGGCTGACCGGAATCGGCTTGAGGCTGCTTCCCATCTGCTTGGTCAGGGTCGCCGCGGTCGTCTCCCCCTGCACGTCGGTGCGGATCGAGAAGAGCGCCGCCTTGTTGCCGATGATGTCCTGCCCCCGGGCGGAGATCAGGTAGTCGAGGAAGAGCTTGGCCGCGTTGGCGTGCTTCGCCGCCTTGGGGATCAGGGCGATCCGGGACATCACCAGCGTGTAGTCTTTGGGATAGGCGATCCCCAGCGCCTGGTCCTTGCGCATCTTGGCGATCGCGTAGGAGCTGATCATGTTGAAGCCGATCAGGTGCTCGCCGGAGGAGATCCGTTCCATCATCGCCCCGGTGCTGGTGTAGAGCTTCACCCCCACCTTGCCATAGGTCTTCGCCGCCTCGGCGAAGGCGGGATCCGTCCGCGCGTCCTGGGTGATGAGCAGGAAGCCCAGCCCGCTGCGCTCCGGATCGTAGGAGGTGACCTTGCCCTTGAACTTCTCCGGACTCGCCTTGAGCTTGTTGATCAGGTCGGCGTGCGACTGCGGCACCTCCTCGGGCTTGAGCAGCCGCTTGTTGTAGACGAAGCCCAGCGGCTCGAACGTCGTGCCGAACGCCTCGTTCTTCCACACGGCCCAGGAGGGGAGGTGGCTCGCCTCCGGGCTGGCGTATTCCTGGGAATACCCGTCGTTGGCGAGCTTGATCTGCAGGTCCATCGCCGAGCTCCAGAGCAGATCCGCGGACCCGCTGCCGGCCGCCGCTTCGCTGACGAAACGGTTGTAGACCTCGGTGCTGTTCATGTCGTTGTACTCTACGGTCACTTTCGGGTAGAGGGCGCCGAAGTCCTTGAGCAGGGGCGCGGCCGCTGCCGAGTCCGTGGTGGAGTAGATGACGATCTTTCCTTCCTTTTCCGCGGCGCTAATCACTTGCGGCGAAGTCGCGGGATTCTTCGATTCGGCCGCTGCGCCGAGGGAAAGAAGAGTCGCGAGAAGGCAGGAAAAGTCGAGTCGAGGATTTCTCCTCATGGTTCGTGCTCCTTTTCGAATCGGCGCCCCACTGGGAAGCACCGGCCCCCTGAGTCCGATTCTGACCGTTGACATCCTCGAGGACTACTTCTTTCGCCACGCTTTCACCATCGTCGAGTGCTCGCCATGCGCCTGCTGATCATCGAGGACAATGAGCACCTCGCGGGGAGCCTGGCAACCTTCTTTCGCGCCAAGGGCTATGCCGTCGACTGCTCTCCGACCGGTGAGAACGCCGCCGAGGCCCTCCACACCCATCCCTACGACATGGTCATCCTCGATCTGGCGCTGCCCGACATGGATGGGCTCGAGATCCTCCGCCAGCTCCGGCAGCGAAAATCGCGGGTCCCGGTGCTCATCCTCACCGCCCGCGACTCCATCCAGAAGCGGGTGGATGGCCTGAACCTGGGGGCGGACGACTATCTGGGCAAGCCCTTCGCCCTGGCCGAGCTGGACGCCCGGGTCGGGGCGCTGATCCGGCGCGGAATCGGTGGGCCGGGCCCGATTCTCCAGCACGGGCGGCTCTCGTTCGACACCGTGGGGCGCGTCGCCCGCATCGACGGCGCCACCCTCGACCTACCCCGCCGCGAGCTCTGCCTGCTCGAGCTGCTGCTCATCCGCGCCGGGCAGGTGGTGGGCAAGCAGGCGCTGCTGGAAAAGCTCTTCGGCTTCGACGACGAGGCCGGCCTCAACGCGATCGAGCTCTATGTGCACCGGCTGAGAAAGAAGCTGGAGCCGGCCGGGATCCGCGTCCGCACCATCCGCGGCCTCGGGTATCTGCTGGAGAACCCATGATCCTCGGCCAGCGCACCCTGAGGGCGCAGCTCCTCCGGTGGCTCTTGATCCCCCTGGGGATCGTCGGCGTCGTCTACGCGATGATCACCCAGATGACCGTCGAGCAGACGATCACCAGCACCTTCGATCATTCCCTCTACGCTTCCGCCCTGGCGATCTCCGAGCACGTCGCATTCTCCAACGGAGGGCTGTTCGTCGATCTGCCGCCGGTGGCCCTGGAGGTGCTCGATACCCCCGATCAGGAACGGATCTTCTACCGGGTGTCCTACGACGAAGGGGAGGGTGACATCTTCGTCACCGGATACCCCGATCTGCCCGGGCCGGAGGGCGGCGAAGCTCCCGGCACGCCGATCTTCTATGAGCAGGTCTATCGCGGGGAGGTGGTCCGCCTCGCCGCGCTTCGCGCCACGCTTCCCGCCGGCCGGCCGGTGACCGCCCTGATCCAGGTCGCGGAGACGGTGCGCGGCCGCAAGGCCCTGACCCGCAGGCTGGTCGATCGCGCCCTCGTCTCCCTGGTGCTGCTCATCCTCTTCGCCGGCGCGCTGCTCTGGTTCGCGGTCAAGCGCGGCCTCGCCCCGCTCCGGCAGCTCAGCGCCGAGGTGGCGCAGCGATCGGCCTCCGACCTGGACCCGCTTCAGCCGCGGCACGTCCCGGAAGAGGTGTCGCCGCTGATCCAGTCGATCAATCAATTGATGGCCCGCGTTCGAGACACGCTCGCCGGGCAGCGCCGCTTCATCGCCGACGCGTCGCATCAGCTTCGAACGCCGCTGGCGGTGCTGCGAACTCAAGCGGAGCTTGCCTTGCACCAGGAGGAGCTCGGGCCGATCAAGGCCGCGGTCGCCCAACTTCGGGATCGCTCCCAGGCGACGAGCCACCTCGTCAATCAACTTCTTTCCCTTGCCCGCGCCGAACCGGCTTCCGAGGCGGTCTCGGCGCCCGTGCTGGTGGATCTCACCGCCATCGCCCGGGAGGCTTGCTCCACCCTGGTTCCCGAGGCCCTTCGGCGCCAGATCGACTTGGGCTTCGACGGCCCGCAGCCGGCGTTCATCCGCGGTCAGGGGTATCTGCTGCGAGAGATGATCGCGAATCTGGTCGAAAACGCGATGCGTTACGGCGCGCCACAGGGGACGGTCACGGTGATCGTGGCCGCTCGGGATTTGGGCTCGGTGACCCTGGTGGTGGAGGACGACGGCCCCGGCATTCCGGAGCATGAGCGGGC
>Ga0070708_100005551_pt1 | contig 9999 bp, 4 predicted proteins | sample KBSK5503metaG_FD_65469 | JGI IMG/M metagenome (GOLD analysis project Ga0070708, IMG submission 65469) | Corn, switchgrass and miscanthus rhizosphere microbial communities from Kellogg Biological Station, Michigan, USA - KBS K5-50-3 metaG | ecosystem: Host-associated > Plants > Roots >... | reverse complement strand
CAAACCCCTCACCCTGCCCTCTCCCCTCGGGGAGAGGGGATTCTTTGTGCGGGTTCCCAGCCCTGGTGTTTGACTCTCTCGGCGCCGGTCGCGAAGGGACCGCCTGCGCCGAAAGCCGGTGAGTGGCTTGGCCGAAGGCAGCGCCGGTACTCCGGCGCTTACCCAGCGGCCGCGCGGAGCGCGGAAACGCTATGCAATTAAGGGAACGATGAGCGTTTGTATGGCCCTCGTGTTTAACTCTCTCGGCGCTGGTCGCGCAGCGACCGCCCGCGCCGAAAGCCGGTGAGTGGCTTGGCCGAAGGCAGTGCCGGTAGTCCGGCGCTTACCCAGCGGCCGCGCGAAGCGCGGAACCGCTGGTTTGCCCCTAAGTCACCACTCCCTTAACATCCACCACCCAAGCCGATCATCGGAGAGGTGGGGTGAGAGGCTTGGCCGAAGGCAGCGCCGGTAGTCCGGCGCTTCCCCAGCGGCTGCGCGAAGCGCAGAACCGCCGGTTTGCGACTGAGTCGCCACTCCCTCTCAGTTTTGAGCGGAGAGGTGGGTGAGTGGCTTGAGCCGGAGATCGGCGTAGCCGACCGTAGACAGCGCCGGTACTCCGGCGCTTCCCCAGCGGCCGCGCGAAGCGCGGAACCGCTGGTTTGCGACTGAGTCGCCACTCCCTTAACATCTGCCTCTCTGTTTTGAGCGGAGAGGTGGGTGAGTGGCTTAAACCAGCGGTTTGCTAAACCGCCGTAGGGCTAATAACCCTACCGCCGGTTCGAATCCGGCCCTCTCCGCCACTCTCGCTTTTCGCACAGGTTCGACGCCCGAGCCTCGTCCACGCGGGGAAGTCAGACAGAGGAGCGCCGCAGCCTGCGGTTTTTCCCGTCTTGCCGGCGCTCTCGCTGTGGCGGCGAGTCGTCTCCGTGACCCGGACCGCCATCCTCAAGAGGCGCTTTCGGCTGGCGGCGCTCGCCCGCCAGCAGCTCGAGAATCGCGTTCAGGGTAACGGGCTTGGTCAAGTGCGCGTCGAACCCCGACTCGAACGCGCGGCGACGATCTTCCGGGAGCCCGTATCCCGTCAAGGCGATGAGGAGAACTTCGTGGCCGAGCGACTCTCGCAGGCTGCGGGCGACCGCATATCCGTCCAGCCTCGGAAGCCCGATATCCACCAACGCGACTTCCGGTTGATGCGCGAGGGCCAACTCGACTCCCTCGAGACCGTCTTGCGCCGTCCTTACTTCGTGCCCGGCCTCTTCGAGGAGGATCTTCAATCCTTCGCGCACGTCCGCGTTGTCTTCCACCAGCAGAATTCGCCGCGCCGGCGGGCCGGCGGTGTGCGGAGCCTCCTGGAGGTCGCGCGAAACGGCGCGCTCCGCCAGTGGGAGCCGCACGATGAACGTGCTTCCCTCCCCGCGCCCAGAGCTCTCCGCCCGCACGGTGCCACCGTGCAACGAAACGAGACTTCGCACCAGCGTCAACCCGATCCCCAATCCTCCCTGAGCGCGGTCGAGCGTGCTCTCCGCTTGCGTGAAGAGATCGAAGACACGGGGAAGGACCTCCGAATCGATTCCGACACCCGTGTCCTTCACTCGTATCTCTGCGTCCGGTCCGTCGGCGGCGAGCGTCACCTCGACGTGGCCGCCCGAAGGCGTGTACTTGAGCGCATTGGTCAAGAGGTTGTTGACGATCTGCTCGAGCCGCACAGGATCGCCTTCGGTCATGAAGGAGCTCTCCTCCACGGAGAGCGTCAGCTCGATCCGGCGGGACGAGGCGGTGACGGCCTGTCCCTGGACGCAGCGCTCGACCAACTCTCGAATGTCGACGGGAACCCTCTCCAGCGCGATCTTTCCCGACGTGACCCGCGAGACGTCGAGCAGGTCGTCCACGAGCCGCGACAGCAGCCGGGTCTGGCGGTGAATGACGGTGCGCTCGCGAGTCAGAGCCTTGGCTTCCTTCTGCTCCATCAGCTGAACCGCGGTCAGGATCGCTCCGAGCGGGTTGCGCAGCTCGTGGCCGAGCATCGCCAAGAACTGATCACGCTCACGGACTCCGCGCTCGAGCTGCAAGAGAAAGTCCCGCACCTGGTATTGGCGCTGGCGCGTGCGAAGGGCCGCCTGGACCGCGCTGATCAGAGTCACTTTCCGGATCGGGCGGTCGAGCAGCGTGACATCGGCCACCTCGACGAGCCGGCGCAGCGCAGGCGCGACCGCCTCGCCTTTGGCCTCACCGCCGGAAAAAACCAGCACGGGCAGATTCGACCAGGCAGGCTGGTTCGCCAGGACTCCGGCGAGATCGGCAACGGCGGTCGCCGACAGCCCCTCCTCGGTCATCAACGCCGCTCCGGCGCCCTCCCGGATCCCCCGCTGGAGCTCCTCCAGAGTGGAGCAGACGTGCGCGCCGATGCCTGCTTCGGAAAGGACACGGCTCGCGAGGAGGGCGTCGCGTCCTGTCGGCGCGAGAAGGAGCACCCGGCTCTCTGTCCATTCAGGGGGTGGATTCATCTTTTTCTCGGCGCAGACCCTTTCCCGTTCCCTCGTAGAGCGGGACTCCGGTCAGGATGCCCCGGAATTGCTCGAGCGGTTCGCCCACGTGCAGCCCTTGTCCATCCATCGTCAGCTCCCTTAAGGCCGTCTCGTGAAGGCCGCGCTTCTTCAAAACGGAAATCGCCTTTCGGATGGACCCTTGAGCCTCGAAGTGCCGCAGCAGGAGAACGCTGTCGGCCAGATAGCTGACGTCGAGCGGGCTTTCGAGCGGACCGAGGAGGCCGTGCTGGGCCATTGTCAGGATGACGACGACCCCTCGCTGGCGCAGGTAGGTGAAGAGCTCCTGGAGCTGGTTGGACAGGGCGTGTTCCTCGGGCATCGCGTGGACGTAGCCATTCAAGCTGTCGATGACCACGATCCGGACGTTCTGCTCTTCGACGGCCTCTCGGACGAAGTGCACGAACTCTCCCGCGGACATCTCGGCTGGATCCAGGTGCTTGACCTGGATGAGCCCGGCTTCCAACTGCCGGACGAGCGGAATGCCGAGCCCCTCGCTTCGGGCCAGGAGCGTTCCAGCCCCCTCATCGAAGGTGAAGATCGCGACCCGTTCCCCTCGCTGGGCGGAGGCCGCGGCATATTGCGACGCGATTGACGACTTACCCGTTCCTGCCGGGCCCAGGATCAGGGTCGTCGTGCCGCGCTCGAGTCCGCCTCCGGTCAGGCGGTCCAGCTCGGGAATTCCGCTCGAGATCTGATCGCGGCTGAACGCCCTGTGATGTCCCGTGGCGACCAGGCGCGGATAAACGACCACTCCTCCGGTCTCGATCTTGAGATCGTGAAAGCCGCCACGGAACTTGACTCCCCGCAGCTTGACAACGCGGATCCGCCGCCGCTCGGCTCCGTAGAGGGGGGCAAGCTGCTCGAGCAAGAGGATGCCGTGGACGATCGAATGAAGATGAGCATCGCTGGCCTCGCGGGCCGTGTCGTTCAAAAGCATCACCGTGCATCGCCTGCCGGAAAAAAACTGCTTCAGGGCGAGGATCTGCCGCCGATAACGCAGTCCGCTCTGCGAGAGCAACCGAAACTCCGAAAGGGAGTCGATCACGACGCGGGCAGGTCCGACGCGCTCGACCTCCTGAAAGAGGGTCTTCGTCGTTTCGCCGAGCTCGACCTCTGCGGGATGAAAGAGCGTGTTGTTCTCTTCCGGCGAGAGGTCTCCCGTGGAGGGGACTTCCCGAAGCGCGATCCCGTCGAGCGACCAGCCGTGGGAAGCGGCGACTGCCTGGAGCTCCTCCTCCGTCTCCGAGAGCGCGAGAAAGAGGCCCTTCTCTCCCGCACGGCTGCCGCTCAAGAGAAACTGAAACCCGAGGGTGGTCTTGCCGGTTCCGCTCTCCCCCTCGACGACATAGAGGCGGTTGCGGGGCAGCCCGCCGGCGAGGACGTGATCCAGGCCGGCGATCCCCGTGGAAACGGTCGGAGGCTCTGTGGGCATTCAAGCTCCTTTGCCGGCCCTGCTTGGCGAGCCAACGGGGCCGAGCTCGGCGCTGCTCGCGCGATCAAATCACAGGGATTGCACAAGTTGGGCCGACCGGAGCTTCGCGAATTCTCTTAATGCGCGTATCGTTACGAGCCATGATGCGATTCGAGCGCCCGGGAGCGTGGCTTTTTGCGATGGGGGCCGGTCTGGCTCTCCTCGGCAACAGCCCGCCGACCTGCGTTTCCTGCTGTCCGGCGGCTTCCGGCGACGGCCCGACGATTTCGAGCCTGGCCTGCTGCGGAGAGGGTTGCGCGCAGCGGCTTGCGGTCGGTGAGGAACGGCCCTGCGTGACCTCCGCGCGCTCGGCGGCGGCGAGCTCGCCGGTTCTCCCGGTCACGATCGCCCGTCTTCCGGCCGCGAGCCCGGCGTGCTTCGAGCCCTCGCCCCGCCACTCTCTCTGGCTTCCCGCATCCGCTCGCTCCGGCACGAGCCCTCTGCGCCTCTGAGACTTCCTCTTCCTCGTTCTGACAAAGGGCCGGGCCTTCCGGCCGGAAAAAGGGAGTCTTCACATGTCGCTTCTGCTTTGTGTCGCGCTCGTCGCGACCGCGGCGGCCTTGCCGGCGCCGCCGACTGACAATTGGAGAGACCGGCTCCGCGCCGCGATTGAGCGTGCTGTTTCGCAGAATCCGGATCTCGTCGCGATGGAAGCCCGGATCAATGCCGCTCGGCACCGCGCGCTTTCAGCGGGTGCCCTGCCTGATCCCGAGGTCGAGGTCGGGGTCAAGGACGTCCCCGTGGCCAGCCCGTCGCTTTCGCGGAGCGACTTCACGATGGAGATGGTGGCGGCGCGCCAGAATTTTCCGGGCCTCGGCAAGCGCGGGACGCGGAAGGCATCCGCGCAAGCGGCCGCCGAAAACGTCGCCGCCATGCACGCGGTGCACGCAGTCTCGGTCGCGGCGGAGGTCGCGGACTCCTTCTTCATGCTTGCCGAGCTCGACAGGCGCTCGGAGATACTCGACCGATCCCGCGAGCGGCTGAAGGCAGCCGCGGCCTCCGCCACCGAGCGGTACAAGGTGGGCAAGGGTGCCCAGGCGGACGTCCTGCGGGCGAACCTGGAGACGACGGCCCTGGAGGACCGCCTCCTGTCGCTCAAGGCAGATCGGCGCACGACGGCCGCGCGTTTCAACGCGCTCCAGAATCTCCCGGCGTCCACACCGGTTCCGCCGATCAAGGTGGTCGACCCGTCACCGTTGGGGCGAGGGACCGCGGAAATCGCTCGAGAAGCTGAGGAGTCGAGTCCTGCCGTCGCTGCGGCGCGCGCCAACCTGCGCCGTGCCGAAGAGGAGGCGAAGCTCGCACGTCTCGAGCGACGCCCGGACTGGATGGCGATGGGCTACTACGCCCGGCGCGAGAAGTTCGAGGATTTGGCCGGCGCCTCTGTCTCTTTCAACCTGCCCTTCGCGCATCCGCGGCGGCTGGAAGAGCGGCGGGCCGAGATGGAGGCGGAAGTTTCGTCGGCGCGAGCGGATCTGGAATCCGTCCGCAATCAGGTTCGGCGGGATGTCGAGGACGCGGCGGTACAGCTCGAGCGAAACGTCGAACAGGAGAAGCTGTACCGGACCTCGATCCTGCCTCAGGCGGAGACCAACTTCCGCGCCGCACAGGAGGCATACACGGTGGGCCAGATCGACTTTCTGACGTTCGAGAGGGCGGCACTCGACCTTGATACCTACGAAAGCGAGGTCGCCGGCCGCGCCTCAGGCATCGGCCGCTCGCTTGCGGCCCTTCAAAAGGCCTCGGGCCTGCCGCTCATCGAAGGCACACCGAAACCGGGAGAGACACATGTGGAGAAGTAAGGCTCTGGCCCTCTTGGCCGCGGTGCTTCTCGTGACAGGGGCGCCGCCCGCGTGCAAGAAGAAAAGCGCAACGAAAGGAGCGGAGGAAGAGAAACAGGCCTCGGGTAGGAAGGTTCTCTATTGGTACGACCCGATGAAGCCGGAGGCCCACTTCGATAAGCCCGGCAAGTCTCCGTTCATGGACATGCAGCTCGAGCCCAAGTACGCGGAGGAGACAACATCGGCCGCCGCTGCCCCTCAGAAGAAGATTCTGTACTGGTACGACCCGATGAAGCCGGAGGTGCACTTCGATCATCCGGGCAAATCCCCATTCATGGACATGCAGCTCGAGCCGAAGTACGCCGAAGAAGTGCCGGCTATGGGCGCCGGTGCTCCTCCACCCGGATTCTCGGTCGTGAAGATTCCTCTCGAGCGCCGTCAGGAGGTCGGCGTGACGACGGCGAAAGTGGAAAAGCGGACAATCGCCGGGGCAACCGAGACCAACGGAGTCGTCGCCGAGGACGAGGGGCGGCTGAACGCCGTAAACGCCAAGTTCGCCGGTTACATCGAGAAGCTCTACGTCGACCGGACGGGCCAGCCGGTGCGCCGCGGCCAGCCGCTTCTGACGGTCTACAGCCCGGATCTCGTTGCGACCGAACGGGAGCTCCTGCTCGCTTTAGAGAACGTCCGGCGCCTTTCTTCGGGAAGTCCGCAGGCCGCCTCCGACGCCTCCTCGCTCCTATTCGCGACGCGGCAGCGGCTGCGCCTCTGGGACATCCCGGATTCCGAGATCGATCGGATCGAGAGGAGCGGCGAGGTCTCCAAGACTTTGACGCTGTACTCCCCGGTCTCCGGCGTCGTCCTGAAGAAGGACGCGGTCGCCGGTCTCGCCATCGTGCCCGGCATGCCGCTCTACACGATCGCTGACCTCTCGACCGTCTGGGTGCTAGCCGACGTCTATCAGTCCGAGATGGCCATGGCGGCGCCCGGAAACTCGGCCGTGGTCGCGGCCTCGTTCCTCCCTGGTGAGACCTTTCGGGGGCGAGTCGATTTCGTCTATCCGACGCTGACCGAGGAGACCCACACAGTCAAAGCGCGGCTCGTGATCCCCAATCCAAAGGGGCTGCTCAAGCCCGGTATGTTCGTGCGCGTGTCTCTCTCCGGCCAGGAGCGAAAGGTTCTGGCGATCCCGCGCTCCTCTCTTATCGACACGGGCGAGAGACAGATCGCCTTCGTGGAACAGTCCGCCGGCGTCTACGCCCCGCGGCAAGTAAAGACGGGCGTCCAGGGGAAGGACTTCGTCGAGGTCCTCTCCGGCCTCTCGGAAGGGGAGATGGTCGTGACCTCCGCCAACTTCTTGATCGACTCGGAGTCACGAATCGGCGCGCTGGGAAGCGCTCCGTCCGGCTCGGCCGGCCAGCCGGCGCAATCTCTCGGGAAGAAGGCCGAGGAGCCGAAGAAATGATCGAGAGACTGATCGCCGTCTGCGTCCGAAACAAGTTCCTGACCACAATCTTTGCGGCAGGAGTGTTCGGGGCGGGCCTCTGGGCGCTAGCCCGCACCCCGCTCGACGCGCTGCCGGACCTCTCCGACGTGCAAGTCATCGTCTACACGAACTGGGAGGGGCAGAGCCCGAACCTGCTCGAGGACCAGGTCACCTATCCGATCGTCTCTGCCTTGATCTCGGCCCCCAGAGTCAAGACGGTCCGCGGCTACTCCTTCTTCGGCTTCTCCTACGTGTACGTCATCTTCCAGGACGGGACCGACTTGTACTGGGCGAGAAGCCGTGTCCTCGAGTACCTGAACGGCCTGAAGGGACAGCTCCCGGAAGGGGTCAATCCGAACCTCGGCCCGGACGCGACGGGAGTCGGCTGGGGCTTTCAGTACGTGCTCGTGGACAAGACAGGCCGGCACTCGCTCGCGGACTTGCGGACCTTCCAGGACTGGGACCTCTCTTACTGGCTGCGCGCCGTGCCCGGAGTCGCCGAGATCTCCTCCGTCGGAGGCTTCCAAAAGCAGTACCAGATCGACGTGGATCCAGTGAAGCTCGCGTCCTACGGCATCGGGCTGCCCGACGTGCTCGAGCGGGTTCAGCAGAGCAACGGGGACGTCGGCGGCCGCGTCGTCGAATGGACCGGCCGCGAATACATGGTGCGCGGCCGCGGCTACATCACGAGTCTGGAAGACCTTCGAAAGATTCCGCTCAAGGCGCGCATGCAGACAGGGACCCCGGTCTATCTGTCCGACGTCGCGTCGATCCACTTCGGTCCGGAGATGCGTCGCGGCGTGACCGACTGGAACGGGGAAGGGGAAGCGGTCGGGGGTGTCGTGATCGTGCGGGCCGGGGAGAACGTCTTGACCGTCGTCGAGGCGGTCAAGAAGAAGATCGCGGAGCTGGCGCCCTCCTTTCCGCCCGGCGTGGAGCTCAAGATCGCTTACGACCGCACCGACTTGATCCACCGAGCTATCGACACACTGCGCCGTACGTTGATCGAGGAAATGATCGTCGTGGCGCTCGTCATCGCGATCTTTCTCTTCCACTTTCGCTCGGCGCTCGTGCCGATCACGGTGCTGCCGATCGCCATCGCGATCTCCTTTCTGCCCATGTATCTGCTGCACGTCTCATCGAACATCATGTCGTTGGGAGGCCTCGCGCTGGCGATCGGCGTCCTCGTGGACGCCTCGATCGTCATGGTCGACAACGCGCACCGTCATCTCGCGCAAATCGATCCGGGTGGGGGAGAAGCCGAGCACGAGTCCGCCACTGTGTCCGCGTCGCAGCAGGTGGGACGGGCAATCTTCTTCTCCTTGGTGATCATCGTCGTCTCTTTCCTTCCCGTTTTCCTCCTGACCGGCGAGGAGGGGCGGCTCTTTCACCCGCTCGCCTTCACGAAGACCTTCGTGATCGCCGCGGCTTCGATCCTGTCGGTCACGCTCGTGCCGATCCTGATGATCGCGTGGATGCGCGGCCGTATCCGCGCCGAGGAGCAGAACCCGGTCGCAATGTTCTTCCGGCGGGCCTACGCGCCAGTCCTGAACTGGGCGCTTCGGCGCCCCAAGACGACGCTTGCCATCAACTTCCTGCTGGTTCCCGCCGTCATCCCGCTCGCGCTCTCGCTCGGCTCTGAGTTCATGCCCCAACTTCGGGAAGGTTCGCTCATGTACATGCCGACCGGGCTGCCGATGATGTCCGTCGAGCAGGCGCGCGACGTCCTGGTCAAGACTGATCGCGTCATCATGACTTTCCCGGAGGTTCAGTCGGTGCTCGGTAAGTCCGGAAAGGTCGAAAGCTCGACCGACCCCGCCCCGATCGAGATGTTCGAGACCACGATCGTATTAAAGCCGCGAGAGGCGTGGCCCAAGACTTTCCACAGCCGCTGGTACTCGGGCTGGCCTGACTGGACGAAGCCGATCTTTCGGCCGGTCTGGCCCGAGATGCGCGTGTCGACACAGGACGAGTTAATCGCGTCGATGAACGAGAAGCTGCAGATCCCCGGGATGCCGGTGGCCTGGACGCAACCGATCCGAAACCGCCTCGACATGCTCGCGACCGGAGTGCGGACACCTGTGGGCGTCAAGGTCTACGGCTCGGACTATCCGGCGATCGAGAAGGTCAGCCTGGAGATCGAGAGTGCCTTGAAGGACCTCCCCGGCGCTCGCAGCGTCTACGCCGAGCGCACGACCGGAGGCTCCTACCTCGATTTTGTCGTGGACCGCGATGCGGCGGCCCGATACGGCCTCTCCGTGATGCAGGTTCAGAACACGCTCGAGGCGGCGACGGGCGGGAAAGTGGCGACGACCACGGTCGAGGGACGGCGCCGGTTCACGGTTCTGGTCCGTTACCCGAGGGACTTCCGAAGCGACCCGGAAGCGTTACGCCGGATCCTCATCATGAGTCCCTCCGGTGTCCAAGTCCCCATCGGGCAGCTCGCCAAGATCCAGATCGTCAGCGGACCGCCGATGTACAAGGACGAGAACGGGCGACTCTCCGGCGTCGTCTACGTGGACACGACGACTTCAGACCTCGTCGGCTTTGTCCGCGCGGCACAGCAGCGCGTCTCCTCCCGCGTCAAACTCCCGCCAGGCGCTACTCTCGACTGGACCGGCCAGTTCGAGTTCCAGGTCCACGCGAAGAAGACACTCCAGATCGTTCTGCCGATCGTCTTCGTGATGATCTTCGTTCTCTTGACGATGACTTTCCGGTCGGCGTCCGAGGCTTCTA
>Ga0070708_100005550_pt1 | contig 9999 bp, 9 predicted proteins | sample KBSK5503metaG_FD_65469 | JGI IMG/M metagenome (GOLD analysis project Ga0070708, IMG submission 65469) | Corn, switchgrass and miscanthus rhizosphere microbial communities from Kellogg Biological Station, Michigan, USA - KBS K5-50-3 metaG | ecosystem: Host-associated > Plants > Roots >... | reverse complement strand
ACCAGGATCATGAGCATGCCGAGCAGGAAGTTCGGCACCGACAGCCCCAGGAGGGCCAGGCCCATCAGCGACTGATCGACGGCGGAGTTGTGGTAGCGGGCCGATAGGATGCCGGCGGGGACGCCGATGAGGACCGCGATGAGCGTCGCCCACGTGGTCAGGAGCAGCGTGGGCTCGAGGCGATCGGCGATGGCCTCGGTTACCGGGCGGCGCAGGAAGATGGAGTCGCCGAGGTCGCCGCGCAGCAGCCGGCCGTACCAGCGCACGAGTTGGACGGGCAGCGACTCGTCGAGCCCCAGCTGGTGACGCAGCTTGGCCACGTCGTCGGCGCTCGCGTACGGACCGGCGATCACGCTCGCGGGGTCGCCCGGGGCCAGATGGATCAGCACGAACGCCACGGTGGCCACGACCAGCATCACCGGCACGACGGCCAGCACCCGCCGCAGGACGTAGATCTTCACCGCGGACGCGCTACCGGGCGAGCCACGCGTTCCAGAAGAACAGCTCCGGCGTCGAGCGGAAGCCACGCAGCTCCTTGCGGATGACGTCGAGCAAGAAGTAATCGCCGAACTTGATGCGGCCCACGTCGTCGTAGAAGATCGTCTGGATCCGCTCGATCAGCGCCTTGCGCTTCTTCGGATCGGCCTCGCGCAGCAGCTCCTGCATGAGCCGCTCCTTGTCCTCCTGGCACCACGCGCCCGGCCACCCGCACTGGAGCGCGGTGGCCAGCGCCGGATCGGCGGTGAAGGTGAAGCCCGTGGAGAACACGTCGAACAGCTCAGGCTTGTTGCGCCGCTGCACGAGGGTGGCCCAGTCGAGCACCTGCAGGTCGATCTTGAAGCCGACCTCCTCCAGCTGCTGCTTGGCCACGAGCGCAGTCTTGTACATCCACTCGTACTCCTTCGTCGTGATCCACCGCACGGGCTGTCCCGCGTAGCCCGCCTCGCGGAGCAGCTTTCGCGCCTTGTCCCTGTCTCGCTGGTTGTAGGCGGTCAGCGCGGTCGTCGAGTACCAGAGGTTCTGCTCCGGGAAGAACAGCCCGCCGTCGAGGCGATAGAAGTCCTTGTTGCCCATCGCGGCGCCCATGATGGGCTCCATGTCGAGCGCGGCCAGCATCGCCTGCCGCAGCTTCTTCGACGTCATGAGCCCTTCCTTGTGGTTGGGCACCGCCGTGATCCACCCGTACGGCTTGACGATCCGGGCCTCGACGGCGGTGAGGCCCTTGATCCGCTCGTACTGATCGGCCTTGATCTGCTGGGCGAAGTGGAACTCTCCGGTCTCGACGCCGGCCAGGCGAACGGCCACGTCGGGCACGGGAAGGAACAGGATCTCGTCGGCGTAGGCCGTCCGCTTGCCGCCGTAGCCGTCGGGCGCTTCCGCGCGCGCACGATAGTCCTTGAAGCGGCTCAGCTTGATGTGCCGGTCGGGCTTGTGCTCCACGAAGCGGTACGGGCCCGTCCCGATGAACTCCTTGACCTGGGCGTCGCCCGCGGCGTCCACGACTTCCTTGGGATAGATGGCCGCCCCGGCGTTCGGTCGGCCGAGACCGTACAGCAACGAGCCCGAGGGCTCCTTGAGGTGGATGACGACGGTGTAGGGATCCTTGGCCTCGACCGCCTCGACGTTCTTCCAGAGCGGCTTGCCGGGTGTGGAGATCTTGCCCCAGCGGTTGAGCGACGGCACCACGTCCGCCGCCGTCATCTCCTTGCCGTTGTGAAAGCGCACGCCCTTGCGGAGGGTGATGGTGTAACGGCGGCCGCCGTCAGTGACCGTGTGGCCCTCGGCGAGCAGCGGGATCGGTGTGTAGGTGCGGTCGTACGTGTAGAGCGTCTCGTAGACGTGCCAGGCGATCTGCTGCGTGATGACGGCCGTCGTCCAGTGCAGATCGAGCGAGGGAGGCTCGCCGATCATCGCGGCCTTGAGCACACCGCCGGCGCGCGGCGTCTCCTGAGCCTGGGCGGCGACCGGCGGTATCGTCACCAGAGGCAGGAGTAGCGCGATCGCGACGAGCAGCGTGACCGTCATGGCATTCCTCCGCGCGCCACTCTAGCAGTCAACTCCGGCCGTGTGTAGGGCGGGGCTTGTCCCCCGCCGCGTGTGCTGTACGCTGCGCGCGATGAGCCGGCGCGACCCTTACGGCGCGATCATCTTCGACCTGGACGGCGTGCTCGTGGATTCCGAGGGCATCGGGTTCACGACGCTCCAGGGCCTGCTCCGGGAGTACGGCGTCGACTACCGAGAGGAGGACAACGCGCCCTTCGTCGGGATCAACGACCGCGATCACTTCGCCGCGCTCAAGGCGCGGCATGACATCCCCGCGTCGGTGGACGCGCTCATCGCCGAGCAGACCGCACGGCTGCTCGCGCAGCTCGAGACCGGCACCGTCGCCATGCCCGGCGTGCCCGCCGTCATCGAGCGGCTGCGTGGCGCGCGGTACCCGCTCGCCGTGGCGTCGTCGTCGCTGCCGGCCGTGGTCGAGGGGCGGCTGCGCGCGGTCGGCGCGCGTCATCTGTTCGATGCCGTCGTCTCGAGCTTCGAGGTCGCGCGGGGCAAGCCGGCCCCCGACGTGTTCCTGGAGGCTGCGCGCCGGCTCGGAGTCGCCCCGGACGCGTGCCTGGTGATCGAGGACTCCGCCCACGGCCTCGGCGCAGCCAGGGCCGCCGGCATGCGATGCGCGGTCGTCCCCACGGGGGGTCAGTGGCCGCATGGCGCCGACGTGCGTCTGAACACACTGCTCGATCTCGAGCCACTGCTGCTCTAGCCCTCCCTTCGCGGGGAGGGCAGGCGCGCGCGGCGAGCGGGTGGGGCGTCAGGCCGACGCGGCGACGGCGAGCGCGAACAGATTCTCGCCGTCGGTGTGCCACTGCTCGAGCCCGAGTCCGGCCTCCTCGAGCATGGCCTGGACACCCGGCCGCGTGAACTTGTAGGAGCTCTCCGTCCAGATGCGCTCTCCCGCCGCGACCGTCACCGCGAGATCGATGGCCCGAAGCCGCACCGTCTGCCGCGCGTCCGGCACGAGGTGCATCTCGATGCGCTCGGCGTCGGCGTTGTAGAAGGCGAGGTGACGGAACGCCTCGGGGACGAAATCGCCGTGGAGCGCGCGATTGACGACGCGCAGGATGTTGCGGTTGAACTCGCGCGTGACGCCGGCGGCGTCGTCGTACGCCGGCTCGAGGATGCGCGGATCCTTCACCAGGTCCACGCCGAGCAGGAACCGGTCGCCCGGCGCCAGCAACCGCCGGACCTCGCGCAGGAAGTCGCGTCGCGCCGGCGGGTCGAGATTGCCGATGGTGCTGCCGAGGAACGCGACGAGGCGCCGGCCCGTCGCCGCGGGCACGTGCGCGAGGTGCCGCTCGAAGTCGCCGACGAGGCCCTGAACCTCGACGAAGGGATACGCCGCCGTGAGCGCGCGCGCGGCTCGCGTCATGGTGCGGCGGTCGACGTCGACGGGAACGTAGCGTAGCGGTCCGCGATAGCCGTTGCGCGCGTCGACGAGCAGTCGGGTCTTGGCGCCGCCGCCGGCGCCGATCTCCACGAGGTCGTGCGGCCGCACGCGCTGCATGAGGGCGGGCGCGTGGGCCTCCAGGAGCGCCCACTCGGTGCGCGTCAGGTAGTACTCCGGCAACTGCGTGATCGCCTCGAAGAGCTTCGATCCGGCGGCGTCGTAAAAGTATTTCGGCGGGAGCGACTTCGGCGTGGACGTCAACCCGCGCGCCACGTCCGCGGCGATGGCCGCGCGCCGGCCGTGGGGGTCGAGCCGGACGTCGATGGAAGGGGAGGCAGAGGCGCACATGATGGGCTGCAGAAAAGCAAAGCACGGCCGCCGGGTCGGCGCAACCGGTCGTCCGTGTATGATCGCGACCAGTCTTGAGCACATCGACGGGCTCCGCCAGGCTCACGACGTTCGCCGCTCTCGGGACGCGGAACTATTGCCTCTACTGGTTCGGGCTCGTGTTCTACGTGCTGGGACACCGGGCGGAGTACGTGACCTTCGCGTGGATCACGTGGGAGCTCACCCACGACCCGCTGTCGCTCGGGTATCTCGGCCTCGCCCAGGGCGCCCCGCTGGTGGTCTTCCAGCTGTTCGGCGGGGTTCTGGCCGATCGCACCAATCGGCTCCGGCTGCTCATCGGCACCCAGACGCTCACGGCGCTGACGCTGACGCTGGCGTTTGCGCTCATGGTGCTGCGCGTGGCCCGGCTGGAGCATCTGCTCGCCCTGGCCGCGCTCAGCAGCACGTTCCGCGCCTTCGATGAGCCCAGCCGCCTGTCGCTGGTCCCTCGGCTGATCGATCGCGCGCGATTGCCGAACGCGATCGCCCTCGGCTCGATCCCGTGGCAGGCCGGTCGGATGATCGCGCCGTCGATCACGGGCATCGTCATCGCGACGTTCGGCGGCGCCGTCGGCTTCGCGATCGCGGCGGTCGCGTCCTACGCGGCGCTCGCCCTGTACAGCCGGCTTCGCATCGGCGACGACGGCCGCCCCGAGGACGGCGGGCACGTCCTCCGGCAATTCGCCGACGGCCTGAGCTTCGTGGGCCACCACTTCGTGTTTGCCAGCCTCATCGGGCTGGCGCTCTTCAACAGCCTGTTCGGTATGTCGTACATCACGCTGCTGCCGGTCTACGCCGACTGGTACTTCGTCACCGGCTCGACGGGCTACGGCCTGCTGAATGCGGCGCACGGTGCGGGAGCGATGATCGGAACGCTGACCCTGGCGACCATCATGCATCGCATCGCCCGCCCCGGGCGCACACTGCTGATCGTGGCGACAGGCTTGGGCCTCGAGCTCGTCGTGTTCTCGATGTCTCCCGGGATGTGGCTGGCCGTGCCGGTGCTCGCCCTGGTGGGCTTCAGCAACACCTTCTACCTGACGCAGGTGACGACGTTCATCCAGCAGAACGTACCCGACCAGCTGCGCGGCCGGGTGCTCAGCATCTACGCGCTCTGCTGGAACCTCATGCCGCTCGGAGGCATGATCGCCGGGGCGCTCGCCGCCGCCGTCAGCGCCCGCTTCGCGGTGCTCGTCGGCGGGGCGCTGGTCGCCGCCAACGCGCTCCTGCTGTTGACGTCCGCGCGGTTGCGCGCGCTGCGCTGACGCGGCCGCTCCCGCGGCGACCGGTCAGCGAAGCAGGAGCTGCGTCAGTGCCTCCGGCTCGCTGAGCATCGGGTAGTGGCCGGTGTCGAGCTCGTGCCAGGCGGCCTTGAGCTTGTCCGCGGTGCGGCGCTGGTGGGCTTCCGGCGGGTTGACGCTGCGGCGGCAGCGGATGACCGTGGCCGCCCAGGCCTGGTCCCAGAAGGTCGTCGGCTCCATCGGGTCGTCCGCGGCGGCGATGGGATGGAGCGTGTAGCGCGCCAGCGCCCAGGCGCGCATCTGCGGATCGAGATCGCTGAAGAGCCGCTGCTCGGCATCGGCCTGCGTGGGGCCCGTGGCGATCGCCGTCGTCTCGCGGGGGCCGCGGCGGACGACGATGTCGCCGACCCGCTCGCCGGGCACGAGGGCCAGCGCGTCGACGAAGACCAGCCGCGCGAGGCGCTCCCGCGCGAGCTCCGCCGTCTTCGCCACCACCATCCCGCCCGAGCTCGTGCCCACGAGCACGACGTCGCGGAGATCCTCGTAGAACAGGAGCTGCGCGATCTCCTCCGCATGCGTGCCGATGGTGATGCCCGGCCGGATCGCATGGTGGCGGTCGCCGCAGCCGTCGAGGCTCGGCGCGTAGACGAGATGCCCGGCCGCGCGCAACCGGACCGCCACGGGTTTCCAGATCCAGCCGCCCTGATACGCGCCATGAACGAGCACATAGGTCGCCATCGAACCCTCCTCGCGGAACGCGCCGATTCTACCCCGCAACGCGACGAGGATATGTTGGAGTAGCCATCATTCGAGGGATGGAGGTCAGCGATGCGATTCACGGACCGGGTGGCGCTCATCACGGCGGCGGGAAGCGGGATCGGCCGCGCGACGGCGGAGATCATCGGCGGCGAGGGCGGCATCGTCGTCGGCGTGGACAGCGACGAGGGCCGCCTGAAGACGGCGATGGACGCGATCCGGGGCGCCGGCGGCGTCGCGCACGCGCGACGTGCCGACGCGCTCGACGCCGCGCAGGTGGACGCCGTGGTGGCGGGCGTCGTGCGCGACCTCGGGCGCATCGACATCCTGGTCAACGCGGTCGGCGGCAGCACCATCATTTCCCGGCCGGCCGCGACGGTCGACGAGCTGACGCTCGCCGACTGGCAGCGCCTCATCGGCTTCAATCTCGACGGGACGTTCCTCTTCTGCCACGCCGTCGCCCCCGTGATGAAGCGGCAGCGCGGCGGCAAGATCGTCAACATCTCGTCCGTGGCCGGGCGCGGGCTCAGCGCCGCCAGCAGCAGCGCCTACGCCGCGGCCAAGGGCGGCATCATCGCGTTCACGCGCAAGCTCGCGCACGAGCTCGGGCCGTTCGGCGTCACGGTCAACGCCATCGCGCCGAGCCTCACGCTGACCGAGCGCATCCGGCCGCGGTGGAACGAGCGCACGCCGGAGGAGCAGGCCCAGGAGGTCGCCCGCACGCCGCTGCGCCGTGTGGCCGAGGCGCGCGATCAGGCGCGTGTGATCTGCTTCCTGGCCTCGCCGGACGCGGACTTCGTCACCGGCGTCACCATCGACGTGACCGGCGGAGTGTGACGGTGGCCGATCGCGGAGCGGGGCCGACGTCGCGCACGTATTTCTCGCAACGGCTGCGACTGCACTACGTGGACTGGGGCAACGTCGACAAACCGCCGCTGCTGCTCCTCCACGGCGGGCGCGATCACTGCCGGAACTGGGACTGGACGGCCGAGGCCCTGCACGAGGACTGGCACGTCATCGCGCCCGATCTCCGCGGCCACGGCGACAGCCAGTGGTCGACGGACGGCAGCTACACGATGGAGAGCTACATCTACGATCTGGCCCAGCTCATCCATCAGCAGGCCCTGGCCCCCGTGGTCATCGTCGCCCACTCGCTCGGCGGCAACATCGCGCTCCGCTACGCGGGCATCTATCCCGAGACGGTGAACAAGCTGGTGGCCATCGAGGGCCTGGGCCCGCGCTGGCTGACCGTCGACAAGCCGGGCGCGTCCGGCGAGGAGCCGCCCCCGCGTGTCCGCAAGCCGATCGACGAGCGGATGGACGAGTGGATCCGCGACAAGCGCGGGCTGGCCGGGCGCGTGCCCCGCCGCTATGCCTCGCTCGAGGAAGCGTTCCGGCGGATGCAGGAGGAGAATCCGCATCTGTCGGCGGCACAGGCGCTCCACCTGACCGCCCACGGCGTCAACCAGAACGAGGACGGCACCTACAGCTGGAAGTTCGACAACTACGTGCGCATCTGGCCGCCCTACGACATGCGCGGCGAGGATCTGCAGCGCCTGTGGTCGCGCATCGACTGCCCGACGCTGATCCTGTACGGCAAGGAGAGCCGGTTCGGGAACCCCGCCGAGGACGGACGGGCCGGGCGCTTCCGCCACGCCCGCGTCGTCGGCATCGATGGCGCCGGCCACTGGCTGCACCACGATCGCCTCGATGCCTTCCTCCGCGTCCTTCGCGAGTTCCTCTCTGCTTGACGAGGGCCGAGCGTCGGCGTATTGGAGTCCACCATGACGACCACACATGAGCCCGCCTGGAGCTGGGAAGAGAGCCGGTGGCGCGCGGCCGTTCACAAGGTGCGCGCGGGAACGTCGCTCAAGCCGGCGCGCTGGAAGGACGGCGCCCGCGTCTGCGTGGCGCTCTCGTTCGACTCCGACCACGAGACGAGCACCCTGCGCGAAGGCTCCGTCTCGCCCGGGCGTCTGTCCCAGGGCGAGTACGGATCGAGGACGGCCGTGCCGCGCATCCTCGAGACCCTGCACCGGCACGAGATCCGCGCCTCGTTCTTCGTCCCCGGCGTCGTGGCCCAGCTCCATCCCGACGAGCAGCGGCGGGTGGCCGGCGAGGGGCACGAGGTCGCCATGCACGGCTGGATCCACGAGGGGACGAGCGAGCTCACCGCGGCCGTCGAGCGTGAGCTCATGGCGCGCGCGTTCGACACCCTGGCCAAGATCGCCGGCCGGCCGCCCGTCGGCCTGCGCGCGCCGTCCTGGGATTTCAGCCCGAGCACGCTCGGTCTCGTGCGCGAGCTGGGCCTCCTCTACGACTCGTCGCTCATGGCCGACGACGATCCGTACGAGCTCCTGGAGGACGACCAGCCGACGGGGCTCGTGGAGCTCCCCGTGGAGTGGATCAAGGACGACGCGCCGTACTTCAACATGCACCGGCAGGCCGGGCTCCGTCCGCACACCGCGCCCTCGGCGGTGCTGGAGATCTTCAAGGCGGAGTTCGACGGCGCCGTGGCGGAAGGCGGGCTGTTCCTGCTGACCATGCATCCGCACATCATCGGCCACCGCTCGCGCATCGCGCTGCTCGAGGCGCTGATCCGCCACATCAAGGCGACGCCGGGCGTGTGGTTCGCCACCCACGAAGAGGTCGCGCGCTACTGTAAGGAGCAGGCGAAGACACGCTGAGCTAGACGCCGTCGTCCCTCGCGGCTCCCATCGTCGTGGCCAATTGCGGAGCGCGGCAAATGCCGATATGCTGCGCGCATCGACCACGCGAAAAGGAGCACCCGGATGACCCGACGGAGATTTCTCACCACGGCCACCAAGCTGTCCGGCCTGGCCGCTGTTGCCGGGATGCCGGGACTGATCGGCCGCGTGCGCGCCGAGGACAAGGCGTTCGCCCCGCGCCCGGGTATCTGGCACACCTACGAGCTGACCACGCGCATCGACATCCTGTTCCCGGACGGCGTGACGCGCGTTTGGCTTCCCGTGCCCGCGGTGAGCAGCGACTACCAGCAGGTCGGCGACAACCGGTGGACGGGCAACGCCACGACCGCCAAGGTCATCACCGACCCGAAGTACTCGACGGGCATGCTCTACGTCGAGTTCGCCAAGGAGCAGAAGGATCCCCAGGTCGAGCTGATCAGCCGCTTCAGGACGCAGGACCGCGCCGTCGACTGGTCGAAGAAGACGCCGGGACGCGAGGACGCCGCCGCGCTCGCCTTCTGGACGCAGCCGACGGAGCTGATGCCCACGGACGGCATCGTGCGCGACACCGCCCGCGACATCACCAAGGGCGCGTCGGGCGATCTCGACAAGACGCGGGCGGTGTACGACTGGATCGTGGCCAACGCCTACCGCGAGCCGAAGGTGCGCGGCTGCGGCGTCGGCGACGTGCGGACGATGCTCGAGACCAAGAACTTCGGCGGCAAGTGCGCGGACATCAACGCGCTGTTCGTGGCGCTGCTGCGCTCCTCCGGCGTGCCGGGCCGTGACATCTACGGCATCCGCGTCGCGCCGTCGGCCTTCGGCTACAAGGCGCTCGGCGCGAACAGCCCGAACGTCACGCGCGCCCAGCACTGCCGCGCCGAGGTCTACCTGCGCGACTACGGCTGGGTCGCGATGGACCCGGCCGACGTGGCGAAGGTCGCGCGCGAGGAGACGAGCGAGTCGCTCAAGATCGACCACCCGACCGTCAAGCCGGTCCGCGCGCGGCTGTTCGGCAGCTGGGAGGGCAACTGGATCGGCTACAACATGGCGCACGATGTCGCGCTGCCGAGCGGCACCGTCAAGAGCAAGCTCGGCTTTCTGATGTATCCGCAGGCGGAGACCGACGCCGGCCGGCTCGACAGCCTCGACCCCGACAACTTCAGGTACACGATCACCGCGCGCGAGATTCCTGCGTGATCTCTCCCCGGGCCGGTGACCGGGCGACGCGCCCGATCGCCGGCCCGGGGCATTCCATGCGGCCGCTGCTCTCCGCCTACGCCGCCCTGGCCGCGCTGCTGGTCCTCGCCGTCTCGACCGCGGCCGGCGCCGACCCCGAACGCTTCCGCCCGTGGACCGAGCCGACGCCGCCGCTCGAGCTGAAGGACATGGCCGGCAAGACGCACACGCTGGCCGAGTACCGGGGCCGCGTGGTGCTGATCAACTTCTGGGCGACCTGGTG
>Ga0070708_100005549_pt1 | contig 10000 bp, 9 predicted proteins | sample KBSK5503metaG_FD_65469 | JGI IMG/M metagenome (GOLD analysis project Ga0070708, IMG submission 65469) | Corn, switchgrass and miscanthus rhizosphere microbial communities from Kellogg Biological Station, Michigan, USA - KBS K5-50-3 metaG | ecosystem: Host-associated > Plants > Roots >... | reverse complement strand
GAAGGATTTCGATCTCAACATCTCGACGCTGATTCAAGCGCGAACCGCTTTGAACTGGGACGGCGACGCTCCATCGGCGACCGGCGGTGCGGCTCCCAACGGCAGCATCGACACCAGCTATTACCTTCGCCGGGTTCGATTGATCGCGAGCGGCGCCGCCTACCAGCACTTCACCTTCTATCTGATGCTGGACGAGCCGAACTTCGGCATCCGCGGCAATTACAACATCGCGGCCAATCCGGCGTTCGTCCAGGACGCCCACGTCGGCTACGAGTTCGAGCCGGGCATCGCGTTCGAGGCGGGATGGCTCTACATGCCGCTGTCGCACCTGGCGATCAACGCGTCGTCCTCGACGAGCTCGATCGAGAAGAACAGCGTGCTCCTCTTCTACAACAACAACCGCGGCCTTCGTGAGATGGGCATGCACTTCCGCGGCGTCTTCCTCGACAAGAAGATCTACATTCGCGGCGGCGTGTTCAATGGATTGCACGGGCTCCAGGGCGTCGACCCCACCGGTGCGAACGCGGGCACCGTGGTAAACCCGGGTGGCCGGCCGCTGGTGGCAGGAATGGTCCGCTACTCGTTCCTCGGCTCGGAGTCGGGCTACTCGGTCCCCACTCTCTACCTGGATGGGAAGTCTCGTCTCTCGGTCGGAGTCGGGGCTCAGTACCAGGTGAAGGGCAGCAACACGCCGGTCACGATCGTCAACCCGGGGACGGGAGCTCGAACCACGCCGAACACCGCGGTCAATGACTTCGTCGCTTACGCCGGCGACATCTTCGCGGACATCGCGTTGGAAGGAGACCAGGAGTTCGCCGCCCAGTTGGACTTCTACCGGTTCGACTGGGGTCCCGGCAGCGACAAGACCGGCTACGGCGCGACGGCGGAAGTGGCGTATCGCATCGGCCCCATCAACCCCGAGGTCAACGGCCACTGGTTCAACAGCGAGTCGAAGCAGTTCAACCACGCCAAGCTCGCCTTCGGGGCGAACTACCTCTTCAAGGGTCACCAGGCGAAGGTCGGGCTCGAATTCTGGCACTTCAAGCAGGCCGTAAATTGGGATGCCTCTTCCTGGCAGCACCAACTGCTCCTCCAGCTCCAGATATCGCTCTAGGAATTCGATAAACAGTTGCAAACACGGCAATCCGCGGGCGGGGAGCCTGACCGCGCGCGAAGGAGCGAACACCACGCGCGGAAATTGGCAGACCGCCTGGCCGATGCGGTAGTCGCTTCGCTGCCGAAATGTTAGTCGTCCTCCCCCGCCGGGCAATTCGGCTCGACGGCATTTGGGAGGAGTTGTGAAGCGTTTCATCCTGGCATCGTTGGTGTTGGTCCCTCTTGTTTCAGGCAAGGTCTGTCGCGCGGATCAGACCCTGGAAGTGATTTCGCTGGACCTGGGAGGCTGCTGGATCCACTACGAGCCTCTTGTCTCCAGTTGGAAAATCGCCTCGTTCTCCGACGGCGCGGCTTTCTACATGGGGGGAACCGAGCTGCAGCAGTTCCTCAATCCATCGATATCGACCGAGCTGCGGGGAGTGTTTCCAAGCTTTCCGGCCAGCGGCACCGAGACCTATTTCCAATGCTCCGGCGGCGGCCACTTCTTCTGGACGAGCATCCCCGACGGCACCGTCCCGCTGTGCGCGTGGTCCAAGGTGCAGCGCAACCCGGACACCGGACAGCTCGCCCTGAGCTTCCAGGGTCTCTACCCGGATCACGACTACCAGGCGGGCAGGCCCTGCAACGGGGAGAGCCGGAAAACCCTGCTCGTCTTCCTCAATTCGGGCCGAGACATTCAGGCCGTGGTGAACTATCTGAGCACCAGCAAGAGATACGCGGGCGTCGTGACTGGCCTGTCGACGATCGGGACCTCGATCATCCTCGCCCGGCTCGACGACAGCTACGACTTTCAGGAGAACGTGGTGAAGAAGCTGATCGAGTCGGACAAGGCCCTGGCCGACGACCTCAGCATGGTCGACTACGATCGCCGGGTGTCCATCGTCGGCGAGGCCTATCGGGTCTTCGCCGGCAACTACCCCGGCTACTAGCCTGGCATTGAAAACGAGGCTGCTTGACGGCGATTGACCCAGAACAGAAGCTGCGGCGCTTCGCCACCGAAAGGACAGACAAATCATGAAGGTTGCCAAGGCGCTGCGGATCGCGACGCTGATCCTCCTCGCCATCGCGGGGACGCGGCGCGCCTCCGCCGAGGCGGATCAGATCCGCGCCGCCCAGCAGTACGGCTTGAGCTATCTCGCCTTGATGCTGATGGAAGACGGCAGGCTGGTGGAAAAGCACGCCAAGGCCGCGGGCCTGCCGGAGCCGAAGGTGACCTGGGCAAAGCTCGGCGGTCCGGGCGCGATGAACGACGCGCTGCTGTCGGGGAGCCTGGAGTTCGCCAGCGGCGGCGTTCCCTCCCTGATCACGCTCTGGGCGAAGACCAAGGGAACGCCCCTCGAGGTCCGGGGGGTGGGGGCGCTCAACGACATGCCCAACGAGCTCATCACCAGCAACCCCAAGGTGAAGACGATCCGCGACTTCACCGAGAAGGACAAGATCGCGGTGACCTCGGTGAAGATCTCCACCCAGGCGCTGCTTCTGCAGATGGCCGCGGCGAAGGAGTGGGGCGAGGCGAGCTACGAGAAGCTCGATTCGTTTACCGTGTCCATGCCTCACCCCGATGCGATGGTCGCGCTGCTCTCCGGGGGCGGGATCACCGCGCACTTCGCTTCGCCCCCGTTCATCGCCCAGGAGAAGGCGAAGCCGGGGATGCACTCGGTGATCAGCAGCTACGAGATCCTGGGGGGCAAGGCGACCTTCAACGTGGTCTGGACGACCTCGAAGTTCCACGACGCCAATCCCAAGCTCTACGGGGCGTTCGTCGCCGCCTTCGAGGAGGCGACCGATCTGATCAACAAGGACAAGCGCAAGGCGGCCGAGATCTACAAGCGGATGACCAGGACCGGCGAGACGGTGGACGACCTGGTCAAGCAGCTCAGCGATCCCGGGGTGGACTTCACGCTGACTCCGCACTTCACGATGAAGACCGCCGAGTTCCTCTTCAAGACCAAACGGATCAACAAGAAGCCCGCCGACTGGAAGGAGATGTACTTCTCCAACGTGCACGCGCGGGCGGGTGGGAGCTAGCCGAAGCATGCCGGAGCCTCTCCTCGATGTCCGCGGCGTGACCCTGCAGTACCGGACGAAGGACCGGCTGGTCACGGCCACCTATCGGGTGAGCTTCCGGGTCTTCCAGTCCGACCGCTTCGTGATCCTCGGCCCGTCCGGGTGCGGCAAGTCCACGCTGCTCAAGTCGGTGGGCGGATACCTCGATCCGGTGGAGGGAGAAATCCGGCTCGGCGGCGAGGTGATCCGCAAGCCGGGGCCGGATCGGGTGATGGTCTTCCAGGAATTCGATCAACTGCTGCCCTGGAAGACGGTGAAGGAGAACGTGATGTTCGCCCTCACCGCGAGCCGAAGGCTTTCCGGGAAGGCCGCGGAGGATCGGGCGATGCAGTACATCGAGAAGGTGAACCTCGCCTCTTTCGCCAACAGCCTTCCGCACACGCTGTCGGGAGGGATGAAGCAGCGGGTGGCGATCGCGCGGGGAATGGCGATGGAGCCGGCCATCCTCCTGATGGACGAGCCCTTCGCGGCCCTCGATGCCCTCACCCGCACCAAGATGCAGGAAGAGCTGCTCCAGCTGTGGCAGGACACGCGCTTCACCGTGCTCTTCGTGACCCACTCCATCCCCGAAGCGGTCCGGATCGGCAACCGCATCCTCCTCCTCTCGCCCCACCCGGGCCAGGTGAAGGCCGAGCTGAACAGCACCGGCCGCGACGACCTCGGCAATGGCGCCAAGCTGTCGCAGCGGATCCACGACCTGCTCTTCGGCGCGACCCAACCGGAAAACGTGCACCATGACTGACCAGCGCGCGCAGGCCGAGCGGCCGGAATTCGTCTCCGAGCTTCAGACCGACTTCGGCGTGGTGGAAAAGCCGCTCACCACCTGGGAGAAGGTCTACAACAACCCCACCGTCCGCAAGACGGCCCTTCTCGCCGCGCTGGCGATCCTCTGGGAGCTCTACGCGCGCAAGGTCGACAACCCTCTGCTCTTCCCGACCTTCTCCGCGACGGTGGCGGCGCTCTGGCAAGGGATCGCCAGCGGCGTCATCCCCCAGCGCACCTTCTTTTCGATGAAGGTGCTCCTCCAGGGGTATTTCGCCGGACTGGTTCTCGCCGGGATGCTCACCGCGCTGGCCACCGCGACCCGCATTGGGACCGACCTGCTCGAGACCCTCAGCTCGATGCTCAACCCGCTGCCGGCGATCGCGCTGCTGCCGCTGGCGGTCTTATGGTTCGGCCTGGGCAATGGGAGCCTGATCTTCGTCCTGATCCACGCCGTGCTCTGGGCGGTGGCGTTGAACACCCACGCGGGATTCCGCTCGGTGTCGCAGACCTTGAGGATGGTGGGCCGGAACTACGGATTGTCCGGTCCCCGGTACGTCGGCCTGATCCTGATCCCGGCCGCTTTTCCGCAGATCCTCACCGGTCTCAAGATCGGCTGGGCCTTCGCCTGGAGGACGCTGATCGCCGCCGAGCTGGTTTTCGGGGTGAGCCAGGGATCGGGCGGGCTGGGCTGGTACATTTTCGAAAACAAGAACCTTCTCGAAACGGCCAACGTTTTCGGCGGACTGTTCACGGTGATTCTCATCGGCCTGGCGGTGGACAATCTGATCTTCAGAAACATCGAGCGGAAGACGGTCAACAAATGGGGAATGCAGACATGAAGCGTTACCAGATCGCGGTGATCCCCGGGGACGGGATTGGCAAGGAAGTGGTGCCCGAAGGGATCCGGGTGCTCGAAGCCGCCGCCGGAAAATATGGGCTCGAGCTCAACTGGGAGAGCTTTCCCTGGAGCTGCGAGTACTACGCGAAGCACGGCCGGATGATGCCCGAGGATGGCCTGCAGCAGATCCGGCGCCATGACGGGATCTTCCTCGGCGCGGTGGGCTTCCCGGGAGTCCCGGACCACATCTCTCTCTGGGGTCTGCTCATCCCGATCCGTCGGCAGTTTCGCCAGTACGCGAATCTGCGGCCGGTGCGCCTGATGCCCGGCATCCCGTCGCCGCTGCGCGATCGCAAGCCGGGCGACATCGATTTCCTCATCGTTCGCGAGAACAACGAAGGCGAGTACTCGTCGATCGGCGGCCGGCTCTACGAGGGCACCGACGAAGAGCTGGTGGTGCAGCAGAGCACCTTCACCCGCCGGGGCGTCGATCGGATCCTGAAGTTCGCCTTCGACCTGGCCCGCTCGCGGCCGAAAAAGCACCTGACCTCGGCGACGAAGTCGAACGGGATCACCATCACCATGCCGTACTGGGACGAGCGGGTGGAGGCGATGTCCGGAAAGTATCCCGACGTGAAGGTCGACAAATTCCACATCGACATCCTCTCCGCGCACTTCGTGCTCCACCCGCAGTGGTTCGACGTGGTGGTCGGATCGAACCTGTTCGGGGACATCCTCTCCGACCTGGGTCCCGCGGCGACCGGAACGATCGGGATCGCTCCCTCCGCGAACCTCAATCCGGAGCGCGATTTCCCTTCGATGTTCGAACCGGTGCACGGCTCAGCCCCGGACATCGCCGGCAAGGGGATCGCCAATCCGATCGGCCAGATCTGGTCCGGGGCGATGATGCTCGAGCACCTCGGGCACAAGGACGCGGCGGATTCGATCGTCCGCGCGATCGAGACCATCCTTCGGGATGGACCGCGCACCCCGGACATGGGGGGGAAGGCGAACACCCAGGAAGTGGGCAAGGCGATCGCCGCCGCCGTTTCATGAACATCGTCGCGATCCGCGAGAAGACATTTCCGATCGCCTCGCCGATCCGCAACGCGTACATCGATTTCAGCAAGATGACGCTCAGCGCGGTGGCCGTGATCACCGACGTGGTCAGAGACGGCGAGCGGGTGGTCGGATATGGATTCAACTCCAACGGCCGCTACGGCCAGGGCTGCCTGCTCCGGGAGAGATTCATTCCCAGACTTCTGGAGGCGGAGCCCGCCTCGTTGATCGACGCGGAAGGCGTCAATCTCGATCCGATGAAGATCTGGGACCGGATGATGATCAACGAGAAGCCGGGCGGACACGGCGAGCGTTCGGTCGCGGTGGGAACCCTGGACATGGCGGTCTGGGACGCGGTGGCGAAGATCGCGGGCAAGCCTTTGTATCGATTGCTCGCGGAAAGGTTCGGAAACGGCGAAGTCGACGAGCGGGTCTTCGTCTACGCCGCGGGCGGCTACTACTATCCAGGCAAGGACGATCGCGCGCTCCAGGACGAGATGAAGAGCTACCTCGACCGGGGGTTCACCACGGTGAAGATGAAGATCGGCGGCGCCTCCCTGGCGGAGGACCGGCGCCGGATCGAGGCGGTGCTCGCCGTGGTCGGCTCCGGAAAGAGCCTCGCCGTCGACGCCAACGGCCGATTCGATCTGCCGACCGCGCTCGAGTACGCCAGGGCGCTGCAGCCTTACGATCTGTTCTGGTTCGAGGAACCGGGCGACCCGCTCGACTACCAGCTCCAGGCGGAGCTGGCCCAACGCTATCCCGGGGCGATGGCCACCGGCGAGAACCTCTTCTCGGTGCAGGATGCGCGCAACCTGATCCGCCACGGCGGGATGCGACCCTCGCGCGACTGGCTGCAATTCGACTGCGCCTTGAGCTACGGCCTGGTCGAATACCTGCGCATCCTCGAGATGCTGCGCGCGCACGGCTGGTCGCCCCGCCGCTGCATCCCCCACGGAGGCCATCAGATGTCGTTGAACATCGCCGCTGGCCTGGGCCTGGGCGGAAACGAGTCCTATCCCGACCTCTTCCAGCCATTCGGCGGCTTTCCCGACGACGCTTCGGTCGAGGCCGGGAAGGTGCGGATGCACGACTCGCCGGGAATTGGTTTCGAGCGCAAAGCGGCGCTGTACCGGGTGCTCGAGCCCTTGGGCTCGGCATAGTGTTGCGGCCTACCGGAAACTGCTGCGCAACCCACTTGCGTGGCGGTCCCCGCTGGGGCAATGCTGGGGCGGCCTTTGCCCGCGAACCGCTCCGCTACTTCTTCGGCGGCGCCTCGGACGGCGGGGGAACCAGCGCGCCTTTTAGTCCCGGGATCTCCTCGGTCCTGATCAGCGTCTTGTTTACCCCGTCGAAGTACAGATGCAGGATGCCCTTCTCCCCGAGCCCGAAGCGCACCCGCCAGATGTTCGGGTACGGCTGGTCGACGCCGTGCAGTTGCGCATCCGCGTAGCCCCGCTCGGCGAGGTAGCGCATCCCCTGATCGACCGCCTCCCCGGAATCCCAGGGCGAGCGCGACGGCCCCAACGAGGAGAGCTCAGCGGAGCTCGGCGGGCGCATGGGCTGCGAGGTGCGATCGGACGTCGTGGCACACGCCGCAAAAAGGGCGAAGATCGGCGCCCGGCTCAGGCGAAGGCCGCTCATCCGCTGGTTATGACCAGATTCGAGGGCGATTGCCAGCGGCGTTGCGCTTCAGGGTGAAGATTTCGGCAGCGCCTCGTCGAGCTTCTTCAGCCAGGCCTGGATCGCCCGGGCGTTCTGGGGGCCCATTCGCAAGAGCTGCTTCTTTGCCCGATTGAGCTCTTCGAGCTTGGGATCGGCATACGCATAGACGGCGCCCTTCTCTCTGAGCTGCGGTTCGGCGTCGGGAATCGGCGTCTCGGTGAGATTGCCGATCGCCTGGCGCAGCACGCCGTCGAACGACTGGCCCGGCCGGCCGATCTGGGCGAAGGCGGAATCGATGTACGGCTTGACCCGGCCATAGGTCGTTGCAATCGCGGCGATATCGAGCGAGGTGACGACCCGGGTGACCATGTCGTACCGGGCGTATGCCTTGGGCGATGGGTGGAGGGCGCGAGCCGTTTTCACCACTTCGAAGCGGCCGGCGGGGGCCAGGAAGCTGAGGACCGGGCGCGGGCTGCTGCCCTCGGCAATCAGGTTCACCGCCGCGACCAGGCGGCGCAGGATGTCCGGCTCGGCGAGCCACTTGGCGAGTTCGGGCGAGGTCGAAAGGTCCGCCCCGAGCTGCTTCGCCAGCGAATCGCCCTCCGCCATCGGGAGGGCGGGTGGCGGCGCCGGGGGCGCCACGGCGGGCTTGGATTCGACCTCGGGTATGGCCGGCGGTGGCGCGTTTGCGGATTTCCATCGCCAAATCGAAAAGCCGCCCACCGCGACCACCACCAGCACCAGCAGCACCCAGAAGATTTTAGGCGGCGAGGACCGCCCGAACGACGTCTGGAACGGCTCTGGCTCCGGAATTCTCTCCGGCATTTCGGGCACGGTCTGGCTCCTTCATCGGGCTGAACAGAGAGTAGTAGAATCCATTCCGGGGCGGAGGGAAAGGCCAGCGTCTCAAGGGCCGCCGATGGGCCGGAGGTCAGGGTGTCCCCGGACCTGGCCATCGATTATTAAAGGGATATGAAATCCCTAACTGTCCTCGCCGGAATGGTAATTATGTCATCACCCGCCCCCGACGATGTCGTCTCCGCCACCCGGACCTGGCAGGAGAAGCGACTGCAGAGGCTGCAATCCGATGACGGCTGGCTCACCCTGGTGGGCCTTGCCTGGCTCAAGGAAGGCGGCAACACCGCCGGATCGCGCAAGGGGGTCGAGGTCGAGTTTCCCACCGATGCCCCCGAAGTCGTCGGCACCTTCACCCGCACCGGGGCGGCGGTGGCATTTGAGCCGGCGAGCGGCGTCTCCGTTCTGCTCGGAGGGACGCCTTTCAAGGGGGGCGCGTTGAAGACCGATGCTGCCGGCGGAAATCCGGACGTGCTCCAGGCAGGCCGCTTCCACTTCTTCGTCATCGCGCGGGGCGATCGGATAGGCGTGCGGATCAAGGACCCGGAGGCCCGCGCGCGCAAGGAGTTCAAAGGCATCCCGACGTATCCGGCCTCCGCTCAATGGCGCATCCGCGCCCGCTGGGAGCCGTCGAATCCGCCCACGACGATGGCGGTCCCCAACGTCCTCGGCGAGGTGGAGCAGATGCGCTCTCCGGGGACGGCGGTTTTCACCGTGGCCGGCAAGGAGTACCGCCTGACCCCGGTCGTGGAGGAGGGGACGACCGACCTCTTCTTCGTCTTCGGGGACCAGACCAACCGGACCGAGACCTACGGCGCGGGGCGCTTTCTCTATGCCGCTCCGCCGCAGGATGGGTATGTGGTGCTCGACTTCAACCGCGCCTACAACCCGCCTTGCGCGTTCAGCGCGTTTGCCACCTGTCCGCTGCCGCCCAGGGAGAACAAGCTCGCGCTCAAAGTCGAGGCCGGAGAGAAGCGGGCCGGCTCGCACTGAGCTGAGCGCGGCAGGGTTGGCGCAGCAGTTTTTCGACACCCTGCTAGCGGACCACCGAGAGTGGAATGCTCACCTGGCCGAGCGGCTGGCGATTGCTCGAATCGATCAGGCTCACGTTGAGCCGGACGCTCGACTCCCGTTTGGCGATGCCCTGAAAATAGACGATTCCGGAGGTCGTGGCGCCGTCGGGAAGCGTTCCTTCCGGAAGCGCACCGGCCAGCGTCTGGGGAGTCTTCGACCGGCAGGCCGCGTCGTAGGCCTCGGGGACGTAGGGCTGCAGTCCGATTGGCGGCGTAGGGCCGGCGTACGAGTACGCGAGATATGGCGCGTCCACCAGCTTCTGCTGATCGCACTCCGCCGTTACCGGAACGTAGATCGACATTCTTTGGTAACGCGCATCCGGCGCCAGGCTGCTGAGCCGGGTCTTGCCACCCTGCTCGTTTCCAGGAGTCGCCGCGATCGCCCCGTACGAGGCTCCGGTGTCGCCGTTGAGCGAAAAGTCCTCGTGCGAGATCCGCAGCGTCCGACCGCTGTGGTTCTCGACCCTGATCTCGATCGGCGTCAGCCGATCGGAGGACTGGGAGTCTTGCGCTTTCGACGACTCGCCGGAGGCCAGGACGCGCACCCCGCCGGCCTCGGCGA
>Ga0070708_100005547_pt1 | contig 10001 bp, 10 predicted proteins | sample KBSK5503metaG_FD_65469 | JGI IMG/M metagenome (GOLD analysis project Ga0070708, IMG submission 65469) | Corn, switchgrass and miscanthus rhizosphere microbial communities from Kellogg Biological Station, Michigan, USA - KBS K5-50-3 metaG | ecosystem: Host-associated > Plants > Roots >... | reverse complement strand
AGTGTAATATCCTTTCCTGACTTTTGCAATCGTGATGCCCGGGTTTGTTTTGTTTGTGGGTCGTCAATACCCGAAATGTTTTCGCTTTGCCACTTCTTATACCCTATACGAATAGCCTTAAAAAGGCGTTCTTCATCGTATTTTCGAACCATATCTCGGACGTTTGAGATATTTACCGACACCTCTGAATCATCATAGAAATGCCTTTTGTTTTCAATCCTTAAAACCGGATCTCCGTTTAACGTCTCATAACCAAGTCCAAGGTTTAAAATCGGGTTGGCCCCTTCCCAATTCTTTTTAAAAGATTGGAAGAACGGCTTTTCAATAAGAGAATACAAACGCGCTTGCAATCCCTTTAGAATCACATAATCAGCGTCGCATCCACGAGCCTCGTATTGTCGGTATACTGTGTTTTCTGATCCCAGTAATTCGGAATAGAAAGACTGATTCTGATTTGTAATACGGTCGAGTATACAACCAAATGAATCATGTAGAAAGAAAGACGGGCAATTGCTTTGAGGGAAAACTGTATCTGCCGTTACATCAAAATAAGTTGGTCTGGCTAATCCGGATGGCGGAGTACCAAAATCCCATGTTCCACTGCCGCTTAAAATATCGTCAATATTAACTTCACCCGAATCATTTCCCCAAAGCAAAAATCCTTTACCATCGCCCGCACTTGCCCCGGAATTATGAACAACAAGTCCGTAAACGCGTATAATGTCACCTTTTTTCAGGTCTACCGAATTATAGTAATAATATGTATTAGATTTATCTCCTGCGTTATTGTCTGTTACCGACAACTCTATCACAGTAGAGTTTATCTGAATGTAGCATCTTAACAATATTGCTGCTTCTGCTGGGTTATTGTAGGCATATTGTTGCGCAAACAAAACTCCACTCTGATCCACAACTAAAGAAAATTCCAGCTTTAAATCGAGTTGATAATTCCCATCGTACTCAACAGCAAATAACCACACTGGTACCTCTGTGTTGTAGCTGTTCGGGATATCAAACCTTTCTTTTATCTCATCAAGCTCCACATTATCCCATGAAAATTGCAGGTACTCACCGAGTCCTAAATCTGTATCGCTTTCTTTTGCATAAATGTACCCTGCTGATAGGTCCGCAGCCGATTTTTGCCTTAATTTCTGTGGTGTAAGTCTTAGATTTACACTATCAAATTGGTCTACAGGATCACCGTCGATCGACGTGGTACTTTGAAGCTCTACGTCTGTATCCATACGATTTATGAACTTACTCCAAAAATCATCACGGATAATGGGAATGTCGGCTTTATTATCCGGCATTTCTTCAATCTGCGCTAAGTCTAATTGACCTGTGAAAATTGTCTGAAAAGTAAAACCATCCGGAGCCACTTCAATTAGAATTGATAATGTTGTGTCCATTCCATAAACACGCTCTGCCTCACGGATGAAATCTATACCTCCGTTCTCAACCCCATTGCTTCCGTAAAATGTAAACTTACCGTCGAAGTATTCAATGAGTGAATGAAAATCCTCATGGCGCTCAAGTTTCAAAATACAATCCTTCCAGCCTAATGGCTCGGAAATAACCTGGCTTCCTAAAATTTCATGTGAGAGTGTGAATCGGAATATCATCCCATTACTTTTAATCTTGTCCGCGTTCTATCGGTGGCGCTCTTTTTGAATTCCTTATAAAGCTTGCCGTTTATCGAAACGATGTCAGGTTGATTTTTTATAACATCATCCAGTTTTTTAACGATCCGCGAATCATCCATCGGCTGATAGGTCACGCCCTCGCGGCTAAGTTTCAAATCTTGCAACACTTTATCATCAAGTTTTTTAGCGCGAATGTCTTTCAGAATGCCCATAGATGACTTGGTTTCTTTTGCAGTCATTACCGATTCGCCTTTGGATATACGCGCAGGTATGGAGTCACTGGTTCCGGTTCCTGGCCCTTGTATATTGATACCACCTTTGGCAAATCGTGCGGGCGTTCTATTCACTATTGCAAGCTGTGCAGCGCCTTGAGCAACTGCCAGCGCGATAAATGGAATCGCAGCAGGGAATCCTAATTGAGCAGCAGTTTTAGCAATGGATGCAGCGGTGTCGATTATGATATTAAATCTTCGAATATTCTTTTCTTTCTCGGCCATTCGCTTCTGAAGTTTGGCCGTTTCTTGTTCCTCCTTAAGCCTGAATTGTTCTTTTGCTTTTTCATTATTGCCCGCTAAAAGTATTTGCTCATCATAGAAGTTTTTCAGATTGTTCATCCGATTTCTAAGCGATGCCAACTCGGATTCTTCTACTGATTTGAGTAAGTCAGCGCCAATGTCAATTCCGCCGGAAACTAATTGCCCCTTTGCATCATTGAACGCATCCTCCAATTTGTCTAATTCGTCTTTAGGAATAAATGGCGTCACGGGAACAGGTATCCCACCAAAACCAACAGTCAAATTAACCATCGATTCGAAATCACTTAAAATTTTATCTTTTTTAAGATTGAACTTTACATCGAATTTTATATTCGCCGCACCTTCAGTCAGTTCTTTTAACTCTGCTTGTGCTATTGCTAGTTGAGTGACCAACGCACCAACAGTTTTCCGCGAAGAAAGATCTGACGACTTATTAGTTTTTTCAATGGCATCCTGGATGGCTTCTATCTCTGCTTTCTTGCGCTCGATAATTCCAAGTTGCTCCTTCTCTTCTTCTGTTGTATTTTCAACTGATGTGAGGTACTGACCTAATATTTTATTGGTTTCTGAAACTATTACAATGTTACTAGCAAGTGCTTTATTTTGATTTTTGAGACTCTCAATTTCTTTATCGGATTGTTTGAAGAAATCAATACGCATGCCGATTCGTTCATTGAATGTAGCGTTACCATATTCAATTTCTTTATTGAATAATTTTGCTTGGTCTACACCCGATAAACGATGATCAGAAACCTTTTGAAGCAATTCAAGACGTTCCTTATTTGCGGATATCTCCGACTTGTATGTATTTATTATTTGAACCCTGCTGTTTAACTCTTGCTGTACAAAGTCAATTTTTTTCTGCTGATCCTGTAATGCCTTATCTGTTTCCGCCTGCGTCCTTACTCTCATGGCATCCTGCATGGCAATGGTTTTCTGCTCGTTTTTGAGTAACTGGTCGCTGAATCCGAAAATATTACCCCGAAGCTGTACAAGTACGCGTGCACCTTCCAGTGCATTTTGAATCATACGAAGGAAGAAATTTGTAGCCGGTGCGCTGGCCTTGGCAAATTCTAATTCAAGTTGACTTAATTCGACTTTGATTTTAGAAACCTGTGTTGCTGAAGTTTCAGCAAACCCACCCATCTTTTTAAGTTCTTCGCTGGCAATTCTTGCAACAGCCGCCGTAACATCCCCAACAGATTGAGCCGCGATAGATGCTCCGTTGAATTCCTGCTTAAGTCTGATTGCTGAAATACCAAGGTTATCAAGTATTAAAGGAGATTTACGGCCTATACCGCGCACGATAGAATCAACAAGGTAATCCACTGACTCGCCGGTTTGTTGCGCCCTGGCCGCCGCAAATTCAAATAGCTGCGGTAATTGTTTTACAGACACACCAAGGTTGGTAGCCTGTAACGTGCGCTGCATTAATTCAAAATCGGTAACTGCTCCATGAGTGGCCTTACGTAAATCCTCCAAAAGGAAGACAGCGTCAGGAAAAGTCCTTTTAAAGGCCCTATCTACTCCGGCTGCATTGCCCGCGATTGTTGCAAGGCCCAAAGCAAAATCCACTACTCGCCGCGTCACCTCAACAGCGAAAGCCAGCGAAATGGCTGTACCTACCTTGCCTAAAATATTATTTGTCTTATTTGCCTGCTCACCGACTTCTTTTATGGCTTTGGAGTTATCAAACGCGGCCTTGGTAGCTTTATCAAGATCTGCCTTTAGTTGCTTATACTGATCAGAAAGTTGTTTTACACGCGCGGGATTAGTGGCTAATTCAGTCTGCGCCTTTAGTCGCGCTAACTGTAACTGCATGGAGGCAATGGACTGTGTTGCTTCTCGATAACCGGAAGCCGTTTTTTTACCTACATCTTGTGCGGATTGTTGTAGCCTGTTGTTGGCTGCGTTGGCTCGATCTACTAATTGGGTGCCTTTTTCAAGTTCAGCGGTTTGGTACTTGAAATTGACAAAGATGTTCTGCTGCTTATCTGCCATTCCTTCATAAGAAAGAAAGTTAGCGTATTTCGAGCCGTTGGGCTAATCTCTACCGAAAGGTACTGAATTTAAATCAGTATTGTTTCTTTCATTGCGCTGCTTTCGATCACTTAAGTTATGATAAAAGGTGAAAATATCAATGCGCTGTATACTTTTCTCCTTTGCTGGGTCGTAATCTGCCAGGTATGCAATATCTGATCCCCACTTTTTCATAAGTTCGGCCACTACAATGTCGATGGATCTAATGTCAGGTCCCGAATCAGGATCGTCGCCGAGTTCAAATATTCCTCCAAAGATTCGATGGAAATACCGTTCAGATTCAATAACTCGCCTACAGGCATCGTCAAAAAAAAATCATGGAAGTTATGCGCGCGCCAATGCTCAATTTTGGCTTTTCCGATAGCTTCATCGTATGTGCTTAAATCCTCGTCGTCAGTGAAGAAAGAAACAGCCGCGAGCTTGCGGGCTAGTTCAGGATCAAAAGGCAACGCTATCCGAGCGCGCAATTTGTGTATTAAAATGATCGCCTCGCCTAATTCAATATTCCCTTTTTTACCGGACAAGCATTTAACAATTTCCTCAAGGAACGCGTTGAGCGTTGGGACGTCAATAGCCAAGCTATTTTCCTGAAGGAACTTGTAATAGTACTTGTAACGGCCCGTTGGTAGTCTTAACTCGGTTTTCATGCGGTAGTATTTCACCAGCCCAACCTCGAAAGCCGGTTCAACCTGATCGACCATATCAGGGTGATTTATGGTGAACTTTTCCGGGTTTATCTTTGGCTTAAGTTCCAGTAATGCGCGTACTTCCGTTTTAAGCTTCCATTTCTCAAATTCTACCGTGGTACAATCAAGCAGATTAATAATATCGGCCTGGAGGACCCCCCTAAGTGAAAGGTTCTCTAATAGCTTTAAATCGCGCTTGGTGGGTCTTGAGAAAATCATCTTAATAGTGATTTGTTGTATTTATGTCCGATGGCGGGAATAGGTTATGAATTACGTAGTTTATGCCTGACGCCGCAACAATAAACATTATCCATGAAGTGAATGAATAATGTGGCTGGCTGATGAAATACCAGACTGTGCCGTGAATTGACGTCATACAGATGGGGCAGCCGATAAATGGTTTAAGCGTTGATTCTTTGAATCGCACATAAAACCAATCCCCGATTTTACCGAAGATTTGATCTTCTTCAAAGGCGTTGTGGAATCCATAACACCAGAATGAAGTAAGTACAATCCAGATTAAATATTGTCCAGTATCCATTTTCTTGCCCCTTCGAAGGTATAAAGTTCCTGATAAATTTGCTTTCCGCGCTCCTGTTTGTCTTTTATTTGTCCCTGCGTAAGTCCTCGCAATATTCGCTCAATATCTGCAATCTGATCCGAATGAATCAAAATGCCATACTCGTTGAAATCAATTCCGTATGGAATGATATGTTTATCCGATATGTAAATTGGTATAGATCCGTACTGAAGTGACTCACAAATTCTGAAAGATGTTTCCCCATATCCGCGTGGACAAAGTGAAAACACCGACCGTGAAAGCAATTCGCAATACTCTTTAATCGGAAGCCCGCGTTTTGCGATGTTAAATTTATTGCTGTACCTGGTTACGAGTTCATTTCTTATTGGGTGCGTCATCGATCCCGCGAAGGAACAAAATACAGAACGTGAATTTTTAAACTGAAAAGGATGCGGCGCGGTAAGCAAAGCGATCGGACTATCAATCCTGCCGCCACCGCTGCCGAACACCTTAATGTCTAATCTCGAAATGTCGTTAATTATTCCGTCGTCATATTGCAGAATAGTAAAATACTTTTTTGACTTGTCGAGTCTATTTATAAATCGCTGAAGTTCAAAAATGCTTCTTTCGTCTTTACCATATTTATGATTCACATAGAATGAAGTCCAAAAAATAGGAAGGTATTCTCTATCAATCGGAGTAGACTCAATTCGAGTATCAAAAAACCACTCTTCAAACAAAATTTTATTGTTCGGAGGATACTCAACCTTAATATGCGGACGAAATTGTTCCGGTACGTTGATCATTTTTTAATGTATAAAGCATCTGACCAGTCACCAATCCAGTTAGCAGTTTGAACTCTCTTAAATCCGAAATCTTTTAAATAATCATCAAGTTCTCCAATTTGCGCACATCCTTCATAAACTTGCGCTTTATTAACTTCGATGTAAGCATACTTGAATTGATGCAATAAATCACCCATCCCTTTAATTGCATTTAGCTCAAAACCTTGTAGATCAGCATTTAGAAAATCAATATTTTTTAGATCATATCTTTCGCTTTGATTCGGAACATAAGAAAAGAATGAATCAATTCTCATCATAGGAACATGGATGTCATGTGTGTATTTAACCTCCGGGTGCTGTACCTTGTGTGTACCTAGTGGTAACACAGAGCTACTTTGAGATCCATTATTTGAAATATGTAAAATTGCTTCGCGGTTCTCGTCACCCACGCAGAAATTAAATGTCTTATGACCTAACCCTGAAACATTCATTACTAAAGTTTTGAATATGTCGGGATTTGCTTCTACCCAAATAACATTATCAATTCCCTCTTTATGATACGCTAATGCCTCCTCTCCAACATTCGCACCTAAATGCAAAATACCTTTTGGCTTGCCGTACTTTCGGACTATTTCTTTGAATGGTATCAGCATTTGGTTTGGATGAATATGGTTATCATTTCAGAGAATGTTTTATCGATAGTAACCGTTTGGCCGCTTTTAAAATTCAGGGTGCACTTATCATTTCCTAGAAAACTATGTTCGCCACATAATTTGATAGATTCTACTTCATGTATATCAAAACAATAATCCATCCATTCGTCACCTTCAGGTAAGCCCATATCTATTTCTTGTTGTGAGCGCCCAAAACACCATACTTTACATTGTATTTTCATAAAGGTTGTAAGCTCCATTTTTTAACTACCTGCCAGACTCCTAATTCTTTTTTTGTTTCGATTATTTCGGCGCTCGGAATTACTTCATTAACAGCTCGCCAAACTTCGTTACCTTCGCTTTGATTCATATCGTGCCCTGCTAAAATATGATCGTCCATAACCTTGCGATACCACAAACGAATGTCGGCTTTTGTTTCTTCGTACTTATGCGAGGCATCGATGAAAACAAAGTGCGCCCAATTGTCGGGCCATTTGCATGAGGCATCGAGCGAACCCGACTGAATGAGTGTTATTGATTCACCGAGACCTGAACGGATGATGTTTCGCATGATGGTGTTTGCCTGGGTATCGCCGCCATAATCCATGTTCTCGATCAAATACATGTCGAAACTTTTTCCGAGTGATGCCAATGTTTCAGCTAAGAAAATTGCGCTATGGCCATCAGCGACGCCGACTTCTACGATGCGCGAATTATCCGGCAACCACTTAGCTATTTTCTTGTAGTAGTCATGGAAGTCGCACATTTCGCCAGGGATGTCCTTATACGTTTGTTTCATCAAGTTTAATCAATGGTATGTTGTTTTCTTCTGCAAGTTCTGAAAGTGTACGCCCGCAATAAACACATTTTGGTTCATCGCGGTAATTCAATATATCATCCGTATTAAACCGATGATCATCTTTCGTTATGCACCTGTGCGGCAATCCAAGCATACGTTTTAACCATTCCATCATATAATTTATATTTTGGTTCCCAGTTTAATTTTTCACGTATCAGCGTATTATCACTATTACGACCGCGCACACCGGTAGGCCCTGGAATGTTTTTTATCTCGATATACTTTCCGGAAATACCAATCACCATTTTAGCGAGATCGTTAATCGAAATCATTTCCTCGCTGCCGATGTTAATAGGTTCTTTGAAGTCTGATTCCATTAAAAGACGAACCGCGTCAATGCAATCATCGATGTAAAGGAAAGATCTGGTTTGGTCGCCCGGCCCCCATACTTCTACTATTCCATCAAGATCATCATTATAATCTCCATCAGAAATATACTCTTCAATTAGTTTAGCTTCCACAATCTTCCTACACATTGCCGCAGGCGCTTTTTCTTTGCCTCCCTTGTATGTTCCTGCTGGTCCGTAAATATTGTGAAATCGAGCGATGCGAACATTCAATCCATAGTTACGAGCATGCGCAAGATAAAGCCTTTCGCTGAATAATTTCTCCCATCCGTATTCGCTATCCGGGTTTGCGGGATACGCATCCGATTCTTTCAGTCCAGACTCATAAAAGTCATTTGACAATGAGCTATTAGGATCTGGGTAACGCAACCATGCGTCCTTATCATTTTGTAATTCCTGCGGATACATACAGGCCGATGAAGAGTAGAATATTTTACATCCTTTATTCCTAAGATTACTTACAACATTCAAATTTATTTGTACACTATTGTGCATTACATCCGCATCGTGTTCGCCTGTAAAAATGTATCCAGCACCGCCCATGTCAGCCGCAAATTGATATACTTCATCAAACCATTTAGTTACACAAAAAGGAGTTCCTGAACTTCTGAATGGCTGTATTATGCCATGTTCATTTATCTCATATTCATAAATCGATGTGGGAGACAATCTTAGATCGGCGGTTATAAATTGGTCTGCTTCCGTCATGGAAAACTCTGGGTGTTTCAAATCAACTCCACGCACCCAATAGCCTTCGGACTTTAAACGTTTAACCATGTGGCTACCTATGAAGCCACCCGCCCCTAAAACGAGTGCAGTTTTCTGTTTATTCATCTCCAATTTATTTGATTCCATTCAGTTGGTAAAAGATCGCATGTATTAATCCCGCTTTTCGGCCCAAACCAATCCCTAGCGCTGGGAGTAATCACAATCTTTTCAGGATTCGTGTTACAATAAGCTGCTATGTAAGAAAAGCTGCTATTCGCAATGATGTTGTTTTTACATGAACTCATTTTAGAAAGTTCCTCATACTCGTTTTTGCCTTCCGAAAATACGAAAACATCTTGAGGAAAGAACTCGGCGAATGATTCTTTGCACCAGTTTATTTCATCTGAAAAAACAAGAAACTTCTCCGGATGTTTTCCTGTTATTTCTTCAATCCTTTCAATGGCTTGTCTTACGTATCCTATCGACACGGGGCCGAAGTAATCCGCATGTTCCACATAGTCAGTCCTTCTAATATGGATCGATGTGAAGTCATGCAGATCAGGATATTTTTTGAAGTTTAGCGCGGCTATGAATTCATCCTTAACGGTGTCCAAATATTTGTGGGATTGCCAGAATCCGCGAAGTTTCAGGCCGTTAGGATGAAATGGAATGTCATTGAATGGAAAGCCTTGATCTGTGGCAGTGTCGTAAGTCGGTAGTTTGCGCGGATCATTTTTGTAAACCGGAAATTTGAAGTACTGATAAATTTGCTTGTGCCTGTAATGGGGCTGAATAAACCACGGTACGCCATATTTTTTACTGTAGTGCATACAAGCGCCGACTTGGAACAGTCCGTTGCCAAGCCTACCCAGAAATTCACATACCACAACGTTTTTTAAATGTGTGCCCATGTTCTTTTTGCTATTATATCTTTGATGTTAGTATACGAAATTGGGTAGTCGTTACTTTTAAATATTCGATATGTCGACTCTCCTATATAGTACCTTATACGAATACTCAAAACGTCTTCTTCTTTAAGTTTTGATACAGGACTTTTCTCGCCCTTGTTGCACATGAGTCCAGTTGCAAATGCATGTTTAACATTTTCAGAACGTGTACACCACTCTAAATTAGAGATAGAATTATTTGATTTATTTCCGTCTTTGTGATTTATAAATGGCTTGTTGTCCGGATTTGAAATCCATGCCTCCGCAATTAGACGAT
>Ga0070708_100005545_pt1 | contig 10003 bp, 11 predicted proteins | sample KBSK5503metaG_FD_65469 | JGI IMG/M metagenome (GOLD analysis project Ga0070708, IMG submission 65469) | Corn, switchgrass and miscanthus rhizosphere microbial communities from Kellogg Biological Station, Michigan, USA - KBS K5-50-3 metaG | ecosystem: Host-associated > Plants > Roots >... | reverse complement strand
TGAGGTCGTCCTGGCTCGCGATCAACTGCCGCGAGAGCGCGTCGAGGTCGTCGAGTCCTCCCACGAAGTCGGGAGCGGCCCGCGCCTGCGCGCTTGTTCCCTGCGGCAACCCTCCCAAGAGCCGGTCGAGATCGCTGGCGCTCGCGCCGAGCGTGCGCAGGACGATCAGGGCGTTGTCGATGGTCCGCCGCACGGCGGCTTCGTTCCCGGCGAGGCCTTGAGCGAGCGCGTGCAGCGCCCCGCCGAGGTCCCCCGGTTTCGTGGCGTCGAGGACGGGGACGAGTGACTGAAGGACTTGTTCGAGCTCGAACGCCGGGATCGTGCGGCTCTCGGGGATCTCGTCGCCGGGCCGAAGGAGCGTAGGAGAGGGCTCGGCGGGGTCGATCAGCTCGACGTACTTCTCTCCGAACAGCGTCTTGCCTCGCACGGAGGCGGAGACGTTCGACGCGATGCGCACGCCTTCGTCGAGCGCGACCGTCACGCGCGCCTTTCCGTCGGGCAGGTGGTCGATACGCTGGATCTTTCCGATCATCACGCCGCGCATCTTCACGTCGCCGGTCACGCGCAAGAGCTGCCCGACGCGGCTGAAAGTGATGGAGACCGGAAACTTGCTTTGGACACGACCCGAGAGGCCGCCCACCACGTATACGGTGAAGGCTGCCGCCGCGAGGATCGCCGCCAGCGCGTAGAGGACGTACCGCTTGTTGATCATCCCGCGATCCGGACGGTGTCGATGATCCCCCACATCACCGCGGACAACGCGAAGTTGATCAGGTTGATGGCGACGATCGACGTCCTTATGGCTTTGCCGACCGCGATCCCGACTCCTACCGGCCCGCCGGTGGCGTTGTAGCCGTAGTAGCAGTGGATCATCGCGACGGTCATCGCGAATATCCACGCCTTGATTAGCGAATAGAAGACGTCGATCGGCGGCAGGAACAGGCTGAAGTAGTGCGCGAACGTTCCCGCCGACAAGCCTTGGAGGTGAACGACGGCGACCTGCGTCGCGAGGTAGGAGGCGAAGAGCGATATGAGATACAACGGGGTGATCGCGATCATCGCGGCGACGACGCGGCTCGACACGAGGAAGCGCCGGGTCGGTACTGCCATCACCTCGAGCGCGTCGATCTCGTCGCTGATGCGCATCGCGCCGAGCTCGGCCGTGAACCCGGCGCCGACCTGCGCGGCGAGCGTGACCCCGGCGATGATCGGTGTGATCTCTCGGGTGTTACCGAACGCAGAGACGAACCCCGAGAAAGACTCAGCCCCGATCAACTGGAGAGCCTTGAATCCTTCGAGTCCGACGAGCCCTCCGGTGATGAAGGCCATGAAGAAGATCACGCCGGCGGTACCCGCGCCGACGATCAGCGCTCCCGAGCCCCAGGTGATGTCGCCGATGATCCGCATCACTTCACCGGGGTGGCGGGGGATGACGAGGACGCAGTCGACGAGCACTTTCGCGTAGAAGGCGATCTGCTTGCCGAGGCCTTCGAGCCCGAGCATGAGCTTCCGAAGCATGAACCGCCCGAACGACAGGGGGTTCGGGAGCGAGCGTTCGACGACCGCCATGGCGTCAGGCCAGCTTCTGAGGGATGAGCTGGAAGTAGAGGAGGGTGAAGATGATGTTGACGAAGAAGATGAGCATGAACGTGAGCACCACGCCGCGGTTGACCGCGTCGCCCACACCTTTGGGGCCTCCCTTCGCGTACAACCCCATGTAGACGGCGACCATCGCCGCGACGCCTCCGAACAGGGCCGCCTTGATCAGTGCGAAGTAAAGGTCCCACGGCTGCGCCAGCAGACTGAACGAGTTCAGGTACGCGCCGGCGGTCCCGCCCTGCAGGAGGACATTGAAAAGGAAGCCGCCGGCGATACCCGCGACGCTTACGAATCCGTTCAGCAGCACCGCAACGAAGACGGAGGCCCAGATCCGCGGGACGACGAGCCGGTGGACGGGGTCGACGCCAAGAACCTCCATCGCGTCGATCTCCTCCCGGATCTTCCGCGAACCGAGGTCGGCCGTCATCGCGGAGCCACCCGCGCCGGCGATGAGCAGCGCGGTCGCGATCGGCGCCGCTTCCCGCACGACGGCCAGCACCATCGCGGCGCCGGTTTGCGAGTGCGCCCCGAGTTGCCGCGCCACGCCGCCCACTTGCAGGGCCGTGACCATGCCGAAAGCCAGCGACACCAGGATGACCGGCACGATCGACACGCTCGCGATGAACCAGGACACGCGGACGAACTCTTGGAACGGCACCGGCCGGCGGAACATCCGGCTGAACGCGTCGAGCGTGAGAGCGAACATCCGGCCTGTGTGCACGAGCAAACCCCTGGGCACTCCGATCCTCGGCAGGAGGTTCTTGCGGGGACGCTCGGTTACCGCCATCAGCCTTCCGTTCCGGTGCCGTCGGTCGGGCGGTCCTTCTCCTCGCTCATGCCGATCGGGCCTTCCGTCGTCCCGGCGAGGAATTGCTTCACGACCGGGTCCTCGGATTCGAACATCTCATTGGCAGGACCGAACTTCACGAGCTTGCGGCGGAAGAGCAGCCCGATGTAGTCGGCGATCTGGCGGGCGGACGGGATGTGATGCGTGACGATGATCATCGTCGCGCCGGTCTGATCCTTCAGATCGATCACGAGTTCGTTCAAGAACGCCGTGCGAACGGGGTCGAGGCCCGAGTCCGGTTCGTCGAACAGGATGATCTCGGGGTCGAGCACGAGCGCCCGCGCCAAACCTGCGCGCTTGCGCATCCCGCCGGAGATCTCACCCGGGAACTTCTTCTCCGCGCCCGTGAGCCCCACCATCGCCAGCTTCTCCGAAACGATTGCGCGAATGTCGGCCTCGGTCTTGCGGGTGTGCTCGCGCAGCGGGAACGCCGTGTTGTCGTACAGCGTCATGGAACCGAAGAGCGCGCCGTCCTGGAACAGCACGCCGAACTTCTTGCGAACCGCGTACAGCTCGCGTTCTTTGAGCGCCGGGATGTTGGAGTCGCCGACCCAGACCTCTCCGGAGTCGGGCTTCAGAAGCCCCACGAGATGCTTCAAGAAGACGCTCTTCCCCGTACCCGAGGGCCCGAGAACGATGGTGACGAGTCCCTTCGGGATCTCCATGGAGACGTTCTCGAAGATCGTCTGCGGCCCGAACGATTTCGTCAGCCCGACGATGCGGATCGCGGCTTCGAGTGCGGGTGGCGGCTCGGCGACCGCGGTTGCCTTGGCACTGCGTACGGCTCGAGCCACGGTCCCTCCGCTTCCGACGATGCTTATCGGGGCGCACCGTGGTGACATCACTACCCACCACAGCGGGGGACCAAGTCTCGTTCGGTTCGCAGCGCCCGGTCAAGGTCGCCACATGGGGACGAAACGGAACCCGTTCCAGATGTGGACCTCCGATCGACTCGGGGTGGACTTCGCGGAGCGGCGAGGGCTATCGTCGGACGACGTGAGCTACCGTCGGATCCTCGTCGGCACGGACGGGTCGCCGCCCTCGTTGAAGAGCGTGCGTGAGGCGGCCATGCTCGCGAAAGCCATGGACGCCGAGCTTCTCGTCATGACCGCCTACGAGCCGGTGGATCAGGCGACGCTCGAGCGGTGGAAGGACGAGGCCCCCGCCGAATTCTCGTGGCGATTCTCGCCGAGCTCCGGCGCGGAGGAAGCCGTCGAGAAAGGGCTCGAGGCCGCGCGCGAGTTCGGCGTCGAGGGGAAGCCCATCGTCGAGCAGGGCGAAGCCGGCGAGGCTCTGATCCGGGTCGCGGAACGTGATGGGGTCGACCTCATGGTCGTCGGAAATCGCGGCATGGCGGGCCCGACGCGCTTCCTCCTGGGAAGCGTGCCCAACAAGGTTTCCCACGCGGCCCCCTGCGACGTCCTGATCGTTCACACGGTCGGATGAGCCCAGTCGCCGGGGTGGGCGCGAGGTCCAGATGACCTGGGCGGGGTGGGTGCTCGTCGGCCTCGCCGGCGGCTACGTCGTCCTCGCGCTCTACGGCAAATACCGCACCATTCGTGAGGAATTCGAGGAAGCTCGCGCGCTCGAGGCCGAGCAGCAGGCGGGACTCGCCACCGATCAGGAGCCGGGTCTCGGCTCTTGACCTTAACATCACATACTGCTACAGTCCACGCTGATGAAGACAGTGAAGAGCTCCTCCGTTCCCCCGGCCGCCGACCTGGCCCGGATCCGCGGGGTTCAATCGCTGGCCTACCGGTGCGCGGAGCGAGTCGCGAGCGAGCTGCGGCCGGGGGTCACCGAGAAACAGGCCGCTGCCCGGCTGCGGCGCCGACTCGTCGAAGAGGGCGTCGAGGACTGGTTCCACACCCCGTTCGCTTGGTTCGGCGACCGCACGACGCTCAAAGGATTCCGTAACCCACTTCGCTTCTTCCCTACGAGCAGGCGGCTCCAAGAGGGGATGCCGTACATCCTGGACGTGGCGCCCGTACGGGAGGGCTTCACCGCCGACATCGGCTACTCGGGATGCCTCGGCGAGAACGCGATCTTCGATCAGATGATCGTCGACCTCGCCGACTATCGAACCCTCATCCTCGACGAGGTCCGCGCGGGCCATCCGCTCCGGGAGATCTACGAGGCCGTCGACCGGCTCGCCGCCAAGCACGGCTACACGCCCGCGCACCACGAGTACCCGGGCAAAGTGCTCGCGCACCAGGTCTGGCATGTCGACAATCCCGGGCCGCGAACGGTCGTCGCCGGGTTCGGAAATCGCAGCCTTCGCCGGCTCGCTCGAAGTCTGATCGTCAGCGTCGGTGAGGGCTGGTCGCCGCTCTGGAACGGCTCCAAGCGCTCCGATCACGCGCCGGTCGTGGGGCTGTGGGCGATCGAGCCGCACGTCGGTTTCCACGGCGTCGGCGTCAAGTTCGAAGAACTGCTCGTCGTCACGGAGAACGACGCCTACTGGCTCGACGACGATCTCCCGCACGTCCGCCGGTGGCAAAGCGGTTTGGAGAAGGCCGGTTAACGATGGGTGACTACCGCATCGACGAGCTGGCTCGCGAAGCCGGAACCACCGTCCGTAACGTGCGCGCCTACCAGGACCGCGGCCTCATCGCGCCGCCGCGCCGCGAAGGGCGTGTCGGCCTCTACAACGATACGCATCTGTCGCGCTTGCGGATGATCGGACAGTTGCTCGACCGCGGCTACTCGCTCGCGAACATCGGCGAGCTCATCGACACGCTTCAGCGCGGCCACGACCTCGGCGATCTTCTCGGGCTGGGTGTCGCGCTCACGACCCCGTGGACCGACGAGCAGCCGACCTCCATCACCGCCGAAGAGCTGTTCCGGATGTTTGGCGGCGAAGAGAACGTGGAGACCCTGGCAGAAGCGGTGAAGCTCGGCTTCGTCGAGCCGGACGGAGAACGGTTCCTCGTTCCGAGCCCGCGTTTGCTGCACGCGGGAGCGGAATTGTTCGCCGCTGGTATCCCGCTCGAAGCGATCATGGGAGTCGCCCGTCAGTTGCGCCGCGACGTCGATCGGATCGCGTCGAAGTTCGTCACCCTCGCGGCGAAGCATCTCTTCGACCCTTACGGCGACGAGTTGCCGCCCCCGGAAGACGTTCCACGCCTGGCCGAGCTCGTGCAGCGGTTGAGACCGCTTGCGCAGATGTCGGTCGATGCCGAGCTTGCCCGCGCGATGGAACGACACGTGCAAGCGCATCTCGGTACGCAGCTCGAGCGATTCACCGATCAGTCCAAAGCGGACGCTTCCTGACGCGTCCCGCGAACGAGGGGGAAGACATGGCAGACGAAGTAGACATCGGCTCCATCGACATCACGCCGGAGCAGTTCGCCGAGCTCGTCCGTTCCGCGTCCGACGACCAGATCGAAACCGGCATCCGCCAGGCGGGGATCGAGGTGGTTCTCGACCGCATCTTCCAGGGCATGGCCGAACGGTTCGTGCCGGAGAAGGCGGCCGACGTCTCGACCGATATCCAGTGGGTCGTCACCGATCAGGGAAACGAGTACCCGTACCAAGTAGCGGTCAAGGACGGGACCTGCGCCGCGAGCCGCGGGCGAGCTGAATCGCCGCGCGTCACGCTCACCGCCGGTCTCGTGCCGTTCCTACGGCTGATCTCCGGTCAGGAGAACGGCGTTCAGCTGTTCATGCGTGGAGCCCTGAAGGTCGGAGGCGACCTCCTGTTCAGCCAGCGCGTCCAGACGTTCTTCGCGACTGTATAAGGGGAGAGGCGTAGAGCCATGAGCGGGATCACCGTCGCCGTCACCGGCGCAGCAGGGTTCCTTGGGCGGTCTTTGACGCCGGCCCTGCGCGACGACCCTCGCGTCGTTCGTGTGATCGCGATCGACCGTGCCAAGGGAGCGACCGAAGGCGTCGACTGGGCATCGGCGGACGTGCGTGACCCCGGTCTGAAGGGCGTGCTTGGCGGCGCCGACGTGGTCGTGCACCTCGCGTTCGTCGTGCTCGGCGATCTGCGTGAGGCCGACGACATCAACGTCCGCGGAAGCGCCAACGTGTTCTCCGCGACCGCCGCCGCCGGCGCCCGCCGAATCGTCCACGCGTCGTCGGTCGCCGCGTACGGGTACGGGATCGAGGGCCGGCTGCTGACCGAGGACGACCCGATCCGCCCCATCGAAGCTTTCACCTACTCGCGCACAAAGGGCGCGGCCGAGCGCGCGCTCGACGAAACACTCGCGCGTCATCCGGATCTGCAAGGGATCCGGCTTCGGCCATCGATCATCCTCGGCCCGCGCAACCACGACCTGCTCGAGACGCTCATGAGCCGTCGCGCGGTGATCCGGCCCGGCCGTGCGTCAGGCGCGATCCAGTACATCCACATCGACGACGTCGTCGAGGCGTTCCGCCTTGCGGCGCTCGGCGACGCCACCGGCGCGTTCAACGTCGCGGGCGCCGGTACGGTCTCGTACGAAGATCTCGCCGAGATCACCGGCAAGCGGCTCGTGACCGTGCCGCACGGCGTCGCTCGCTCGTTCGCCGGCGCGAGCGCGCGCCTGAGGCCGAAGCTCGGGCTCGACGCCGGGTGGGTCATGATCTCGAAGCGCCCGCCGCTCGTTTCCTCGGACCGGGCGGAACGCGAACTTGGCTGGCGTGCGACGCGTTCCAGCCGGCAAGCCATCGAAGAATTTCTGCGCGGCTCCGCCCGCGCCACATCGGGAGGACGATGACGATGTTCGTGCTCGCACATATCGCCGGAACCGGATGGGACGACTGGGCCATCGTGCTCGGACCGGTGCTGATCTTCGCGGGGATCGCCGCCGTGTTGATGCGCCCGCGCCGCGGCGATCGCTCGCCACTCGAAGCCGCGGCGAACGGACTCGAGCGCATCACGCGAGTGCCCGGCTGGGCGGCCGGCGCGTTCGGGACCGGATCGGGAGGCTTGCTCTTGGCGATGCTCGGCTTCTATTGGGACGTCGCCTGGCACATCGACCAGGGCCGCGACAAGCAGCTGTTCACTCCGCCTCATCTTCTGATCCTGCTCGGACTGGCGTCGATCCTTTTGGCATCCGGGGTCGCGATCGCGCTCGCCAGCGCGACCCGGACCGAAACCCGGCTTCGCTTCCGGTCGCTCCGGATCCCGTGGTCGGCCGTCGCGCTGGGCGTGATCGGTGGCGGAGCCGTTATGGGGTTCCCGCTCGACGACATGTGGCACCGCGCGTACGGGATCGACGTGACGATGTGGGGTCCGACGCACCTGATCATGATCGGCGGCGCCTCGGTGGCCACGGTGGCGCTGTGGCTCGTCCTCGCGGAGGCGAAGGTCCGCCCGGCGCGAGGCACCGTCGGGTTCTACATGCATTCGGTCGCGGCGGCCGGGGCGCTCACCGGTTTGTCGGCGCTCCAGGGCGAGTTCGACTTCGGCGTTCCGCAGTTCCAGCTCCTGTACCACCCCGTGCTCATCATGGCGGCCGCTGCGATCGTGCTGACCGCTGCGCGGATCGCGCTGGGCAGGGGAGCAGCCATCCGTGCGGCGCTCGGCTTCATCGCGCTGCGCGGATTGGTCGCGCTCTTCGTCGCGGGATTCGGGTACACGATGCCCCACTTCCCGCTGTACCTCGCGCCGGCGATCGCCGTCGAGGTCGTCGCGCTGTTGGTGGGGACGGAGCGGATCGGACGCTTCGCCGTGTGGGCTGGGGTCGGCATCGCCACGTTCGGATTCGCCGGCGAATGGGCCTGGACCCACGTCTGGGCGCGTCACCCGTGGACTTCGTCGCTGCTCCCGGAGGGCCTCTGGATGGGCGCGCTCGCGGCGCTCGCCGCTGCGATCCTCGGCGCGGCCCTGGGTGCGATCGCCTCGGGTCGGGCCGTCGAAGTCCACCAGCTCGCGTCACGGCGCACCGTCGCGGTGGCTCTCATCGGGGCGACGCTCGCGCTGGGAACCGCGCTCGCGCTTCCCATCAAGCGGACGCCGAGCGACGTCACCGCCACGATGAAGATCGAGTCCGTCGGCGGCCTCGCCTTCGTCGACCTGAAGCTCAGCCCACCCGACGCAGCCGTTGGGGCGCACTGGTTCGAAGCGATGGCGTGGCAGGGCGGCGATTTGCAGATCTCGAAGCTCGAGCGACTCGGGCCCGGCCACTACCGCACCGCGACGCCGGTTCGGATCGCCGGGAACGCGAAAGCGCTCGTGCGATTTGCGCGCGGCGCTGAGATGTCGGCCGTCCCGATCCGTTTCCCCGCAGACCCCGAGATCGGCGCGCCGGCCATCCCCGCCGTCGATCGGACGGCGAGGTTCGAGCGCGACACCAAGCTCCTGATGCGTGAGGCGCACCTCGGCAACCCGCTCACCGCCCGGATCGTGTTCGCGACGCTCGCCGCCATCGTGGTCGCCTGGCTGATCGTGCTGACGCTGACCGGCTGGGGGATCGTGACGGGGAGTCCCAGGCCGCGCCGCGTCGAGGCGACCCTCGATGCCGCCGCCTGACCCGGACCTCGGGTACTTCGGGCCCGGCAGCGTCACCTGGCGCATCCACGGCTCCGCGTCGACGTTCGTGGGCGGGATGCGGGCGCTGCTGTACCAGGCCCTCCATCCGCGAGCGATGGCCGGCGTCGACCAGTTCAGCGACTTCCGGGAGCGTCCGTGGCGACGTCTCGTGCGGACGATCGACTACGTGCTCGTCCACACCTACGGAACGACGCAGCAGGCCGATGATGCCGCGGCGCATGTTCGGAAGCTCCACAAGAGCATCCGAGGGATCGATCCCGTCACGGGCCGGCCGTATTCCGCCGACGACCACGATCTGCTCCTGTGGATCCACGCCGTCGAGGTGGACTCCTATCTCGAGGCGTACCGCGCGTACGGCGCGGGACTGTCGGAGCCCGACGCCGATCGGTACGTGGCGGAGCGGGTTCGTTCGGTCGAAATGCTCGGGCTCGTGCGCGGCCGGGCACCGGGCAGCGTCGCCGAGCTGAAGGACTACCTCACCTCCGTCGAAGGCGAACTCGTGCTATCCGATTCCGCGCGGGGCGTCCGGAGACTGGTCATGCGTTCGCCGGTCCCGTTCCCGTTCAACACCCCACTGCGTCTCCCCGGCGCCGCGGCCGCCGTGATCCTTCCGGCGCAGCCGCGGGCCATGTACGGCCTGCAGTGGCCGTGGCCGGTCGATCGCACGGTCCGTGTCGCGGGACGGCTGGCCTGCGCGACCATCGGACCGTTCGTGCCCGACGCGCCGGTCGTTCGATCGGCGAGGCGCCGGGCACGCAAGGCCGCCGCGTCGAAAGCCGCTTGACCGGCACCGCGCGCGGTCGGCTATCGTTGCCGCGCGGAGGTGAACATCATGCGGATCGACGTGACCGAGATCGTCGGCGGTATCCAACAGAACGTGTCGACGCTGTTCGACGCGGCGCGCTCGGCGCCGCAACTGCTCGACATCCTGCGCGACACGCACCGGGTCATGCTCAAGATGGAGAAGATGATGGACCGGATCGACGAAGCGGCTCAGGAGTGGGAACAGAAGCTCTCCAAAGTCGATCTGTCGCCGGCCCGTATCGAGCGCCTCGAACGCGCTATCTTCAACATCG
>Ga0070708_100005543_pt1 | contig 10004 bp, 5 predicted proteins | sample KBSK5503metaG_FD_65469 | JGI IMG/M metagenome (GOLD analysis project Ga0070708, IMG submission 65469) | Corn, switchgrass and miscanthus rhizosphere microbial communities from Kellogg Biological Station, Michigan, USA - KBS K5-50-3 metaG | ecosystem: Host-associated > Plants > Roots >... | reverse complement strand
CTCGGGCTTGCTTTGTTGAAGCAACAGGTAGTTACCCTTCACCACCACCTTGTCGCCGCTCTGAAGCCCGTCGAGAATTTCAACCCGCTCGCTGCTTTGTATCCCCGCGGTCACCGCGCGCTTCTCGTAGCCGGTGCCGACCACTACGAAGACAACCGTATGGCCGCCGTCGTTGAGCAAAGCTGATTGGGGGATCGAAATTGCGGTGCGATGCAGGTCGGTGATTATCTCCACATTGGCAAACATATCCGGCTTGAGCTTGCTTTCCGAGTTGGGAACCTCTGTGCGAACCTTCACACTTCGGGTCTCGGGGTCCACCACAGTGGAAATCAGAATTACCTTGCCCGAGAAGCTGGCACCAGGAAAAGCAGGGACTGAAACCTTGACCTCCTGACCGCGCCTCACTCGCTCGAGGTCCTTTTCAAATACGTTCGCGTCGATCCAGACGCTCGATATATCGATTATCTTGAACAGGTTCGCATCCGAACCCACAGTGGCGCCGATGGTGGCATTGCGCTCGACTACGATGCCGGCGATTGGCGAGGTCAGGGAAAAGACTGCGGCCAGGCCCGGTTTGCTTGACAGCGCATCAATATCCGACTCTTTCAGACCGAGGATCAGCAAATGACGGCGGGCAGCCGTCAGCGCCGCTTTCGTTCCTGCAACTGAGCTTTCTGCTGACGCCTTCGCCACCTCAAGGTCATGCTCGGCAGCCTGGAGATTTTTTCCGGCGGTGATGGTCTTCTCATAAAGCATCCTGGTGCGGTCGTAAGTGGCCTGGGCGAGCTTGACCTCGGCCACAGATGTGCGACGAGCATTCTCGTAATCCGCGAGCGCTTTGAGATAATCGGCTTCGGCCTGATCGATGTCTGCCGATTCAAGGTCGGCCAATTTCTGCCCCTTCTTTACATTGCTGCCCTGACCTGCGTAAAGACGCACCAGCCTCCCTTCATTAACGGGCCCGATGATTGCGACGCGGTCCTCGGGCACGAGGATCTTCCCCGTGGCAAGTATTGCTCCGGCGATAGGCTGCGGGGCAACTGTCTCGGTCTCTATGGCCTGGCTCTGCGCTGACGGCGTACTCTTCTGTGGGCTTGAAGAATTCGAAGGAGCATCCGCAGCCTTCCTGCAGCCTGCATACACCATCAGCATGAGAACGGCCGGAATCAGAAGGGCATAAATTATTCTTCGATCGAACATATCGGGCATCCTTTCGCCGAGGCTTACTTTTGCAGCGGCGTTGCGGTGGCCAGCTCAAGGTCAAGCAGCGACGCCTGATAGTCAAAAAGCGTCTGGTAATAACTGGCTAGCGTTTCGCGCCGCGTGCGGATCGCATCCAGCAAATCAATCGTAGAGCTTTCACCGGCCTTCAACGAGAACTCCGTCAGGTTTTGAATGTCATCGACCTTGGTAAGCACGCCGGTGCGGTAAAGTTCAACCCGCCGCTTCTGAATTTGGAACGCAACCAACGCCTTATCCACATCGCTCAGCACTTGATTGGTAACAAGCTGCTGTTCGTTTTGCGCCCTCCTTTTTTCGATGAGGGCCTTAGCGCGCTCGCCCTGATTGCGATTGGATACCGGCAACGCGATGCCGACGCCAAAGGTGTAGGTGCTGGTGCCCAACGGAACCTGGTCGATGCCTGTTCCTAACGTGAGATCTGGGATGCGTTGAGCGTCTTGCAAGCGGATCGACGCGTCGGCGGCGCGCTCACTGAGTTGCGCGGCCTTCAAGTCAGGTCGGGTAGCCAGCGCCTTGTCGCGCAACTCGGCAAGGGAGAACTCGTAAGGCTGATAGTCCAGCGTCCCGGCAACCTCAATCTCCATCGCTCGGTAGTCTCCGCCGAGCGTAACACGCAGGTCGCGCACGGCGACCTCGTAATCCCTTTCCGAGTTGGCTACGTCCGTATCGAACTTGAGTTTTTCAACCTCGAGCCGCTTCAGGTCCAGACCTGAAATCTCGCCACCTTGATACAACTCGGTCGTGTGCTTGATTGTTTCCGCAAAGGTCTTCTGGTTCTCCTTTGCCAGCTTGAGCAGCGACTCGGCCAGGAGCACGGTGTAAAACTTTTTCTTCAGATCGTTGGTCAACTGCCACACGACCGTTTGAAACTCTCCCCGGGCCAGTTCGGAATTTGCAATGGCGGAATCGATTCGCTTGCGACGCTTCCCGCCAAGCTCGAAGGTCTGAGAGATGGCGTAGGAGTACGTCTGCTGTTTGAAAAAGTCCCCGCTTAAATTAAGAGGGAGATTCGAGGAGCTTACGCTTAACTCAGGGTTCGGACGGAGCCGCGCAGTCAGTTTTTCCGCGTCGGCCGTGTCAATGTCGTAGCGGGCGGCCACCAACTGAAGATTCTGCTGCAGGAAAATGGACACGGCGTCCGCAATAGAAATAGACCGTTTCGCAGCCGCCGGCGTTTGCTGCTGAGCGAGGACCATCGCAGCGATGTTGCCATTGAATCCCTGCGAAGGTTCGCGTGACTTTTCTTGCGCCAGGATTGGATGCACGCACACGCATAGAGTGAGCGTCACCACAAACGAGCCTGCGACTGTTTGAATTCCTTTTTGAATCATCATCGACTTGCCTCTCTGAATAATCCTGATCGTAAAGCTAACGCCCTCGCCTGAGACGTCCGGGGTACCGGAACGATCTAACGAAATGGATCGGGTGGCGAGTGGTGACTGGCTTGATTACAGCAGAGAGGCGAGAGGTGGCGCGCGACCGCGTCGGGTCGTAGTTGAGATTGAAGGGTAAACAACTGCCGGAGCGCAGTCAGACGCAATCTGCGCCGAAGGCGTCAGTGCGAACAACGGCGCGTGGACAAGGCCGTTGAAGAGTTGTTGCTGGAACTGGCACATCAGACACTCTCTCTGATGAGCATGGCTCGCGTCTGAAGAGTGTGATTCGCTCGCGTCGCTTATGGCAGCAACGCCCGGACGATCCGCCGCAACCCAGCCATGACTATGCACCGCCTCGACCGTCGTCCCGTAAGCGATCAGGAGAAGCAGCAAATAGCCTAACGCGCGGCGCCAGGTCGCGCGTCGACAGCTCATTGCTGATGTGGTCGTCCTATTAATCACGTGTCGCGAATACTAGTACAATTCGGGGACTGAAACCTATGCGCCGCACACAGCGCGAGGCTCAGGCACCCTCGCGGCTATGGCTTATGCGCCTGAGATGGCTTGATTACAATAGAATTGCCGCATTATCCCATGCCGCGTTCGAATAGTAAGTCTACTTCACCTGATTCGCAACGTTCGTCACAAAGGCCACGACGATTAAGATTATGGCTGACAAATGTCTTCCCATATGATTCCTTCCTTCCTCCGCTCGCTCACAGATCTGAATTATTGCCCGACTATCCGTTATGCGCCTGGCTCTCCATGATACTCGCATAGAGCGCGTCGTACACGAATGCAGCGCGCTCCGCAATTTCGTGATCATCATTCGTCACCAGCGGGAAACCGTGGCTGATAAGTTGCAGTCCATGGGCGGCCGGGTGATCGTCTAACTGCCCGGCGATGTCCGCTGCCTGGACAATTCGCGCCATTTCCACTAATGCGGGATCGTGTGCCAGCCTCTCGTGCACGAGTGCAGCGAATGAACAAAGACCCTCCGCATCTTTGTGCGGGTAGGTTGCACCCAAAGCGTCGAAACCTGTGCCGCCGCTTTCTGCTTGCATTGAGGCAACCTGATCGGCCAGCACGAAAATAAATTCCGCATCGTTATCGAGAAACCGGCGGATGAGCCAGCAGGTCGCAGTCCGGTTCACTCGAATGCCTTCGCGCGTGATCCATTTCATCGCGACACCCCTTTGACAGCTCATCTTGCGAACGCGCTCTCAGGGATCGCAGCGAAGACCGAGTGGTCCAATTGGCAGCTGCTCCGCCCTCAGAAGCTGTGACCATCATAAAGCCAGTAACATCAGAAGGGCGAACGTGCGCCGACCTGAGCGTAAAAAGAGGGTGTAAAAAGTCTTGTAAGAATTAAGGACTTGACTTATATTGCTAGGCTCCACATATCCATCGGGCTTTAATTTATTTAGCGTCTAGATAGCAGAGCTCCTTGTCATGCAGTGATGTTCCAACATGTTTGAAGTGGTTCAGTCATGCCTTGCGGCTTGCTAGGACCCGCCGAGTAGGTAAATCCGGGAGCAAGGCGTCGATCTGAGACGTTGAATGACGAGAAGGCAGGCCTGTGAGGGCCTAAGCGCTAACTGATTTCCAACCAAACGAGCAGTGTCCAAGACAGGAGGTGGCTGCCTTGTCCGATCAAAGCGACAGAAGAACTCCACCGTCAGTTCGACTGCGGATCCCTTGTCTACTAATTGTTGCCGCCCTACTGGGACTTTTCTTTGCATTTGTGAAGCCCGCTTGGCCTCCTGCGCAGGCGCAGTCCCAGCCCTCCCTTCAGCAAACAGTAATTGGAAAGGACTGCCAGCAATGCCACAGGGCCATTGTGGCCTCCTTCGCCTTAGACGCTCACGGCAAAAGCGCCAAGTTCCTAAAAGATTCTCGTGGCGCTAAGTGTGAAGCCTGCCACGCGAACAGCGAGAAGCACGCTGAAACGAGCACTAAAACTCGTAGCAGCGGGGACGTGGGTAATCCAGGCAAGTGGACGGGAGCGCAGGCCAATGAATCGTGCCTGCAATGCCACGCGAAGGATCGCACCCATTTCAGCTGGAAAGGCGGGAAGCACGACCGAAGCGATATGAGCTGTCTGTCTTGTCACAATGTTCATCATGCGAAGTTGCTGAACAGAATGTTGGCTAATCTGGCTGACACGCCGGAGAGTGAAGCGGCCGAGATCATAAACACCAAGTTGCCCGAGAAGATGCTGGCTAACTTCACGGTCGAGGAAACTTGTCTCGGCTGCCATGTTGAGCAGCGAAAGGCTTTCTTTCAGCGCTCCACCCACCTGTTTCGCACCGAGCTTCGCAACATGAAGGTCGGCTGCACTTCCTGCCACAATCCTCATGGCGGGGAGGGGGACAAGATGCTCGTGAATTTTACCGTCAATAATGTATGCTACACCTGCCATGCCGAAAAACGGGGGCCGTTTCTCTGGGACCATCCGCCCGTCCGTGAAAATTGCCTGAATTGTCACTCACCGCATGGTTCGAGCAATCCTAAGCTTCTGACGGCGCGCGTTCATCTGTTGTGCCAGCAGTGCCACATTCATATGTTGCCGCGCCATTCGACCACTGCCGGAATGCCTCTGGACATATTTTCCATCAATCGCGGCTGTGCCAATTGCCACGGGCAGGTCCATGGCTCGAATCACCCTGGGGGTAGAACCCTTACGCGCTAGGAGGAACAGATGAGAATCCAGGCAGAGAGACTCAAACCAATTCTTCGCGCCGAGTTCGTTTTCATCGCTTGTGTCATCTCGGCGCTCCTGTTCACGCCTCACGCCAGGGGCCAGACGCCGGAGAAGGACAAGACGAAACCAGAGACACAAACACGACACAAGGTCCACGTAACCATCGAAATCGGCGGCCCGGTTCGTGAAATCCAGGGAGGTCATACCGCGAAGTTCCAGGAAACGCGAGATGTTCCAAAAGGGTTCTCTATTCAGAAATTGACGGCGGATCTAAATTCTGCTGATTCTCCCTACGTGCTCAGGCTGAGAGGATTTGAAATTCGCGAACGCGATCAGCGCTTCTCTGGTGACTGGTGGCGAATAGGAAAATATCGGACGCAATTTGTTTGGGACCAGGTCCCTCATTTCTTCGGTACCGGGCAATCGTTCCTGGTGAGAACTGCGCCCGGGTACTATTCAGTCAGTCCCTCGCTGCGAGCGGCCCTGCAGGCTGTCACAAAGTTGGATGCCGACCCAAACTGTAATCCTAAGCCCATTTGCCAGCGAACCCTTCCGAACGACCCGTTGCCCACGTTAGTGCGCCAGGAGTTGCAGGCTGCGCCGCTCACCGACGTGCGACTCCGCCGAGATCGGGCGCTGTTCACGCAGAGTTACCAGCCCTCCGAGAAGATCGAATTGCACGCACAGTTTAGCTGGCTGCGCAATCGCGGGACACGCCCCATGTCCGCCGGCACCTTCGTCCGGCGAAACGTTCCCGGGAACGGCCTGACAGATATTGGAGGCATTTGGGAGGGGATCGGACAAGAGTTTCTGGAACCTCTCGATCAGCGGACGTACGGTCTCAATTTGGGAGTGCAGTTTCGCGGAGAGAAATGGACTGTGGGCGTGGACTATGACCTTTCGCTCTTTCGTAATCATATTCCGTCGCTAACCTTTGAAAACCCGTTTCGCGTGACGGATGAGGAGGGGTGCGTGCCCATTGGGAATCCTCCGGTGCTCACATGTGGGGCAACGAATAGATTCCGCGAGGTTCATTGGCAGAACGCACTGCCTCCAAACAATGATTCTCATACCATCACGTTACGGGGCAACTTGGACCTGAGACCGCAAACTCAATTGCGCGGCCTTTTCTCGCTGGCCTACTGGACACAGAATGACTCCTTCCTCCCCTGGACGCTGAACACAGCCATTGTGCCCAGGCACTGGGACACGCTCAGTCCCATTACCAATCCCCTCGACGTAAATCAGCTTCCGGCGAAGAGCCCGAACGGAAAGATGCGAAGCATAAACCAGGAGTATGCCCTGGTGAATCGCCGTAGGAGCTTTCGCTTCCAAGCTCAGTACCGTTCGCAGAGTCTGGACAATCAAACACCGACCATTTCGTTCCCAGGTTATGCTGCGTTCGGCGATTCGACGTGGCGCGCGCCCAGGACAGATTTCTACAACTTGCGTGTCGAGAACCTCGATTGGGATTTTAGACGCCAGAACATTGATGCCGGCTTTCAATGGGATGTTTGGCCGCGCGCACGCAAAGGCGCTGTTCCAGGAACTGAAACAAACAGAGGAAGAACCCAACTGACGTGGAAATTGGATTATGACTGGGAGATTTGGAACCGCAAGTTTCGGGATGTGAACCGTAACAATCAGCACAGCATAAGAAACCGGCTGGATTTCGAGTTCAATCTTTCAGGAAAAACCAGTAGCGCAACTAAAAGTGCTTCGTCAGGAGCCAGCGCTGCAACCCAGGGCGCTAAGCTTGAATCCGTCACGACGCTCCGACTCAAGTTGGACTACCTTTACGCGGATCGCCGCGCCCCAGCGTACAACACGCAGCCCTTGACGTTTTGCCCTTCGAATTCGGTGCCAAATGACCCGAACACTGCGCAGTGCCCGGTAGCCTTGGGGGGAGCTCCGGCGAATAGTCCTCAAGGCGCCTGGGTAGTAACGTCGTTCACGAAAATGAATCAGGGCATGCCCATTGAATTCAACCTGCTGCGTCGATTTGATGAGACCGGTCGAATCCGAAACGATGGCAGCTTCACGGTGGAGTTGTTGAAAGGCGAGAGAACAAACTTCTCGGCTTCTTATCGATACCTTGGGGACGAGTACGACAAGCATTTTTACGGGCTTCTCTACAATCACTCCTCGTTCGTCGATGCCCAGTTGACGCATTCATTTGAAAACGGCAGCTACCTCTATGCGACGTACTCACGAGAAGGGAACCGCTTCTCGTATCGGGATCTTGCCCACCTGCTGCCAGCTCCGCCTGCCCCTCCGGGGGCTGTCGTTCAAGGCACTCTGGCTCAGTACCCATTCGCCAATACCTGGGAGCGCACTAGCCGAAACAGTCTGGACAGTTTTGAATTCGGCATTAACGCGGCGCCCCAGGAAGGAAAGCTGAAAAAGTGGGAGTTTGATCTTGAGTATGGGCTTTCCTTTGCTCGCGACCGAATCAGTACCGGAAACCCGTTTCCTGTTCGCGCAGATTCGATCCTACATGCGGGAGCGAATCCTTATCCCGATACCGTGGTGCGGCGCCAGGACGTCAATATCGTCATTGCGCGCCGTGTTCGGGAGAATCTCGACATAGGCGCACGTTATTGGTATGAACCATACACGCAGGATGACTTCAGCTACAACGTTCTCGCGCCCTACGCGCATGGAAGTCTCACCAGTGATACTCCGAAATATCTTTTCCAGGATGCGCGTTATGGTAGCTATCACGCGAACGTAACGACAGTTTTTGTGCGCTATTCATTTTGACGATTAAGTGTGGGCCGAGTTAGGGCACCGAGGTAGACGCGTTACTCTTTCTTGAAGAGCGTCCACTTCCAGGAGACTCCTTCCCGATTGGTGCCTTCGCCCTTTATGAAATTGCCGTCAATCGTGCCTTGCAAAACCGAGTAGGCTTCGCCAATCACCATCTGGACGTTGTTACCGGACTGTTTCCAGGTGACCTTTACGGCTTTCGGTTGAGTGATCCCGTTTTGCACCACATCGGTGATGTATTGCAGGAGGCCTCCCTTCAAAAACTTTATTGTGTATGCCCCAACCTCCGGACTGACGCCGGCCCAAGTCGTGTCCTCAACTGAGGTGCTCGACTCGCGGGACTTCACTTCGATGCCGGTATCAGTTGTTGAGTCAGTCGGCTGAGCACTTCGAGCTGACGTGTCGGTTTGCGACAACGCTGGTTGGGCCAGCGCTCTACCGTTTTGTAGAGAGATCACCAGTTCGTCAGCGCGGTAGCCTTCGACCACGGCAAAGGGTTTCTGATCCTTCCCCGGCCCTAAATCTTGCAGCACGCGCTTTGGGACGCGCTCTTGCAGGTATTTTACGAGACCGGCTAACGTCACCTCGCCTTTTTCATTCGCTGCTCCGCCTCTAATGGCTTCGACCAGCACCCACGTGAAATAGCCTTGCTTCTTCTCCTTATATTCGTAAGCGCGGTGCCCGACCTCAGTCGCATAGAGCGTGGCGAAGGCCTGCACCTCGCGGTTGCGTAGATCGAAATTGAAGCCGCGGGTGTAAGCGGCAGTCAGCGGGTTGTCGGCGTTGGCCCGACCCACCGGATCGTTGCGGCAGGCGTCCAAAATCATTAGCACTTGCTTGACCCCGATCTTTTTGATTCTATCCTTGATTTGCGAGACGTTAATTGCGGTCTGTTCGAGCAGGTCAACATCGTTACTTACTTGTGAGTCGGAAGGAAGCAGAAACGCCTGTCCGCCGCGTTCGATGCCATGACCGGCGAACGAGAGCAGTAACAGCCCATCGGTGGGAATGACAGCTGCCAAGTTAGACAACCGGCGGAGAATGTTGCCACGCGTTGGTTGTCGCTCCTCCGGCTGATCCGAAGCGAGAAGAGTCACCTGCTCGCTTGGAAAACCCGCGTACTTAATAAGCGCGCCAGCGAGTGTCCTGGCATCATTGCTGGCGCCGCCGAGCGTTGTGATTTGCGTGTCTGCATACCGGTCGACTCCGATGACTAATGCGTAGCGCTTACCCTGGGCAGGCAGGGCCTTGACCGGTTCGGATGATGCAAGTTTGATCCCGCGGTCAGCCTTTTGACCTGCGACTTGTTCTAGTAAAGGGCCGATGAGAACCAGCAACAGGACGCTTGTCATTGCGGGTAATTTCGCAAGGAAAACGAGCGGGATTCTCATGTTCATAGTTCACCTCTTGTTCTTCAGCCGGTTGATTTAGCTCTCCAAGAATACTTCAGTTTTAGCCCTCAGCGCGAATGGGCCTGGGTTGACGGTGCTGATGCGGTTTGGCTTAGTTGCTGCGGCCACCCTACGGTTTCTAGCCAAGCTACTACCGAGTTGGCGCTTGAACTCTGACCAGAGAGAGAGTCCGGATCGTGTTGGTGCAAAGATCACCTGGAGGCGGACTTAGCTTTGTCGAGGCGCGTTCGCGATTCGTTATCCTCGCTGGTTGGTTAGTGGTATAAATACTTCCGCAGACAATCCAGTGGAGTAACGACGACAGACGCTTGTTTCGGCTGCGGCCGGGATTGACTTCAGCTATCCAACGAAGAAATTGGGACGCTTATGCCCCGAGAAATTACACACCACGACTTAGTCATCGAAGCGATCCGTAACAGCGGCATCATCTCCGAGTTGGTTGATGAGCAAGAAGGACATTTCGAGCATGAGTTGGACCTTGAACTAATTGTTTACGGCCGG
>Ga0070708_100005542_pt1 | contig 10004 bp, 8 predicted proteins | sample KBSK5503metaG_FD_65469 | JGI IMG/M metagenome (GOLD analysis project Ga0070708, IMG submission 65469) | Corn, switchgrass and miscanthus rhizosphere microbial communities from Kellogg Biological Station, Michigan, USA - KBS K5-50-3 metaG | ecosystem: Host-associated > Plants > Roots >... | reverse complement strand
GTCGTCTATAAGGCCGAGGACACCAAGCTGGGGCGCTTCGTCGCTCTGAAATTCCTTCCTGACGAAGTTGCCAAAGATCGCCAGGCACTGGAGCGCTTCCAGCGCGAGGCCCGCAGCGCCTCAGCCCTCAACCATCCCAATATCTGCACCGTCCACGAAATAGACGAGCAGGATGGCCAGGCTTTCATTGTCATGGAATACCTGGAGGGGCAGACGTTGAAGCATCGTATCGCGGGGCGGCCGATGGACACGGAGGCGCTGCTAAATCTGACCATCGAGGTTGCCGACGCCCTGGATGCTGCCCACGCCAAGGGAATCATTCACCGTGACATCAAGCCGGCGAACATCTTCGTCACCAAGCGCGGGCAGGCCAAGTTGCTGGACTTCGGCCTGGCGAAGCTTGCTCCCGGATACCGCGGAGGCGTCGAGGGCTCGGGAATGCTGACGGCCACGAATGGGGCGCAGATGACCAGCCCCGGTTCGACGGTGGGAACCGTGGCTTATATGTCGCCGGAGCAAGTGCGCGCGGAAGAGCTTGATCCACGCACCGATTTGTTCGCTTTCGGCGCCGTGCTCTACGAAATGGCAACTGGGGACGTCGCGTTTTCGGGCAGCAGCACAGGCGTGATCTTCGAGGCGATTCTGAATCGCACGCCCGCGCCGGCGTCGAGTGCGAACCCGAAGATTCCGGCGAAACTCGAAGAACTGATTTCCAAGTCTCTCGAGAAGGACCGCGAGTTCCGCTATCAGACGGCTGCCGAGCTGCGGGGAGACCTGAAGCGTCTCAAACGGGCCTTAGATACGTCACGAGTGCGGGCTGCGGGTGGGGTCCTCACCGGGTCATCCTCGGGAGAGGTAGCGGCCGTGGCCCCGATCGGCGAGAGCACCGTGCCGAGGAAGCGCGTTTTCCTGGCGGCCTCGGGAGCGGCTGGAATTGCACTCATTGCCGGTCTCGCCGCGGGAATGTTCCTGCTTCAGCGCCCCGTGCAGACTTCTCTTCCGGTCTACCACCCGCTCACTTTCCGTCGTGGCATTGTCCACTCCGCGCGTTTTGCTCCCGACGGGAAGACGATCATTTACAGCGCTGCTTGGGAGGGGAAGCCCCTCGAACTGTTCACGACTCGGCCCGAAAGCCCTGAGTCGCAGGAGTTGAAGCCGGCGGGAGCCGACGTTCTGGCCATCTCCGCGTCGGGCGAAATGGCGCTTTCGCTCGGAAGTCACCCCAGAGCCCAATTCCTTTATGCCGGCACGCTCGCGCGGGTGCCTTTGGTCGGCGGCGCTCCGCGGGAGATCCGGGAGAATGTCGAATGGGCCGATTGGTCTCCTGACGGAAATACTCTCGCGATTGTCCGGGAAGTGGAAGGCCGTAAGCGCCTGGAGTTTCCACCGGACAAAGTGCTCTACCAGGCGGATGGATGGATCGGTCATCTTCGCATTTCACCAAAGGCGGACATGATCGCTTTTATTGACCATCCCCAGCTTGGGGATGACGGCGGCGCCGTTGCGGTGGTCGACACAGCGGGAAAGAAAACTACTCTTTCCACCGGCTGGGACAGTATTCAGGGGCTGGCATGGTCGCCGGGCGGCGATGAAATCTGGTTCAGCGCAACCCGAACCGGCGGAGACCGGTCGCTTTATGCAGTCAATCTCTCGGGAACAGTGCGGCTGCTGGCGCGGGTTCCGGGAGAATTGATGTTGCTCGATGTCGGTCGGGAAGGAAATGTGCTGCTGACTCGTAACAACGACCGGGCCGGGATGATCGGGCTTGCGCCCGGCGAGGCCAAGGAACGCGACTTGTCCTGGCTCGATTGGTCGGTACCGGGCGACTTGTCAGCCGACGGCCGAACGGTCCTTTTCGGGGAGACCGGGGAAGGCGGGGGACCAAAGTATGCGGTCTACCTTCGCAAGACAGATGGTTCGCCGGCCATTCGGCTCGGGGAGGGGATAGGTCTCGGACTGTCGCCCGACGGAAAATGGGCGATCGCGCGCCCCAACGTCACACCGTCCCCGCTCCTTCTGTTGCCAACTGGGGTCGGGGAGGCGAAGCCGCTCACCCACGATTCGACCAACCACCTCTGGGCGCGGTGGCTTCCTGACGGGAAGCGGCTGGTTTTCTCCGGTAACGAGGCGGGACACGGGTTTCGTTTCTATGTGGAATCTCCTGAGGAGGGCAAGCCGCGTGCGATTAGTCCGGAAGGAGTGAATCCGACATTTGTGATCTCCCCCAAGGGCGACCAGGTTGCTGGCGTTGGCCCGGACCGCAAGGTCTATCTTTTCCCCGTTGCGGGTGGCGAAGCAGTTCTGGTCTCTGCCGCCCAACCGGATGAGGCGCCGACCGGCTGGTCTCCGGATGGCCGGGCCTTGTATGTTTTTCGTTTTGGTCAGATTCCCGCGAAAGTGGTTCAGATCGACCTGTCCACCGGGCAAAGGAGGCCGTGGAAGGAACTCGTGCCGGCCGATGCTGCTGGAATCGACACCATCCGGGGCATCACGATAGCTCCCGACGCCAAGGCCTACGTGTACGGTTACATTCGGACCCTCTCTGACCTGTATCTGGTCGAAGGACTGAAGTGATCCCAAACGAAGTTGTTGGGGTCGCTCGGCCGCGCTCTGCACTGGGGCTCTATACTGCCTGTTGAAAAACACTTCCTGATTGCCATTCCGAGGAGCGTAGCGACGAGGAATCTGGCTGCTTTTCTTGATTGATAAAAGCAGATCGCTTCGCTCGAAATGACAACGCAAATGAGTTTTTTCAACGGGTAGCCTCATTCCTGTACATTCTCTTCATGCCCAAGTTCGAGAAGCATATCTTTGTCTGCGGCAATCAAAGGCCACCGGGACACCCGCGCGGCTGCTGCGATCCTGAAGCCAGAGCGGAGCTGCAAAAGCTATTCAAGCAGAAGCTGGCGGAACGGGGGCTGAAAGCGAAAGTGCGGGCCAATCAGTCGGGCTGTCTTGATCAGTGCGAGCACGGACCGAATCTGGTCGTCTATCCGGATGCGATTTGGTACGGCCGCGTGACGCTGGCTGATGTGGACGAAATTATTGAATCGCACATCGTCGGCGGGAAGCCCGTCGAGAGACTCCGACTGCCGGACTCCTGCATCAACACGCCCAGTTGTGAGCACAAGCCGCGGCGTTCTCCGAGCGAAAAGGGTTGAGCCGAAGCCGAGCGGTCTTCCAGAAGGACTTGGTTTTACAATGCTCACGCAGCGAGATTGGCAGTGCGAACAGTATGCATGGCATGAGCCGCCAGCTCGCGCCACATGGTTTTAAGAGCCCAAGTACGGCCGGAATCGCTACTGCTGCTGCGCCAGTACAATCTGCGGCAAAGGATTGCCACTGCCATCCTTCGTAAGGGTATCGTCGGTGTAGATAATCGCCGCGCGGCCATCGCCCGGGTTGATGGCCACCTTGAACAGGTCAAGCAAGTTCCGCGTGCCGGGTGCACAGCCGGTGCCGTTGGTGCAGATCACACCTGCATGGTTTGACGTGTTGCTGGCAAGGCTCTGCGTGAAGCTGGCGCCGTTATCCGTTGTCTGCGCCAGATACACATTCCACACCGCGCTCGGATCATCCTTGCTTGCGGCGGTCGTCCCGTAATAAACAACATCAACAGCTCCCGCACGCGCCGCGACCCAGGGGAAAATCGCTGTCGTTGCCGGCGTTGTGTTGACCACCACAGCTGGCGACCAGTTCGTCCCTCGATCACTTGACATGGAGAAAAACACATGGTGGCCCTCCGACCAAGTGGCGTACAAATTGCCATTGGTTGAATCGACCGCGAGGGCGGGGAAGACATTGTCGAACGTCGCCGGCGGAGGAAGCTGGAAGACCAAATTGGCCGTCCAGTGTCTTCCCCCATCCGTACTGCGGGATACAATGATGTGATTGGCAGTCAATGTCTTCGCCTTCAAAATCCCTGGCTGGCCAGAAGCATAGATATCGTAGACATTGTGGGTCACCGGATCCGCCACTAGGTTGCCTTGAATGTTGTTGAAGGTCGCGCCTGCAGTCGTCCTACCCTGCCCCACCACCGGATCGCCCACTCTGTGCCATGTGAATCCGTCATCATCTGAGCGTTGGACACGAATCAGCGAGCTGACCCCCGAATCGTGGTAGGAGAGATACACGTGTGGGCCATCCGAGGTGATCCAGTCCCGATCACTCTGGGTGGTATCCACAAAATGCGTGCTGCAGTTGCCCAGGCTGAAGTTGGCAGAAGTCACATTCGGGCAAGTAACCGCCGAAACCCCGATCTGGGCTGCGTGGAAGGTGGGATTAATGAAAAACATCAGTGTGGTCGCATGCAGCGTGTGGGTTGAGCCGATATCAAAATCGGCATCGCCGCTGCCGAACACGATCTTTCCGGGTCGCCGCAGACCTGCGTCCAGCAGGCCCTGGAAACTCGGCGTCGAGCCAAATGGCCCCACCCACAAGTGAGTTCCGAAGAAACTCGGATCGAACAACCACTGCAACCCAGTAACCACCATGGTGCCGTCATTGGCAACCCCGATGGCTGGCTCGCTTTCTCCTTGCGGCACGAAGCAAAGCGGTGTTCGAGAAGCTCAGACTTCCAGGAATCGTGCCGGCAAACGAAGAGACTGCGGCCAGGGTCATCAGAAGCAAAATTTTGCGCATTTGGTTCCTCCGGTTTCCTGAGAGTTGGCAATAGGGCTCGGCCAGGGCTGGGTTGAGAGAAGGGGCTGAGCAAGGGTCCTCAGCAGGGGTCGGGCGGTGTTACCCTACTGTACCCCGTTTGTGCTGTCAAGGAAGAGATTGTCAAAAGATTGTCATTGCAAGCGGCCAGTTACACCATCTATTCGAGCTCAGATCCAGAAAACTGCTTCCACTGTTACCACCGACAGAGCTGCTTCCAAAACAAAGTCTTTTCGGGAAGGCCCGAACGCCCGAAGCCAGTGTTGAAGAATCAATCGGTTGCGAGCGCTGGTTTGCAGAACTTTTTTGGAAAGATGTAATTTCGATACCTGCCATTCGACATGGATGCAACCCCTTTGGCCCCGGACTTACCGGCTCGCCGCAGTGGAAAGGATGGGCGTCGCTCTTGCTGCGGGGCCAACAGCCACCAAGACAGCCACCACCGCCTCCAGCACGTCCACGACCGGAATGAATGCGGTGCAGTAACTTGGGCTTAACTGAGACTTGGAGCTGGTAGGCGCGGCAGGAATCGAACCTGCAACCGTCGGATTAGAAATCCGATGCTCTATCCGTTTGAGCTACGCGCCCATGCCTTGATTCGATTGTACTGAGTGCTCCGTGCCCGTCAACTGTCCGCCTGGCTCAGGCTTGACCACAAGATCACAGCTCAGCCCCCCAATCGGTGGTCGTCCGAGGGCGCGAATGCACCACGTTCTTGTAATTTAGCCCGCTTTGGATTTCTACTAGGATGTACAGATTCCCCACAAGGAACGGAAAGACCATCATGGTTACCTGGGCACACTTTGCAGGAAACTTTTGCTAACCTGGGAGCATCTCAAGAACCAGTGTCTTCTTCGCAGCCGAGATCCAGCATTACACCCCGGGATCTTTTCCAGAGCTGGTGGCAAATCCTCACCGGTCGAGTCCCCATGCTCTCCATCGAGATTACGCGCGAGTGTCCCTTGAGCTGTCCGGGCTGTTATGCCTACGGAGAAACTCATCTGGGTACGGGAGTTACGCTGCGCCAGCTAAGCGACCTCCGCGGCGACGCCCTGGTGGAAGGTGTACTCGAGTTGGTTCGACAGCACCGCCCGCTGCACGTCTCGCTGGTCGGTGGAGAGCCTCTTATCCGGCATCGCGAATTGGACCGCATTCTCCCAGCGCTCAGCAAGATGGGGATTTTCGCCATGGTGGTTACCAGTGCAGTTATCCCCATTCCCCGGCATTGGATGGAAATTCCGCGCCTGAGAGTGGCAGTCTCGGTGGATGGCTTGCCGGAACATCACGACGTGCGCCGCAAGCCGGCGACTTACGAACGTATTCTGGAGAACATCGCAGGACGAAAAATCAACGTGCATTGGGTCATCACCAAACCGATGCTGGAGCGACCCGAGTATTTGGAGGCTTACGTTTCGTTTTGGAATGCACGCGCGGAAGTCGACCATATTTGGGTAAGCCTCTATACGCCGCAGGTTGGCGAGACCAGCGCGGAAACCTTGTCGAGGAAAGATCGCGAGCGCGTGGCATGGGAACTGCCGCTGCTGCGGAAACGCTATCCCAAGTTGCTGGTGAACGAGGGCATTGCCCGGGCATTTGTGGCGCCACCGGCAGACCCACAGCATTGCCTGTTTTCCAAAATGTCAGTGAACTATTCCGCTGATTTGAAGACTCGGGTTGAACCCTGCGTGTTTGGGGGTACGCCGGACTGCCAGCAATGCGCTTGTAGCATTAGCAGTGCTCTGCATTGGATCAAGACGATCAAGGTTGCCGGTCCCTTAAAGATCGACCACCTGGTAAGAGCTTCCATGGCGGTTGGAGGTGCTGTCTCGCATTTTTCCGCAGACTCCGATAAGCCGGCGCGCTGGCAATCCCAGCCGCCATCCCAACCGAAAGTCCCACTCGTGCAAATCAGCTCCCAACGCTAATCACGATCTACTCCCGCACCAGTTAGGTTGCGTGTTGTCCAATTGCAAAGCTGACACGCGCTTTGATGTCTTATACTGCCGCCGTGCCTCCTCGTGTTTGGCGCCGACGTGCATGACTCCTTCTCCTTCATCTCGTCTCGCCTACATTGACTGGATGCGCGGGCTGGCTTGCGTGCTGATGTTTCAGACGCACTGCTACGATTCCTGGCTGCGCGGCGATGCGCGCAAGAGCACGTTTTTCATGTGGTCGCAACTGGGCGGGACTCTCCCCGCGCCGCTGTTTCTCTTCCTCGCCGGAATCTCATTCGCACTGGTAACCGACAAGCTGCGTCAGAAAGGCTTGTCGGCAGGTCAAATCGCGCGCACGACGATTCGCCGGGGCGGGGAAATCTTCGGGCTGGGGCTTCTGTTCCGGCTGCAGGAATACTTGATCGCATGGGGATGGGCGCCGTGGAGCGACTTGCTGCGCGTGGACATCCTGAACACGATCGGGCTCTCGATGATGCTCATGGGCGTTACTTGCTGGATAGTCCTGGCAGTGAGCCGGGGATCTCGCGCCCGGTTCGCATTGGGAGCAACCGCGGTTGCTGTGGCTTTGGGAATTTCTCTGCTGACGCCGCTGCTTTGGACAACCTGGCGGCCGCACTGGCTGCCCTGGCCGCTCGAATCCTATATCAACGGCGTACATAATCTCGGGCAGCCGCAGCCGTGGCTGTTTCCCATCTTCCCCTGGACAGCCTTTGCTTTCGTTGGCCTCGCAGTCGGATTCTTCGTGTTGAGTGATTGGGCACGCAAGCATGATGCCGCGACGTTCTTCTTGGCGGGTGCAGCCGGGATCGGACTCATTTATTTCGCCCGCTGGATGGATGCGCGGCCATGGCAACTCTATGCCGTGTACGATTTCTGGCACACGAGTCCGAATTTCTTTTTGATCCGCGTGGGATTGCTGCTGTCGATTCTGGCGGCGGTTTATGCGTGGTGCCGCTGGGGAGCCGGACAGTGGGGCTTCAGTCCGCTGGTGCAGCTAGGGCAAACCTCTTTGCTCGTCTACTGGGTGCACATTGAGTTCGTGTATGGGCGTTTCTCTATCCTGCCCAAACGGGTGCAGGATATTCGAACCGCATCGTTCGGCCTGCTGACGATCTTCCTCGCAATGCTGCTGCTCTCGGTGTTGCGGACGAAGCTCAAAGGGCGCGGGGCGGAAATACTGGCTTGGCTCCGCAGGCCGGTCGGGGGGTGAGCTGAGTTTCAACCCGTTGCCGAAATCTGGCGGATCGCATTCTCGACCAATTTCAATCCAATGGCCCATTGCTGCCGCGCTTGTGCCTCGTCGTCACCGTACCCGAATAGATAAAGAGTGAAGTAGAGGCCGTCTCGAGTTTCGGCCTCGTCGTGGTAATAGCAGCGGCGGATCAGGAATTCGGCCGCGGCCGGTATTTCGGGCACTCGCTGCAAAAGCTGGGTGAGCCGTTTTGCCAGTCGCTCATGCTCGGAAAGCGAGAGACGCGCTTCTTCGCCGGAAAACAGGAGATCAATGTACGACCCGAATTTGCAGGTTGCTCCGAAGATCTCGTCTTCGGGAATCATTTCAGTGCTGGCCCAGGCGTCACATTTGGCGGTCTCGAGAATGCTGGCGGACGAGTTGATCGCTGCCAGAAACTCACCGAGTTCCTGCACACGGTGGGCTTCCTCAATATTGAGCAGCAACTCCGGCTGGCGCTTCAGATTGTAGTATCGCGGACCGCCCTCACTGGCAGCCCAAGGCAGATCCAGGGTTTCGTCCTCCGCCCCCAGTTCGACTGCGAAGTCAGCTTGCACGTCAGGGTCCCATCCGAACCGAAAAGTCGACCTGAGCCAACGCTAACGGCCGCCGTTCCCTACGCAGGCACGGAACCGAGCGCCGCACCTACGGATTGGCACTCACGCAGAAATTCCACCACCTGGTGTTCCGCCCAGCGGCCATCGTAGGCAATTGGATCGGCGAGAAATGAACAGTGGCCGCCATCCTCGGTTTCAATGAAGGTGATGTTGGCATTGGCAAGAATTTTCCGCCGCGTCTCGGGCAGGATGCGGATGAACGGGTCGTTGGCGGCGTGCAGAATTAACGCCGGGACGGCGATGCGGTCTACCACATTTGCAGCTGCGGCGCGGGCATAGTAATCCGCGGCGCCATTGAAACCGCAGTAGTAAGCAGTGATTTTATCGTCGAAGTCGCGCAGGCTGAGCACACCGCGCAAGCGCGAGGTGGCAAAGGCTTCCGGGAACAGGCGTGCCTTTTCACGTAGCCGCTGACGCAGCTTCCAGACGAAGTAGTACTCGTACAGGCGATTGCTTTTGAGGTGCAGCGCGTCGGCGGAGGCAGCGAGATCCATCGCCGGGCATACGGCCGCGACTGCGAGGAACTGGGACGGGCCTGTGCTGCCCCACTCGCCCGCCAATTTGAGCACCAGGTTCCCTCCCATGGAGAATCCGGCGAGCGCCAGGCGAGTAATGTGGTCGTGCTCGATCAGGTTCTTGGCGACCGCGGCCACATCGCCGGAAAGACTGGAGTTGTAAAGCGTTGGCGCCAGGTGATCCGTGCCGCCGCAGTTGCGCTGATTCATGCGCACGACGTTCATGCCGGCGGCCAGTCCCTTTTCGGCGGTGCCCAGTAGGTACTGCGATTCGCTCGAGCCCTCAAGACCGTGCACAACGACGAGGGTCAACGCGTTTCGCCGATCACTCTGCCAGTGGCAGTGGCAGAGGACTTTGATGCCGGGCTGGACCTCGACCATGCGCTCTTCGGCAGGAGGCAGAATAATGCGACGCGGGAAGAAAAAGCTGGCGAGCGTCTGCCGGTGTCCGCCGCGCAGGCCGCGCCGCGGCAGAAATGTTGGCGCCTGAGTTTGCGCAGTCCCCACAACTTGATTTTAAATGGTGCTGGCGGGGAAAACCGTCCGAGTTGAAGGAGTTCGGCCATGCCCATCTTCGAGTACGTTTGCCAGGACTGCAGCCACGCGTTTGAGGCCTTGGTGTACGGCAATCAGAAGGCACAGTGTCCCAAGTGTCAAAGCAAGAAGCTGACACCGCAGCTTTCGGTCTTTGCGGTAGCGCCGAAGGGTTCTTCGGCCCCCGCCAACGCGGGTGAGGCTTGCGGTTCCTGCGGCGATCCGCGCGGGCCCGGCGCGTGCTCCTTGCCCGATCTGGATTAGGCCGGCTCTCGCATCCACTGGACTCATCACATTTTGAGAAGTTTCCTTTGCAAATCCATGTCTTGAAACGAGGTACCTGCAGGTGACCTTGGGCACCGGTTTCGTGTAACCGGCGTAAGTTTCATTCCCGGCGCGATCTCCATACCATGACAGCAGTTCTTCTAAGAGCACATATGGATCGTCGTCGCAATCCTCGGGTCACTGCGCTGTTGCCTGTACGCGTTTGGGG
>Ga0070708_100005541_pt1 | contig 10005 bp, 12 predicted proteins | sample KBSK5503metaG_FD_65469 | JGI IMG/M metagenome (GOLD analysis project Ga0070708, IMG submission 65469) | Corn, switchgrass and miscanthus rhizosphere microbial communities from Kellogg Biological Station, Michigan, USA - KBS K5-50-3 metaG | ecosystem: Host-associated > Plants > Roots >... | reverse complement strand
GTTCCGTTCCGCCGAAACAGGGAGATGGCAGAGACCGTAACGCGGGCATCCCGCTCTCATCCGGCGGAGGCATCGGGCGCAGTAGCGAATCTCTTTGATTCCCACTGCACCGGCTCAACCGGCCCGACGACAAATGCCCACGATAACGCCCCTCCCAGCAAGACGACCGCCGTCGCAGCAAATGCCCAGAAAAAATGCCCCGTTCGCTGGACGACGAACCCCGTGAGTGCCGGCGAAACTATCCCTGCAAAATTCCCGGCGAAGTTTTGAAGTCCGGTCCATTTGCCCGCCGCCAGTGGTCCTGCAAGCGTCTGCGTGATCGCCCAAAGATTTGAGGTGCATAGTCCCGCTGCAGCGCAAGTCGCGAAAAGGAAAAAAGTAGCGAGCTGCGGATTGCCCGCGAACGCAACCACGGCGATACAGGAGGCCGAGCTTAGTGCCAGCCCAGAGGCTGTAAAAGTCTTGCGCACGCGAGTCGGATTGCCGCCACCGGCGATCCAGAAGTCGGAAATCCAGCCTGCGATTAACGCGGAAGCAGCCAGGATGAGATAGGCCTCACCGCCGACTCTGCCCATTTTTTGCATCGAGAAATGGCGTTCGTGAACAAGATAGGTCGGGAGCCAGGTAAGCAGAAAATAGGAAAGATAATTGTAAGCAAAGAGCCCGCCAAACGTACCCCAGGCTGAGCGCTGTTTGAGAATCGCCGCCATGCCCGGAGTTTGAGCGTGAGGTGAAACAGGCAACCCGGGCCCCCTGGGCATCCAAATTGTCCACGGGGGTAGCCACAACAGGCTGAGGAGGCCCAGCCCGATAAAGAATGGCCGCCAGCCGTACCGCGCAATGAGCATCGCACCGAAAAATGTTCCAAACGCAGGTCCCCCGGCGATGCCCGCCGCGACGATGGCATTGGCTCGTCCTCGCACAGCCTCGGGGAAATACTTGGCGAGGATTTTGCTATACGAAGGGAAAGCCACGGACTCACCAATTCCTAGAACGAGTCGCATGGCCAAAATCGTCAGGAAACCGTGAAAGAGACTGGTGGCTGCCGTGGCGATGGACCAAATCAAAAAGCCTGAGGCAAGGACCCAATTGACGTTGAAACGGTCCACCATCCACCCGGAAATGATCTGAAAGCCCAGGTAGGTCCAAAAAAACGAAGAAAGCAAAATGCCGAGCTGCCACGGCGAGAGCCCGAGTTCGTCTTTCAGAGCAGGAGCGGCGATCGAGAGACTTCCCCGATCGATGTAGTTGATGAAGACGGAGATCGCCAGTAGAGCGACTACTGGAGTAAGACGCTCAGAAAGCTCGTGGTCACTCGGCGCAGTTCGAGAGGCGCTTGCCGAATCCGGCATCGTTTACAATCTCCAATCCCGCCTCTTCTTTGAGAATGCGTAGAATGCCGCAATGCGCGGGTTAGTCTGCCTTTACTCAGGGGGAGGAAGCAATGCCCATCTTGGGTTGGTTTGCCGGGTGCTTTAAGCAATCAGGGCAGGGAGCTATTTCAGCGATTTCGCAGACCAGCTATGAAGGAAGTAACAGCTCGAGCCGGTGCGTAGAAAGCGAGAAGCACCAGGGAAGCAGCACCGTAAATCGCTAGCCTTAGCCTCATGTATATAAAAACACTTTGCAGCGCCAAATGTTGCGGTGCCCCTTTTTGAATGGCCACACAAAAGAGCTACCGCAATGTCAAGTCGCCGGCCCCGACGTGAGCGTGCAGGTGGTATCTTCCGTTGCCTTCTTTATGAAAAGAGCGGAAAAGTCCTCCATGGGACTCGCCAAACGGGCTCGCTTCCAGCCCGCCGGAATAAACTGAGGCATCCACGCGCGAATAGTCGGCAGCCTCGCCTACATCGATGATCATCTCCCCCGCGTGCAGTTCCGCATCTTTATCCCCGACCACGTGCCGCACTTCCAGATTTCCCGCGGGCATGCGGATGAAAAGCCCAGTCTTGCGTGGCACTTCAATGGTGACCTCAAGATCGTTTTTGGGTCCGCCACTGATGGTCAACGTCGGCGCATTGCTGGATCCCTCCAGCTGCACCCTCAAGTCGTTCGCTTTGTATGCGTTTCCGCCCCTGATGCGCACTGTAATCTTGTCCTCGTCTCCGCCGGTGATGCGGAAGTCCCCAGAACGCAGGTTCATCCGAATCTTTCCGCCAGATTTGAAATCCGCTGTAAACGGGTGATCCTGAATGTCTTTTACGTCAAGTTTGGTCTGGGCCGCGCCCGAAGCAGCACTGAGCGCTAGCACGGTCGCCAACACGAATGGAGTCCGCATGGACACACCTCCAAGGGTTCTGGACTAAGTAACGAATATTCCCTCGGAAATGTTTCCTGCCGGACACAACTAATTAGGATTGCCTGAAAGTGACACCATCCATTTGGGCGACTTCGTAGTGCCGTACCCGCCGGTCGTAGTCCGTCAAGAGGGCCGCAGCCTCGCTGGCCACGACAGCCGTCTCTCGATCGGTCCCTGCAAAGGCATCTATCGCCTGATAGGACTGCCAGAAGGTTGTGACCAGAATTTCGACCAAGTCTCGATAGGTCCTTACAAGCACCGTAGCGGCGACGTACCCATCGACTTTACGGAGTGAGGGCACGACGCTCTGCCAAAAATGTTCCAGGTATCGAGTGGACTGCGCTGTCGTTGTACGAGCGGACCACAAGCGGGCGATCATTCCAGCCAGGCTCCTATTGGTTTCCAACCACGACGGTCCATGGGCGAATTTCCCATCGCTTCACCAGGCCGTTGAGAACATAAGGATCTTTGCGGACAAATTCCTGGACTGGCGCAGGGTCGCTCGCCTGGAACACCAACAGCGCTCCGTCTGGTGGATCAGCCAGTGCGCCGGCAAGCACCAGCTCACCCCGCGCGTGCGCCTCTCTTGCCAGTCCCAAATGCTCTTCACGATAAGCGGCTCGCTTCGCGATAAAGTCTGGAACCACTTCCCGATAAAAAACCGCGTAGTAACTCATGGGCTGCTCCGGCACCTTAGATGATAGCTGAGTTCAAACGGATTGAAAGCCCGGCGGGACGTAACCCTGCTGTACTACCAAATATTTTGGCGGCGCCCTGGGGACCTTGGCCGGATTCGTCTAGCCCCCCGCGATGGATGGAACCAGCAAGACGCGATCTCCCTCTTTCAGCGAACAGCCCTCGCCGCCAAGAAAGCGAATATCCTCTTCATTCAAATAGACGTTGAGAAATTGCCGAATTTGTCCCTCTTCGTCGCGAACATGCCGCGAAAGGGCAGGAAAGCGCGTGGTCAAATCGTTTAACGCTTCGGCGATCGTTGCCGCACTACAGTCAATCTTTGACGTGCCGTCAGTAAAGCGGCGGAACGCCGTCGGAATTTCAATGGTGACTGGCATGTTTGCTGCGTCTCCTTACTTTGCCCCGGCAGTAGCCGCGGCGAGGGTAAATTGGTTCTCAAGGTAGGCTTCGAATGCATCAATCCGTGGCTCGATAGCTTCCGTAACCGGAAATTCCGCGGCGATGGCGTCGGTCGTCTTCAGTCCGTTTCCCGTGATGCATACAACGGTAGTTTCGTCTGCCCCAATCCGTCCTTGTCGGATGAGTTTTTGCGTCACGCTCGTAGTCACTCCGCCCGCGGTCTCCGTAAAGATGCCTTCTGTTTCCGCGAGCAGTTTTATAGCCTCGACGATTTCGGCATCGGAGACGTCTTCCGCCCAGCCTCCGCTCTCGCGAATGAGCTTGATCGCGAACGATCCGTCCGCCGGATTTCCGATTGCCAGCGACCGCGCAATCGTATTGGGTTTTTGCGGTTCAAAGCGCGTGAGATTGCGCTTCACGCCATCCGCAATGGGCGAACATCCGGTCGCCTGCGCACCAAAGAATTTCACGGACTTCTCTTCCACCCATCCCAGCGTCACGAGTTCTTTGAAGGCCTTGGCGATTTTTGTAATCAGCGATCCGCCTGCCATGGGTACCACTACGTTGTCCGGCAATCGCCAGCCAAGCTGCTCCGCGATTTCGTAACCGTGCGTTTTCGAACCTTCCGAATAGTAGGGGCGAAGATTTACGTTTACCAGCCCCCACTGAAATCGGTCCGCCACCTGCGCGCATAGCCGGTTCACATGGTCGTAGTTTCCGTTGATTCGAACGATGCGCGCTCCGTACACCGCAGTATTTAGAACCTTGGCAGGCTCCAGATCGGCGGGAATGAACACGCACGCGTCAAATCCCTGTTGCGCTGCCTGCGCTGCAACCGCATTCGCCAAATTTCCAGTGGAAGAGCACCCCACAGTTTCAAAACCAAACCGTCTCGCCGCTACCAGAGCCGTTCCCACCACGCGGTCTTTGAACGACAGGGAAGGGAAGCAGACTGCATCGTTCTTGAAATACACATTCTTGATGCCCCAGAGCGACGCCAGTTTCCGCGAGGCAACCAAAGGTGTCCCGCCAACCGCGCTGACTGGTGTAAAGTCTTCCGGCAGCGGCAAAAGCTCCGCGTAACGCCACATATTGAATGTGCGCCCAGCCAGGTTTTCGCGTCGAGTTTTTTTCTTCAGATAATCGTAGTCGTAGGTGACTTCCAGAGGCGAAAAGCATTCTTCGCAGAAGGAACGCGGCGCATTTCCCCAGGTTTTCCCGCAAGCCTTACATCGCAATTCAAATAGTTCGGACATTCCTGCACCCTATTCAATAGTCAGATACACGGTAAATTCGATTAGGGCAGCAGGGAGGCAAAACGAAAAACCCCCCGTGCCAAAGTGCTCGGAGGGTCTCAGAAATTCTTCTGGGATACTCTACAGCTCTTTAGCAGTTTTTTACGTGGAGCAAGTTGCCCTAAATCGCCACGTGTCGCCGCAACCGCAGCTTTTATATTTATCCTAGATACGCATGTATTTGTCAAGAGCTAGCGCCGCTCTAGCGCCGCAGGAAGCTGGTGGCTTTTCATCGATCCGTTTGTCATACGCCAGGGAATGGACCCGTTGTCGCTAAAGTGCCACGGAACACGTCTGCGTTTTTTCAGAAAGTAGTGAACCATAATTCGCGCCGATTGATAGGAGGAGTCACGAGAAACTGCTGTCGCACTCGCAGGAACCTGACGAAACACGCGCTGACGCTTCTCAAAAACCGGCCGCGGTCCTCCGCATCACCTGATATTTGGGGTTTCGAAACACTTCCTCGTACTCCGTGTTCAGGCGCTGTTCGATCTCGCGATAGATCGCCGGACTCTTCGCCCGCAATTCCACCAGATGGTCGGTATAGTCCGGTTCGAGCACGATGTACTGGGCGCGCCAGCCGGAGAGCGCGCCGAGATTTGCATCGTCCCGGAGGCAGGTCCGGCACAGCAGCCCGAAGTAGAACTCCGACCGCGCAAATACCACATCCTCAGGCCGCACGTTGGCATTAAGAAAAGCAACCGTTGGCTGGTAGAGCCGCTGGAGATTTCGGTTGCTGGCAGTATAGACAAGGCTCGCGACTCCGAGCAGAACGATAAGCGCCTGCGCAGCAGCAATCGTCCGCGCCATGGTGTTCCCGCTCTCCCACAAGCGATTCGCGGAAATCGCCAGGAACGCGCAGAACAAGGGACTCAGGTTGACCAAATACCAGCCCTGCTTTCCACCTTCCAAAAAGACCAGAGTGAGCGAGACGGCGACAAACATCATGAGCAAGATCCCCGATCGACGGCGGAGTTCCTTCGAGAATGCACAGAATGCAATCGCAGATAGGTAGGACACCGGAAGGAGATACCGCACCAGCCTTACGCCACGCGCATTCTCCAGGCCAAAGGCAGACACATATCTCGTCACCTCGCCCTTGATCATCCGAGTCAATGTGATTGGGCCTACAAACCGACTTGCCACATTTCCGAAAAACTGCGCCACGAATAGATCCGGAGCTTTAGCGATGTACAGCCCCCAGCCCAGTGCCAGGACTCCGTAACAGGCCGCAACGACTGCCAAATGACTCCATCGCACGCGCTTTCGGTCCAGGTACAAAGTCAAAACTATCAGCGATGCCACCGCCGCAATGCCTCCATTGGGATGAACCATCCCGCTCAATGCGCAAGCAGTATTCGCCACCGCAAGTGCCAGTGCTAGGGACCGCTCCCGCCAATGCATGTATCCCGCCAACGCGGCCATCGCGAAAAAAAGACTGATCATGTCCGCTCTCCCCCGGGACGACAGCGAGAGAAAGACAAAATCCATAGACAGTAAAACCGCCGCCAGGGCCGCAACCCGCTCCGCAACAATGCGCCGCAGAACCAAATACCAAAACAACACCGCACCCAGACCACAAACAACAGACAATTCGCGCTGAACCAAAAGTCCGAAACCAAACACTTTAAACGCTCCTGCCTGCAGCACGACACCCATCGGCGCCGTCCAGTAGAAAGTCATGTCGATACCGCGCAGATAGCTGACCCCGGCGGACTCCAGGACCGGATTCCTCATAGCGCCCGTGACGCTTAATACGTGCGCCGGTACGCCATAGAAACCCTCATCACAAAGTGGGAGGTGCGTCCACGCCAACGTGGTTCCTAGCACGAGTTGCAACACGCAAGCAGACAGGACCATGCCCCAGCTCACACGGTCGGACATGACGACGCCATTGTTCATCCGGAATATCCTTTGGCGGACTGCTCTGAGCATTGATCTCGAGATTTCGTCAACTGATGCAGTATCGGGGTGGTCACCAACGTTGTGACGAGGGCCATTAAGACGAACATCGTAAATAACACTGGCGAAAGTACGCCCAGGTCCAAACCAATATTGAGCACGATAAGCTCCATTAACCCGCGAGTGTTCATTAAGACGCCTAGCGATGCAGCTTCCCGCCAATCCGACCCGGTCCATCGAGCAGCGAGAAAACTGCCCCCGAATTTGCCGAGCGACGCGACGCCGATTATCAAAATACAGGCCATCCAATCGCGAGTTCCGTGCACCAGACCGACCTGAGTGCGCATGCCTGTAAAGGCGAAAAACACCGGCAACAGAAGTACCACTACCAGGTCCTCACACCTCGCCCGAATATCACGCGCTAACACAGAATTGTGGGGAATCACGGTTCCTAAAAGGAAAGCGCCGAACAGCGCATGAATTCCGATTCGCTCTGTCACCAATGCCGATAGCAGTAAGGCGGCGCAGACCATGGCGAACATGTCCTGTGTTGTTCGGCCACTCGCCGTCTGCCGCCGCACGAGCCACGAAGCACCTCGCTTCGCAATCAGCAACACGAAGAAGATGAACCCAATCGTCGTAGTCAAAGTGAACAGAAGGCTTCCAGTCTGCGCATGCGCGACGCTGATAGCGAAGGCAAGCAGGCACCACGCGGTGACGTCATCGATCGCGGCGCACGCTAGTGCAAGCACTCCCAGGCGCGTCTTCTGCATGCCCCGATCGGTTAGGATGCGCGCTAACACCGGGAACGCGGTTATGGACATCGCTACCCCGATGAAAAGTGCGAATGTGGTGAAGGAGAATACACCAGTCGAATACAGGGGATATAACCAGAGCGCGAATGCAGCTCCTAGCAAAAAAGGCAAGACGATACTGGCGTGAGAGATGGCAATGGCAGCTTGGGTGCGCTTTTGCAAGAGCTCGGTATCCAGATCGAGACCGACCAGGAACATGTAGAGCACCACGCCGACCTGAGCGATCACCGCAAGATACGGCGCGGTATTCACAGGAAGGACTTGAGAAGCAACCCCCGGCGCAATCCAACCAAGAAAGGATGGTCCCAGAAGAATCCCGGCGACCACTTCTCCCATTACCTGAGGTTGATTCAGCCTGCGAAACATTGCGCCAAGTAGACGTGCTACGACAAGAACGACAACTAGAGCGAGCAATATGTGAAGCAAGACGCCGGGCGTCTCGGTTGTCGGGGGTCTGACGGGCGCTTGCGGTCCGGTGGCTACGAGCGCGGCTCCGAAGGATCGAATCAAGAAAAAGGTACCGATGCCTACTCCGAGGGTGGCCGCATAGATGAGTGCGCTGCGTGAACTTCGGACCATGGTCAAGTGTTTTTGAAAGAATCGTGGGGACGAGGGGACTCGAAGCTGCGGCTTCCGCCGTGATAGTTAGCTGCACCATAGACAAGAGCACGCACGGCACTGCAAATCCTTGCAAGTAGGTCGTAGCCTGCGCTCTTGTAGGTCGAAATGTGTACCACGGAGGTGACCCTCCAACTAGTTTCTGCCTCGACACGATCTGGCAGCTCTTTGTGGTCAGTACTCTAATTTAGATTCACCCGATTCGCTACCAGGAATCAGATACAGAAAAATGCTCTGCAGCCCTGCGGGTCCATCATTACGTTGCAAGAGAGGCTCTCCGCTACAGTTTCCGGGCATTGAAAGCAAGTTGCAAAGCAGCACCGCTGTTAAGCAAGTGTTCTGTTCCGGCTTCGTGACACGTTTGTCCAACAAGCCCACAGGCGCCGCGACTGAGAGCCGATAATAACTATGGCGCGGCGACGACAATCCTTGCGTCGTGTTGTGAGTTTGTATTTGAGTTAAACGCCCGGGCAGGAAGTCTCCCCGATGGAAAGAGAACGTAAAACAGAAGGCCCGATGTATGATCGGGCCTTCCGATTTTTCGACGAAGTCTTGACGGCTACCTAGCGGGGGGCGGAAGCGGCGGCGGCTTTGGCTTTTCCCAGTTCGGGGACAACACCAAGCTGCTGCATGAGACCCAAAGCGTCCCAGTTGATGTAGCCTTCGAACATTTTGCCGTTCGTAAAGCGGGCAATGCTTATGCCAGTGATGTTGAATTGCTTCCCAGTTGGCGCAATACCGTTGAGTTCGCCCTTATGGGTACCGCGGCAAGACCAGCGAGCCACAACTGTTTCGCCTTCGGCAAGCATGTCCTCGATCGTGAGTCGAATGTCGGGGAAGGCGTTGCGGTAAAGAGTCACTCTCTTTTTCTCACTCTCGGGGCCTCGCCCAACATCGGGCGTTGAGCTGTCGTGATGAGTGTATGTGGGTGCGAACAGCTCGTCTGCCACTGGCAGCTGGCCCTTGTTCCAAACTTCTTCGAACAAACGACGGATGTTAGTTTTGTTTTGTTCAGACATGGTGAATCTCCTTTTTGAAAAACACGAATTTCCTACTCGCATGTAGCGAGCCGGGCTTGAGCGATCTACCTTGAAACCGCTGGCGTCTGGGTGTGTAAACCTGCACGTCGAACAGGAGGTAGGGCCCCGCGTGAGGGAATAAAAAGAACCCAAGTGGTTCTGCCCTGTTGGCGCTCGATGCGGAGCTTGTCCTTTTAAAGAAACCGCGAATGGACTGAGAAGCGGGAGTTTCGCCTCAAACAACGAAACCTCGAACTGATACTGTTCCTTACGAGTGCGGGTGTCAACAAGAATCGAAAACTTTATTTGTGCAAATGGAGTGGCTGCGGCTCTTATTTAGGCTTTGATCGTCTCCTCAACGGCAGATGATCAGCAGAGACGTCTGGATAGTGGTGTCCTGATTTCGCATTCGCGAATCCTTCCGTAGATTATCCGGTCGAGCCTAGTCTCCTGCTACGCGACACCCACAAGCGTTCTTGCAAAGTTGTGGTTGCCTGCAGCGAAGTTGCAGGCTTGTATCACTAGCGCTTGCAGCAAAACTCGGCCTCACGAATTGTTGTCACTTGGACGGTTAGGGTGCTAATCGGAAACTGAGGCAGTGCCCTCCACAGTAGGAAGGAGTGTCACCTCGACCTAATGGCAAGGGCAAGCCCACATCCTTTGACAACAAAATCAGGGGTTCCTGCGTCTAACCTTACTGAGACAATGAGACACCTGGCCACAAAGCGTATTTTGAGACCCCGTCCTCTGGGACAGTGATGCTTGCGGTGCATCGCTTTTCCATGGCAACTCTCCTGTATTCGCAGTGTTATACTTGGTGTGGGGATTGCTGTGCAGTTGGTTTGCGTGGAATCGTTGAACTGTCGGCATGGCGGGGCAAACTTGTGCGGCCAAGAAAGTTAGGTGCAGGGACATGGGAGAGCAAGTGAAAGAGATTTTCAATTGGGCGCGGCGCCGCAAAT
>Ga0070708_100005540_pt1 | contig 10008 bp, 7 predicted proteins | sample KBSK5503metaG_FD_65469 | JGI IMG/M metagenome (GOLD analysis project Ga0070708, IMG submission 65469) | Corn, switchgrass and miscanthus rhizosphere microbial communities from Kellogg Biological Station, Michigan, USA - KBS K5-50-3 metaG | ecosystem: Host-associated > Plants > Roots >... | reverse complement strand
ATCCAGCGACGCGAGCTCTTGTCCGGGGCTTGGCATGATGCTCCCTTCCTGCCCCCCGAGGCACCGTGGCCACGCTCCCGGAAGGCGGCCGGGCACGGCGGCTCCCCACGATAAGCGCGACGGAAAGGGGAATGCGAACGCGGACGCGGCTCCCGCTGAAGCGCGGGCTTTGGCGCAAAACGCAGGAAACGGGTCCCGCGCGGGCCGGGCGGGCCGGGCTCAGTTCAGGCCGAGCGCGCCTTCGCGGAGGCCGCGCGCCGGTCGTTCCGCGATGCCATGGGGCTCCTCGGCGGGGCGCTGCGCGGCGTAGTGCGTCTCACGCAGCTTCTCCCATTCCTCCGCGACTTTCTCGAAGACCTGCTCCATGTGCTTGGCCTTCGGCGGGTCGGTGGTGACGATGAGCACCGCCTCGACCTCGTGGCTGCCGTTGAGGCCTGCCGCGATGAAGATGGTCTCCCCGGCCTTGTGGGCGAGCTGGATGAGCTCCTCGGCGAGCTTGTCCACGCGGGCCTGGTCGCTCGGCTGCATGCTTGGGCCAAACGCTGGCGGCCCCCGCTATTTGAGGTTCATGCGCTACTGGTATCCGCTGCCGGCCGCCAGGTTCTGACTTTGATGGCGCGGTCCCACGGCGAAAGGCCCTCCGACCCCCCGGCCCACGCCGCGCGCGCCGAGGGGCCTTACGGGGGAAAGGCAAGGTCGCGCGGAAGCCCGGGGGACACCGCACCGCAACCGATGCGGCGCGCTCGCGATGCCAGGGATGAAGCCGCGCGCGGCGGACCTTCGGCCGTCCTGGGACACATGTAACCCGCTCGGGTTACCCTTGCCATTTCATACAAACCTTCATCCCCGCCGAACGCCCCACTGCCTGCCATGAAGGCGCCGCCCGCCGCCCTCGTCTTGGTGGCGTTCCTCATCGTCGCCGTTCCGGTCGCGGCGGCGGGCGTGCAGATCTACGGGGCCTCGGGCCCGTACGGCTGCGCCTCGCGGTTGTGGGCGCACGACGGGCCGCTGAAGGTCCGTCTCTTCTACGAGGAAGCGAGCCAGGCCGCGGCCATGGAGCCGCGCGCGCTCGCGGCCTACCTGACCGACCGCATGGGCCGCGAGGTCTTGGTGACCGGCGTCCAGCAAGCAGACGAGGCCGCGTTCCGCGCCGCAAGCGCCTGGCGGCCCTTCACCGACGAGGCGCTGGTGTTCCTGATGGACGCCCCCTTGCTGGCGGGCATCCCCGGCCAGCCGTTGGCGCTGGGCGTGACGCCCGTCGACACGGCCTGCGCCTACGTGGCCTTCCAGCCCGCCGCGCCGACGCCCTGCGCGCTCGCGGGCGACACCTACGAGATCCAGCAGGCCTTCGCGACGGTCGCGCACGAGCTGGGCCACATGGTGGGCCTCGGGCACACCTCGGCCGGCATCATGGGCCATGGCGCCTACCGGCCCTGCGCCGCGGACACCTTCAGCCCCGCCGAGCAGGCCCGCATCGCCCAGTGGGGCAGCTCCTGAAACGCCTTGGCCCGCGGCCCGGGGGCTAAGAAGCTTCCCCCAGGGGCCTGCTGCGCGCGTTCAAGGCCCACCTGGATGTTGCCTCGGCGAGAGGCGTTCCCTCCTGATGGCCCAGCGGAGCGCCCCTCTCCGGAACCATTTTGCATTCGAAATGCCATTGTCATGCCACCAGGCCTTGCTGCTCGGCGGCGTTCTTTCTGGCCTTTTCCGTTGAAGTGTTTGGATGAGTCCGCTCCTGCGACCGGCGCATCATGAACATTTGCGCTCACATTCTTGAGCCCATTGAAGGATGGCCGCGGGAACCGCTGGAGCGTGCCCAACGCCATGAAGTTCCTTCCCCCGCCCTGGTGGGGCAACCTGCTGCGCTACTCCCCCGCGATGTACAGCGGCCTCATCGCCGCGCTCGTGGCCGTGCTGCTCATCCTGAGCGCTGGGCCTGGGCGCCAGTTCACCGTGCTGGCGGGGCCGGCGGATTGCGCCACGCTCGCCCCGGGAGCGGGGCTCGTGGACACGGACGGCGACGGGCTTCAGGACTGGTGCGACGAGGATGACGACGGGGACGGCGTGTCCGACAACCTGGACAACTGCGTCTTCGTGGCCAATCCCGACCAGCGGGACAGCGACGGCGACGGCATCGGCGACGCGTGCGACGCGGACGACGACGGCGACGGCGCGATGGACGTGGTGGACAACTGCCCTGCGTTGGCCAACCCGGACCAGCGCGACACGGACCATGATGGTGCGGGGGATGCGTGCGACGCGGACGACGACGGCGACGGCGTGCCCGACGGGGTGGACAACTGCCCCTACGTGGCCAACACCGACCAGGCCGACGCGGACGCAGACGGCATCGGCGACGCCTGCGACACGCACCCGCTGACCGTGACCCCCGCCCAGGCGGGCCCGCCCGCGGAGGTGCCCCAGACTTCCGGAGGAGGCGGCGCGAGCGGCGGCGGCCATGGCGGCGGCGGTGGCGGCGCGACCGACACGGACCACGATGGCGTGCCGGACGCGAGCGACAACTGCCCCACCGTGCCCAACGCCGACCAGCTCGACACGGACGGCGACGGCGCGGGCGACGCCTGCGACGCGGATGACGACGGTGATGACGATGGCATCCCGGACGGCGAGGACAACTGCCCCGCCGTGCCCAACGCCGACCAGGCCGACCTCGACGGCGACGGGCAGGGCGACGCCTGCGACGCGGACGACGACAACGACGGCGTGAACGACGGCAGCGACAACTGCCCCACGGTGCCCAACAGCGACCAGGCGGACTTCGACGGCGACGGCGTGGGTGACGCCTGCGACAGCCACGACGACCGGGTCACCATCTGCCACATGGCCGATGGGCCCGCAGTCACCCTCCAGGTGCCGCTGAGCGCGCTCGACGCGCACATCGGACATGGCGACACGCTGGGCGCCTGCCCCGACGATCAGGACGGGGACGGCGTGCCGGACGGGGAGGACAACTGCCCGACGGTGCCCAACCCGGGCCAGCAGGACCGCGACGGCGACGGCACCGGCGACGCCTGCGACGCGGACGATGGCAGCGGGCCCGGCCCGCGCGCGATCGAGGGCTTCCTGACCGGCGGCGGCACGTTCGCGGCCGACGGCGAGCGCGCCAACCACGGCTTCAACCTCGGCTGCAACGCGACCGACCCGCGCGGCGAGCTCCAGGTGAACTGGCATGGTCATGCGTTCCACCTCGAGGGCGTTGCGAGCGCCACCTGCACGGACGACGAAGGCATCGGCCCGGGCGCGCCGGAAGCGGGCTTCGACACCCTGACCGGCAACGGCACGGGCCGCTGGGACGAGACCTCCGGCTACACCGCCGAGTGGGTCCTGACCGACGCCGGCGAACCTGGGAGCGACGACACGGCGAGCATCACCATCCGCGACCCGTCGGGGGCTGTGGTGTTCGCCTTGGCAGGGCCTGTGTCGGGCAACCATCAGGCGCACGGCGGCTGAGGCCGGGACAATCCGCGTGCGCCTGGGCCGCGGCCGCCATCGCGCGGCCGCGGTCGCTCGAGCCCGTTGGTTTGGGCCAGGTCGCTTGGGCCAGGGTTGCGTGGGCCAGGTCAGGGTGTGCCGGGGCTGTAGGCCGGGTTCTTGACCTCGCCGACGTCGGCGAGCAGGCTCGCGCCCGCGATCTGGACGGCGGCGTCGATGCCATTGTCCAGCGGCACGCCGTAGAGGGTCTGGCCCATGACCTGGCCCGGGAAGCTGTAGGCGATCGCTGCGACCACTTCCCCGCGCGGGGTCAGCGCGGACTCGAAGAAGTCGAGCACGCCGCGGTCGCCGGCCTGCTGCGGATCTGGCGCGGTGCAGCCCCCGCCGTAGCCGCAGACGCTGCCCCGGTGCACGGGCGCTGCGCGCAGCGGCGCGGTCTCGAAGCTGGGGGTGGCCCCGAGCGCGTCCAGCGACACGGATGCGGTGGCGTACCACAGCCCCGTCAGCGCGCGGTTCGGGTGGCCCGCGCAGTCGCAGAGCAGGTAGGTGACCGCGATGCGCCCCGCGCTGCCCGCCGTCACCCAGGGCAGGACCGCGTTGCGGCCGGCCTCGCTGACCTGGACGGGCTCGGACCAGGTGGCGCCGCCGTCGCTCGACGCGACCATCCACACCGAGGCGGGCTCGTCGAGGGGCGTGGCGAGGGGCGCGCTGCCGTGCGGCGCCTGCGACCACACCACGAAGTAGTCGCCCGCCTCGTCCACGGCCGCGACCGGGAAGATGTAGTTGTCCGCGCCCGGGACCGAGGCCACCTGCACGGAGCGGACCTCGCTGTCCGGCGCGTCGGCCCACATCGCGACCTTCACCGCGTCGGTCTCCGCCTGCGCGAGCACGAAGCCGCCGCGCGTCGCGTCGCGCACGACAGGCCCGGCGATCCAGGACGCGCTGCTGACGTTGCGCGGCGCGGTCCAGTTGTGCCCGCCGTCGTGCGAGCGCACGAACTGCGCGGTGGCGCCGGTGCCGTCGAACGCCTGCCAGGACAAGGCCAGCTCGCCGCTGCCCCAGGCCACGATCCACTCGCGGTCCACGCCGCGGAGGGTCGGGGACGTGCGCACCTCCCACGTCGCGCCGCGGTCCATCGACGCGCTGAACGGGATGCCCCTGCCCAAGCCCGCGAGGTACACCACCCCATCCGCGTCCACCGCGATGTCGGAGTCGCCGGAGCTGGCGCGGTCGTTGGTGTCGTGCTCGGGCCCGTTGCCCACGCGGCGCCACGAGACCCCATGGTCCAGGGAGCGCCACACCGCGTCGGTGGCGGGCGGCCCCACGCCCGCGAGCCGCGCGAAGCTGTAGTGCGGGATGGAGATGTAGAGCGTGCCGTCGGGAGCGGCCGCGATGGAGGGCTCGCCGCCGACGCCGATGCGCTCCTCGAGCGTGTCCACCGCGGTGGAGGCGAAGGCCAGCGCGGCGGTCACGGTGGCCGCCACGGCCGGCGGCTCCGAGGAACCTGGAAGGGGCGCGGGCGACGAGATGCAGCCTGCCAGCGCGCCGGCGACCAGCGCGACGAGCAGGAACGCGGGCGTGGCGGTGCGGGCGGCCGCCGACCTCGGCGAAGCGGTGCGCATGGAAGCTCCCGCCCGCCGAATGGCGGCAGCCCCCTCAAGCTTTGCGTGGGCTGGCCTGCCCGCCGCGGTACCTGGCCCACAAGCTACTTGGCTCCGACCCGCTTGCCCTGGCCCGTTGGTCGCGCGCCGCCTGGTCATGGGGCTCGTGTTCACGGGCTCCTTCCTCACGACCCTCAACATCCAGTCGGTCAACGTCGCGCTGCCCACCATCGTGACCGAACTGCACGGCGGCCTCGACGGCGGCAAGCTCGTCGTGGTGATGTACATCGCCACGGTCACGGTGCTGCTCATCCCGTTCGGCCGGCTGGGCGACCTGCTCGGCCGGCGGCGCTTCTATGCGACCGGGTTCGCCCTGTTCGCGCTCGGCGCCACGCTGTGCAGCATCGCGGCCAGCATCCCGCAGCTCGTCGGCTTCCGCATGCTGCAGGCGGTGGGGGCAGCGATGGTCATCGCGCAGGGCAGCGCCATCCTGGCGACCGTGTTCCCGCCCGGGGAGCGCGGCCAAGCGTTGGGCTGGCAGGTGGTCGCGGTCGCCATCGGCTCGACCTCCGGGATGGTGCTCGGCGGCTTCCTGACCGACCTGCTCGGCTGGCGGTCCGTGTTCTGGACCAGCGCGCCGGTCGCGGCCCTGGGTTTCGTGCTCGCGTTCATCGTGCTGCCGCGGGGCATGCGCGCCGAGGGCCGCTTCGACAAGCGCGGCGCGGCGCTGCTCATCCTCGCCATCGCGGCGGTGCTGGCGGGCGCCAACCTCGCCACGCCGGAAGCCCCTTGGCGCGCGCTGCCCGGGCTCGCCGTGGCGCTGGTCATCGCGGTGGTGTTCCTGGCCCAGCAGCGCCGCGACCCCGCGCCGCTCCTGGCGCCCCGCGTGCGCGGCTCCAGGACGTTCGTGCTGGGCGTGTTCGCGGCGCTGTTCGGGTTCACCGCCGTGGTGGCCGCGACGTTCCTCATGCCGTTCTACCTGCAGCACGCCCTCGGCCTCGCGCCGCGGGTCATGGGCGTCGTCATGCTGGCCTACCCGCTGGCCGTGAGCGTGGCCTCGCCGCTCAGCGGCCGCCTCAGCGACCGGGTCGGGGGAAGGGTGCCCGCGACCGCGGGCCTCGTGGGCATCGCGCTGGCGCTGCTGGCGTTGAGCACGCTGAGCGGCGCGACGCCCGCCTGGCACGTGTCCTTGCTCGTGGGGGCGCTGGGGCTGGGGCTCGGCACCTTCGCGTCGCCGAACAACAACGCGGTGTTCGCCGCGGTCTCGGCCGAGCATCTCGGGGTGGCCAATGGCATCCTGGGCACGATGCGGAACCTGGGCGTGGCGCTCGGCGCTTCGCTGGCGAGCCTCGTGTTCCTCATGGCGGCGCCGGGCCACGCGCTGCCCGACGACGCGGCCGTTTTCACCGCCGCGATGCGCCCGGCGCTCTGGTTGGGGGCGGGGTTGGCGCTGCTCGCCGCGGTGCTGTCCGCCGGCCGCGCGCGGGCCGAACCGACGCAGGACGCGGTCGAGCCCGCCGTGGCATGACGCCGCATGGCAGGACCGGGCCAGACACGTCCTCCAAGTCCCCCAAGTTGTCAGGAATCGGAAGTCGCCGCCTCCGGGTCGACCCAACGTGGGCTTTTCCCTTCTCGGGACTCGCGACGCGTTTTTCCCTTTCGGGAATCCCCAAGACCCCAGAAGTCGGTGATGTTCGCCATGTCGCCCGAGCCCCCCGGATTCCGCGGAGCGCTTCCATCCCGGCGGCAAGCGGTCCTCATCGTCGATGACGAGCAGGACATCCTCGACGCCCTGCGGCACGTCCTGGGCGCCTACCTGCCCGAGGTCGAGGTCGTGCTGGCCCTGACCGCGGCCGAGGGCATCGACGTCCTGCGGGCCCGGCCCATCGACCTCATCGTCACCGACTACAAGCTGCCCGGCATGAACGGCCTCGAGTTCCTGGAGGAGGCGCGCCGCATCGCTCCCCAGGTCCCGCGCATCCTCATCACCGCGTTCCCGGACGTGGGGCTCGCCATCGATGCGATCAACCGCGAGCACATCCTCAACTTCATCGCCAAGCCGCTGGACCCCGAGACCATCGCCGGCACCATCGGCGCGGCGCTGGCCGAGCGCAAGGCCCAGGAGATGCGCGCCCACGCGTTCGCGAACGCGTTGACCGCGCTCCGCCGCGAGGTCGAGCTGGGCGGGGCTCGGCCGGGAACGCAGCGGCGGTGAGCGAGGACCGGCGGGGGGCGCGCCGGCGCTGCGCGTCGACGCGGCGCGCCGACGCAATCCTTTTGCCCCGCGCGCCTGGTGGCCCCCCGTGGCGGCTGCCCTCGCCGACGCGGAACGCACCTTCCTGCACGAGCTGGCGGGCGCGTTCGGCCGCCGCGAGCGCACGCTGCTCGACTGCCTCCACGCCATCCAGGACAAGTGGGGCTTCCTGCCCCGCGCCGCGATGGACGAGTTCGGCTTCGAGGCGCGCCTGGCGAAGGAGCAGGTGTTCAGCGCGGCCCGGTTCTACAGCAACTTCCGCTTCGAGCCCGGGCCCGAGGTCGAGGTCGTGGTCTGCGAGACCCTGAGCTGCCATCTCGCGGGGGCCGCGCGCGTCGAGGAGCGGGCGAAGGCCATCGCGGATGCGTACGGCGGCAAGGGCCCGCAGCGCTGGGAGGCCCGGGGCGCGCCCTGCCTGGGCCTGTGCGAGCTGGCGCCGGCGATGCTGGTGGCCGGTCGTGCGTGCTCCGCCGCGGGCGGCGTCGAGCCGGCCATCGCCGCGGCCCGCGGACCCGCGCCAGCGACGCGGCACGAAGGCCTCGCAGCCTACCGGGCCGCGGGCGGGCTCGCGCTGCTGGAGCGCGCGCGGCGTGAGCCCGGGTGGGCCGCGCGGGAGGTCAAGGCCTCGGGGCTGCGGGGCATGGGCGGCGCGGGCTTCCCCGCGGGCAGCAAGTGGGAGTTCGTGCAGCGCGCGCAGGGCGAACCGAAGTACGTGGTCCTCAACGCCGACGAGGGCGAGCCCGGCACCTTCAAGGACCGCTGGCTGCTCGAGACCGCGCCGCACCGCGTGATCGAAGGCCTGCTCGTCGCGATGGCCGAGGTTGCCTCGACGCGGGGCCTCATCTACCTGCGCGAAGAGTACGGGCTGGCGCGCGCGGTGCTGCAGCAGAGCCTGGCCGAGTTGGAAGAGGCCGGCGTCATCGGCCCGCCCCCGACGGCGACCGGGGACGGTGGCCTGCCTTCGCTGCAACTCGTGGTGGGCGCGGGCAGCTACGTGTGCGGCGAGGAGACCGCGATGCTGGAGAGCATCGAGGGCAAACGCGGCGAGCCGCGCCTGAAGCCGCCCTATCCTGCGCAGTTCGGCCTGTGGGGCAAGCCCACGCTCATCCACAACGTCGAGACCATGGCGTGGGTGCCGCGCATCCTGGCCGAGGGCGGGGCCGCTTGGAAGGCGCGCGGCAAGGGCGGCGCGGCCGGCATGAAGCTGCTGAGCGTCAGCGGCCACGTCAACAAGCCCTGCGTCGTGGAAGTGCCCATGGGCACGACGTTCCGCGAGGTGTTCGCGGAGCACTGCGGCGGGTTCCCGGGCGGCGGGGAGCCGAAGGCCTTCGTGCCGGGCGGCCTCGCCTCGGGCCTGCTGCCGGCCAGCAAGCTCGACGTGCCGGTCGATTTCGACGCGCTCGCGAAAGAGGGCAGCATGCTCGGCTCCGGAGGGGTCGTCGCCATCCCGCCGGGCGCCTGCATCGTCGCGCTCGCCGAGAACGGCCTCGCGTTCTTCGCGCACGAGTCGTGCGGCAAGTGCACGCCGTGCCGCGTGGGCACCGAGAAGCTGCTCCACCTCGTCCGCGCCATCCGGCAGGGCAAGGCGCGGCGCGGCGACCTCGACCCGCTCGACGAGCTCTGCGAAGCGATGGCCGCTGCCAGCATCTGCGGCCTCGGCCAGACCGCGATGAACCCGCTGACGCACGGCCTGAAGTGGTTCCGGCCGGAGTTCGACGCGCACCTCGCGGGACGGTGCCTCGTGGGCGCGTGCGGGTGACCCTCGGCGGCCGCGAACCCCCCCTTTCGCCTGCTCCTGACCCCCGCTACCCTTTTGCACCCCCCCGCCCTGCCGCGCCCGTGGAGCTCGTCACGGAGTGGTTCGGCTCCTTCCTCGTGGAAGGCGGCCGCGTGGTGGAAGCCCGGCCCTTCCCGCCCGACCCGGGCGCGGTTGCGACCCGACTCCACGCGGTGGACCGCGGCGAGGTCCTGGAAGAGGAGCAAGCCCTCACCCTGGGCAAGCAAGGCTTCGCCGTCGCGGAGCAACGGCTCCTCACGCTGCCCGGCGCCAAGCTCGCGCCGCGCGTGGGCTCGCTGCGCGACCAGGCGACCGCGCACGGCGCGTCCGCAGGACTGTTCCGCGAGGCCGTCCTCGAGCTGGCGCGGCGCAAGACCCGCGACGCGTTGGGTGGCAAGGACCAGCACGTGCTCCAAGCGGTCCAGGCCAGCGGCGACCTCGCCGAGGCCGCGAACCTGCTGGCAGAGCGCCTCCGGGAATGGTACGGCCTCCACCTCCCCGAGTCGGAGCGGCTCATCGCCCGCCACGAGGAGCTCGCCGCGCTGGTCAGCGCGAAGGGCAACCGCGAGGCCGTGCTCGCGGCCGCGCCCCACCTGCGCCTCGAAGGCCCGAGCATGGGCGCGCCGCTGGGGCCGCGCGAGGAGGCGGTCATCCGCGGCTTCGCGCGGGCGCTCAGCAGCATCTACGCGCAGCGCGCCGAGGTGGACAAGTTCCTCGAGCAGGCGATGCCGGAGATCGCGCCCAACGTCACGCAGATGGTGGGGCCCGCCATCGCGGCGCGCCTCCTGTTCCAAGCGGGCGGCTTGCGCGAGCTGGCGTCGTGCGCCAGCGGCACCATCCAGACGCTCGGCGCGGAGAAGGCGCTATTCCGCCATCTCAAGGAAGGCAACCGCCCGCCGAAGCACGGCATCATCTTCCAGCATCCC
>Ga0070708_100005539_pt1 | contig 10008 bp, 4 predicted proteins | sample KBSK5503metaG_FD_65469 | JGI IMG/M metagenome (GOLD analysis project Ga0070708, IMG submission 65469) | Corn, switchgrass and miscanthus rhizosphere microbial communities from Kellogg Biological Station, Michigan, USA - KBS K5-50-3 metaG | ecosystem: Host-associated > Plants > Roots >... | reverse complement strand
CCTCGGCGCGCACCCGGCTGACGAACTCCTGGCTCGTCTCCGCCCCGAGATCCGCGGCGAGCAGAATCTCCTCCAGCTCGTCGAGCATGGACTCGTCGACCTGACGCCCGAGGGCGAGGACGCCATCGAGCCCCTGGCTCATGGCCTGGCGGGACCGCTCGAGCCCCTGGCGGAAGCGATCGGCGATCCCGCTCAAGAAGCCCATCACGAAGCCTCGGGCCTGTCTGGCGGAAGCACGAGCCGCTGGATCACGGCGCCCCGCGCCCCGAGTGGCGGAAGGCGCCGCCCGTTGAAATCGACCTCGAGCCCCCCGGCATTGCCGACCGTGAGCACGAACCCGCGAGCGGCGGTCCACTCGCGAACGGCGCCTGTCGGCAAGAGCTCTTCGGCGACCGCGCCATCGTCGATCTGGACGCGGACCCAGGTCGGCTCGATGGCGCGCATGACGAGTCGATGGGATCCCGTTGGCTTGACTTCCGCGGCCGCGGTCGCCGGGCCGGGCGCGGGCGACGAGGACGCGGCCGGAGTCGCGGGCGCGGCGGGGGCGACCGCGACCTGCTCAGGCGCTCGGGGGGTGGGGCTCTTGAGCCCGAGGTGCAGGGCGAAGAGACTCCCGCCCAGGGCTAGCACGAGGATGGCGCTCACGAGGAGCGGCCCTCCGCGACGCGGCCGCGCTCCGAAGGAGGGCCGCGATGTGGAGCGCTCAGGCCGTGCGGGCTCGCCCGCCGTCTGGCGGAAGAGATCGAAGGCCTGGTCGGGAGGCGCCTCGAGGGTCTCGCAGTAGGCGCGGATAAAGCCCTTGACGAAGACCCGGGCGGGGAGATCCTCCAGCTTGTCGCTCTCGAGGGCCTCCAGGTGGCGCCGTCCGACGCGGGTGGAGCGCGAGATGTCGTCCAGGGACACCCCCTTGGCCTCGCGCAACCCGCGCAGATACACCCCTAGAGAGCTCATGGTTACTCACGCGGAGTCTACGCCCCCGCGTGGCGAACAGTCAATTCGGAGGGATAGTTACGCTTCGGTCAGCTTGACGGAAACGAGCCTGGAGAGACCCGGCTCCTGCATGGTGACGCCGTAGAGGACATCGGCCGCCTCCATGGTCTTGCGGTTGTGGGTGATGACGATGAACTGGGTCTGGGTGCAGAGCTCCCGCAGCACCCGGATGAAGCGGTGGATATTTGCGTCGTCGAGGGGGGCGTCGACCTCGTCGAGCACGCAGAAGGGGCTTGGGCGGTAGTAGAAGATCGCGAAGAGCAAGGCCAGGCCCGTCAACGCACGCTCGCCTCCTGACATGAGGGTGACGGCCTGCAGGCGCTTGCCCCGCGGCTGGGCCATGAGCTCGACTCCCAGCTCGAGCGGGTCCTCCTCGCCGTCCTCGGGCGGCACCATGCGGAGCTCGGCCCGCCCGCCCTCGAAGAGACGGGAGAAGATCTCCCCGAAGTGCCGGTTGATCTGCTCGAAGGCCTCCTGGAAGCGGTCCTGAGCCGTGCGCGTCATGCCCCGGAGGGCCTTCTCGAGATCCTTCATGGACTGGACGAGATCGTCGTGCTGGCTTCGCAGGAACTCGAGCCGCTCCGTCAGCTCCCGGTACTCGTCGTCGGCGACCAGGTTGACCGGGCCCATGCCCTCGAGCTTTTCCGCGAGCTCCAGGTGCCTGGACCGGGTTGCCTCGAGATCGCGCGTGGGGTCGTATGCGGCCAGGAGCCCTTCTGCCCCGGACACGGCATGGCGCCGGCCCGCTTCCTGGAGAAGCTCCTCGCGCCGCACGCGCCCTTCCGTCTCCCGGATGTCGATCTCGTGGATCCGTCCCACGAGCGCGTCGAGCTGGCGCTGGGCGTCACGTAGCTCCGTCTCCGTCACCTGACGCTCCTCGAGTCGGTGGTTGTGCTCCTCGGCACGCAGAGCGACGTCCCGCTCCATCCGGTCGCGCTCCGCGCCGACTTCCCGGGCGTGGTCGTCCGTGCGTTCCTGCTCGCGCGCAAGCTCCTGCCGGCGCTCGACGATCTGCGCCCGGCGCGCTCCCGACTCCTCGATCCGCGTCTCGAACTCGCTTCCCAGCGAGGCCAGCCGCTCGATATCGCGTCCCAGCGACTCCACCCGCTCGAGCACCGTCGCGAGCTCCACCCGACCGGCGGTCGCCCCAGACAGGAGCAGGCCCTCGGCCGCTTGGTCAGTCTCGAGGCGCTCACGGAGCGTGGCCATCTCGCGCTCGAGCGAGCCTTCGCGGGCTTCGATATCGGTGAGTCTGCCCTCGAGGCTGACGAGCTCCCCGCCCGTCTCGACACTCTCCGCGCCCACGAGCCGCGCTTCCGCTTCGAGCGTCTCGAGATGACGGAGCACCCGCTCGGACTCGCGCCGGGTCGCCTCCAGGTCCTTGCCCCCGCTGAGACGGGCCGTCTCCTGGGCATGCACCGACACCTGCAGCATGCCCTGCCGCGCGCGCAGCGAGTCGACGGCGACCTCGAGCGCGTGCAGGCGCCGCTGGCTCTCCTCGACGTTGCGCCCGAGCACGCCGACCTCGTCGGCGAGCTGCCGGATGGCGCGCTTCCGGCCGAGCAGCGATTGCTCGTTGACGTGCCGCTCGCCATCGCGCCGCCCGCCCGTGAGAGCTCCCGCCGCCGACAGCACCTCTCCCGCGCGCGTCACGTAGGTCGCAACCACACCATTGCGTCGCCAGAGCGCCTCGGCGGCGTCGAGATGCCTGACCACGCCCACGCGGCCGAGGAGGTGGCGCACGAGCTCGGGACGCGGGCCGCCGATGAGCCGCTCCGCCCACATGATCTCGGGATCGTCCTCGAGCGGCGGGGGTGCCGCGCTTCCCCTCAGCGTTTCGAGCGCTAGGAGCGTGGCCGCTCCCGCGCCTTCGCGCTCGAGGTAGGACAGGGCGGCCCGGCCCTGCTCGAAGCGGTCCACGATCACCCACTGGAGACGGTCTCCCAGCACGGCTTCCACGGCGGCCTCGAGGCCCGCGGGCACGTCCAGGAGATCAGCCACGGTGCCAATGACTCCCGCCACTGCGGCCGCCCCGTGCCCCGAGAAGAGGGAGCGCACTCCCGAGCCGTAGCCCTCACGCTCCCGCTCGAGGCGAAGGAGGGAATCGAGCGCGGATTCCTTGGCCGCGAGGCTCACGCGCAGGAGGGCCAGGGCCTCTTGCGCCTGCACCCTCAGCCCCTCCTGTCCTTGAAGCTCCTGGTCGACCTGCTCCCGCTCCCCCGTGAGGAGCGAAAGCTGAGCGCCCGCCTGCTCGAAGCTCGATTCGAGCCGGCGCCGCGCGGCGGCGAGGAGATCCGCCTCGGCGCGCGCGGCCGTCGTCTCGCCCTGGAGCCGCTCGCGCCTCCTCTCGACCTGAGCCAGGCGCTCGCGCAGCTCGCCGACCGAGCGGGTCATCTCGGCCCGCTCGCCCGCCGTCCGGATCTGCTCGAGGCGCAGGCCCTCCAGGGCCTCGCGTCGCCGCCCGAGCTCCCCCCGGCACGCCTCGAGATCCGCCTCGAGCGCTCGCACCTGTCGCTCCCGCTCGCCGAAGCGCTCGCGCGCCTCCCCCAGTCCGCGGATCGTCTCCTCACGCTCCACGCCGACGGCGGCGCGCCGCTCGCCGAGGGACCGCACCTCCTCGGCGAGCCGCAGCTCCTCCTCGCCGAGCTCGCGGATCTGCGCGCCCATCTGCTCGCGACGCTCGAGGAGGCGCTCGAGCTCACCCTGGAACTTCTGCGCCGACTGGCGGAGGTCGGCGAGCCGGTAGTCGCTTTCCTGGATGGTGGCGCGCAGCGTCGCCTCGCGCGACTCGATCTGCGCGATGGTCACCCGCTGTGTCTCCTCCTCCCGCCGGAGCCGGCCCATCTCCTGCTCGAGGGCTTCGTGGGCCGCCGTGAGCCCCGCATAGTCGGCGGCCATCATGGCGAGGTCGAGGGCCTGGCGCTCCTGGTGGAGGGCCTTGTACTGCTGGGCCTTCTTGGCCTGTCGCTCGAGGGAGCCGACCTGCCGCTTGACCTCGTCCATCACGTCGCGCACGCGGAGAAGGTTCTGCCGGGTCGCGTCGAGCTTGCCCTGCGTCTCCGCGCGTTGCTGCTTGTAACGGGCCACCCCGGCCGCTTCCTCGATGAAGATGCGCCGCTCCCACGGCTTGGCCGTGAGGACGTGGTTGAGCCGGTCCTGATCCATGAGGGCGTAGGCCTTGGGATTGACGCCCGTGCCCGCGAACAGATCCTGCACGTCGCGGAGACGGCACACGCTCTTGTTCAGCAGGTACTCGCTCTCGCCCGTGCGGTAGAGCCGGCGCGCCACCCCGATTTCGCTCCACGGGACGTTGAGGTCCCCCGCGAGGCTGCCGTCATTGTCGAAGACGAGGCTGACTTCGGCGAGCCCCACCGCCTTCCTCGAGGCCGAGCCGTGGAAGATGACGTCTTCCATCTTGTGGCCGCGGAGGGTCTTGGGGCTCTGCTCCCCCAAGGCCCAGCGAATGGCGTCGGCGACATTCGACTTGCCGCATCCGTTGGGCCCCACGATGCACGTCACGCCGGGGAAGACCTCGACGTCGGTTTTCTCAGCGAAGGACTTGAAGCCCTGGATGAGGATGTGCTGGAGTCGCATGGTTTGCGCCGTCAAAGCGCACTTACTGATACCACGGGGCGCCCTGGACCGCCAAAGAAAAAACCCTACACGTGGGGGACGGGGCGGCCGCCGGGCACTAAATGCGGGGCTGTACGCTCGCTCAGGCGCCCTTCAGGAGACAGCATTTCTTGTACTTTTTTCCCGAGCCGCAGGGACACGGGTCGTTGCGACCCACCTTCGCCGAGGCCACGACCTTCGGAGATGAATTGGCCGCGCCGGCATCCCCGTGGATCTCGCGCCACCGCGGCTCGGGAGGCGGCGTCTCCGAGGCGCTCGGCGCCCCCAGTTCCGCGGGGCCGATGCGCACCTTGAAAAGCTGCTCGAGGACGATCTCCTTGAGCCGCTCCATCATCTCCTGGAACATGTCGAAGGCTTCCTTCTTGTACTCGGTCAGCGGGTCGCGCTGCCCGTAGCCGCGGAGACCGATGCCTTCCTTCAGGTGGTCCATGTTCAGGAGGTGGTCCTTCCAGAGCTGATCGATGCCGCGGAACTCGCCGTCCTCCCAGCGCAGCCCGAGCATGATCCAGCGCTCGAGGCGGTGGAAGAGCTCGGGGCCGACCTGTCGCTCCCGCTCCCGGTACACGCCTTCGACGGCCTCCAGCACCTTGGCCTCGAGAGCCTCCGCCGATCCCGATTCCACGGCGGCCTCCGCCTCGTCGGCGGCCAGCCGCACGTCGAACTGGCGGTAGAGGGCCTCGTTGAGCCCCGCGAGGTCCCAGTCCTCGACATGAGCGTCTCGCGGGGCAAAGCGGCCGGCCACGGCGCTCGCGACCTCGCTCGTCCACTCGAGGATCTGCTCCTCCTGGCTCTCGCCCTCGAGGGTCTCCCGGCGGAGCCCGTACACGATCTCCCGCTGCTTGTTCATGACGTCGTCGTACTCGAGCAGGTGCTTGCGGATCTCGAAGTTGCGCGTCTCCACGCGCTTCTGGGCCGTGGTGATGGCGCGCGTGACGAGCTTGTGCTCGATCGGCTCGCCCTCTTCCATGCCCAGGCGCTCCATGATGCGCTGGATGCGCTCGGAGCCGAAGATGCGCAGGAGATCGTCTTCGAGGGACAGGTAGAAGCGGGAGGAGCCGGGATCGCCCTGGCGGCCCGATCGACCGCGGAGCTGGTTGTCGATGCGACGCGACTCGTGGCGCTCCGTCCCGATGATGTGTAGCCCGCCCAGCGCCACCACGCGCTCATGCTCGGGATCCGTGAGCCGACGCGCCTCCTCCCAGGCCGTCTCGCGCGCCTCGGGGGGGGCGAGGGCGGGATCGAGCCCCTTCTTCCTCAGGATCTCCTTGGAGAGAAAGTCGGGATTTCCACCGAGCAGGATGTCCGTGCCCCGCCCCGCCATGTTGGTTGCGATGGTCACGGTCTTTTCGCGGCCAGCCTGGGCGACAATCTCCGCCTCGCGCTCGTGATACTTGGCGTTCAGCACCTGGTGGGGGATGCCGCGCTTCTTGAGGAGGCGGGAGAGATGCTCCGACTTCTCGATGGAGACCGTCCCCACGAGGACCGGCTGCCCTTTCTCATGGGCGGCCACGATCTCGGAACTCACCGCCTCGAACTTCTCGCGCTCGCTCTTGTACACGACGTCCGGATAGTTGACGCGCGACATGGGCTGGTTGGTGGGGATGACGGTGACGTCGAGCTTGTAGATCTTCGCGAACTCCTCCGCCTCGGTGGCGGCGGTACCCGTCATGCCGGCGAGCTTGTCGTACATCCTGAAGTAGTTCTGGAGAGTGATCGTGGCAAGGGTCTGATTTTCCGACTCGATCCTGACGCCTTCCTTGGCTTCCACGGCCTGGTGGAGGCCGTCGGACCATCGCCGTCCGGGCATGAGCCGTCCCGTGAACTCGTCCACGATGATGACCTGGCCGTCCTTGACCACGTAGTCCACGTCCTTCCTGAAGAGGGCGTGGGCCTTGAGCGCCTGGCTGATGTGATGCAGGTGGTCCATCTGAGAAGGATCGTAGAGGTTGTCGATGTTCAGGAGGCGCTCGCAATGCGATATCCCCTGCTCGGTCAGCGACACCGCCTTCGACTTCTCGTCCACGATGTAGTCCCCGGGGGCCTGGGCTTCGATCTCGGACAGCTTACCCTCGACGATGGTGGCGGCCCGTTTGAGCTTGGGGATGATGCGGTCGATCTTGTAGTAGCGCTCCGTCGAGCCCTCCGCGGGGCCCGAGATGATGAGCGGGGTCCGCGCCTCGTCGATCAGGATGGAGTCCACCTCGTCCACGATGGCGTAGCAGTGCTCCCGCTGGACCATGTCCTCCAGACTGAAGCGCATGTTGTCCCGGAGATAGTCGAAGCCGAACTCGTTGTTGGTGCCATACGTGATGTCGGCCTGGTAGGCCTCGCGGCGTGAGCAGGGGCGGAGGGCCTGCAGCCGGATGTCCGGCGAGGAGTGCGAGGGGTCGTAGAGGTACGAGACCTCGTGCTGGATGACCCCCACTGAGAGCCCGAGGGCGTGATAGATGGGACCCATCCACTGCGCGTCGCGCCGCGCCAGGTAGTCGTTGACGGTGACGATATGGGTGCCCAGGCCCGGCAGGGCGTTGAGGTAGGCCGGGAGGGTGGCCACGAGGGTCTTGCCCTCGCCGGTCGCCATCTCCGCGATGGTGCCGCGGTGCAGGACCATGCCCCCCATGAGCTGCACGTCGAAGTGGCGCATGCGCACGGTGCGGCGGGCGGCCTCGCGGCAGACCGCGAAGGCCTCGACGAGCAGGTCGTCCACTTCCTCGCCATCGCCCAGGCGTTTGCGGAACTCGTCCGTCTTCGCGGCTAGGGCCGTGTCGCTCACGCGCTCGAGCTCGGGGCCGAGCGCATTGATGGCCTCCACGGCCGGCCGCATGCGCTTGACGTCGCGCTGGTGCTTGGTCCCGAAAACGGCGCGGAAGAGAACGGAGAGCATGCGCTGTATCTTACACTACTCGCCCGAGCGCGCGGCCTTGAGCAGCTCGCGCGCGTGACGCCGCGACGCGTCCGTGATGCGCTCGCCGCCCAGCATGCGGGCGATCTCTTCGACCTGGCCCCCGGCGTCGAGGGCGGTGACGGTGGTCTTGGTCGCTCCCTTCGCCACGCGCTTGTCCACGAGCAGGTGGTGCTCGGCGTACGCGGCGATGGGAGCGAGGTGCGTGACGCAGAGGACCTGCCGGCCCGCCGCCGTCTGGCGGAGCTTGTGGCCCACGGCATCCGCCACGCGGCCCCCGATGCCCGCGTCCACCTCGTCGAAGACCATGCTCGGCACGTCCTCGCTCGCGGCCAGGATGGTCTTGATGGCGAGCATGGTGCGCGAGAGCTCTCCGCCCGAGACGACCTTGGCCAGAGGCTTGAGCTCTTCCCCCGGGTTGGCCGAGAGGAGGAACTCCGCGCTCTCCGCCCCCCGCACGCCGAGCCGCCATCCCTCGGGGCCGCTCGCGAGGTCCTCGGCGCCCGCGGTCTCACGGCGAAGGGCCACGCGGAAGCGGGCATGATCCATCCCGAGGGTCCGGAGCTCGCGCTGGATGAGTCGCTCGAGCCGCGGGGCCGCCTCCGCCCGCGTCTCCGAGAGCTCCCGCCCCTGATGGCTTGCCGCCTCCCCCGCCCGCGCGACCTCGGCCTGCGTCTCCTCGACGATGGCATCGTGGCGCTCGATCCGATCGAGCGCGCGCGCGATCTCTTCCCGGTAGGCGCTCACCGCGGCCGCCGTCTCGCCGTACTTCCGCTTGATGCCGGAGATGGCGTCCAGGCGCTCGTCGACGAGGCGGAGGCGGTCGGGATCCATGACCGCGCGGTCGCGGAGCGCGCGCGCCCGGGCTACCGCGTCCTCGACGTAGGCTTGGGCGCCCTCGAGGGCCTCGATGGGCGCGCCCACATCGGGATCGAAGCGGGAGAGCTCACGCAGGAGCGAAACGGCGCGCCCGAGACGGGCGCCCGCGGCCTGGGCGTCCTCCTGCAGGAGATCCATCACCTCCTGGAGGCCCGCATAGATCCGCTCGGCGTTCTGGAGGCGCCGCCGCTCGCCGCGCAGCTCGTCCTCCTCTCCGTCCCGCAGCTGGGCCGCGTCGATCTCCGAGAGCTCCCAGCGATAGAGCTCCTCCTTGCGGGCGCCCTCGCGCGCCTCGTCCCGGATGCGCGCGAGCTCCGACCGCGCCGTGTCCCAGCGCCGCCACCGCTCGCCCAGCCGGAGCCTCGCTTCCTCGCAGTCCGCGAAGCGGTCGAGGAGGTCGAGCTGCCGGGCGGGCTCCATGAGCCGCTGGTGCTCGTGCTGCCCGTGGATTTCCACGAGGACATCGCCGAGCCGCTCGAGCAGGCCCGCCGTCGCCGCCGAATCGTTCACGAAGACGCGGTGGCGGCCCGACCGCGACAGCTCCCGCTTGATGACGAGCTGCCCATCCGCGGGGGCGTGCCCCGCCTCGTCGAGGACGGCGGCCACCGGTCCGGTCGGGGGCACCTCGAAGACCGCTTCCACCGAGGCCGTCTCGGCGCCCGTGCGGATCAAGTCCGCCTGGACCCGCGCTCCCCGGACGAGGAGGAGAGCGTCGATGACGATGGACTTGCCCGCGCCCGTCTCTCCGGTGAGCACGTTCAGACCCGCGGCGAAGGTGACCTTCGCTTCCTCGAGGACGGCGAGGTTGCGGATGGTGAGCTCGCGAAGCATGTCGGCGCTATGCTACGTCGCGAGGAGCGCCAGACTCAAACCGTATCCCTCCGGACACGCCAGGTGATCCCGGGGCGGCCCGCTCAGCGCTCTCCCCACTTGAGCTTGGTCCGGAGCACGGAGAAGAAATGCTTCTGGGGGAAGCGAAGGAGACGGATGCGTGCGGCGGCCTGGCTGATGGCCACCACGTCGGCTTCCTTGAGGGCGAAGCCGACCTGGCCGTCCAGGGTCAGCATCACGTCCTGGTCGGACTGCAGGGTGACCTCGATGCGCTGGTCCGCGGGCAGCACGATGGGCCGATTGGTCAGGGTGTGAGAGCAGATCGGCGTGAGGACGATGGCGGGCATGGTCGGGAACACGATAGGGCCGCCCGCCGAGAGGCAATAGGCGGTGGAGCCCGTCGGCGTCGAGATGATGAGCCCGTCCGCCCGATACGCGGTGGCGAACTGGCCATCCACCGACACCGCGAGGTTGATGATCCGGCTCATGGCCGACTTGGTGATGACGACGTCGTTGAGGGCCGCGTACTCCGACAGGCGCTCGCCCTGTCGCCACACCTGCGCGGCGAGCATGATCCGCTCCTCGATCACGAGACCACCGGCCAGGAAGGCCTCCAGAGCCGGGAAGAGCTCTTCTTTGGTCAGCGCGGTGAGGAAGCCGAGCCCGCCCAGATTGACGCCCAGGATGGGCACGCCCAGGTCTCCCACGAGGCGGGCCATGGACAGGAGCGTGCCGTCTCCGCCCAGCACGAGGAGGAGATCGACCTGCCCAGG
>Ga0070708_100005537_pt1 | contig 10010 bp, 6 predicted proteins | sample KBSK5503metaG_FD_65469 | JGI IMG/M metagenome (GOLD analysis project Ga0070708, IMG submission 65469) | Corn, switchgrass and miscanthus rhizosphere microbial communities from Kellogg Biological Station, Michigan, USA - KBS K5-50-3 metaG | ecosystem: Host-associated > Plants > Roots >... | reverse complement strand
TCGCCCAGGAAATACTCATCCGGGAAGAGAGTGACGGACTCCAGATTGAAGGAATTATCCGTGAACCTCATTTCATTGCCCCAGCTTGCGGGGTTGGTGGGCGACTTGTCAGCCGAGGGATGGCACTGCGCCAACCAATAATCGGTTGGCAGTCCGGGATTGGCGTCGTTGAATCGAAAATCGTAGTAGGAAACACCGATTGTTCCGTCCGCAAGAACTGCCACGGAGGGCAGAAACGCCTGACGGTTCAGCAGCGGAATATTTCGAGGCGTTTGGTTGATGCGAATGGGAGTTGACCAAGTGAGGCCGCCGTCATTCGACATCGAGAACGCGATTTCGTTGATCTGGAAATTGCTGAAACGACCGTCCTCCCAAACCGCGTAGAGGTTGCCATTATTGGGATCCATGGCGAACGCCGGATCACCCGCGTCATGCACGTAACGCCCCGTCTCGGGATCAACGATCAGGTTCGCCCCGCTTGAATTGGGCTGCGACAAGGGTAACATCGTTGCGGCAATGCTGAGGCTCGACCAGGTCTGGCCGTGGTCGCTCGAGCGCATCACGGCGATATAGCTCTGTTTTGGAGGCTGATTCGGTCCCTGATAGTAAAGCAACCCAAGGTACACGAGCGAGCCGCCCGGCAGCACAAAAACCTGGCTGGAGTCCACTGCATAGTGCGGCGCCAACTGATACGGCGCATAAGGCGTTTCCCAGGTCACACCGCCATCGGTTGTCCGGGAGAAGAACTGTGGACTGGCGCTTTTAACGCTGCCTTGCCAGAACGCATAAGCGAAGCGCGGATCGGTCGAATCGGTTGATATGGTTGGCCGGGCACCAAGACCGGGGGTTGGAGTAACGTAGGTGATGCCGGACCAATGCAGGCCGCCATCGGTGGATTTGTTCACTCCGATGAAGATGGCCGAAAGGGAATTCCCCATGCCATTGATCGCGTAAAGGGCACCGTCGGGCCCGAAGGCGAGCCAGGGATCCGCCGCGGCCACAAATGGTCCACCCGAGCAGGTGGTCAAGGGGAGTGGTACTTGCTGCCAGGATCTTCCCCCATCCAAGGACGTTGCCGACACCACATCTCCCGCGGGGCCGAGAATCCAATCCACAACGATATTGTTGGGTTGCGCGGGATTAACCGCGATGGCCGGCTCAGCCGCATCATTCGGTCCCCAGGTTCCTGGTAATGCGATACCTGTGCAGCCGCTCAGTGCACTTGGCTGGGACAGCTCGGTCAGTGGCCCGAGATGCGAAACTTGCGCCTTTGAGGTCGGCATGAAACAGGCCACCGTTATGCTGGCGAGACCCAGGCCGAATTTCTTCAGCGCCGCGCGCCGCGTGACCGATTGGGCCAGACTTTTGGTGAGTTCATCGAATTGGTTGTTCATGACTCTCCTTTCGTTGGTTTCGTTTGTTGTTGTTGTTTTGACCACGGATGACGCGGATGACACGGATTTTGGGGATTTCGTTCGCGTTTCATCCGTGCGCATCCGCGCCATCCGTGGTTAATCACTGTTTCGCAATCCTCGTTTCGCTTGCCTTCGCCGTGTTCGCCAGCCCGAAGACGGCCAGCGTCATGCCGGCGAGGCCGACGCCGAATTTCTTCATCGCGCCGCGCCGCGTGACCGATTGAGTCAGGCTTTTGGTGAGTTCATCGAATTGGTTGTTCATACTTTTCCCTTCCTTTCTTTGGTTGCTTATCGAATTGGTTGCTCATAGCTCCAGCCACTTGGTCAATCGCAAACCTTCTTGCGCGTCAACTCCGAGCCCTTCGAGCGTACGCATCTGCCACTGCAACAGTCGTTGTTGTTCTGGCAAAGGGACGCGGGCGGCAGGCAGCCGGTTTGCGCCTCTCCCTTGTTCGCGAGCCCGAAGCAAGCCAGCGCGATGCCCGCGAGGCCGACGCCGAATTTTTTCAGCGCCGCGCGCCGCGTGACCGACTGGGCCATCGCTTTGGTTAGTTCATCGAATTTGTTGTTCATATTTTTCCTTTCATTTTGATTTGTTGTTTCTGTGTTGTTTGATTTCGGGAAATCCACCGCGTGACTCTGGAGGCCTTGGTTCACTTGGCCACCCGGCGGAAAAAGATGGCGGTGACGTTGTCTCCATCCACTTGCGTGAAGGAGGAAACAAAGTCGCTTCCCGCAGCGGCCAAGCCGTAGTACTCACCCGGGCGGAATTGGACGCCAATAGTGCCGCAAGCCTCCATGTTGAACGAACTGTCGGTCAGGCGGACTTCGTTTCCCCAGTTGGCTGGGTTGGTCGCGGGCAGCGCGGAAGTCGGCTGGCAACGCACTAGCCAGTAGTCGGTCGGCAGCCCGGGGCTTGGGTCGTTAAATCGGAAGTCGTAATAGGCGACGCCGATGGTCCCGTCCCCGGCGACGGCCACAACCGGGAAGAAGGACTGCCGGCTCGAGGCGGGGATGTTCAAAGGGGTCTTGTTCACCCGGATGGCCGCAGACCAGGTGAAACCGCCATCCGCCGACATCGAAAACGCGGCGTCATTGTATTGGAAATTGCTGAAGCGGCCGTCCTCCCAGACGACGTAGAGATTACCATTCCGCCGGTCCACGGCGAAGGAAGGATTGGTGGGGTCAAACACGAACTGGCCGGTCTCGGGATCCACAACCAAGGTGGCCCCGTCCGGTCGGTAAAGCGGCGTCATCGTAACGGCGTAGATTGGAGCGGACCACGTTTGGCCGTGGTCGCTGGAGCGTACCAGTTGCAGGCTGGTCTGGGTGATTGGTTTCTTCGTTTGGGTGCTGTAGAACTGTTCGTAGAGGTCCACCAGCGTGCCATCCGGCAGCACCAGGATCTGGCTGAATTGGATCCCATTATGGGAGGCGGGTTGGACGAGCGTGCGCGCCGCCTCCCAGGTCAGACCGCCATCGGTCGTGCGTGAGAAGGCCGACGTCCCGCGGCCTCCACCATCGCCCGTGTTCCAAATGACATAAACGAACCGAGCATCCGTTGGGTCCGCCGTGAGGGACGGATGGTCGGGAGTGAGGTCCGTGCTGGCTGACACCGGAATCGGACCCGACCAGTGGAGACCACCGTCGGTGGATTTGGTGACGGCAACTGCCCGGTTATCCACTGAATTGGCCATGAGGGCCGACAGATAGAGGTCGCCGTTGGGGGCGAAGGAGAGCCACGAATCGGCCGCACCGAGTAATGCTCCGCCGGAGCAAACCGTGAAGGGAATCGGGACCTGTTGCCAGGTCCGGCCACCGTCGAAGGAGACCGCGGCGATGATGTTCTGCAAGAGGCCCTGGTTCCAGGCGGCGACGATATTCTTCGGATTGATTGGGTTCACCGCCACCACCGGTTCAAAGGCGTCGTCCAGCGTCCAGGTTCCGGGCAGGCTGAGGAAGCCGGAGTCGCAACTGCCCACGGCATTGGGTCGTGAGAGTTCAATCAGCGGGCCGACCGTGGCGGCGGTGGCGGCGGTTGTTAATGCCATAAGTATGGCCAGCGCCATGGCGGCGAGGCCTAGGCCGAATTTCTTCAGCGCCGCGCGGCGCGTGACGGTTTGGGCCAGGTTCTTGGTGAGTTCATCGAATTTGTGGTTCATAACTATCCTTACGTTTGGGTTGCTTGTTTTCTTTCGGATTTTTGGTTGCCTCGAAAAATCTGACTGGCGATCCGGGTTGATTCAGCGTTGGCTGTCACCTCTTCCAACAGGAAAACCGGCGGAACCTTACAGGGAACAGAGTGGATTCAAGATAGGAGCGCGGATGCCCACAGCCGCAGACGCAACTCTCAATCCAAAATTCACGCGGATGTTGGCGTCCGCGCTCCGATAACGCGAAAACGCGCCTTTTTGAATCCAGTCTGTACACGGAAGAACAGTGAAGCGTCGTCACTTCTTCCTCCGCTTGATACTTCCATGGCGCGGCTCTACCTCTTAAGCGAGCCGGGGGAGGAGACGGTTCCCACAAATGGCGCGCCGCGCCCCAAGGGCAACAGGGTTGCAGCGTCTAACTGCCCGGCAGCGATGCCTCCTCCAGTTGCACGCTCGAACCGGCCTGTTCCTCCAGTAATTTCAAAGGTCTCGATATTTTCCAGCACGCCCGGCGTGGTGGTGGGAACAAACTGCCCCTCGAAAGTGAAGGAAATCGCGTCTCCATTAGCCCCCGCCCAAGTCGCCCCGCCGACGTAGGCAAGAGTCGTCACGTCAAGGATGGCCCACGCTGGCCCTCGGGCCTTGCCCAGTTGCGTTGCCTGGACGTGGACATCGATCTCGAGCCGCACATGCGTGGCGTCGAGCGGTGTTGTCGAGAGGATGATGGGAACGAAATTCCCCTTGAAGGGCACTTGGTCGGTGGCGCGCGCGGGAGAACTGAAGCTGAGGCCCGCGCAGGCGAGCGCGAGACTGAAACTTTTGAAGAGGCTGAGTTTTGTCATATTGTTTTTCCTTTCATTCTCGGAGGGTACGCATCCGAAGTTGTTGTTTGTTGTGGCCGCTTTGGCCTGGCCGTCACTCCTTACAACAGGAAAACCGGGAAAACCTTACGGGGAACCTCGGCACGAGTTTCACTCAATCTCCGAACCCAGCAGATGGGGAGCGCAGCCGCCTCGGCTGCTGTTCGGCGCGCCCTCGCGCCGAACACAAGCGTCGTCTGGCTCGACACCTTGCACAATGTCCCGCGCAATCGTGAACCGCGAGGGCGCGGTTCACGCCGCCCGGGGCGGGCGCGCTCCCCATTCCTGGACGCGACGGTGCCCGCTCAGCGCTCTAGGCAAGCTCCAAGCGGGCAGGCCCGCGCACAGAACAGGATTTCAGTTCTTGCTGAGTCGGACCAATCCTTCCAGCGCAAACGTGCCGTGCCCTTCAGCAGGGAAAACGCCTGGAAGCGTGTCCACATGTGCAGCTCCTGGTGCACGTAATTGTCCAGTCGCGTTATGAAAGCGACCAGTGCCGCCGGTGATGGTTCCTGTGCCAGAGAGCTTGACGAAGGCCGGGTTCGTCTGGTCCAGCGTACCTATTCCGTGAAAGCTCACGTTCAATTGGTCGCCGTCGGCGAAGGTCAAGACCCAATCACTGGGATTTAGAGTCGTCGGGTCGGTTCGGAAATCAACGGTTTGCTCGACCACTATCGTGCAAAGGCCCAGCCTTGGAACATTGCCGACACCTTCGATCGGATCGTCGAACACGCCCGGTGTGGCTGTGGGAATGAGTTTGAAGGTTGTGCCGAAAGTCCCGTCGATTGGGATAGTGCGAGGCGGATGAACCGACGCTGTGGTGAGAACCAGGGCCGCGCAACCGAGCGCGAGGCCGAGACGTTTGAATAGACTGAGTTTAGTCATATTGTTCATTTGCCGGGTGCCTTGAAACAAACAGTGCCAGCATAGCGTCCCACGACTTCACCCGCATCCAGGTCAATGCCACCCCATGCCTTGAGCAGGCCGGTCGCACCGTCAAACTTGCCAGTGCCACCAATGAGTTTTACGCCTTGCTCATAAACGAAGCTGTAAACCAGAGGTTGGCTGGGACTTGTGCTTGGATAAGCCGTGACTTCTGCTTCCTGCGCGAAGAGAGTGTCACCCGTCTCCGTGACCCAAAAATGCTGCACCTTAAGGGTCACTGGTTTTCCGTTGCCAATCGATCCGGAAACCGTCGCCAGAACTTTGACCCCGAGGGCACCCTTCAGGTCCCCGGTGGCGGTGCCAGCGGTCTGGTCCGGGGCGATAAAGTTGGTTACAAAGGCTCCGCCCACCTTAACACAATCCGGAGCGGCATTGTCCGATTGGGCGAACGCGCTGATGGAGTTTCTGTGAGAATGCCCCTCTCCTCGGTCCTTTCCCGCGGCATGGTCCGATTGGGCGAACGTGCTGATGGACTTGCTGGTGAAGATCAGGGCCGCGCAGCCGAGCGCGAGGCCGAGACGTTTGAATAGGCTGAGTTTAGTCATAAGCTTCTTCCTTTCATTTTCGGAGGACAGGCATCCGAAGTTGTTGTTGTTTTTGGCGGCGCCGTCTTCGCCGTCACCCCTTACAACAGGAAAAACCGGGAAACCTTACAGGCAGACGTTTACCGTTGGAGACCCGCGATCAGGTGCCTACAACGACTACTGCTCAACCGTGATAGCGAACAGGATTGGCTGAGTGTCGGCGTTGTTTGCGGTGAAATCTATCGTCTGAACCTGCTCTTCCGGGTGCGGGTTTTGCCAGGAGCATTTGATGAGCCGGACGAAATCGCCGTTATCGTTTCTCCCGCTCCAGGCATCCGAAGCCTCGCTGAGTTGACCCTCCCTATCGGACCAGGTCCGCACGTTCCGGCCATACACGATTGGTATTTCTTCCTGACCGCCCCCGGCGTAGTGAACCAGATAAGCGCCGACGAGCGTGCCATCGGCGCAGCTTAGCGGCGCCGCACAAGTGTGGAGGAAATACACGGCGCGACAGTGTTGGGCGACCTGGATGCCTTGCACGCTGGGCGGGTACGCCGGATCGGCTTCGCCGCGGACGAGGCGTATGTACCCGCAGAGCTCAAATTCGATACCGCCCAGCATCGGTACTGGAGCGGTTGAATTGGTGGCTCCCATTGTCCGCGTGAGCCGAAAGTCGTCCAGAGCCTGGCTCAGGTGCCGACGCAGGTCGATGGGCGCGAAACGTAACTGCAAGCCGCGAGTCGTGCGGGCCGGGATGCGCTTCGCTTCCACAAAATCCGCTTCCGCTTCAGCCAGCCGGTTCAATCGCTTCAGAAGGCGCCAACGCTGAAGCAACGCGTAATTGAGAAACTCGCTGCGGAGTGTCCGATCATAAGCCGGCGATTCGGGGTCAGTCGCGCGAGCGAGGGAGATGGCTTGGGTGTAGGCGTCGAAGGCATCGTCAAGCCGGTCCAGTTTCTCAAACATGTAAGCCTTATCCCCCCAAATCCACGGAATATGCGTCCACAGGGACGGGTGATGCTCCAGAAGGGCGAAGGCTTCGGCGAACCTGCCGCTTCGGCGGAGAACATCCTCACGAGCCCACAGCGTCCAAGGCCCAACGGGAACCTGTTCCATCGCATGTCCAGTCAGCCAGTCCGCCTCGACGGCATTGGTCGTGGCCTGGCCAAAGCCAGCCATGGCGATGGCGTTGGTCGGCTGCAGAAGCAGCGCTTCTTTGCGTCCTGCCCGCGTGCCCGCGAGCTTGACCCAAGACTCGACGTGTTCGGCGAGGCAAACCGGCGAGGAGGGGAGAACGGTGCGGAGATTTGGAGGCGAAATGAACCATTTTGCCCAGCGGGAATAGGTGTCTTCAGATGATTGAGCGAGCCCAGCCGCAAAAGCGTTCGGCGGGCCCCTCCGGGGCAACCCCGTACCCGGCCGGGCCGCTGCGTCGGCAGCGAGTTGAGTCAACTTTTCCTGAACAGCCCACAATTCCAGCGGGGAGACGGGCTCCAGCAGCCCCTGTTGGTTGAATCGTTGGCCCACGAGGGCTTCGGCCAGCTCCGGCAGCCAGTCCGGGACTGGCAGCGGTGCAGGCGCTATTTCCCACAACCTCGCGACGCCATCATTGCCAAGCGCCGCGAGCAATCTCCCATCGGAACTAACGCGCAAGGTATTGGGCCGGACCTGCTGCGCCAGCGGTTCGCTGAGACGCTCGCCGGTTCGCGCGTCCCATAATTGTACCGTGCCGAGCTTCGATCCTGTAACGATTCTCCGGCCGTCCGGAGTGAACTCGGCGACGTGAGCACTGTCCGCGAATACCTCTGTCTGAAGTTTGGCGCTCACAGAATCCCAGACACGCACTGACGGCCGATCGGGTACGGCGGTTAGAAAGCGGGCTCCATCGGGGCTAAAGCGCACGATCCAGACACTGAGAGAGTGCTGAATGGGAACGCCGAGAGGCGTGCCGGAAGGCACCGCCCACAGGCGGGCGGTCTTGTCGGCAGATCCTGTCAGTAGTTGACGGCCATCGGGGCTGAATTGGACAGCCAGTACCGGTCCCTCGTGCCTCATGATGGCGCCGGCTGGCAAGCCTGTCGCGCTGTCCCAGATACGAGCCGTACTGTTAGTGGCTCCTGTTCCAACCCATTTCCCATCTGGGCTGAACTGAGCGGCGATCACGCCGTCTCCTTCGCCTAACGGCGGTGACGCTGGCTCTCCGCTGGCGGTTTCCCAAAGCCGAGCGGCCCCCTCCTTAGAGGCGGTCAGAATTCGTCTGCTGTCCGGGCTGAATTGTACGACGAAGACCTCGATGCCGGTCACTCCGCTCTTCAACGGCTTTGCAACCGGCTGGCCTGTCAGAGCCGACCACACTCGGGCGGTCCCGTCCAATGATCCTGCGGTGATATAGTTTCCGTCAGCACTGAAAGCCGCAGACACTACCGCGTCGGTGTGCTTCGAGAACAAAGTGCGTGATCGGCCGGTGAGCGGTTCCCAAGTTAGGACCGAGCCTTCGTCCAGGCCTACAACCACGTTCGTGCCGTCGTTGCTGAACTCGAAACGGTTGATCTTGACCGGCTCGTGAAGCGAAAGTGATACAGATCCACTGACCCACCAAATGAGAACCGCCCTCCCGTTCGAGACGCTCAGTACGCGCTGGCCATCGGGATGAAACTGAGCGTAATAGACTCCATGTTCAGCGCTCATCGGCTCGGTCAGCGGTTCTCCCGTTTCGGCGTCCCAAACTCGAACGGTCCGATCGCTGGAGGCGGTCACGACACGCAACCCGTCCGGGCTGAACAAGGCGCTGCCCACTCTATCGCCGTGACGGAGTGGCGGACCGATCTTTTTGCCGCTCTCCGCGTCCCAGACTTGCGCGGTCCCGGCGGTCGATGCCGTCACCACCCGCTGTCCATCTGGGCTGAACTCGATGTTCGCGACCTTTCCGTCTTGAGGCAGCGAGATGGCCTGCGGCGGGTTCGACCCAAGGTTCCAAATCAGCGCCCTGTTCGTATCAAGAGCCGTCGCCAGCCGTCCTCCATCCGGGCTGAAGCGGACGCATGTTGGTTCTGACTCGCCGTGTTCCAATTTGTTTATCATTTCGCCCGTCCGGCAACTCCACACTCGCGCGATGCCATTCTCTCCGCTGGCGGTCGCCAGCAGGACGCCGTCCGGGCTAAAGTCGGCTTCTCTGAAAAACGTCCACCTGGGAGGACCGTCCCCGTGGCTGAGTGCCCGAACTATGCTCCTGCCACTGTGCGCGTCCCAGAGGCGAGCAGAGCGATCGTCACACAGTGTGACAAACGTCCGGCTATCCGGGCTGAAACGCGCCAAACTCACCCTTGCCGGATGGGGGATGGGATCGGTCAACGGCCGTCCGGTACGCGCATCCCAGACACGAGCCGTGTAGTCGTCCGAAGCTGTAACCACAAGCTGCCCGTCGGGGCTGTACTCAGCGGAGTCGATTTCGGCATTGTGTCTAAGGGGGCCGGAGGCGGCTTGGCCCGTCTTCGCGTCCCACACCCACGCGCTATTGTCCACCGACGAAGTGACCACCCATCGGCCATCGCGGCTGAACATGGCGGAGGTGACGCGGTTTGAATGCAACAACGGCGGACAGGCCAACCGCGCCCAATAGCGGTGTGAAAGCGTGGAGAAGAGCCGTTCAGCCGCGATCCGGTTGCTCGGATTCTGGCGCAGGACCAGCGCCAAGTACGGCAGCATGTTACGCCGATCGCCCGCCTCGTAGTACTCCTCAGCCCGTCGAACTTCGATAGCTTCTATCCGGGCCAGGGTGGCTAGCGCGCGTTCCGTTGCGTGCTCGGCGCGCTCGCGTTCGTTATGCTCCAGCTTTGCGTGCTGCTTCGCCCTCTCCCACTGCCACAAAACGCCGCCGCCCCCCAGCATCCCGACAATTACTATGAGGGTGCCCGCGGTGAAAACCAGTCTGTTTCGCCGATACAGCTTTCGGAGAGTGTAGAGGCGGCTCGGCGGGCGGGCCACCACCGGCTCGTTATTCAGGTGTCGCTCGATGTCCCTCGCCAACCCATTCGCTGTTTCGTAGCGGCGCGCCCGGTCTTTCTCCAAGCATTTCATCACGATCCAGTCCAGGTCCCTATCAATTTCGGATTT
>Ga0070708_100005536_pt1 | contig 10010 bp, 5 predicted proteins | sample KBSK5503metaG_FD_65469 | JGI IMG/M metagenome (GOLD analysis project Ga0070708, IMG submission 65469) | Corn, switchgrass and miscanthus rhizosphere microbial communities from Kellogg Biological Station, Michigan, USA - KBS K5-50-3 metaG | ecosystem: Host-associated > Plants > Roots >... | reverse complement strand
GCGGGAGAGTGGGTACGCGGCTGGCTCATGGGCGGGTTCCCGTGGGGCCTGCTGGGCTACTCCCAGCACCTGGCCCTCCCGATAATCCAGGTCGCCGAGCTCGGCGGTGTCTACGCGGTCTCGCTGCTCCTCGTCGCGGTGAACGCCGGCATCGCCGGTCTCCTGGTCTTGGGTTTGCGGCGCTCCGCCCCCGGTCTGGCGGCGGCTGCTTTCCTGCTGCTGGGCTCACTCGCCTTCGGGTGGTGGACGCTTTCCCACGAGTTCGGGCCCACGGGCGAGCGGGAGATGCGCTTCGTCCGGGTCTCCGTCATCCAGCCCTCGATCGAGCAGAGCATCAAGGAGGACCCCGCGAGCCGGGAGATCACGATGGACATCTACGAGCAGCTCACCCGGCAGGCCGCGCGGCAGCCTCCAGGGAAAAAGCCCGCCCTCATCGTGTGGCCGGAAACTGCCGCGCCCATCTTCCTTCGCGGCGACCCCGCCCTGCTCGCCCGCTTGGTGACGCTATCCAGGGAGGTCGGGGCACCGCTCCTGGTGGGCTCCATCGATCGTCTTCCCGGCCCGAACGGTCAGTTCCTGAACAGCGCTTTTCTACTGGGAGATCAGGGGATTACGGCCAAGTATGATAAGATTCGACTCGTACCGTTCGGCGAATACGTGCCCCTCGGCTGGCTCCTCGGCTTCGTGAGGCAGTGGGCGGAGTTCATCTCGGACTTCGCGCCCGGCAGCCGACAGACGGTGTTTCCGCTGCCCGGGGCGCCTTTCGGCACCGTGATCTGTTACGAGGTAATCGCCCCGGGTCTCTTCAGGGGTTTCGTGGTGGGAGGCGCGAGCTTCATGACCAACATCACCAACGATGCGTGGTTCGGGCGAACGAGCGGCCCACCGCAGCATCTGGGCACGCTCCCACTCCGCGCCGTCGAGAATCGGGTGGCGATCGCCCGGGCGGCCAACACGGGCATCTCGGCCTTCGTGGGTCCGGACGGGCGCGTCGGGCCCACCCTGCCGCTCTTCGATCGCGGCATCCTCTCCGCCTCGATTCCGCTGCGATCGCGCACGACCCTGTACACGCGCTTCGGAGACTGGCTCGTCTACCTCTGCCTCGGGCTCTGCGTCGCCGCCTGGTCCGCGGCGTCCGTCAGGAGGCGTCCGGCGGCATGCTAAGCGACCTGAAGCGCGACCTCGTCGAGGTCGAAAAGCGCGTGCTGGACCTCCGGGGGCATCTTTGACCTCGAGGCGAAGGAGACGCGCATCGCGGTGATCGACCAGGAGATGGCCGCCCCGACCTTCTGGGAGGACAGCCGCAAGGCCCAGGCGCTCGTGCAGGAGCGCGCCGATCTGGCCCGGACAACCGGTCGCTTCAAGGATCTGGCCGGCCAGGCCGAAGACCTCCGAGTGCTCTGGGAGATGGCGACCGAGGCGGGCGACGAAGCCGAGGCCGCGGGCATCGACCAGGCGCTCGCCGCGCTCAAGAAGGAACTCGAGGCCTTCTCGGTCAAGGTCGTCCTCTCCGGGCCCCAGGATCGGAAAAACGCCATTCTCTCGATTCACCCGGGCGCGGGCGGCACGGAATCGCAGGACTGGGCGCAGATGCTCATGCGCATGTACCTGCGGTGGGCGGAGCGGGCGGGCTTCAAAGCCGAAGTGGTGGATCTGCTGCCGGGCGAAGAAGCGGGCATCAAGTCCGCGACCATCGAGGTCTCCGGAGAGTACGCGTACGGTTACCTCAAGAGCGAGATCGGCGTGCACCGGCTCATCCGGATCTCTCCCTTCGACGCCTCGAAGCGGCGCCACACGTCGTTCGCCTCCGTGTCCCTCATCCCCGAGGTGGAAGACGTCGAGGTCGTGGTGAAGGACGAGGACATCCGCGTGGACGTGTACCGCTCCTCGGGTCCGGGCGGGCAGGGAGTCAACACCGCCGACTCGGCCGTCCGCATCACGCACCTGCCGTCGGGCATCGTGGTCGCCTGCCAGAACGAGCGCTCCCAGCTCCGCAACCGCGACACGGCGATGCGGGTGCTCAAGGCGCGGCTGTACCAGATCTACGAGAAGAAGCAGCGCGAGGAGCTGGCCGAGCTGACGGGCGAGAAGAAGGACAGCGCCTTCGGCAGCCAGATACGGACCTACACCTTCCACCCGTACCAGATCATCAAGGACCACCGGACCGGGGTCGAGGTCGGCAAGGTGGACGCCGTCATGGACGGCGAGATCGATCCATTCATCGAGGCGTACCTTGCCGCCGGGAAGCCGGCCTAGCGTGGCTTCCCCGCCGCCGGTGCCCCGGCCCGAGGCGAACGACCTCATCCGGCGGCGCCTCGAGAAGCTGGAGGCGCTGCGGGCCAGGGGCGTCGACCCCTTCGGACACCGCTTCCCGGTCACGCACTGGGCGGGCGAGCTCGGCCGTCGCTGTCACGCCGCGGGAGAGGACGAGCTCAAGCAGGCCGGCCCGGTGGCCGTGGCGGGGCGGGTGGTCGCGCTCCGGCACCACGGCAAGACCTGCTTCGCGCATCTCCGCGACCAGTCCGGGCAGATACAGCTCTACGCCCGCGCGGACGGTCTGGGGGAGGGCTACGCGCTCTTCACCGACCTCGACGTCGGGGACTTCATCGGCGTGACCGGCGAGCTCTTCCGGACGCGAACGGGCGAGCTGACGGTGGCCGTCCGCAGCTTCGAGTTCCTCGCCAAGTCGCTCCGGCCCCTCCCGGAGAAGTGGCACGGGCTCAAGGACGTGGAGACGCGGTACCGCCGGCGCTACGTTGATCTCGTGATGAACCCGCAGGTGCGCGAGACGTTCGCGCTCAAGAGCCGGTTGATCCGCGAGATGCGCGCTTTTCTGGACGCGCGCGGCTTTCTCGAGGTCGAGACCCCGATGATGCAGCCGATTCCCGGCGGCGCGGCGGCCAAGCCATTCGTGACCCACCACAACGCCCTCGACATGCAGCTCTACCTGCGCATCGCGCCGGAGCTGTACCTCAAGCGGCTGGTGGTCGGAGGGCTCGACCGCGTCTACGAGATCAACCGGAGCTTTCGCAACGAGGGAATCTCGACGCAGCACAACCCCGAGTTCACCATGCTCGAGTTCTACCAGGCCTACGCGGACTACGCGGACCTCATGGTCCTGACCGAGGAGATGTTCGCTCACCTGGCACGCGAGATACTAGGCGCGACCACCCTCCGGTACCAGGGCGAAGAGGTCAACCTCGCCGGGCCGTGGCCACGGCTGCCATTCTTCGAGGCGATTTCCACCGCCGTCGGAAGCGCCGTCGGCCCCGAGACCGATGAAGCGGTCCTGCGAAAGGCGGCAGTGGCCGCGGGAGTGCCCGAGCCCGGGCCGGGCGGCGGCGCCGTCGGCCTCTGGAAAGACGTCTTCGACACCCTCGTCGAGCCGGCCCTGGTCCAGCCCACGTTCATCACGGACTTCCCGATCGAGCTGTCCCCGCTCTCCAAGCGAAAAGACGCCGACCCGAGGCTGGTGGATCGCTTCGAACTCTTCGTCTGCCGGCGGGAGATCGCCAACGCCTACACGGAGCTCAACGACCCGCTGGACCAGCGCCGCCGTTTCGAAGAGCAGGCGCGGGAGCGCGAGCGAGGCGATGAAGAGGCGCACTGGATGGACGAGGACTTCGTGCGCGCTCTCGAGTACGGAATGCCGCCGACCGCGGGCGAGGGGATCGGTGTCGACCGGCTGGCCATGCTCTTCACCGACTCCGCGTCCATCCGCGACGTGATCCTGTTCCCGCACCTGCGTCCCGAGCGCCGCGCGGCCGGTCAGCCGGCGGGCGACGAGCCAGTGGGCGACGACGAAGACGGGGAAGCCTGATGGCCGGGCGCGGCCTACCCTTCGAGCTATTCCTGGCGCTCCGCTATCTCCGCGCGCGCGGCCAGCGCGCCAATCTCTCGCTCTTCGTCTGGATAGGCGTGGGCGGAGTCTTCCTGGGCGTCACGGCCCTCATCGTGGTCCTGGCCGTGATGACCGGATTCCAGGACGGCATCAAGGACAGGTTGATCGCCGCGAACCCGCACATCCTGGTCCTCGACCCGGGCGGCCGCGGGGTATCCAATGCTTCGGAGGTCGCCGCCCGGGTGCGTGCCCTACGCGGTGTCCACTCGGCCACGCCCTTCGTGGTCCAACAAGCGCTCTTCACGGGGCAGGGGCGGGGGGCGACCGGCGCGCTCTTGCGGGGCGTCGATCTCGCCTCTCCCGGCGTCCGCGCGCAAATCGCGTCGGAAGTGAAGACAGGAAGCCTCGACCCTCTGCTGCGCGCTTCCGGCGAGCCCGCTGTCCTCCTCGGCCGGGAGCTGGCGAGGACGCTCGGCGTGGTGCCCGGCGACTACGTGACCGTGATCTCGCCCCAGAGCGCCATGACGGCCGTCGGCCTCGTTCCCCGGATGCGGCGATTCGAGGTGGCGGGCTATGTCGAGGTGGGGCTGTACGAGTACGATGCCTCGATCGCGTACACCGGGATCGCGGCCGCTCAGGAATTCGCCGCGCTCGGCGACCGGGCCTCGGGGGTGGAGGTGAAGCTGGACGATCCCTTCGACGCCAAGGCGATCGGGCAGCGCATCTCCGCGGCCGTCGGGCCGGGACTCTGGATCCGCGACTGGATGGGGATGAACCGCAACCTCTTCGCGGCGCTCCAGCTCGAAAAGCTGGCGCTCTTCGTCATCGTCACGATCATCGTGCTGGTCGCCGGCTTCGCCATCATCGGCCACCTGGTCCTGCTCGTGGCGGAGAAGCGCAAGGAGATCGGCATCCTCAAGGCCATGGGCGCGAGCGCGCGGAGCATCGGAAGCGTCTTCCTGGCTACGGGAATGGTGATCGGCCTCGTCGGCACGGCGGCGGGCAGCCTCTGCGGCCTGGGTTTGATCTGGGTCCAGAACACCTACAAGATCATCCGGCTGGCCGGTGACGTGTATCAGATCGACTACCTTCCCATGAAGCTCACCGGGCTCGACTTCGCCCTGGTCACGAGCGCGACGCTGCTGATCTCGTTTCTGGCGACGCTGTCCCCGGCGCGCCGGGCTTCGCGGCTCGATCCGGTCGAGGTGCTCCGATATGAGTGAGGTCCTGGTCGCGGCGCGCGAGCTGGAAAGGGAATACCGCGTCGGCCCCGAGACGGTGCGCGTGCTGCGGGGGGTCACCCTGGCGGTGGGCGCGGGGGAGAGCGTGGCGCTGATCGGGGCCTCGGGCGTCGGCAAGTCGACGCTGCTCCATCTGCTCGGTGGGCTCGATCGCCCCACGGCCGGACAGGTGCTCTTCGCGGGTGAAGACATGTACGCCCGCTCCGAAAGCGCACTGGCACGCCTCCGGCGCACCGAGATCGCGTTCATCTTCCAGTTCTACAATCTGCTCGGCGAGATGACCGCTCTCGAGAACGCGATGATGCCGGCCCTGCTCCAGCGTCTCCCGACCCCACAGGCCCGCGAGCGCGGAGCAGCCGCTCTGCACGAGGTCGGGTTGGGCGACCGACTCGCCCACCGGCCGGGCGAGCTGTCGGGCGGGGAGCAGCAGCGGGTTGCCATCGCCCGGGCGCTCGTCGCCGAGCCGCGGCTGGTCCTGGCCGACGAGCCCACGGGCAACCTTGACCCCAAGACGAGCGAGGTGATCTGGGAGCTTTTCCTGAAGCTGCAGGCGGAGCGAGGGCTGGCCTTCGTCATAGCCACGCACAACCACGATCTGGCGCGCAAGGCAGATCACGGATACCGGCTCGTGGAAGGTCGGGCGATCGCCTGGTCCTGAGTGTCGCCGAGGCCTTTCCCGCGTGTCATCGAATTCGAACACTTAAACTTCTTCCGAGGAGCCGGAACGAAGAAAACGCTGGGCCGACCATGGACTTGGGGGGTATACTTTTGTCAGGCAGGGGTGGGGCTTAGGGGCAGTTCTAACCCTTTGGGGAAGCGAACCCCTTTGGAGCAGCGAACCCCCTATGGAGCAGCAAACCCCCTGGAGCAGCAAACCCGAAGTTGCGAGGGCTCCAAGTGTTCGAGAGATTTACGGAGAGAGCGCGGCGGGTCATCATCCTGGCGAGGGAAGAGGCGGGGCGCTTCCGTCACGATTTCGTAGGCACGGAGCACATCCTGCTGGGACTCATCCGGGACGGCGAGGGTATCGCGACCGCCGTCCTCCAGCGACTCGGCCTCAGGCTCGAGACGGTCAAGGCGGAGGTGGAGCGGGCGTTGGCCGGCTTCCCCAAGACCCTGACCTTCGGCGAGGTGCCCTTCACGCCCCAGGCGAAACGGGTCCTCGAGCTCAGCATCGAAGAGGCCCGCCAGCTCGGCCACAACTACATCGGCACCGAGCACCTCCTCCTCGGGCTCATGAAGGAGGGGCAGTCGATCGCGGCGAAGATCCTCGAATCCCTCGGCGCGCGCCTCGACGAGGTCCGGCAGGAGACGCTGGCGCTCCTGGGCGACCAGTACTACCCGCGGCCCAAGAAGCGCTCGCAGACCCCGGTCCTCGACGAGTTCGCCCGGGATCTCACGCAGCTGGCCAGGGAGAGCAAGCTCGACCCGGTGATCGGTCGGGAGACGGAGATCGAGCGGGTCATCCAGATCCTCGCGCGGCGCACCAAGAACAATCCCGTGCTCATCGGTGAGCCCGGTGTCGGCAAGACGGCCATCGTCGAGGGGCTCGCCCAGCGCATCGTGGGGCACGAGGTGCCCGACGTGCTGGCGCAGAAGCGGCTCCTGCAGCTCGACCTTGGCGCCCTCGTCGCCGGTACGAAATACCGCGGGCAATTCGAGGAGCGGCTGAAGGCCGTGATGAAGGAGATCCGCCAGTCGGAGAACGTGGTGCTGTTTCTCGACGAGCTCCACACGCTGATCGGGGCGGGCGCCGCGGAAGGCGCGATCGACGCCTCGAACATGCTCAAGCCCGCGCTGTCGCGAGGCGAGATCCAGACCATCGGCGCGACGACGCTGGACGAGTACCGCAAGTACATCGAGAAGGACGGCGCCCTCGAGCGCCGCTTCCAGCCCGTCATCGTCCGCGCCCCCTCCGTGCCGGAGTCCATCGAGATCATCAAGGGCCTGCGCCACAAGTACGAGGCCCACCATCGGGTGAAGATCACCGATGAGGCGATCGACGCGGCGGTGAAGCTCGCCGACCGTTACATCACCGACCGGCAGCTGCCCGACAAGGCCATCGACGTCATCGACGAGGCCTCTTCGCGCACCCGGCTCATGGCGCTCACCCCGCCGCCCGAGATCAAGGAGATCGGCAAGGAGGTCGAGCGCGTCGTCCGCGAGAAGGACATGTACCTGGAGGCGCAGGAGTTCGAGAAGGCCGCGTCGCTCCGGGAGAAGGAGAAGCTGCTCCGCGGGCGCGACGACGAGATGAAGCGCGAGTGGGACAAGCGCAAGGGCAAGGGGCCTCAAACCGTCGGCGAGGATGACATCGAGTACATCGTCTCGCGCTGGACGGGCATCCCCCTGTCTAAGCTCGAAGAAAAGGAATCGGCAAAGCTCGCCCGCATGGAGGACGCCCTGCACGGACGTATCATCGGGCAGGAAGACGCGGTGATGGCGGTGGCCCGGGCGATCCGCAGGTCACGGGCGGGGCTCAAGGACAGCCGGCGGCCGGTGGGTTCCTTCGTGTTCCTCGGACCCACGGGAGTGGGCAAGACGGAGCTGGCCCGCGCGCTGGCCGAGTACCTCTTCGGGGACGAAAACGCTCTCATCCGAGTGGACATGTCCGAGTACATGGAGAAGTTCTCCGTGTCGCGCCTCCTGGGGGCACCTCCCGGTTACGTCGGCTACGAAGAGGGCGGCTTCCTGACCGAGAAGGTGAGGCGTCGCCCCTATTCGGTCGTGCTCTTCGACGAGATCGAGAAGGCTCATCCGGACGTCTTCAACATGCTCCTCCAGGTCCTGGACGACGGGCGCCTGACCGACTCCGTCGGCCACGTCGTGGACTTCAAGAACACCATCCTGATCATGACCTCGAACCTGGGGACCAGCTTCATCGGCAAGCGGACGGCTCCCGGCTTCCTGTCCGAAGGGGACGAGACGACCCACGAGCGGATGAAGGAGAAGGTCCTCGACGAGCTGAAGCGCGCGTTCCGACCGGAGTTCATCAACCGGATCGACGACATCATCGTGTTCCATGCCCTGTCGCGGGAGCACATCACGGCGATCGTGCAGCTCATGATCGACCGCATCAACAAGCAGCTCTCGGACAAAGGCATCCAGCTCGAGCCCACCGGAGCGGCCATGGACCTGCTCGTCCAGAGAGGGTACGACCCGACCTACGGGGCGCGCCAGCTGCGGCGGACCATCCAGAAGTACGTCGAGGATCCGCTCGCCGAGGCGATCGTGCGTGGGCAGTTCGGGGAAGGCGCGCGGATCGAGGTGGATATCGAATCGGGCAATTTCACCTTCCGCGAGATCCAGATTGCCGAGCCGAGGCTCGCGTTGGCAGAACGCTAGAGCGACACGTCCAAGACTGGACGGCCGACGAACATGACCACGCGGGGGAGGCTTGCTCTCGCAATTTTTTTTGCCCTGACCCTGTCCTGGGTGGGCGGCGGCGCGGTGCGCCCCGCCCTCGGCCAAGCCCCCCCCGCCGGGCAGATCATCGTCAAGGAGCTCGCGGTCCAGGGAAATCGCCGCGTCCAGGAGGCGGTGATCCTCGGCCGCGCCTCCGCCAAGGTCGGCAGTCCCTTTGTGCCCGCGCGTCTCGCCGACGATATCCGGGCCATCTTCGCGCTGGGGTTCTTCGACGATGTCCAGGCGAAGATCGAGGACTTCGAGGGTGGCGTCAAGCTCACCTTCGTGGTGACCGAGCGTCCTTTCGTCCGCGACATCGCCTTCACCGGCAACAAGCGCCTGGATGCGGCAGAGCTCCAGGAGAAGATCGACTTCAAGCTCGGCGCCGTGTACAACCCCGTCGAGGTGACGCGCGCGGCCGAGAAGCTGAAAGAGGTCTACGAAGAGCAGGGCTACTTCGAGGCCGGTATCACGCCCGAGGTCACCAAGCTTCCCGACGGAGACGTCAGCGTGACGTTCCGAATCGCCGAGGGCCGCAAAATGACCATCGACAAGATCGTCATCGAGGGCGCCGAGGGCCTCAAGCCGGACAAGATCAAGGCCATCATGCTGACCCAGGAGCGTGAGTTCTACATCCTGCGCGGGACGGTGCAGCGGCAGAAACTCGACCAGGATATCGAGCGCATCATCACGCTCTACAACGACAACGGTTACATCCAGGCACGGGTGGAAACGGTCGACACGCAGGTCGACCGCTCGAACGCGCGCGTCACCATCAGGGTCGTGGTGGTCGAAGGCCCGCAGTTCAAGGTGGGCGGGATCGACATCACCGGCAACAAGGTGCTGCCGGTCGAGGAGCTTCGGCGGCGCGTCTTGCTCAAGCCCGGTGACGTCTATTCGCGGACCAAGCTGCAGGAGACCGTCAAGGGCATCACGGACGTGTACGGCACCATCGGCCGGGCCGCCGCCGACATCAATCCTCAGATCGCGCTCGACGTGCCGAACCGAAAGGTCAACGTCGCGCTCGAGGTGTCGGAGGGCCCCGAAGTCTTCATCGAGCGCATCAACATCACCGGAAACACGCGGAGCCAGGAAAAGATCCTCCGCCGCGAGCTGCCCATGGCGGAAGGCGATCTCTTCACGACCCAGAAGCTGGCCCGCGCGAAGCAGAAGCTGACCAACCTGAACTATTTCGAGAAGGTCGAGACGAAGACGGTCCCCGGCTCTTCCAAGGACAAGATCGTCGTCAACATCGACGTCACGGAGAAGCCCACCGGCACGTTCGCGCTCGGCGGCGGGTACAGCTCTCAGGACGGCGCGCTGGGCACGCTCGACCTGTCCCAGAACAACTTCCTGGGCAAGGGCTACCAGCTCTTCCTCCGCATACGCGGCGGCCAGGCGACACAGCAGGGAACCATCGGATTCACGGACCCGTGGTTCCTGGACCGGCCGCTGGCCGCCGGCTTCGATATCTTCAACAACCGGCGCTTGGTCCAGAACGGAGGGACGCAGAACTACACCAT
>Ga0070708_100005534_pt1 | contig 10011 bp, 13 predicted proteins | sample KBSK5503metaG_FD_65469 | JGI IMG/M metagenome (GOLD analysis project Ga0070708, IMG submission 65469) | Corn, switchgrass and miscanthus rhizosphere microbial communities from Kellogg Biological Station, Michigan, USA - KBS K5-50-3 metaG | ecosystem: Host-associated > Plants > Roots >... | reverse complement strand
GACGCCTCTCAGCGCCCGCCACCGGTTTTGAAGACCGGGCCAGTCACCAGATCCGGAAGCGCTACCGCGGCGGAAGGTACCAGCTTTCCCTCCGAGGGCCAGCGGAAATTGGGTCGAGCGGAGCACCAGCGTAGGAACAGCGCAGCTCTCACGGTCTGCGGACCAGCTGGCCCACCTCGATCAGGTGCCCGTCGGGGTCGCGCATGTAACAGCGGATCTCGCTGCCGCGGTCGATCGGCGGCGTCAGAAACTCCGCTCCGCGGACTTTCCACTTCTGGTAGACCGCGCCGATGTCGGCGACCCGGATGTTCAAGAAGCTGGAGACGCGATTGGGATCCGAGGGCGGCTCGAGCGTCACTGTCGGCTTGTCTTCGGTGGGTCCACCGCCGACGTTGATGGTGACCCAGCCGTTCGCGAGGGCGACGATGGAGGGCTCACCCTCCAGCACCGCCTCGCCGCCCAGCACCTCGGTGTAGAAACGCCGGGAGCGCGCGACGTCCCTCGAGACGATGAAGTGGGTGAGCAGGATCCCTTCTTTGGGCGCTGGGAACTTTGCCATCGTCGACTCCTACGCAGCCTTCGGAATCTTCGCGTCGAACGTCTTCGAATGCCGGGCGTAGGCCTTCTTGCCGGCCCAACCCTCGCGCGTCAGCCACCGCTCGAGGCTCGTCCAGGCCATCTCCGGATAGTCGCGCCGGAGGGCGGGAATGTCCGCCGCGAAGCCGGACTCGTTGAACCACTTGAACATCTCGTGGAACTCCTTGCCGAGGAGCAGGCGAGTCAATGGGAGTGGCAGCCTGCGGAACTTGACGGTCCTTCCCATCACGCGGCTGAACGTCGCCGCGATCTGCGGGTTGGTCAGCTCGTCGCCGGCGATCTCGACGGCCTTGCCGATGAACCTGTCGGGTTGTGCGAAGGCCAGCCCGGCGAAAGCGCCGATGTCCTCCGAGCAGATCAATTGATACGACTTGTCCGCCCGGATCGAATCGAGGAGCTTTCCCCCGATGAGCGCCTTCTCGACGGCGGGAATGTAGTAGTTCTCCATGAAGCCCACCGGCCGCAGGATGGTCGCAGGCAGGCCCAGCTTGCGGACGTAGTTCTCCACTTCCCATTTCGTCTTCCAGTGGGTGATGTCGGCCCCGCGGTCGGCGCCGCCGACGGACGAATAGACGAAATGCCGGACGCCGGCCTGCCGGGCGGCATCGGCGGCGTTCTTTCCCTGCTGCACCTCCCTGCGCGCGCCGGTCTCCCACCAGTTCTGCACGCTGAAGACGCCGGAAGCCCCCTTCATCGTCCGCACCAGGGAGGAGACGTCGTCGAGATCGCCGGCGACCACTTCGGCGCCGGCCTTCGCGAGCGCCCGGCCAGCGGGCTTGTCCGGATTGCGGCTCAGAGCGCGCACCGGGATCCCGCGCGTGAGAAGGCTGCGCGCAACTGCTCCTCCCTGACGGCCGGTCGCGCCCGTCACCAGCACCGGTTCTCTCATGGCGGTCCCTCCGGAGGCCTGGTTGGGGCTCTGGGTACAGCACGATTGCGCCTTGCTTGCAAGCCGCGGAGTCGAGGTCTAGCGAGAGGAGCTCTTGCTGCGCCCTCTCATCTCGGTCTATGTCTTGTACCTGAAGGTACATGAACCAGTCGGCGTCGGCGAAGAGGAAAGCTCCGCGGCAGCGCATCATCGAGGCTGCTGCCGACCTCTTCCACAAGCAGGGTGTGGTGGCGACGAGCCCCAACGAGATCATGGCGCTCTCGCAGACCGGGAAGAGCCAGTTCTACCACTACTTCCAGAGCAAGGCGGGCCTGGTGCACCAGGTCCTGCAGCATCACATCGCGTCGATCCGGGAGGGCACCGCTGCCATCGATTACGAGGTCAGGTCCTGGCCCGATCTGGGCCGGTGGCTGCGCGCTCACGCCGCGCTCCAGGCGCGGTACGCGATGACCCGGGGGTGCCCATTCGGCACCATTGGCAACGAGGTGACCGGGAGTGACGAGCTGGTCCGCCAGGATCTGGCCCTCCTCTTCGAGGTGGTCCGCAACAAGCTCGCCGCGTTCTTCGTCCGGGAGAAGGCCAGCCGGCGGCTCAAGCCCGGCGCAGACGAGGCCGCGCTCGCCGACTTCTGCATCGCGTCGATTCAGGGGGCGATGCTGCTCGGCAAGATCCGGCGCGATCGGCGAACGGTCGATCTGGCCATCGACCAGGTGCTGGCGCACTTGTCGACCTTTCGCCGGAACTGACACCGGTGCCAATCGCGGCGCGGTCTCTCGGCCGGCTTGCCGCTGCAACAGGAGCTGCTGCGAACGAACAGCTCAGTACTTCCGATACGGCAGGAACTTCCCGTGCATCACGATCCTGACTCGATCCCCCTTCGGGTCGGGCATCCGCTCCAGCGACATCTCGTAATCGATGGCGCTCATGATCCCGTCGCCGAACTCCTCGTGGATCAGCTCCTTCCACGTCGTCCCGTAGACCTGCACCAGCTCATGGAAGCGGTAGATGGTCGGGTCCACCGGGACCGCCGTCCCCACCGACCCGCGCATCGGGACCACTTGCAGCAGCGCCATCTCGTCGTCCGTGAGCCCGAGGAGCTTCGCCGCCTTCTGCGCCTCCTCCTTGTTCATCGTCATCTGTCCGAGGAGCGCCGCCGTGGTCCAGACCGGGCTCCGGCCCACCTCCTTGGCGATCTGCGCCCAGGTGAGGCCCTTCTTCAGCTTGGTTGCCAGCACCTTCTCCGTCAGGTCAGCTCGCGTCATTGCGCCACCTCCTGTGCGGGTTCTCGAGTGGTCGTGTGCGGCGCCCCGCTCCCCGCGCCGTTCCTATAACGCTTCGATCGCGTCACCAGGAAATCGAGCAGGTGGTTCCTCAGGGGATAGTAATGCGGATCGCGATGGATGGTCTGCCGTGTCCGGTCGCGCGCCATTAGATTTTTCACCGTCTCGGCGATGCCCGCGCGAGGCCCGTTGCTCATCAGCAGGATGCGGTCGGCCAGCAGGATCGCCTCGTCGACGTCGTGCGTGATCATCAGCACCGTCTGGCGCGTGGCCGCGCAGATCTGCAACAGCTCGTCCTGGATCAGCCCGCGCGTCAGCGCGTCGAGGGCTCCGAACGGTTCGTCGAGGAGCAGCATCTTCGGCTGGATGGAGAAGGCCCGGGCGATGCCGACCCGCTGCTTCATCCCTCCCGAGAGCTCCGCCGGCTTCTTCCGCTCCGAGCCGGTCAGGTGGACCATGTCCAGGTACTTCTGCGCATGGCGCGCCACCTGGTCGTCGGTCCAAGCCGGCCAGCGGGAGCGCACCGCGAACGCGACGTTCTTCCGCGCGGACAGCCAGGGCAGCAGCGCATGGCTCTGGAAGACGACGCCGCGATCGAGGCTCGGGCCGTTGACCTCGGTGTCGCCGACGAGCACGCGCCCAGAGGTAGCGGTGTCGAGCCCGGCGACGATGTTCAGGATGGTCGACTTGCCGCATCCCGAGTGGCCGATCAGGCAGACGAACTCGCCCTGGTCGACGGTGAAGCTGACCGAGTCGAAGACACAGTTCGGCCCTTCGCCGCGCGCGCCCGGGTAGATCTTCGCGAGATGCTCCACCGACACGAAGGGCTTCATGCGCGGTCACTCCCGGTAGGCAACGAGCTTTCCCAGCGTGGCGAATCCGAAATCGAGGAGCATTCCCATCAATCCGATGATCAAGAGCGCGAAGATCACGTTGGCGAGCGAGAGGTTGTTCCACTCGTTCCAGACGAAGTAGCCGATCCCCGTGCCGCCCACCAGCATCTCGGCGGCCACGATCACCAGCCAGGCGATGCCCATCGAGATGCGCATGCCGGTGAGGATGGTGGGCGCCGCCGCCGGCAACACGACGAGCAACGCCTTGCGGACGGTGGAGACCTCGAGGGTGCGGGCCACGTCCAGCCATTCGCGCTTGACCGAGGCGACGCCGTGGGCGGTGTTGAGGAGCATCGGCCAGAGCGAGCAGATGGAGATGACGAACACGGAGGAGACGGAGGAATCCTTGATGGTGTAGAGCGCCAGCGGCATCCAGGCGAGCGGCGAGATGGGCTTGAGCAGCTGGACGTAAGGGTTCAGCGCGCGCTGGACCAGGGGAGACATCCCCACGAAGAAGCCGAGCGGGACCGCGACCAGCGCCGCGAGCGCGAATCCGAGGAGCACGCGGCCCAGGGACCAGGCGAGTTGGATGGCGATGCCTTTGTCGTTCATCCCGCCATCGTGCAGCGGGTCCTTCAGCTGCGCCCAGGCGGCCTCGGCGATCTGCGCGGGCGCGGGTAGCCCGGACTTGTGGCCGCCGAGCATCGCCGCGTACTCGGGGTCGGTGCCGCCGGAAGCCGGCGCTGGCAGGGTGGCCAGCTGCCAGGCGGCGAGGAAGAGGGCGAGCAGGAGCAACGAGCCCAGCGCGGCACGGGCGCGGAGCGGCAGCCGCATCGGTCAGCTCCGCCGGATGGAGAAGCTGTTCACGTACTCCTCCGGCTTCGCGGGGTCGAACGTCTTCCCCATGATCTTGTGCCGCGCGTACGTCTTCTCCGGAGCGGCGAGGCCCATCTCGGCCATCCGCTTGCGCGCGTCGGTCGCGAGGAAGACCTGCTCCGCGACCTTGCCGTAGTCGAGGTCGCCTTTGACGTATCCCCATCGCTTCAGCTGGGTGAGGATCCAGACCGCCATCGAGTGCCAGGGGAACGGGTCGAAATCGGCGCGCCCGGGGACGTTCTGGACCTTTCCCAGTCCGTCGGCGAAGCGGCCCGTCAGCACCTGCTCCACCACGGGCAATGGTTGGTTCAGGTAGTTGGCCGGCGCGATCGCTTTCGCGATGTCCATGCGATTCGCGGGGTCGTGCGCGTGCGCCGTGGCGCTGGCGATGGCGCGGAAGAGCGCCGCGAAGGTGTTCGGGTTCTGCCGGACGAAGGAATCGGGCACGCCGAGGGCGCAGCAGGGATGCCCGTCCCACAGGTCCTTGGAAAGGAGGTGGATGAAGCCGACCTGCTCGTAGACCGCGCGTTGGTTGAACGGCTCGGGGCCCAGGTACCCGTCGATGTTCCCAGCACGCAGGTTGGCGACCATCTCCGGCGGCGGGACCACGCGGATCTCGATGTCCTTGTCCGGATCGAGCCCGCTCTCCGCGACGTAGTAGCGCAGGAGCAGGTTGTGCATCGAGTAGTCGAAGGGGACGGCGAACTTCATTCCCTTCCACTCTTTCGGGTCGCGCCTCTCCTTGTGCTTGATGTGCAGCGTGATCGCCTGGCCGTTGATGTTCTCGATCGCCGCCACGTAGGTCGGGTCCGCGCGCGAGCCGAGCCCGAGGCTGATGGCCAGCGGCATCGGGGAGAGCATGTGGGAGGCGTCGTATTCCCGGTTGAGCACCTTGTCGCGGATGAGCGCCCAGCCCGCCGTTTTCACCACCGTCACCTTGAGGCCCTGGCGAGCATAGAAGCCCATCGGGTCGGCCATCAGGATGGGCGTCGCGCAGGTGATGGGGACGAACCCGATCTTCAGCTCCTTCTTTTCCGGAGCGCCGCCCGCCTCCTGGGCGAGGGCCTTGGCGGCAGAGAGCGGGAAGGAGGCTCCGATCGCGCCGAGCAGCGCTCCTCCACCGAGACCGCGGAGAACCCCACGGCGCCCGAGCACGGCTCGGGTGACCGCAACTTCGACGATCCGATCGACGCCGCCTTCGGCCGGCCCGCTCACATCCATACCCAGTGCAATCGCGGGACCAGCCGCGACCGCGGCCGCTCAGAGGAGCGGCGGCAGACGAAGGGAGCCGCGCCTCGACGAAAATGTCTGGACCGCGGAATCGCCCGACGGAGTTGTCGCCCGGGAACCCGAACACGCGAAAGCGGGCAGTCCGAGAGAAGCACTGACCTCGATCCTCCCGCGCATCCCTCGCGCGACCCGCAACCCGCTCACCCGACTGCGTCCCCGGTTACCTTTTTGTCATATCCGGCGGGCAAAGCTCCGATGTTGTCGGAATGGGCTTTGAAGCACGTGAGCTAGAATGCGCCCCTCAACCGGAGGGGGTTCGCACATGAAAAGAATGCTCGCTGTGATGGCGTGCGCGGTCTCGGGCTGCATCTACGCCGACGTGAAGACGCCACTCGCCTACCGCGCGCCGACCGCGGTGGAAGCGAAAGCCGCCGGCGCCGCCGACGTGGAGGGAACGGCCTGCAACCAGGTGGTGCTCGGGCTCGTGGCGTGGGGCGATGGGGGCTACGCCGCGGCGGTGGCGGACGCGAAGGCCAGATCCGGAGCGACGCAGCTCGCCGACGTGCGCGCCGACACGACCTTCTTCAACATCCTCTTCCTCTACGACAAGGCGTGCACCCGCGTCACGGCGAAGGCGGTCCGGTGAAAGCGCTTCTCGTGTCCGGACTCCTCTTCTGCGGATGCGCGGGGTCCGTGATCCGTCCGCGGCCGGCGATCGTGTTCGAGGACAGCTCGGCCGGCCTGGAATGGCGCGCTGACATCGGAGCGGGGCAACGCGAGGTCCACGGCGAGTCCTGCCGCAATGCCATCGGCCTGCCGCTCTTCCTCTGGGGAGGTTGGGATCTGGGTGGCTGGGGCGATGCCGGCTACCGCGATGCCGTCGCCAAAGCGCAAGCGCAGGCGCCGGGCAGCACGCTGACGGACATTCGCGCCGACGTGCGCTTCATCAACGTCCTCGTCTGGCGGCAGGAGTGCCTGGAAGTGACCGCGGCGGCCCGATAGCGCTTCAGGCGAGCCGCTCCCGCAGGTGATCGCCGACGCGCAGCGCGTTGGCCATGATCGTCAACGCCGGATTCACCGCTCCGGACGACGGGAAGAAGCTGGCGTCCACGACATACAGATTGTCGAGCTCGTGCGCCTTGCAGTTTCGATCCAGCGCCGAGCTCTTCGGATCGGCGCCAAAGCGGATGGTCCCGTTCTGGTGCGCGACGCCCGCCAGCGGGATGCGCTCCTTCACATACAAGTTGCGGGAGAACAGCCCCTGGTGGCACTGGCGCCCGTGGATCGGACAAGCCCGCTGCTCGTTCATCAATTGCTTGAGCTTCGCGATCAGCCGCGTATGACCTTCCTCGTTGTTCGGCCTGTAGGAGAGGACGATGTTCCCCTGGCCGTCCAACGTCACCCGATTCTCCGGATCCGGCAGGTCCTCCGACGTCAGCCAGAAGTCGAGCGAGTGCCGCGCCATCAGATCCAGCGTGAAGCCAGGCGCGATGGCCGGTGCACCGGCGCTGAGCGCCACGCCGTCCAGCTTGCCCACGAACGAGATGTGGCCCATCGGGTACGGGAACTCCGGCATCCCGAAGTAGAAGTCGTTCACCGAGAGCGTCTTCTGGAAGATGGTCGGGTTCGGGCACTTCGAGACCGCCATCAGCACCGAGTTGACGTGGCCCATGTAGTGGCGGCCGACGACGCCCGAGCCGTTCCCCAGCCCCTGCGGGTGCCGCTCATTCGCCGAGCGCAAGAGCAGGGCGGCGGAATTGATGGCTCCGGCGGCGACTACGACGATGCCGGCGCTGTACTCCTCGCGCTCGCCGTTGCGCCGCACGATCACCTTGCTCACGGCCCGCCCCGACGGAACCGTCTCCAGCCGCTCCACGAACGCGTTGGTGAGCAACGACACGTTGGGAAACTCGAGCGCCGGATCGACTGCCAGCACCTGCGCGTCGGACTTCGCGCGCACCAGGCAGGGGAACCCGTCGCAAGTGCCGCAGCGGATGCATTGGCTCCGATTGGGGTTCTTCTCGTCGATCTGGATCCCGAGCGGCGTATGGAACGTCCTGACCCCCACGCGCTCGAAATCCTCCGCCAGCTGCTGCAATCGCGGCTCGTGGCTGACCGCCGGGTGCGGGTAGGGCTCGCTGGCGCGCGGGTCGGTCGGGTCCTCTCCGCGATTCCCATGCACGTGGTACATGCGCTCGGCGCGCGTGTAGTACGGCTCCAGCTCGTCGTACGTGATCGGCCAGGCCGGTGAGATGCCGCCGTGGTGCCGCAGCTCGCCGAAATCCTCTTTGCGCAGCCGGAAGAGGGCGGCTCCGTAGAACTTGGTGTTTCCGCCCACTGCGTAGTTGGTGTGGGGATGCAGATCGCGTCCGCGCGAATCCTTCCAGACCTCCTTGGTCTGATACCTGCCCTCGACGTTGACCGACCGCGAGTCCCAGTTCTCCCGCTCGCGCCGGACGTAATCGCCCCGCTCCAGCAGGAGGATGCGCTTTCCCGTCGGAGCGAGGTTGTGCACCAGCGTCCCGCCACCAGCCCCGGACCCGATCACGATCACGTCGTATGCGTTCGCCATGCCCGCCTCCTTGCTTGGAGTCGCGCAACGTCCCCCCTGCGTTACGCGTGTAACGGGGGCGGGGTTTCGCGAGACACCGATGGGAAGGGGGGTTCCGATGCCCGCCGGCGCGCCCGATCTCCAGGCGCTGGTACAGGATTCGCCACTCGTCGAGGCGCTACGCGCCGGAGACGAGCGCGCGTTTCTCGGCCTGGTCGGTCAGCTCCACGGAGCGATGGTCCGCTTCGCCCGTGGATTCGTCAGCAGCGACGCGGCGGCGGAGGACGTGGTGCAGGATGCGTGGGCAGCGGTGCTCGAAGGGATCGACCGGTTCGAAGGCCGGTCGGCGCTGCGTTCGTGGATCTTCGGGATCGTCGCGAACCTGGCGCGCACCCGCGCGACTCGCGACGCGCGCTCGGTCCCGCTCTCGGCGCTGGAAGCGGACGACGCCGAGCCGGCCGTGGACCCGTCGGAGTTCCTGCCTCCCTCGCACCCGCGCTGGGCGGGGCATTGGGCGAGCTACCCCGAGGCCTGGCCGGAAAGCCAGCTGCTCGCCCGGGAGACGCTGGCCCGGATCCGGGACGCGATCGAGAGACTCCCACCGGCTCAGCGGTCGGTCCTGCAGCTTCGCGACGTGGAAGGCTGGTCCTCGCAGGAGGTGTGCGAGGCCCTTTCCTTGAGCGAGATCAACCAGCGCGTCCTGCTCCATCGGGCGCGCTCGCGCGTCCGGCGGGAAATCGCGCGCCACGTCCAACGGAGAAACCCATGAGCCGGGCCCTCCCAGCCGATCTGGTCTGCATCGTGGCGGTCGAGCGCGTCACGGAGTATCTCGACGATGTGCTCCCGCTCCGGGAGCGGACCGAGTTCGAGGAGCATCTCGTCACTTGCCCGGGATGCGTGATCTACCTGCGCCAGGTGCGCGCGCAGATCGCGGCCTCCGCGGAGCTGGGAAGGCCGCGGCCTCCTCCGGAAGAGGTGACCCAGAAGCTGCTCGACATGTTCCGTGCCTCACGCGGAGGTTGACGATGCTCGCTTGGAAGTTCCTTGCGCCGGGCGCCCTGGCGCCATTCACTGGCATTTCCTGGCCCCTCCCTGGCGAAGGCCACGGTGGATGGGTGGAAGCGCGCTCGAAACCTGCTCGGGGGGTCCACGCTTGCGTGCTCGAGGACCTTCCCTATTGGATCGACCAGGAGCTGTGGGTCGTGGAGCTCGAAGGCGAGGTCACGCGAACACGGCGGCAGCTGATCGCCGGCCGCGGCCGGCTGGTCGCCCGGGTGGACGAGTGGCCCTCGGCCCAGGCTGAATTCACCGGCGCCTGCATCGAGCGGACGCGCCGGCGCGTGGTCGATGCGCTGCTCGCCGCAGGCAGGGACGGCGACGCCGCGCTTCTCTCCGCGCCGCGTGATCCCGAAGCGGAGCGCCAGACTGCGCTCTCGATCGCCGAATCGGGACCCACCTACGTCGGGTACGTTGCCGACGTCATCCGGCGGCGGCCGTACCCGGGCACCTGCGCATACATGGCTGCCAACGCGGCGGCGGCAATCGGCAACGTGCGCGGCCACGATCAGGAGCGGGCAGAGCAGGCCGCCTGGTTCTCCGCGCGCTTCAGGCTTGGGCGCCCGCGTTGACCGGACGCATCCGCCGTTCGCGCAGCTGCTCGAGGCCGCGGCGCAGCTCCGGCATTCCCTGCGCCAGGAGCTGCAACTCCTTCTTCGGGAGGCTCCAGACGCTGAGCGGCGTGGCGCAGCGGATGGT
>Ga0070708_100005533_pt1 | contig 10013 bp, 3 predicted proteins | sample KBSK5503metaG_FD_65469 | JGI IMG/M metagenome (GOLD analysis project Ga0070708, IMG submission 65469) | Corn, switchgrass and miscanthus rhizosphere microbial communities from Kellogg Biological Station, Michigan, USA - KBS K5-50-3 metaG | ecosystem: Host-associated > Plants > Roots >... | reverse complement strand
CTTGTCACCAAATCCGGCACCAACGATTTACACGGCAGCGGGTTTTTCTTCTGGCGCAATGACAAGCTGGACGCCAACAACTTCTTCAATGATCAGGCTAACGTTCTGAGCCCAGGATCTGCTCCCAACCCGCCGTTACACTTCAATCAGGGCGGCGGCACGATAGGCGGTCCGATCATCAAGGATAAGTTGTTCTTCTACGCCGCTTACCAGCACGACCACTTTCTGACTTCCAGCATCCCGCAAGCGGTCAGTGTGGAATCACCAGAATGGCGCGCCGCTGTCGCCGCGGCCAACCCCAATTCCGTGGCGGCCCTGCTCTATAACAAGTTCGTGCCTGGGAATGGAGGGTCAGTCTCCACCGACTGCACGGACCCACTTGGCAATTCGGGCGTGCTATGCGATTTCACGAACTACCTAGCTACCAACAACAGTGGCGATACCGCGTTCTTAGCAGACGGCGTAACACCTGATTTTTCTGCGTACCTGTGCCCGACCTCCGGCTTCTACAACGCCAACCCGGCAAACCCCATCGACGTATCGCAAGCCGTAGCCGCCGCCAACAAGCTGGGCAATATTATTGGCGTTACGGGTGCTGACATGGTGGGCTGTTCCTCGCCTATCGCTCTACGTGGGGGTACTCTCGCTCGTTCGGGAGTACCGATTCTGAACAACACGGTATCGATCTTCAAGGAGCAATTCAACTCCGGCAACAATCTGTTCAATGGGCACGAGGGTTCGGTGCGCTTGGACTTTACTCCCAGTGACCGGAACCGCTTCTTCGTCCAGGGCAACTGGTTGCAGACGAACGATGCATTTGGCCCCGGCTTGGTGCAGAGTGCACGCGGGTTCATTAACCCGACAGTGAACAAGTTCCCCAATCTGCAATTCAGTTACATTCACACTTTTTCACCCACAGTGCTGAATGAGTTCCGTGCTGGTTACGCCGGTAACATCCTGCTGCAGAAAGCCGGTATTCCTGGAGTCCCCGCCGCTAGTTTCGACGATGGCTCCATGGCCTTCGGGTCCTACAACGGCTACCCGCAGTTCTTTAAGGAGAACATTTACACCTACAGTGACATGGTTTCGGTCAGCCACGGCAATCACAACTTGAAGTTTGGGGGGGACGTTCGCCGAAACATCGAAAACAGCGAGTTCGACGTTTCGCGTCCCTCCTACTACTTCTTCGACCTTCCCATGTTCGCTGCGGATCTTCCCTACGGAGAGGCGGGTGGTGTCGATCCCGGCATTTGTGGGCCACCTTGCACCTCGCTGAACCCGAGCCCGCAAGCTCATTTGGCTACCAACATTCGTCACTGGCGCAATATTGAATTTGGGGGCTACTTCCAAGATGATTGGAAGGTGAGCAAGCGCTTGACGCTGAACCTGGGTCTGCGTTATGACCTTTTCAAGCGGCACAACGAGCTCAACAACAAGGCCACGACATTCCTAAAAGGAACGGGCACGTTCCCCGTGGAAAATGTCACCACCGGCGACGGATGGCTCAAGAGTGCGAATACGGACCTCGGTACTGCAGGCTGCCCATTTAGCGCTTTTACCCTGTCTGCTTCCGGAGTGGCAGGAGTTTGTGGTTCGGGAGGCTTCGCACCTGCCACGGAGTTGGGAAAGGGTGACCACAATAACTTCGGCCCGCGCGTCGGCTTTGCCTTGGACCTCTTCGGCAACGGCAAGACCTCTTTGCGCGGCGGCTACGGTCTTTCCTACGAGGGTACGTTGTACAACCCGCTTTCCAACTCTCGTTGGAATCCGCCGTACTATTCGTTCAACCAAGCCTTTAATGATCTCTCATTTCTGGGAAACCAGAATATTATCTACGGCCCACAAACGCCCGGCGCCGCGCCGACCTTCACTGGGCCACCGGATCCTTTGAACTTCCAAGGGCCGGGAGCTAACAGTGTAGGTAACATCATGGGCTGGTTCCCAGGCAATCAGAACCTTGCGGTTCTGACCGGTATAGTGCTCCCGGAGGGAATCAGAGACCCGTACGTCCACAACTTCTTCTTGAGTATTCAGCATGAAATCACGCCGAAACTGGTGGTGGAGGCGGATTATGTTGGAACTGCGGGTCACAAATTGTTCCGCGCCGAAGATATTAACCGGGTACCCGGCGGTCTTCTGCCGGAGGGTGTTTGCAACACGGATACTTTTGGCAGAACCGTTTGTAGCCAAAAGGACTCAACAGATCGTGGTGACGGGCTCTCCGTAAATGCAACCGGACGCCCCAACGCGAATTACGGCACGCTCCGTAATTGGCTGAACGTCGTCAACTCAAACTACAACTCGCTGCAGTTTCAGGCCAAGATGAAGGCCTGGCATGGTACAACGGCGAATTTTGCTTACACTTGGAGCCATTCGATTGACGCCGGTTCCACCTGGCACAGCGGCGCCACCACGGCAAACGGGCCGGCAGCGGGAGAAGGATTCACCACGGACCAGACCTTACCTCAACTGGATCGTGGCAACTCCATTTACGACATCCGCCAGCGTTTTGTAGCGGGCTTCGTTTATGAACTGCCGTTCTTCAACCACTCCAATGGATTCCTGCGGAATGCGTTCGGTGGCTGGCAACTGAACGGCATCTGGTCATTCCAGACCGGTGCGCACTGGAGCCCCTTCTGCCGCAGTCGTGGCAGGTCGAGCGTTGATCCCGTGGAAGGCTTGATCAACAAGGGTTGTGACTTCAACCTGGATACAGGGCGCAACGATCGTCCCAATGCCGCCGCTTCCAGCTTCGATGCCACGCACGACATGTGGGCGCAGGGATGGCAGGCCAACACTGCGGGCATTAACTTCTCGCTCTCAGGTCATGGCAGCCCTGTTAACCCTGGAAGCTCGTTCTTCACGCGGCCCTGCCCGGGCTGCACCGGCAATCTGGGGCGGAATACCTTCGTGGGTCCTAACTTTCTCGGTTCTGACATGTCCCTGTTCAAGAAGTTCAGATTCACCGAGCGGGTCAACCTGGAACTGCGTTGGGAAGTGTTCAATGTCCTTAACCGCGTTAACTTCGAGTTGCCGGGAGCGAACGATGCAACCAACAACCGCGTAGTCGGGGCGTCGGTGAACTTTGGCGAGGCCGGTGGCGCGTTTAACCCAAGGCAGCAGCAACTGGGCATCAAGCTGATCTTCTAAAAAGAAGTCTGCTGACTCAATGGGCTTGGCGTAAAATACGCCAAGCCCATTCTTTTTCCCGCCTGTGGGAGGTCAAACCCATGTATCGCCTCCGCTCCTTCCTTCTTCGAGTGCTGGTCCTGCTGCCCATTGCGCTCCCCGCTTCAGTTCTCTCTCAAGTCACCCAGGAATGCAGCATCATTGGAGAACTGAGAGTGGTTAGGGGGAGTTTTCCCAATAAACGTATCCAGGTGAACTTGGAGACTCGCGGGGCGACAGCAGCAACGGTATATGCCGACAATGAGGGCAAATTTTTCTTTCCTGGCCTGCAAGGCAATCTTTATCACGTCGTGATAAACGATGATGATTTCCAAGCCGTAGACGAAAGGGTCGCGGTAACTCCGCTAGCCAACTGTACCGCCATACTGATGATTACGCTAAACCCCAAGAGCGCGGCCAGTACAGCTACAGCGGAGCCTAATCGTCCCGGAGCTAATGCCCACATGATGGATAATGATGTTTCCACCGGTAAGCAAGGCGCATCCCGAGTCTCCGGAGCTAACCCTTATGTCGTCAATCAGTCGGAATACGCAAAGTTGCCTCCCAAGGCTCTGAAAGAATTCAAGGCAGGCCTGAACTCTGACCAGAAAGGACATCCAGAGGAGGCTATCAGCCATTACCAAAAAGTTCTTAAGATGGCTCCGGACTTCTATCCGGCTCGCAATAACATGGGGACCGCATATCTGAGTCGGGGAGATTTCGAATCCGCGGAAACCGAGTTTAGAAATGTCATTCAGGCCAATAACAGCGATGCCGCCGCCTACTTCAACCTTGGAAACGCGTTCCTGCTGACCAAGCGTTATGATGAAGCCTCTCGCAGTATCGGCGAGGGCCTGCAAAAGCAACCCAATTCAGCTTTGGGATTATTCCTGCTGGGCTCGGTTCATGCGCGGACTCACCATAGGCAAGAGGCTGAGAAATCTCTGCGACGGGCTCTCGAAATCGATGCCGGCCTCTCAAACGCCCATCTGGCGCTCGTCAATTTATATGTCGAGGAGGGGCGCGTCGTGGATGCAATTGGGGAATTGAAGGAGTTCCTACGAATGGCACCGAATGATGCACTTACGCCCAAGGCCAGAGAAGTGCTCCATAGGTTGGAAGCGCAATCCGCAACGCAAGCTAAGAGTCATTGATTCTAGATGGCATTCGGGTTTAGCGGTTAGCGCTTCGGCACGAACTGGCAGAATTTTTCGTCCAGCTTGCAGGCGGCCTCGTACTCCTGGTGGGCTTGCTTGGCCCGATTCAATCGTTGATAAGCGTATCCCAGGTTGAGGTGCGCCTCTGCCAGGTTGGGATCCAGCTTCAGAGCCCGGCGATAGCTCTCCACAGCCTTCAGAAATCGGTTGGTGCTGCTATAGGAAATCCCCAAAAAATTGGAAATCCGCGCCTCGTTCACTCCTAGTTCCACAGCTTTCGATAAGTGTTTTGCGGCTTCCGGGTAATTCTTCTGTTCAAACTGGAGCATGCCAAGGTCGCGGCGCAATGGTGCAAAGTTTGGCTGAATGGAAACGGCTTTTTCATAAGCCCCGATCGCAGCTGGTTTGTCGGTCTTGGCTTCGATGACGCCCAGTTCATACCAGGCCCGATAATTCTGCGGATTGATCTTCAGCGCTTTATCGACCCACTCTCGCGCTTGGTCCGGGCTGCCGAGGCCAATTAGCGCTCGCGCGAGCCCTGTCATCGCCTGATCGAAATTCGGATTTAGTTCCAAGCACTGCTTCAGTTGCGCCGCCGCTTCCTCCCACTTCTGCTGGCGCAGGGCTGCTTCACCCAACATGAAGGGAACCACGTATATCTGTGGATCTTTCTCGCGAACTTTGGCAAGCAGTGCTTCGCCCGCCGTGAAATCGCCCGCGTGAAAGGCATCCGCGGCCGCCAGAATCGAATTGAATTCCTCAGTCTTGCTCTTGGGATCGGGTAGACCCGCTGCCAACGCGGCCGATGACACCGGCGAACCGTAGGCGACATAACCCAGCGCGCGGAGTTTCTCGAGTGCGTCTGGGCTGAGTCGCGAGCTTTGCGCACCTGCGCTGGCGTAGGGATTTTTCTTGAGCTTCTGCTGCAACTTCTCCTTCAGGACGGCTACGGTTGCGGTCTGCTGCGACGCCAGGTTCGTTTTCTCCTGCGGGTCCAAACTCAGGTCGTAGAGTTCCGGCTGTGGCGCGTCGATGTACTGATATCGGCTTGTCTGCAGCGCATGCAGCGGGCTCCAGCCAAAAGAGCTGAAAGGATAGAAAGTCTCGCTGTAAGCTTCCTCCTGGTCCCGAGAACCAGGGTCGAACAGACCGCGTCCTTGAAATTGCTTTTCGATTAAGTCTCTGACTCCGCCGAAATGAAGCAGGGTAGGAGCTACCGCAATCGATTCTACCGGGGTAGCCACATGACCCGGCCGCAACCGGCTGCCCGCGGGCGGTTTGACGATCAGCGGAATATGGACGGTCGAGTTGTAAATAAAGAATCCGTGCTCGCTCTCGCCGTGCTCTCCCAGCGACTCACCATGATCACTCACAAAGATGATCAGGCTAGGGTCGTACAACCTGTTGCGCTTCAGCCATGTGATGAGCCGCCCCAGTTCATGATCGGCATACGCGACTTCACCGTCATAAAGGTGGTCGCGATATTGCGAGCGGAAGGGCTCCGGCGGATCATAGGGACTGTGCGGATCGTAAAGGTGTAGCCAGAGAAAAAACGGGCGATGAGTGGTTTTCTCGAGCCATGCGATCGCATGCGAAACGCTCTCTCCCGCCCTGCGGTCAACCAGCCCGATATCTTTCTTCATGAAAGCTTCCGCTGAAAAAGCGTCATCGTAGAAGTCGAAGCCGCGCCCCAAACCCCAACTGCGGTCCAAGACAAACGCACTCACCACGGCCCCAGTGGTGTAACTGTGCTGTTTGAATACCTGTGCGACGGTGCGGAACTGCGGAGAGAGCGGCTGCCCCGTGAAGTCCTGAATACCATTCTGGAAGGGATACATACCCGTCAAAATGGCGGCGTGTGAGGGCCAGGTGAGCGGGACCTGAGAGATTGCACGGTCGAAAACAACGCCATCATGACAAAGGGCGTCCACCGTTGACGTTTGAACTTGCGTCGCTCCATAGCAGCCGACGTGATCGGCCCGCAAGGTATCCATCGTGATCAGGATCACGTTAGTTGCTGGACGCCGCGGTACCGCCGCGAATCCGCTGCCCACGAGAGTGGCGAGGCACGTGAGAAGGTGTGCTACTCGTTGCCCTCGAAAACTTCTACACATGTTTGGCATCGGAAATAACTACTGTGGCCGGCTCTGCTGCGCCTTACGCATCTCTTCCTGGGCTTCGTCGTTCATTCCTTTTGCAGCGAGAGCCTTGGCCAACGCTAGATGGGTTGCTGGATCCGTCGGGACAAGTTCCTCGGCGCGCCGCAGTTGCGCGATCGCACCATCCACCTGCCCCTGGTCTAAGAGGATCTCGCCCAAGGAACGATGCGCCGGCGCATACTCATCAGCGATGCTCAGGGCCTCACGAAATGCCGCGGCGGCTTCGTTTGTCATCTTCTTCTGCAGGTAAGCCACACCCAAGTCGTAAGCGGCAGTGAAATTCGTTGGATCCAACTCCAGCGCTCGTTTCAGCGTGGAAATAGACTGATCGATTTGGCCGGTGTGGCCGTACGCGACCCCGAGATAGAAAAGGGCCAGGGTGTAATCCGGGCTCAGCTCGATGACGCGCTGAAACTGTTCCACTGCTGCCGGAAAGTTCTTCATGCGGTAATAGTTGAGCCCCAGAAGGTAGTGAACGGGCACGGAGTTTGGATCTGTTTTCAGTGCTGTGTTCAGCTTCTCGGTTGACGGTTGATAATTCCCGTGCTGGCTATCGGCGAGAGCGTCTGAAATCAGCTCGTACGCCTGGATGCGGTCTTTGGGATCTGGTAGATCGCGATTGCTGATCGTCGGATTGCCGCCTCCAGAGAAACCAGCGTATCCGAGCGATTTCAGCCGCTCCATCAATGCAGGATCGAGTCCGGCCTTCTGCGCCATCTCCTGGCCCGCGCTGTACTCGCGGATCAGAGCGGCCAGTTTCGCTCGCATTTCTTCGCCCACAGCTTTCTTCTGCTCGAACAGGTTCTGCGTTTCCCCCGGATCTTTGGTCAGGTTGTAGAGCTCGGGCTTGGGGGCATCGATAAAATGGTAATTTTCGGTTTCGATGCCGCGCAGTTCGCTCCAGTTAAAATGCAGTCTGGGCAGGAAAGTCTCTGCATACAAGCTGCGGGATGCGGCTTCCTTCTTTGGCGCCATGAGCGGCAGCAGATTGCGGCCTTGTACCTGCGAAGGAACGTCTACTTTCAAGATCTGGAGCACAGTTGGCATGAGGTCTGCCAGGTTCACCAGATCGGTTACCGTCTTCGCGGACGCTTCACCCGGCAAGTGCACGATGAGCGGCACGCGCAGAGTCGCGTTATAGATGAAGAAACCGTGCGTCTTCTCGCCATGTTCGCCCAGGCTCTCGCCGTGGTCTCCGCTGAGTACGATGAGCGTATGTCGGTAAAGTCCCTTTTCTTTCAGGAAGCGCAACAAGCGCCCCACTTGCGCGTCAGCGAATGCAATCTCGCCATCGTACGGATGGGATTCGTATTCTTGGCTATATGGAGCAGGTGGACGGTAAGGATAGTGGGGATCGTAAAGGTGCATCCACAAGAAAAACTTCTTCTGATAGTTCTTGGCCAGCCAGTCCAGGGTCACATCCGTCACCACGTTGCCGGGTCGCTCCATTTCGTCCAAGTTCGATTCCTGAAGGCGGCTGAAATCGAAATGGTCGTAATAGAAATCGAAGCCGTGATTCAGGCCGAAGCGCGAATCCAGTACTGCCGAACCGATGACTGCGCCTGTGGTATAGCCGTGCTCTTTCAATACGGAAGCCAGTGTGGGTTGCTGCGGGTTCAGCTTGTTGGCGCTGAAATCGTGCATGCCACTCAGCATCGGGTAAGTGCCCGTGAAAATCGCAGTGTGCGCGGGCAAGGTTACCGGTACAGGAGTATAGGCATGCTCGAAACGGACGCCATCTGCCGCGAGCGCATCGATATTCGGGGTGCGGATCTGCTTGTATCCGTAGCAGGCAAGGTGGTCCGGACGTAGCGTGTCAATTGTGATAACCACTACATTGGGAGCGGGATTCCCCGCTGCCAGCGCCCTAGGCGCCGTCAGCAGAAGGCAGGCAATCAGCAGGAGTAAAACTCGCTGGAAGAAAACCATCGGATAGGAAAATTATATCCCAGCGCAATCGGCATTCTTGGGGCGCCTAGCAAAGAGACGCACCCCTTGTGCTAGGCTGAGTTGCGCAGGCTGAATTGCGATGACCGCCCCTCGAATTTTCTTGTGTTTGCTGCTGCTGGTTGGCTGGAACTTCGCACGTGGCGCTCCTCCAAGAAAACCGTCGCAACCCGATGTTTTTCTGATAACGATTGATACGCTTCGTGCCGACCATGTTCACTGTTACGGCTACGATCGGGTCCAGACTCCGGCGCTCGATACTCTCGCCAAGAATGGAATTCGCTTCTCGCAGGCATTCACGCCTAGTCCCATCACGAACACTTCGCACACGACCATTCTTACCGGGTTGCTGCCCAGCGTGCACGGAGTGACTGATTTCGCCATTCCCTTGGCGCCAACTCACCCTACCTGGGCCGAATTGCTAAAGAAGAACGGTTACCACACGGCAGCATTCATTGGCGCGGTAATACTGGATAGCAGGACGCTTGCTCCAGGTCTCAATCGTGGCTTCGATTTTTACGACAACTTCCCCGAGCACCCGCAGACCAAATCACGTTGGGGACGCGTCGAGCGCCGTGCCATGGACGTTGTACAGCACACCGAAAAGTGGCTGAATGCCCACCGCGTCGGTCCACATTTTGTGTGGGTGCATCTCTACGACCCGCACGATCCGTACGAGCCTCCGCTGCCCTATTCACAGCTCTACAAGGACCATCTTTACGACGGCGAAATTGCCTACGCCGACTACGCCCTCGCAAACTTTCTTACTTACCTGAAGAAGCAAGGCTGGTATGACAACTCGCTGATCATCGTCGTGGGTGACCACGGCGAAGGGCTGGGCGAGCACCACGAGGACACACACGGGATATTTCTCTACGATTCCACGATTCATGTTCCGCTAATCGTGAAACTGCCGCGGCAGAGTGCAGCCGAAAAAGTAGTGAATGCCCAGGTACGCACGACCGACATTTTGCCCACGGTGCTGGACCTGCTTGGCTTCCCTCCTCCCGCCCGACTCGACGGCGAATCGCTCAAGCCCCTCTTCGCTAGCATTGAGAACACCGACCGCACGGCTTTTGGAGAAACTGATTACCCGCTGCGCTTCGGCTGGGCTCCGCTACGCTCAGTGCGGACCCCGGAGTTCAAATTCATTGAAGCTCCGAAACCTGAGCTTTACGAACTGCACGCCGACCTCGCAGAGCTTAAGAATCTTTACGAACCCTGGAATCCCAAGGTGCAGAAGTTTCGAGGAATGCTCGCAGACCTGAGGTCTAAGCTGCCTCCGCCAGCACCTTCCTCCGGAGCCGTGGGCCAGGGCACTGTTGCCGAGCTGCGCGCGCTTGGGTATCTCGGCCCAGCAGATGCCGGCAGTTCTACCAATGTGCCCGAGCCGTCGCTTCTGCCCGATCCCAAGGACAAAATCGAGGAGCAGAATCTGCTGCACAGAGCAATGATGGCATCGGAGGACAACCGTCTCGCCGAGGCGCGCACCGCGCTGGAGAAAGTTCTGCAGCTCAATCCCAAATCTCCGACAGCACTGGTGCAATTGGGAGAACTCGAATTCCAATCAGGCAATTACGCG
>Ga0070708_100005532_pt1 | contig 10013 bp, 11 predicted proteins | sample KBSK5503metaG_FD_65469 | JGI IMG/M metagenome (GOLD analysis project Ga0070708, IMG submission 65469) | Corn, switchgrass and miscanthus rhizosphere microbial communities from Kellogg Biological Station, Michigan, USA - KBS K5-50-3 metaG | ecosystem: Host-associated > Plants > Roots >... | reverse complement strand
CGCGGGCCTCGTCGCGGAGCACCACCAGGGTGCGGTCGCCGGACGGGCTGATGACCACGGCCGCGGGACCGCCGTAGTAGCGCGAGTAACCCGTGACCCAGTTCACCAGGTCGGCGCCGGTCACGACGAGCGCGCTCAGTTCATGGGTGCGCATCCAGTTGGTGACCCGGTCCAGCCGCGGGCGCGGCGGCGGCATCGTGACCCGGTCGCTCACGACCGCCTGCTGTTGGCCTGGTGCCACATCGGCCTCCTCGGGCATGCCGGGCGCCGGGCGGATCGTCGCCCACGTCGGGCACAACGCTATAGCATGTGGGCCACCTGCGACACGGGCAGGCGGTAGCCGCAGTCGATCCCGAGGGAGGCAGGCCCATGAAGCTGGCCGATCGCGTCTGCGCAGTCACCGGCGGCGCCCGCGGCATCGGGGAGGCCATCGCGGCCCGCTTCGTCGCTGAGGGTGCCACCGTCGCCATCCTCGACCTGGACGCGGCCGCGGCCGCGCGGACCGCCGCGCGCCTCGGCGGCACCGGGCACGGCTGCGACGTCGGGGTCCGGTCGTCGGTCGAGGCCTCGGTGGCGGAGGTGCTCGACCGGCACGGGCGCATCGACGTGCTGGTCAACAACGCGGGCATCGGGCTCGCGGGCCCGTCGGAGACGTTCTCCGACGAGGACTGGAACACCTCGATCGCGGTGATGCAGACCGGCGTCTTCCTGTGCTCGCAGGTCGTCGGCAGGCACATGCTCGCGGCAGGCCGCGGGGTGATCGTCAACATCAGCTCGATGAACGCCTGGGAAGCGTTCCCGATGCGGCTCGCTTATTGCGCCGCCAAGGCGGCGGTCGTCGCCATGACGCAGGTGCTGGCGATCGAGTGGGCCGACCGGGGCATCCGGGTGAACGCGGTGGCGCCGGGCGTCACCCGGACGGCAATGGTGCAGAAGGCGATCGACGACGGCGTGATCGACGTCGCCGCCTACACCGCGCGCACGCCCCTGCACCGGTTCGGCGAGCCGGACGAGATCGCGCGCGCCGTCCTGTTCCTCGCCAGCGACGAAGACTCCTCCTTCGTCACCGGGACGACGCTGTGCGCCGACGGCGGCTGGAGCGCGATGGGGTGGGTGGTCAAGTAGGCCGGGCCGGTCCGGAAAGGGCCGGAACGCATCTTGACACGCTAGATGCTATAGCGTTTGATTTTGTCATCGATCTCCGCGACGCGGGAGGACACGATGGCGCGAGCGACCGGAGACAAGACCACCGCGATCTCCCCAGAGCAGAGCATGCTGGACCGGAACGCGCTCGGCCTGTGGGGCCTGGTGATCATGGGCATCGCCTACATGGGCCTGGCCCTGACCGCGTACTTCAACTTCGGCATCATGGAGGGCATCACCGGGCCGATCGTGCCGCTCGCGTTCGCCGCGGTCACCGTGGCGATGCTGCCGACCGCGGCCAGCTACGCGGTGATGAACAGCCGGCGGCCGTCGACCGGGGCGACTCTCACCTGGCTGTGGGAGGCGACCACGCCGCCGCTGGGAGTCTGGCTCGGCTGGGTACTGGTGATCGCCTACATCGACGGCTGCATCCTGCAGCCGGTCATGTTCGGGCTGTTCTTCAACTCGTTCCTGAACTATTTCGGAGTCGGTGCCGGATACGCGTCCGGCACCCTGGCCGGGCTGATCCCGATCGTCGTCGTCGGTTATATGACGAAGAAGAACATCCGCATCTCCACGCGGATCGTCGGCTACTTCATCGCCATCGAGGCCGGGTTCGTGGCGTTCCTGGCCATCTACATCATGATCAAGCAGGGGATCGCCGGGCGCCTGTCGTTCCAGCCGCTCAACCCGACCGCGGCGACCGCCGGGTGGACCGGGTTCCTGACCGCGCTGCTGTTCGCGGTGCTGGCGATCGCCGCCTTCGACATCGTCGCGCCCATGGCCGAGGAGACCAGGACGCCGCGCTCGCTGGTGCCGAAGGCCACGATCCTGGTGACCGTCGGCGCGGGCCTGTACTGGGTGGTCACCTCGTTCGGCATCATCAACGCGGTGCCGGCCAAGACGATGGCCGGGTACGTCTCCTCGGGCCAGTTCACGCCGATCTACCTGGTCGCCGGGCACTACGTCAGCTGGTTCCGTCTCATGGTCCCGCTCACCGGCTTCACGGCCGTGTTCGCGGCGTTCAGCGCGATCTCCATCGCGGCGAGCAGGCAGTTGTACGCGCTCGGCCGGGAGGGCCTGGCGCCGCGCGTCTTCGGCAAGACCGACCAGAACAGGACGCCCTGGAACGCCCAGGTGCTCGTGCTGGCCTGCTGCGTGGTCTTGCCGATCCTGATCAGCCTCTACCAGCACCGCAACCTGTTGACCGCGTTCGGCTGGATCGGCGAGGCCTACGTATTCTTCATCCTCATCCCGTACACGCTGACCTGCGTGGCGAACATCTTCTACCACCTGCGGTACCACCGGCAGGACTTCAACGTGCTGACGAACCTGGTGCTGCCGCTGCTGGGCATCGCGATCAACGTCTACATCTTCTACAAGAACTTCTTCCAGACCTTCGTGCTGCACCCGACCAGCTTCGTGACGGAAACGTCGATCACCGTGGCCTGCTTTGCCGCGATCGTGCTCGCCGTGGTGTTCACGGTGATCGGCATCAGGCGCACCGGCCGGCTCGGCCGGCCGCACGGGTTCATCGAGGACGAGCCGGCGGTGGCCGAGGCGGCGGGGGATTGACCGGGCGGTTCGCGGGCCGCCACGTCATCGTCACCGGCGGCGGCCGTGGCATCGGCCGGGCCACCGCGCTAGCCTTCGCCGCGGAGGGCGCCGAAGTCCTGGTGCTCGGCCGCACCGTCGCTGACCTGGAGGAGACCGTCCGCCAGGTCAGCGACGCCGGCGGCATGGCGTGGCTGGCCAAGTGCGACGTCAGCGACGAGGCGCAGGCCGAGGACGCGGTGCGGGCCGCCGCCGAGCGCTGGGAGCGGATCGACGTCCTCATCAACAACGCGGGCATCGACGACGACACGCCGTTCCTGGAGATCGACCGCGCGCGCTGGCGGGCGATCATCGACACGAACCTGACCGGCGCGTTCCTGATGGCGCAGGCCGTGGCGCGGCGCATGGCCGCGACCGGCGGCGGGGTGATCCTGCACACGGCCTCGATCGACGCCTCGGGCGGCGACGGGCCGTACGCCGCCTACAACGCGTCCAAGGCCGGGCTGCTCGGGCTCAACCGGACAATGGCGCTTGAGCTGGCCGCGCTGGGCATTCGCTCGAATTGCGTCAGCCCCGGCTTCACCCACACCGCGATGACCGAGCAGGCGGTGGGCCCGAAATTGCTCGACTACCTGAACGGCTCGTTCGCCCGCGTGCCGATGAAACGGCTGGTGCGCACCGACGAGGTGGCGCAGGCATTCCTGTTCCTCGCCTCCGACCAGGCCTCAGCGATCACCGGCATCGACCTCCGCGTGGACGCGGGCCTGACCGCGAACTGGTACATCCTCGAAACCCTGCCGGACGGGTAACGCCGGCCCGGGGCTGTTGCCGTACGGCTACCGCTTCCCCTTTTCGGCCACAAGCGAAGGTGGGGCCACCCAGCGATCAGGCCGTCGGTCGGCTCTCCGGCGCTCAAACCCTGGTGCCGCGGGCCGCGGCGTGGTCGAGGTAGGCCGGGTTGACGATCGAGGGCACCGGCACGCCGGCCAGGAAGTCCACGACCTGCTGCGCGGCCCGGACCGGCAGCTCCGCGAGGCTGGCCGCTGAGTACCAGGCGGCGTGCGGGGTGAGCAGCACGTTGGGCAGCGAGCGGAGGGCGCTGCCGTCCGGAAGCGGCTCGGTCTCGAACACGTCGAGCGCGGCGCCCGCGAGCTGGCCCGAGCGCACCGCCTCGGCGACCGCGGCCTCGTCGATGAGGCCGCCCCGGCAGGTATTGACCAGCAAGGCGCCAGTGCGCATGAGCGCGATGGTGTCGGCGCGGATCAGGTGGCTGGTCTCGCCGCTGAGCGGCGCGTGCAGCGTAACCAGGTCAGATGCGCGCAGCAGCTCCTCGAAGGTAACGAGCCGCAGGCGCGGGGGCGGAGCGATGTAGGGATCGCAGCCGAGCACCCTGAAGCCAAGCGCTCGCGCCTGGTCGGCGACCCGGGTCCCGATCCTCCCCAGCCCGACCACCCCGATCGTTGTGGCGGACGGCCGGGCCGGCGCCGGCGAGGGGCCGGCCACGGCCCACTGGCCGCTCCGGACGGCCGCGTCGTACCGCCCGAGCCCGCGCAGCAGCCACAGCGCCATGGCCAGCGTGTGCGCGGCGACCTCCGCCACGCAGTAGTCGGGCGTGTTGGCGACCGCCACGCCGCGCTCGGTCGCCGCCTCGACGTCGATCATGTCGACGCCGATGCCGAGGCGGCTGATGAACCGGCAGCCCGGCGCGGCGTCCAGCACCGCCCCGGTCACCGGCGCCCACTGCACGATCAGCGCGTCGGCCCGGGTCCGCGCCAGCGCGGCGATGAGGTCGTCCTCGGTCCGCGCCGCCAGGCGCACGGCGTCCAGGCCGGCCGCGCGCAGCACCCGCTCGTCCGCGGTGGAGGCCAGGTCCGAGTCGGTGATGACGACCTGGGGCCGTTGTGTCATCGCCTAGGTCTCCTCGTCGCGGGTCAGCTCCGCGTCGGTGATCCGCTTGGCCGCCGCCTCCACGTGGCGCTGCATCGCGCGCTCCGCGGCGCGCAGATCACCGGACGCGATCACGTCGAGCAGCTCCTGGTGGCTCTCGGCGTGCTGGCGCACCTCGTCGCGGCCGAGCGACGACGCCGCAGCGCGGAAGAAGTGGTTCGTGCGGCTGCGCATCTGCGCCGCGACCTCGACCAGCAGCTCGTGATCGGTCAGCTCCCAGAGCCGCTGGTGGAACTGCTGGTCGAGCTCGTGCACCCGGACCAGGTCGCGGCGGTCGGCCGCCGACCGCATCGCGTCGACGATCCGCTGGAGCCCCGCGTGCGCCTCCGGCGTGAAGCGCCCCTTCAGCCGGCGCACCACGAACTGCTCCAGCACCACGCGCAGGCTGGATACCTCCTCCAGCGCGCGCGGAGTCAGGCTGGCGACCCGCGCGCCGCGCCGTGGCAGCCGGACGACGAGGCCTTCCTCCACGAGCCGGGCCAGCGCCTCGCGCAATGGGATGTGGCTGACCCCGAACTGGCGCGCCAGCCGGCGCTCGACCAGGTGCTCGCCGGGCGCATAGACGCCCTCGGTGATCGCGGCGCGCAGCCGGTCCGCGACCGCGTCCGCGAGGCTCTGATCCGGCAGCGGATCGGTGACGTTCACGCTGCCTCGTACCTGTGGATGACGTGCCCCGGCGGCAGCGTGAGGTCCACGGTCCGGTGCAGCCCGAGGACAACCTCGGTCACCGCCAGCAGGTGCGCGGGCAGCTGTGCGTTCGGCCGCAACTCGAGCGTCGCGGTGCCGACCCACGCCTCGTGCTCGACCACGTCGGCGAATTGCCTCGTCACAAGTTCGCGGCTCACGATCCCTTCCTCTTCCTGGCGTATTCGCAGGTTGACGTTCAGGTCGGCGCCGGGCACCAGCCGCCTGAGCTCGTCGCCGGACCCGGCGCGCTGCTTCCAGCACATGGTCGCCATGGCGATCTGGATCCCGTTCCGCCGCACCGTGCCGATCAGCAGGTCGCCGTCGGCCGCGAGCCGTACCCGCCCCGCCTTCTTCGGCTGCCCGTAGGCCTCCCGTCCCGCCGCGACCGCGCCGTCGGATTCCAGCACGAGGAAGGGCGAGTAGACGGCGGGGGTGTCGTCGGGGAGCAGCACGGGAAGCTGCCAGGCCGACTCACAGTACTCACCGAACCACTCCGCGTCGTGCATGTGGTACACGTGCAGCACGCACAGGTCGGACGCCAGGCGGAGCGGCCGCGGGATGAGCCCGTTCGCGGCGTCCCGCGGGGTCCGGTACACGACCGAGAGGATCTCCGTGCGCCGCAGGCGGATCGGGAGCACCGGGACCAGCGGCGCCCCGAACGGCGTGGAGGCGAGCTCCGCTGGGTCGAACGGCATCACGCTGGCGGCCTTTGGAACAGCTCGACCATGTGCCCGTCCGGGTCGCGCAGGTACACGCCCCGGCCGCCGCGGTTCACCCCGGTGTCGACCTCGACCGGGTCGCTCAGCGGCTCTCCGCCCGCCGCCACGAGCCGCGCCAGCCGTTCGTCCAGGTCGTCGCACGCGACACAGATATGCGTGAAGCCCACATCAGCGGGACGGGACACGTGCTCCCCGCCGGGGGGCGTTATGTATTCAAAGAGCTCGATGCGCGGGCCGGTGCCGCCGAAGGCCAGGTGCGCCATGCGGACGTGCGCGCGCGGCTCTCTCACGATCGCCTCGAGGTAGCCGCCGGCCTTCTCCTGCTCAAACAGCACGGTCATGCCCATGGCGTCGCGCCAGAAGCCCAGGGAGCGGTCGAGGTTCGAGATCGTCAGCCCCGTGTGGTGGAGGTCGGGCATCCAGCATCCTCCTCTCACAACGTGGCGGTCAGCCCGCCGTCGACGACGACGCGCTGGCCGGTGAGGTAGGTGTTCTCCGGTGATACCAGGTGGCTCACGGCCGCGGCGATCTCGGCGGGCTCGGCGGCGCGCCGCAGCGGCAGCCTGCCGCGGGCGACGTAGATGTCCCGGAACCAGTCGGACTCAAGCTCGTCTACGCCGTCGACGACCGACATCCGGGTCCGCACGAACCCTGGGGCCAGCGAGTTGACCAGCACGCCGCGCGGGCCCAGTTCGAGCGCGAGCGTCCGGGTGGCGGCCTCCAGGCCCGCCTTGGCCGCGTCGTAGGCGAGACAGCCCACCTCGCTGACGCTCGCGTGCACGGACGTGACGTTGACGATGCGCCCCGCGCCGCGCGAGGCCATCCGCAGGCCCGCGCTGCGGGCGAGCCACAGGGGACCGTCCAGCAGCACCGCGAGCTGCCGGCGGTAGGCGGCCAGGGTGAGCCGGTCGACCGGCTCCGGGATCGAGATCCCCGCGACGTTGACCAGAGCGGACAGCGGCCCAAGCTCCTCCTCGGCGCGCGCCAGGACGTTCTCGTGCCCGTCGAGATCGGCCACATCCAGGTAGTACGCGGTGATGCCCCGGTCCGCGCCGACCGGCTCAATGTCCACCCCGGCGACCAGGAAACCGTCGTCACGGAGCCGGGCCGCGACGGCGCGGCCGATCCCGTTGGCGGCCCCCGTGACCATGGCCACGGTCGCTCCCCGTTCCATGCCCGCAGTAAACGCTATAGCATCTGATGCGTCAAGTCCGGCTGGAGGACAATCGTGCAGGTACGTAGCGGGCTCAGCGAGAGCATGCATAACGGCTGGCGCGCCCTGACCTTGTCCTCGGACTTGCTCGAAGTCGTGGTGTTGCCGGACAAGGGCGCGGACATCTACGCACTGACCGATCGGGCGTCCGGGATCGACCCCTTGTTCAAAGCTCCCTGGGGGCTCCAGCCGCCGGGCTCGCCGCCGCGGGAGGGCAGCGCGGGCGAGGCGTTCCTGGCGAACTACGAGGGGGCGTGGCAGGAGCTTTTCCCCAACACCAACGACGCCTGCGCGTACCGGGATGCCCTGCTTCCGTTTCACGGCGAGGTGGCGACGCTGCCCTGGTCCTGGTCGGCCGAGGGCGGTGAGGACGCGGTGGCCGTGCGGCTGTCGGTGGACTGCCGACAGACGCCGTTCCGGCTCGAGCGGCTGATGCGGCTGCCGTACGGCGAGCGCGCGCTGGTGCTCGAGGAGTCGGTGCGGAACACCTCCGCCGAGCCAGCCCACTTCGTCTGGGGACACCACTGCGTGCTCGGGCCGCCGCTGGTGGCCGCGGGCGCCGAGCTTCGCGTGCCCTGCCGGACTATCGTCACGATCGGCGATCTCTGGGAGGACACCGCGCGGCTGGCGCCGGGCCAGCGGTCCCACTGGCCGGCGGCGCGCGGGCGGGACGGCGATGCGGTCGACCTGTCCCGTATCCCCGGGCCGGAGGCCGGATCCCACGACGACGTCTACCTCACCGACTTCGACGGCGGGTGGGCCGAGGTGCGGAACCCGGCGCTGGAGACCGGGTTCCGCCTGGAGTGGGATCCGGCCGTGTTCCGCTGGCTGATCTCCTGGCAGCCATTTGGCGGCGCGCACGCGATGCCGCTGCGCGGCGCGTACGCGCTGGGCATCGAGCCGTGGACAAGTGGCGGGAACCTCGCCGCCGCCCTGGCCGCGGGCGATGCGATCGAGCTGGCCGGCGGTGGTTGCCTGGCGACGACCCTCGTCGCCCGGATGATCGACTGCTGACCGGTTACTGGATGGTGTAGCCGCCGTCGACGACCAGGTTCTGGCCGGTCATCCAGGAGCTTTCGTCGGAGAGGAGGAACACGGCCGGGCCGGTCATGTCGTCGGCCTGGCCGATGCGCCGCAGTGGGATCCGCGCGGCGATCGAGTCGGCCAGGTCGTCGAAGTCGGGCCGGTCGACGTAGGCGAGCGGCGTCGCCACCACGCCCGGCGTGAGCGAGTTCACCCGGATCCCCATTGGCCCGAAGTCGACCGCGAGGGCACGCACCAGCGCCTCGACGCCGCCCTTGGACGCGCAGTAACTCGCGTAACCGGGCGCGGCGACCTCCGCGAGCTGGCTGCCCACCAGGACGATCGAGCCGGACCGCCGCGGCTCCATCACTCGGAGGCAGGCCCGGGCCAGCCGGAAGCTCGCGTCCAGGTTGACCCCGATCATGCGCGCCCATTCCTCGTCGGTGGTGTACCGGATGTCCTCCTTGCGGCGGACGATGCCGGCCGCGTGCAGCATGCCGTCGAGGTGGCCGTACGCGCTGACCGCCGCGGCGACACACTCGTCGGCCGCGCCCGGGATCGAGAGGTCGGCCGGGTAGCCGGTCATCGAGCCCGGCTCCCGGCACAGCTCGGCGAGGCGCGCCTCGTCCCGGCCGGTGGCCAGGACGCCGGCTCCCTCCGCCGCACAGCGCCGCGCGATCGCCCGGCCGATCCCGGAGGTGGCGCCGGTGACCAGCACAACCCGATGCTCAAGCCGTCCCATAAGCGCCTTAGCGTACCGGCGCCGGCAGGGTGCGGCGAGAGTCCAGCCAGTGGGTTTCCAAACGATTCGATTATATGTTTGAATACTGGGTGGGACGGTGGGATAAGAAACTGCCGAGGGCTGGGTAAGACACGCAGGGAGACGCCATGCTTGCAGCGCTGGCAGGCCAGATCAGTCACCCGGTTGTCGCCACCTTCCTCGGGCTCGGCGCGGCGGGGGTGGCCGGCGCCGTGGTGGCCATGGCCTGGAACGTGTACGCACGCCAGGTGCGGTTCGCCGAGCGGCTGGCCGGCCGCCCGACCGCCAGCCCGGGACGGGCCCTGGCGGGCCGCGGCGCGGATCGGGGCGGCGCGGACCGGGGCAACGGCGCGCAGGCCGCCGCCGAAGGTGCCGAGCGGGTCAACGGCACCGGGGCCGCGGCGCATGTGGTCATCGAGGGACCCGACACCCTGATCACCGGGGAGCCGGCCCGCTACCGCGTGCCGCCCTCGGGCACCCGCAGGGTGGTGTCGTGGGCGGTCGGCGGCGGCGCGGTGTCGCAGGCTCCCGACGCCGCGCATCCCGGCGAACTGGTCCTGACCGCCGACCGGCCGGGCAGCCTGACGATCATCGTGCGCGTGCGGGACGGCATGACCGAGCGCCGGGGCACCAAGCCTGTCACCGCCGTGGCGGACGTGACGCCCGCGCCGCCCTTCAGCCCGCGAGCGTTCCTGAACGCGTGGGGCCTCGTCGCGGTCGCCGCGCTGATCGCCGGCCTCGCCGCGGCCCTCGTCGCCCTGGGCACCCTCGCCAGCGCCGACTTCATCGCGCTGGTCGCGCCGCTGGCCGCGGTGCTCGGCGTGGTGGCTGCCCGGGGGATGGGAGACGCACCTGGCCGCCGGGACAAGACGGCACTGGCCGGCCAATCCGATGAGCCATTCCTGCCCGGCAGGCCGCGCGCCGCCGAAACGTCCGTCCAGCACCAGCCGGTGCCATAGTCGCACGC
>Ga0070708_100005531_pt1 | contig 10014 bp, 7 predicted proteins | sample KBSK5503metaG_FD_65469 | JGI IMG/M metagenome (GOLD analysis project Ga0070708, IMG submission 65469) | Corn, switchgrass and miscanthus rhizosphere microbial communities from Kellogg Biological Station, Michigan, USA - KBS K5-50-3 metaG | ecosystem: Host-associated > Plants > Roots >... | reverse complement strand
GCAGGAGGAGGCTCGATCGCTTCTGGCCAGAGCCGTAGCGGCCGGTTCGGCGGAAGCCCGGCAGAGAGAAGGCTGTCGGCCGTACGCGTCCGCTTCGCGAGAGTTCAAGAACTAGGCCCCGGGGCGCTCCCGCGGCTTCTAGGCGACGAGCTGGCGGAGAACATAGGGAAGGATCCCGCCGTGGCGGTAGTAGTCCACTTCGATCGGCGTGTCGATGCGGACCATGACGGGGATCGCTTCCGTGCGCCCGTCGGCCCGATGGATGGTCAGCATGGCTTGCTGGCGAGGACTCAAGCCCGACTCGAGGCCCGTCAGGTCGAAGACCTCGCCCCCTTCGAGCTTCAGAGTCTTCGCGCTCTCCCCCTCGCGGAACTGGCAGGGGAGGACTCCCATCCCGACCAGGTTCGAACGGTGGATCCGCTCGAAGCTCTGCGCGATGGCCGCCCGAACGCCGAGGAGGCGTGTCCCTTTCGCCGCCCAGTCTCTCGAGCTGCCCGAGCCGTACTCCTGCCCGGCCAGGACTACGAGCGGGACGCCTTCCGCCTGGTACTTCATCGCCGCGTCGTAGATCGAGGGCCTCTCGCCGCCGGGGTGGTGAACGGTCACTCCCCCTTCGGTTCCGGGGACCATGAGGTTCTTGATACGGACGTTCGCGAAGGTCCCGCGCGTCATGACGCGGTCATTGCCGCGCCGCGAACCATAGCTGTTGAAGTCCTGCGGAGCGACACCCTGCGCCTGCAGGTACAGGCCGGCCGGGGAGGTCGGCTTGATGGCTCCGGCCGGGCTGATGTGGTCGGTCGTGACCGAGTCTCCGAAGATGGCGAGCGGCCGCGCGCCACGGATGTCCGAGACCGGCGCCGGCGTCATCGAGAGGTTCTCGAAGAAGGGAGGCTCCTGGATGTACGTCGAGGCGGGATCCCAGCGGTAGACCTTGCCCGCGGTCGCCGGGATCTCGTTCCAGAGCGGGTTGCCGGCGGCGAAGTCAGAATAGAGGCGGCGGTAGGTCCCCGGGTCCGTCGAGGAGAGAAGCGCGTCGCGGATCTCCGCGGGGCTCGGCCAGACGTCGCGAAGGTAGACCTCCCGCCCCTGGCGGTCGCGGCCGAGCGGCTCCCGGGTCAGGTCGATGTCCACCCTGCCCGCCAGCGCGAAGGCGACCACGAGGGGCGGGCTCGCCAGGAAATTGGCCTTGATGTTCTGCTGGATGCGCGCCTCGAAGTTGCGGTTGCCCGACAGAACGCTCGCGGCGACGAGATCGTTGCCCGTCACGACCTCCTCGATCCGCGGATCGAGCGGCCCGGAGTTGCCGATGCAGGTCGTACAGCCGTAGCCGACCAGTTGGAATCCCAGCCGGTCGAGGTAGGGCTGAAGCCCCGTGCGTGCGAGGTACTCCGTGACGACGCGCGAGCCGGGCGCAAGAGACGCCTTGACCTTCGGCGAGACCGACAGGCCGCGCTCCACGGCCTTCTTCGCCAGGAGCCCCGCGCCGAGCATGACGCTCGGGTTCGAGGTGTTGGTGCAGGAGGTGATCGCGGCGATGAGCACGTCTCCGTGTCCCAGGCTCACCACACCGGGCGCCAGATGCGCTTCCGGAACCTCCTCGACGCGATCAGGCGTGGGCCGGTTGTTGACCATCTCGGTCTCTGTCCAGGGGTTGGTGTCCCGCGCGGCGGAGACCGCCGCAACGACGGGTTCCTGCTCCTGGTGGCCGCCGCCGGCGAGCGGCTCGGTTGGCACGGTTCCCTCGAAGCCGATCGTCGTCGGAAAACGCTTAGCCAGATTCCCGTTGGTCTTTCCGTAGCCGTTCTCGGTGACCGGACTCTTCAGCAGCTCCAGGAAACGCGCCTTCAGGTCGGGCAGCGCGATCCGGTCCTGCGGGCGCTTAGGGCCCGCCACGCTCGGGCCGACGTCGCCAAGATCGAGCTCGATCACCTGGGAATAGTCGCACTCGCCCCCGCGCGGGATGCCGAAGAGCCCCTGCGCCTGAAAGTAGTTCCGGAATGTCTCGACGTGCTCCGGCGCCCGGCCGGTCGCGGCGAGATAGGCGCAGGACTCCTCGTCGACCGGGAAGAACCCCATCGTGGCGCCGTATTCCGGGGCCATGTTGGCGATGGTCGCGCGGTCGGGCAGGGGCAGAGAAGCCGCGCCCTCGCCGTGGTACTCCACGAACTTGCCGACGACCTTGGCGGCGCGCAGCAACTCTGTGCAATGGAGCGCGAGATCCGTCGCCGTGACGCCGTCCCCGAGCTTTCCGGTCATGTGCACGCCGACGACGTCGGGAGTCAAAAAATAGACGGGCTGTCCGAGCATCCCGGCTTCGGCCTCGATGCCGCCCACGCCCCAGCCCACGATCCCGAGGCCGTTGATCATCGTCGTGTGGGAGTCGGTGCCGACCAGCGTGTCGGGATACCAGACTCCGTCTTTCTCCAGCACGCCCTGCGCGAGGTATTCGAGGTTGACCTGGTGCACGATGCCGATCCCCGGGGGCACGACGTCGAAGCCGTTGAAGGCCTGCATCCCCCACTTCAGGAACTCGTAGCGGGCCCGGTTGCGCTTGAACTCGATCTCCATGTTGCGCTGCAGGGCGTCGGGCGTGGACCACACGTCGACCTGCACCGAGTGGTCCACGACGAGCGCGACGGGCACGAGCGGCTCGACGACCGCGGGGTCCTTGCCCATCCGCTCGACGGTCGAGCGCATGGCCGCGAGGTCCACGAGCAGCGGAACGCCCGTGAAGTCCTGCAGCACGATGCGCGCGACGACGAAGGGGATCTCGGCGGTCCGCTCCGCCCGGGGCTCCCACCCGGCCAGCCTCCGGACGTCTTCCTCCTTGATCCGCATGCCGTCGAGATTTCGAAGCACGCTCTCCAGGACGATCCGCAGGCTCACGGGGAGGCGGGAGACCCGTCCGAGCCCCGCCTCTTCCAGCGCGGGCAAAGAGTAGAAGGCGGCTTCTTTTCCGGCGCCCGTCCGGAAAGTCTGGCGGGCCCCGAAGGGATCGCTCATGGCGTCCGTCCGGGGAAGAGAGACGTCGGCGGCGGGGTTGTCATGGCTGCTTTCCGAGTCTATGGGGAGGCTCCGGGGAGGTCAAGAAGCCTCGGAACGGCCTAAGAGAGGCGTGAAGACCGCAAACGCGGGAATGAATCCGTCATAGATTAACCGCTCGTTCGAGGAGAAAAGAATGAAATGGATCTCCCGTTTCCTTACGGCCCTCGCGCTGGTAGCCGCGGCGGCCCTGCCGGTTCTGGCAGACAGCGAGGCCTTCACGCTCGACAAGGCTCACACCCTGGTGGGCTTCCGGATCCGGCACTTCGTGTCCAAGGTCGAGGGGCGCTTCAAGGACTTCGACGGCACGATCTGGATCGACCGGGGCAACCCATCGGCCTCGAAGGTCGAGCTGACGATCCAGAGCGCTTCGATTGACACGGCCAACGAGAATCGGGACAAGGATCTGCGCTCAGAGAATTTCTTCGACGCGGCGAAGTTTCCGACGATCACGTTCAAGAGCACGAAGGTCGTTCCGAAGGGCAACGACGCCTACGAGGTGACCGGCGACCTCACGATGCACGGAGTCACCAAGACGATCACGGTGCCGGTCAAGCACGGCGGGTTCCTCAAGGTGGCCGGCCGGAGCGGCATGGGAGAGAAGACCGGCTTCGAGATCTCCTTCCCGCTGAACCGGAAGGACTACGGCATCTCCTGGAACCGCCCGCTGGACCAGGGCGGCTTCATGCTCTCCGACGACGTGGATATCAACGTCCAGGTCGAAGCGAACAAGCAGATGCCCGAGCAGCCGAAGCCGGCTGCGCCTCCTTCCGTCCCGACGCCGGCCAAGGGCTGACGGCCCGGCAAGAAGCGACCTCGTTCTGTGGGCCTGTCATCCTGAGCGCAGCGAAGGATCTGCCCCGCGGTCCGGCGAGAGCAGATTCCTCGCTTCGCTCGGAATGACACGAAAACGGCCACGTCCTTCGGGATGACGACCGCGTCTGCGGCTGTTAACATTCGTCCTCTCGATGGATTCTCATCTTCTCGGCTGGCTGGCCGTCACTCTCTATCTGGCCGCCGAGGCTTACGCGATTCTGTCGCTCGTCCGGCCGCGGGTCCCGGCCCTGCCGGGCACGCTCCTAATCGGGGCCGGTCTCTTTCTCCAGTTCGGGGACCTGGAGATCCGGGCGCGCGCGCTCCATTCCGTTCCCTATCGGACGATCGGGGGGTCACTTTCTCTGTTCGGCTGGATGCTGGGGCTCTCCTACCTGGCGCTTCTCTTCCGCCACCGGGAGAGGGCCGTCGGGCCCTTCCTCCTTCCCTTCGTGATCGCCTTCTCCGCGCTCGGTCTCCTGCTGCCCCAGCCGGCCGGGCTCGCTGGGACCGATACGCGCGGCGCCATCTTTGCACTGCACGTCACCTTCGCCATTCTCGCTTACGCCGCGTTCACCTTCTCCTTCGTCCTGTCCCTTCTCTATCTCATCCAGAAGCGCCAGCTGCGAAGGGTCAGGACAGGGCTCCTCTTCTCCCGGCTGCCCGCCCTGGATGTCATCGGCCGCATGAACCGGACGAGCGTCACGATCGGTCTCTCCGTCCTCGGCGTCTCGGTTCTCCTCGGGGTGATCTGGGCCGAGCGAGTCTGGAGCCGGCTCCCCGACGCGAAGTTCGGAGCGGCGCTCATCACCCTGGTCGTCTACGGATTCCTGCTCTGGAAGGACCGCCGGGGCTGGGTCGGCGAGCGGGTAGCCCTCCTTTCGATTCTGGGTTTCGCTCTGATCCTCTTCTCGTATACGTTCGTGAATCTCTACTTCTCGGCGGAGCACGCCTTCCGGTGAGCATCTCGCAGGAAGCCCAACTGGCCCTTCTGGGCTGGAGCTTCCGCGGCGCCGGAGTGTCCGTGCGCGAACGCGTTGCCTTCACCGCCGACGAGATCCGCGACGCCCTGACCACGCTCCTCTCCCGCGGTCTGATCTCGGAAGGGGTCATCGTCTCGACCTGCCACCGCAGCGAGATCTACAGTCTCGTCTCGGACGAAGGCGCCCGGACCCGGCTGACGCTGTTCGTCTCGGAGTGGCGCGGCCTGGATCCGGCCGAGCTCGAAGGCTCGTGCTTTTTCCGGGCGGGAGCCGACGCCGCGCGCCACCTCTTTCGGGTCGCGGCCGGCCTGGATTCGCTTGCGCTGGGCGAGAGCGAGGTTCTCGGGCAGGTCCGACAGGCGCTCTCCCTCGCTCGGGAATCCGGATCCACGCGGGCGGTCATGCACCGCCTCTTCGAGAGCGCGGTCGCCGCCGGCAAGCGTGTGCGGGCTGAGACGGAGATCGCGCGGCATCCTCTCTCGGTTTCCTCGATCGGCTTCGAGCTGGCCAGGAAGGTCTTCGCCGATCTGTCGAAGAGACAGGTGCTCGTCATCGGGGCCGGCGAGACCTCCTCGCTCTTCGCCAGACATGCGGTCGAGGCGGGTGTCCGGGAGCCGGTGATCGTGAACCGGACGGCCTCCCGGGCGGAGGAGCTTGCCGCAAGCATCCACGGGCGGGCCGCCGCCTGGGAGGATCTCGCCGACGAACTCCCTCTGGCCGATGTCGTCGTGAGCGCCACCTCGAGCCCCGAGCCTCTCGTCACGCGGGCCGCGGTCGAAGCCGCGATGCGGGAGCGCCGGGGGCGGCCGATGCTCTTTCTCGACCTGGCCGTTCCGCGAGACATCGCGCCGGACGTCTCGCAGGTTTACAACGCGTTCTCCTATTCGCTCAACGACCTGGAGGAGGTCGCCAAGGAGAACCGCGCGCGGCGCGCCCGCGAGGTGCCGGTGGCGGAGAAGATCGTGGAGGAGGAGCTGGAGAGCTACCTCGCGTGGCTCGGCAATCTCTCGGTCGTACCGACGGTGACCGAGTGGCGCCGACGCCTGGAAGAACTCCGCGACCTCGAGCTCGAGCGCGCGCCGGCCGTGGAGCGGGAGCGGCTGCGCGGGCTGTTGGACGCTTTCTCGGCCCGAATCCTCCACGAGCCGATGAAGCGCCTGAAGGGGGAGGAAGACCCGGCCCGAAAGTTGGACCGCGTCGAAGCTGTGCGGCATCTCTTCAATCTAGACAGAGAGTAGGTGTCAGGTTTGAAGGTTTCAGGGGAAAGACAGGTGTCGGGTTTCAGGTGTCAGGTTTCAGGTGAGGCCTCGGTCCCTGACACCTGGCCCCTGACACCTGGCACCTGCATTGTTCCCTGGCACCTTTTCCCTGACACCTTTTCCGGCTTCCGATGAGACTCAGATTGGGGGCTCGCGGGAGCGCGCTCTCCCTGGCGCAGGCAGCGATCGTCACGCGCGATCTCGACGGCCGAGCGGAGGTCGAGCTTGTCGTCGTCAAGACGACGGGGGACCTGCTCTCGGCGGCGGGCTCGCCGATCGAGTGGAAGGGGGACTTCACCCGGGAGCTGGACGAAGCCCTCCTGGACGGGCGCATCGATCTGGCGGTCCACAGCCTGAAGGACGTTCCCACGCAGGTGCCGGACGGGCTCGTCCTGGCGGCCGTGCCGCTGCGTGAGGACCCGCGCGACGTCCTCGTGGCGAGGCCGCGCCGCCGTTTCGAGGAGCTGCCACGGGGCGCGCGCGTCGGCACGGCGAGTCCCCGCCGGCGGGCGCAGATCCTTGCCGCCCGGCCGGACCTCGATGTGCTGGAGGCTCGGGGCAACGTGGACACGAGGCTCTCACGCCTCGCCGAGGGACGCTTCGACGCGATCGTTCTGGCCCGGGCGGGACTCGCGCGGCTGGGAAGGCTCGAGGAGGTCACGGAGATCCTGCCGGACGACGTGATCCTGCCCGCCGTTGGCCAGGGAGCCCTCGCGATCTTCGGGCGGCGAGGCGACGAGGCGGTGCTCTCGCTCCTGGAAGCTCTGGACCACGCTCCTTCGCATCGGGAGGTCGAGGCGGAACGAAGCCTGCTCGCGACTCTGGAGGCGGGATGCAAGGCGCCCGTGGCGGGGCTCGCGCGCGTCGAGGACGGGACGCTGCGCATCGCGGCGGGCGTCTTTTCTCCAGATGGCCGTCAGGCCTTGCGCGAGGAGTGCTCCGGGCGGGCCGAGGAGGCCGCGTCGGTGGGGCGCCGGACCGGGGAGCGGCTCCTCTCCCGCGGTGCGGCGGCGCTGATCCAGAAGTCCGGCGCATGAGCCGGCCGCGGGCCCTCGTGGTGCGGTCGGGAGCGAATCCGTTTATCTCCCTTGCGGCGAGCCCGCGGATCGACATCGTCGAGAAGGTGAGTCATTCGATCGAGTCCGTCGAGCCCGACAAGGGCGCGCTCCAGATCCCGGCTGATTTTGTCGTTTTCACCAGCCAGGTGGCGGTCGAGAGGGCCTTCGGAGATTCCTCCCTCGCGCCCCTCTTTCGGCAGGCCGCGGCGGGCGCCCGCGTCGTCGCGGTCGGATCGGCCACCGGCGAAGCGCTCGCCGCGAAAGCGATCGCCGCCGATCTCGTGGCGGGAGGCTCCGCCGAGAGCGTGCTCGAGCGGCTGCCCGGTGATCTCCAGGGCAAGCGTGTCGTCCTCCCGTGCGGCGAAGACGCCTCGGTCGAGCTTCCGGAGCAGCTCGGCTCCCGCGGAGCCCATGTCCTGCGCCTGGTTCTGTACCGGAAGGTTCCGAATCCGCCCGATCCCGGTCTCGAGCGCGAAATCGTCGAGCGGCCCTTCGCCGCCTTCTGCACGACTTCTCCCTCCGCGGCGCGATGGCTCTTTGCGGGCCTCGGAGAAGCCGCGGCGGCGCGGCTTCGGGAGACTCCTGCCGTCGTCCTGGGGCGCTTCACGCGGCGTTTTCTGGAATCGCACGGCGTGGCTCGCATCCGGGTGACCGAGGAAGCCCGGTTCTCCGAGGCGGTCTGGCTCCTGGAAGAACTTGCGGCGGCGCCGATCGGGACATAGATTCGAGACCATGAGCCTGACTGGTTTTCCGACGGTACGACTGCGGCGTCTGCGCCGCTCCCCGGCCTTGCGCGCGCTCGTGCGCGAGACGCGGCTGACTCCGGACCGTTTCGTCGCGGGCCTCTTCGTGCGGCACGGAAAGGGGCTGAGGGAAGAGATCTCTTCGCTTCCCGGTGTGTCCCGGCTCTCTCCGGACGAGGCCGTCGCGGAGGCGCAGGAACTCGAGTCCCTGGGCGTGCCGGCCGTCATCCTCTTCGGAATCCCGGAAAAGAAGGACGAGACCGGCTCGGAGGCCTGGGACGACGACGGCGCCGTTCAGGAAACCGTGCGACGCCTCAAGAAGGATGCACCACGCGTGCTCGTCATGACCGACGTCTGCTTAGACGAGTACACCTCGCACGGCCACTGCGGGGTCATCCGCGACGGTGAGGTGGACAACGACGCGACGCTGCCTCTGCTCGCGAAGGCCGCTCTCTCGCAGGCCCGCGCCGGGTCCGAGGTCGTGGCTCCCTCCGACATGATGGACGGCCGGGTCCGAGCCATCCGCCGGGCGCTCGACGAGAAGGGGTTCGAAGGGACGGCGATCCTCGCCTACTCGGCCAAGAGCGCCTCGGCCTTCTACGGGCCGTTTCGCGAGGCTGCGGGCTCGGCTCCGAAGTTCGGCGACCGGCGCGGCTACCAGATGGACGCCGCCAACCGGCGCGAGGCCATGCGCGAGATCGCTCTGGATCTCGAGGAAGGCGCCGACGCCGTCATGGTCAAGCCAGCGCTCGCCTACCTCGACGTGATCCGCGAGGCGCGGGAGAGATTCGACGCGCCGATCGCGGCCTACAACGTCTCGGGCGAGTACGCGATGGTCAAGGCCGCGGCGGCCAACGGGTGGATCGACGAGAGGCGGATCGTGCTCGAGATCCTGACGGGGATCGTTCGGGCCGGCGCCGACTTCGTGATCACGTATCACGCCAAGGACGCCGCGAAATGGCTGAGAGAAGATTGATTCATTGGTCCATTGATTCATTGAGCCATTGAGCCGCAATGAACCAATGATTCAATGAATCAATGAGTCAATCTTCCAGAGTCGGGTCCGTTCGGTCCGCCGCTCTCTACAAGCGAGCCAGGACCTTGATGCCGGGAGGCGTTTCGTCCCCCGTCCGGTCGTTCCGTTCGGTCGGGGGCGAGCCGTTCTTCGTGGTCTCCGGCAAGGGAGCGCGGCTCCGGGATGCGGACGGGCGCTCCTACATCGACTACGTCATGTCCTACGGGCCGCACCTCTTTGGTCACCAGCCCGGCTTCGTCAATCGGGCGCTTTCCCGGGCGATTCGCCGCGGCACATCCTACGGCGCGCCGACCGAGGCCGAGGTGCGGCTGGCCGAGCGCGTGACGAAGCTCGTCCCCTCGATCGAGATGGTGCGGTTCGTCAACTCGGGCACTGAGGCCACGATGAGCGCCGCGCGGCTCGCGCGCGCCGCGACGGGCAGAAAGCGCCTCGTCAAGACCGAGGGGGGCTATCACGGCCACGCCGACGCGTTCCTGGCGTCTGCGGGATCGGGACTGGCCGCGCTCGGAATCGCCGATACTCCCGGGGTTACCTCCGAAGTCGCCGCACAGACGGTCGTCGTGCCCTACAACGACGTTTCGGCGCTCGATGAAGCCTTCCGCCGTTTTCCGGGCGAAATCGCCGCCGTCATCCTGGAGCCGCTCGCCGCGAACATGGGCGTCGTGCCGCCCTCGCCGGGGTACCTCGCCGCGGCACGCGAACGGACGCGCGAGAGCGGTTCCCTGCTCATTTTCGACGAGGTCATCTCGGGATTTCGCCTCGCGGCGGGCGGCGCGGCCGAGCTCTACGGAATCCAACCGGACTTGACGACGCTCGGCAAGATCCTGGGCGGCGGCCTGCCGGTGGGGGCCTATGGCGGATCGAGGGAGCTGATGGAGAGGATGGCCCCGTCCGGCCCTGTCTACCAGGCGGGGACCCTGTCCGGAAACCCGCTCGCCATGGCCGCCGGCATCGCGATGCTGCAGGAGGTCTCCAACCGGCCGCCCTATGGGGCGCTGGAGAGCACGAGCGCCCTCCTGGAGGAATTGCTCCGCGGCCAGATGCAGCGTCTCGGGCTCGCCGAGCGCCTTCACCTGGCGC
>Ga0070708_100005530_pt1 | contig 10015 bp, 7 predicted proteins | sample KBSK5503metaG_FD_65469 | JGI IMG/M metagenome (GOLD analysis project Ga0070708, IMG submission 65469) | Corn, switchgrass and miscanthus rhizosphere microbial communities from Kellogg Biological Station, Michigan, USA - KBS K5-50-3 metaG | ecosystem: Host-associated > Plants > Roots >... | reverse complement strand
GTCGGGAAGCAGCGGGATGCAGAGCGCGAATGTGCGGCTGGTCTCCGTCAGCAATTCGTCCAGCCGGGTGTCGGTCGGTGCGACGCAGCGCGTGACTACATCGGCAAGCGCATTGGAGCATGTGCGCAGCCGCTCCCGCATCTGCAGCAATGCGGGAATCGTCTTCAGATGCAGCAGAGCGTGACGGGCCACGGCTGCGCGATCGACGGAGACGCCCCCGGTCACAAAGTCCGGAATCTCTTCCTCAATCGGATCAAAGATCGAACGAATGATGATGATGGGAATGCCACGCTTCGCTGCCGCGTGCGCCCATCCAGCCGATTCGGTGTCGATGGCATGCGCATCCGTGATCTTGCGCTTCTCCGCCGCGCTCCCGACCAAGCGCTCCACGGAGCGGATCACCGCCCGGCGCGTTTCGACACTGGCCGGAGCGCATTGAATGACAGAGCCGTCGGGCGCGCGGACTTCGCTGGCAACGATCACATCGCCGGAGCGCAGGGTCGGATCAATTCCACCTGCGATTCCGGCGCCGATCAACGCCGAGACGTCGAAGCGCTGCAGCAGCGCACTCGCAGATTCCTCCGCCCGGGCAACGCCATCACCACCGGCCATCAAGACGACGGGTGTGCCTGCCAGCGTACCGACGTGACAGCGATGCCGGCCAACGCGCACGACGCGAGCGATCTTTGCGCGCCGTAACAGTGGCGTCAGCTCTTCTTGCAAGGCGGTCACAATCGCGATCATGGTTTGTTCATCCGAGGAGGTTCCAGGCGGCCATCCGAAACATGTCGCCAGGGTGTTTCGGCAGCTCGCGCACGACTGACGCCTCGAATCCCGAGTGCATCGCGCAGTTGCGGCAGAGGGCGTCCTGACGTGACTCCCAATACTGCCAATCCGTTTCGTTCCAGAATTCCTGGAACGATTCCGAGTAGGTCTTGCCGATCAGGTAACACGGTCCCTTCCAACCACGAGGCGTGTAGGTCACGGTGCTCCATGGCGAACAGTTGTAATCGCGTAGGCCTGCTGCGAATTCGAGAAACATCGGCGTAGAGGTCAGTCGGTACCGCTTGGAAATCTCCAGAACGCGGCGGAACTTCTTCTGGATCTCATCGCGCGTGAGAAAGATGTCGCTCTCGACCGACTCGTAGTGATAACCCGGGGAGACGAGCATTCCTTCGACGCCAAGCTCCGTCAGCAGACGGCAAAGATCCTCGACTTCATCGACATCAGTCTCCCGATAGATCGTTGTGTTGGCCATCATGTGATGCCCAAGCGCAACGCCACGCTTGACCATCTCGATCGCTTTGTCGAAGACGCCATTGCGGGCGCAGACGTGATCGTGCGTCTCGCGCATTCCGTCGAGATGCACGTTGATCATCAACCTCTTGTTCGGCGGAATGACGCCGTAGACCTTTTCATCGAGCAGCAGCGCGTTCGTGCAGAGATAAATATGCCGTCGTCGCTCGATAAGGCCAGCCACGAGCTGCGGCAGCTCGGGATAAATCGTCGGCTCGCCGCCGCAGATCGAGACGATGGGAGCCTCGGCGATCTCCGCCGCCTCGAGGCACGTCTCCACCGGCAAACGGTCCGCGAGTTTTCCGGTGTGGCGCTCGAGCGCACAGCCGATGCAGGCCAGGTTGCAGGTGTACAGCGGCTCGAGCATCAAGACGAACGGATAGCGGCGCCGCCCTTTCAGTCCATTGCGGATCTGATTGCGGATCGTGTCGGTGGTGACGTGAAGTGGAAATCTCATCGTGTAATCGTGTCCCGGTATTCGCCGAGTGCCCAAAGCGGGAAGTATGTCGCGTACAAGTGATAGCGAAGATAAAAGACTTTTGGAAATCCCGTGGCCGTCCAATAGTCGTCGCGCCAGGAGCCGTCATCGCGCTGATTCTCGAGAAGGTACTCGATCCCGCGCTGCACGGCCTGGCAGTCACTCTTTCCTGCGGCGATCAAGGCCAGCAGAGCCCATGCCGTCTGCGACGGCGTGCTCGGGCCGACCCCCTTGAGCATCGGCTCGTCATACGAGTGCGGCATCTCACCCCAGCCGCCGTCGGCGTTCTGCCGCTCGATCATCCAATGCGCGGCGCGCTCGAAGCGGCTGGCGTGCCCGGTCGGGTCGACAACTGCCAGTCCGCGAAGAGCGAGGAAAGTACCGTAGATGTGGTTGCAGCCCCACCGACCATACCAGGTGCCGCTCAAATCCTGAGTGTGATGAAGGAATCGCACGGCGTCGCGCAGTGCCGGATGCTGGCTGTCGAAGCCGAGACCGATCAACGCCTCCAGCGTGCGCCCGGTGATGTCCTCGCAACTCGGGTCAATCATGGCGTTGTGATCGGCGAAGGGGATGAAGGTGAACACTTCGTTGTTGCACTCTTTGTCGAATGCGCCCCAGCCGCCGTCGCGGTTCTGCATCGACAGCTGCCAGGCCACCGCGCGCGCCAGACCGTCCTGCCGCATGCGTTCTTCATCCGCATCCGGAAATCTCACTCCGTCGAGCGCGAGCAGCACCTCGGAGGTGTCATCGGTGTCCGGATAGAACTCGTTTTCGTACTGGAAGAACCAACCGCCGGCTTCGGCACCGGGGTTGTTCCGCGCCCAATCGCCTGTTGTGGTGACCTGCTTGCGCAGCAGCCATCGCGCGCCCTCCAGCAGGCCCGGATCGTCGGCCGGCGCGCCGGTCTCACGCAGGATGTGTACCGCCAGCGCTGTATCCCACACGGCTGAGAAACACGGCTGCAGATGGAGGGTGTGATCGTCTTCGATCTCCAGCCGCTCCAGCGCCCGGAGCTGGCTCTGAATCACCGGATGCTCGGCCGGATGTCCGACGGCACGAAAGGCGAAGATGGTGTTGAGGATCGGCGGGAAAATCGCGCCCAGGCCGGCGCTCTTTTCGAGATGCTCTACGATCCACTGCGTTGCTTTCTCCAGCGCGCGTCGACGAAGAGGCTTGATGGGCAGCGCTTCGACGAGCTTCAGCACCACATCGAGCGTGTTGAAGAACGCGCGCCAGAAGCGCTCACGTCGCGATCGCTTCACTTGTGGCGCAGACACTCCTGTCTGCGCGGCACAGACAAGAGTGTCTGTGCCACACCTCAACTCGCGGATCGACCACTCGTCCGGAACGTCGCACATCGGCTGAAATGCCCAGATTATCGACAGCGGAACAATGATGCAGCGTGACCAGTACGACATCCTGTAGATGTTGAAGACGAACCAGTCGGGCAGCAGAATCAGCTCGGGAGGGACGGCTGGGCATTTCGCCCATTCGTACTGGCCAAAAATCGACAGATAGATCTTGGTGAACGAGTTGCACGCATCGATGCCGCCCATCGCCAGGATCCGCTCGCGCGCGCGGGTCATATGCGCGGCAGCCGGCGAGTCGCCGGCCATCTTGAGAGCAAAGTACGCTTTGACGGAGGCGCTTAGATCGGTGGGACCTGCGGCATAAATCGCCCAGCCACCTTCGGGCAATTGCTGGCGACGTATGTACTCGGCACCCTTGCGGAATCTGACCTCGCTTGAGCGACCCAGGAAGTGAAGAAGGAGCAGGTATTCCGATTCGAGGATGGTGTCGCCTTCGAGCTCCCCGCACCAATGGCCGTCCGCGTGCTGGAGCGAACGCAGACGATCGGTTGCCGCCCCGATAGCGGCCGAAATTCGCGACGCCTCTTCAGACGCTTCGTCGTCAAGCTGGAAATCGGGAACAGTCATATCTTGACCTCGCCGCGACTTCCGGGCCGAAGGCGGGCGCTGCAAACTTCAACCGATCCCCTGACGCGCGCCCCATTATATGGTGCCCGGCATAACCTAACGCCAAGATGAATTCATCGCGGCAGCTCACCGAGTACCACCAGCAGGCGCGCACGAGCAGTGACCAGGTGGGCGCTGGCGTTGGCCACGTCGTCATCGGCGTCGGCGAGCGCAATCTGCGCGAGCGGAACATCGTTGGCCTCCCCCCGCCCCTCACGCTCCAACTCCTCAGCCAGCCGCACACTCTCCGCGGCGACCGAACGCGCGCGTGCCGCCAGCTCGTCTTCTGCGACGGCCTGGATGACGTCAGCTTCAGCCTCACGCAGAGCGAGCTCAATCTCGCTCCGGCGCGCGTCGCGCTGGGCGGTGAGTTGTTCAAGCTGCGCCGTAAGCCGCGCCGAAGCAGCCGCTCGACGACCACTGGTCCACATTGGCACTGTGACAGTAGCACCGACGCTGAAATCATCCGGCTTGAAGTTGAGGTAGTAGCGGCGGAAGCGATCGAACAGACGCAAGTATTGAACTTGCGCCGCGATACTTGGTTGAAAAAGGCGCTCCCGCAAACCGAGCGCGCTTCGGAATGCTTCGATTCTCGACACCAGGCTGCGCAGCTCGGGATCGTTAGCCTCCGCCTGAGCCATGCTTCCGGCGGGGAATGGTAACGCCGCATTGGCCGCGGTCGGGGTTACGTTCAGCATCTCGCCGAGCATGTGTCGCAACCGCAACTGATCGAGATCGAGCCGCGTCTTCGCTTGCAACGCAGTTCGATTCGCGCTCGATACCTGCAGCGCGACGCGATGGAGGTCGAGATCGCGAGCGCGCCCTTCGCGGCGCAGCGCTTCGGTCCGTGCGGCGATCGTCTCGTACGCCGTCACCCGACGCTTCGCTGAACCGACCAGGCCCGCGTCGGCGGCAACACGCGCGTAGAGGTCGGCCGCGCTCTGCGCGACCTCGCGCTTTCGCGACTCCAGCCGCGCGACCGCCGCGTCGACTTGCGAAACCGTTTCGATCTGCTCGGCACGCGTCGATGCGTCGTATAGGAGACGATGCGCTTCGACCGTACCGATGGCCGGCACCTGCCCCAGGACTGCGGTCGGCAGTCCGGTGGCATATCCCGGAGTCGCGCCAATCGATGCAGCGGGCCGGAACGCATCGCCGAGCGCAGCATTTGCGCGCGCCTCCGCTACTGCTCCTTCCAGGGCCCGCAGGTCCGGCGAATGGGCGATGGCTCGGGCAACGACATCTTCGAGCGACAGCGTCTGCGCGGGCGCAATCGTCGCGGCCGCCAGCAGGAGCACGGCGATCGGCCTACTCATATCGCAAAGCTTCAGTTGGATTGAGGTGCGCAGCGCGGTACGCCGGCACGACGCCAAACACAAGAGTGACCACCGAGGAGAAGACGAATGCCAGCACCGCCGAAAGAAGGGACACCTCGATCGCCACCCGACTGATGAAGATCCGCAACAGGAGCGGAAGGCCGAGTCCCAAAACGACACCGAGCGCGGAGCCGACGCTGCCGAGGATCAGCGCCTCGAGGAGGAATTGCAGGAGGATGTCCCGACGCCGCGCTCCTATCGACATGCGTAGGCCGATTTCGCGCGTCCGCTGTTCCACCGATGCCAGAAGGATGTTCATGATACCCACCCCGCCAACGATCACCGACACCGATGCGGCGACAATGAAGATGACAATCAGGCCGGCCGAGATGGCCTTGGCTACCTTCACGACCGTGGCCATATTCTCGACACTGAACACAGCGCCGGGATGATGGCGGTCGCGGAGGATCTCCTCAATCGCGGCCTGCGCCGGCGGAATGGCGGCAAAGTCGCGCACCTCGGCGAAGAGCGTGTCGACGCGATGCGTCGGCCTGAAGAACCACGCCACGGTAATGGGGATGAAGATGGAGTCCGGTTGAGACATCTCGCCATTTCCCATCGTGTCCACCGGATTTTCGAACTCACCAATGACGATGAATGTCATGCCCAGCGTCCGCAGCGTCTTACGCTCCGCGTCGTCGTTGTGGAAGAGCTTTTCGTACAGGTTTCTGCTGACGACACACACCTTCGCGCGCTCAGCCAGGTCTTCGTGGTCCAGAAAGCGGCCCCGAAGGATTCTCAGATTGCGCCGGACGTCGATGTAGTTCGGCGTGGTAGCCAGGACCGCGATGTTCCCGGCGCGCGACTCGACCGTGACGTTTCCCTTCATCTCCACGAGAGGCGTCACGGCAGAAAAGAGATCGGTGCGCGCGGCGACCGCCTGCACGTCGGATTCGTTGATGCTGTCGTCGACCGCGTGCGATACGCCGCCGGTGACGTTGCCTTCGTAGCTCGCCCACAGAACGTGCGAGCCGACCGCCTCGATCTGCGACATCACGAAGCCGCGGCCCGTGAGGCCAAGGGCCACGATGATGATGATCGCTGCAGTACCGAGGATCAGGGCCGCCAGGGTGAGCCAGGTCTGCACCGGATGGGTCTGGAATCGCTGCAGCGCGGTCGAGAGTGCGTCGCCGCCGATCATGATTCCGGACTCAGCTTGACAGCCTGGCCGTCGCGAATGGGAGCGGCGCCCGGCAGAATCACGCGATCCCCTTCGCGCAATCCGCTCACCACTTCGATCTCCGTCGGACCGACGAGACCGACGGCAACCGGCGTGCGCCGGGCCTTGCCTTCAGCGAACCGATACACAAAACGCGTCCCGCCATCGCGGAACAACGAGCCGCGCGGGATGACCAGCGCGGACGCTTTCTCTCCGACCAGGATCTCCACGTTGACCGACGCGTTGGCCGGCAACGCGCTCGCGTCGCCGGAAATCTCACCGAGGACTTCGCCTACCTCGCGCGCACCGGCTTCGCGAAGGCCCGGTGGAACCAGGACGACAGAGCCCTCCCAGCGCTGGTTTGGAAGGCCGTCGAACGTGACGACAAGCTTCTGTCCGACGCGGACACGGGGGAGATCGGGCGCGTCGACCCGAGCGCGTACACGGACGTGATGCGGATCACCGACAGTGGCGACGAGCTGACCCGGCGCAATGCTCTCCCCGGCGACGCGCGGCAGGTTGTACACGATGCCGTCAGCAGGCGCCCGCAGAATCATCAGTGCGGCCCGCGACTCCAGAGCGCGCCTGGAGTCGTCGACGATCTGCTTGCGCTTCGCCGCGTCGGCGGCGTGGTTCTCCGCCTGCCGCGCCTTTTCCGCGCTCTGCTCGTAGTTCCACTGATCGGTCACGCGCTGCTGTTCGGTGATGGCTCCCGCTTTCAACAGGCGCGTGTCGGCCTCCGCGACTGCACGCAAGTGATCGCGTTCACGCTGCGCCGCCGCGGCTTCAGTCGCCCACCTCTGATGCTCTTCGCCCAGCTGCGCCGACTCCACACGGCTGGCCAACACGCGCTGCTCGAGATCGGGATTGTCGATCCGCAGGAGCGGCGTGCCGCGTATGACGCGTTGCCCCTCGTGGACGAGAATCGCGCCAACGACGCCTGCCTCCGGCGCATGCACTTCGCTTCCCGGCGGCGGCTCGAGCGTTCCGTCCGCGAGGATCGGGACAACGAGGGCGCGCCGCGATGCCATCGCCGTCTGCACCGTGGCCACTTCATGACACGCAGCCGCGCAGAGCACTGCAGTGGCTGCGAGCGTCCCGCCGGCCAACCATCGATTTGTTTCTGCAGTTGCCATCATCGGCGCACGACCGCAATCGTATAGCACCGCTGGATGCACGCGCGGCAAGATCATTCCTCAGAACGCCTGCACTGTCGCGAAGGAAAACTGAAGCCCGTGACGGCGATTCGGGCTGTCGTTCACCGCGTACGCAACGTCGAACCGCAGCATTGCCGCTTCAAGGCGAGCGATGCTGAACCGCAGCCCGACTCCAAAGTCGGTCTTGGGATGACCGAATCCGCCAGTGACCGCCTCCCCGCTATCGACGAAGGCCGCCGCGCCGGGCTCGAAGAAGTCGAGAAGCTCGCGGCCGAGGAAAACGCGGTGCTCGGCGTTTAGAACGATGCGGCGGCTTCCTTCGAACGCGAAGTCCGGATAGGCGCGCAAGCCATTCTGGCCATCGGCGAAGAACTGCACGTCGCGATCGAGGTTCCAACCGACGTCGAGGTGGGCGTGAGCGACGAAGGTCTCGGGATACTTTGCCGGCAACTTCACGATGAATCGCGTGTCGCTGGAGAAGATGGCGTTGCGGTTTGTCGCGTGAAAGCGACCGGTACCACTGGCGCGCGTGATCAGGAAAGAGAACGCGCCGAGCTGCCGGCCGTACGATGCGTCCCCGCGAACCCGACTCACACTCCCCCGCGGCGACACCGCGCCGAACACGGCCGCATGCGCGCCGAGGTTGAAGTCCTGCTTGCGCAGACCGTAGTCGACGTGATCGAGCGTGATGAAGTTGAAGCGCGTGCGGTCAATTCCAACCTCGAGCCAGCGGAAGTGGCGCGCGTCGGGCGCGGCTCCGGTGATCGTGCCGAACGAATCGTCGACGAAATCGATACCGGCCAGCACGCGCGTCGTAATCGCGGGGCGGGTTTGGATCACGCGTCCGGCCTGAATCGCTGCTTCGCCGTGCGACTGCCGGAAGATCGAATCGATGACGCCCGACCGATACGTCCGCGCGTCCTGCAGCAGATGATCGATGGACGCGAGGGCGGTCAGCTTCGTCGCGTACGAATACAGCGGCCGCTCGACTGAAAGCCGCTGCTCATTGCCGTCGGAGCTGATCGCCGCGAGCGCGCGCGCGGTCCAGTACGGCCCGAACATCTCCGGATCGACGACTTCCAGTGACGTCGTCCGCCGATAAAGGCCATTCGCCACTCGCAGATCGATGTCACCTCCGCGGTTGAAGAGATTTTTCTGCGTGACCTCGAAGTCGTAAAGCGCGCGGCCGCCGTCGTTGGAGAAGTCGGCGTTGATGTCGGTCGTGAAAGCATCGTGCGTCTCGACGATGACGTCGACCACGCCGTCGTGCGGTGGCGAAGCCTTGATCGAGACGAATTCGAGAAAGTCGAGTTGGCGGAGGTTGCGCTCGGATTCGCGCAGCTTCGCTTCGTCGAACTCGTCCCCTTCGTCAAACAGCAGAAACCTTCGGATGAGCGCTTCGCGCGTCCTGACCTGGATGCGATCAGCGATGCGGTACAGGCCGGCGGTGCCCCCTTCCGCCGCGCTGAACAGCGGAGTCAGATTCACCGTGATCGTGCCGATGCGCAGAGTGTCCGCGCGTGCCGAACTTGCCAGCAACGCGATGACCATGCAGACGCGCCACATTACGCGGACCTGTTGGCTCTTAGCTCTTAGCTCTTAGCCGTCAAAATGCGCCCTCAAGAGCTAACAGCTAAGAGCTAAGAGCTGATTTGGTGCCCAAGGCCGGACTCGAACCGGCACGGTTTTCACCACACGCCCCTCAAACGTGCGCGTCTACCAATTCCGCCACTTGGGCAATCGATCCATGACCTACTTCTTTGCCGGCGCTGCCGGAGCGGCGGTGCGCCCTCTCATCACCGATGAACGCGGCCGGGCCTGGAGAATGGCCAGGGAGATCGACGTCACCACGAAGAGCGCGAAGAAGATCGCGGTCAGCTTGTGAAGCAGTGTCGTCGCGCCGCGCGCGCCGAACGCCGTTTGCGATCCGCCGCCACCGAATGCGCCCGCCAGATCCGCCCCTCTCCCCTGTTGCAAGAGGACAACGAGAATCAGAAAGAGGCTGATGAAGACGTGAAGGACGACGAGTAAAACCGTTAACATGAAATCTCCAGTGCCCGCTGCTAACCGGTCGGGAGCGGCAATTCTTCCCGGATCGTTCCTCGATGTCAACTCCTTCTAGGACAACGACATCAGGCCGTGGCGATAGCCAAAAACTTCCTCGAATCGAGGCTGGCCCCACCGACCAGATATCCATCGATTCGACCGTTCGCGCCGAGGTCGGCAACGTTGTCGGGAGTGACGCTTCCGCCGTACAGAATCGGCGCGGACTGTGCGATTCGCGACGGCCAGAATCGTTCCAGCGCGCTGCGAATCTCGGTCACCATTTCTCGGACCATCGCGCCGGTCGCGTTGCGCCCGGTTCCGATCGCCCAAACCGGCTCGTAAGCGAGGAGAAGGGTCTTGGCCTTCTGCAATGGAGAAACTGCGGCCGACTTCACCTGGTTGGACACGAAGATCCCCGCCTCGCCGGCATCGCGAATCTTCTGGTCCTCGCCGATGCAGAAGATCGGCGTCAGGCCGCTCTCAATCGCCACGCCCAATTTGCGCGCCACCATCGCGTCGGTTTC
>Ga0070708_100005529_pt1 | contig 10016 bp, 6 predicted proteins | sample KBSK5503metaG_FD_65469 | JGI IMG/M metagenome (GOLD analysis project Ga0070708, IMG submission 65469) | Corn, switchgrass and miscanthus rhizosphere microbial communities from Kellogg Biological Station, Michigan, USA - KBS K5-50-3 metaG | ecosystem: Host-associated > Plants > Roots >... | reverse complement strand
CTTCCCGCCGATCTTCTTCGGGTACAGGCTCGCCATATCTTTAGGTCATACGCTATTCGCCGCATCATGTCAAACGCCGCACCGGAACCTCACCTGCGGAAACCCGGTCGGCCGGCTACGAAGCCGGCCTCAGAAAACCATGATCGTCGGAAACTCCGGCTAGCGCCGCCAAGTCGGCGCGCTCCGGCTGAGCGGCATCGGCTCCACCTGCCGCTGCCCACATCGGTGTGCTCACCCATATCCGAGGACTGCGGCTATCCATCTAGCGCGGCGGCATTCCCGGCTAGAGCCAGCGCTGTGGCGTCGGTGCTGGCTCTCGCGCAAGTAGCGGCCGGCCATTCATACTGGGCGCATGCGTCCGGCGTTGTGCCCAATGCTGGTCGGGCGGGACTTGGAGGCTGACCGTCTTCGCGCGGCGCTGGCGGATGCGCGGACAGGCCACGGCGGCATGGTGCTGGTGGCCGGGGAGCCCGGGATTGGTAAGTCGAGGCTGGTCCGCGAGACCGCCGCGGGCGCGCGTGACCATGGGTGTGCCGTCATGACCGGTCGGGCGGTGGCCGGTGGGGTGCCGACTCCGTTCCGGCCCTTCGCCGAGGCGCTGGCGTCGGCGCTGCGCCCGGGCGGGCTCCCGGACAGAACCGAGCTTGATCCGTTCCGGCCGGCGCTGGGCCGGCTGGTCCCGCACCTGCGGGCGGGGCCCGGGGAAGCCGATGGGTCGCTGGTCTTCCTGGGTGAGGCGGTTCTGCGGCTGCTGCGGGTGCTAGCTGCGGGCCACGGGTGCCTGCTGGTGCTTGAGGATCTGCACTGGGCAGACCGGGAGACGCTGGCCCTGGTGGAGTACCTGGCCGACAACCTCGGGGCGGAGTCGGTGCTGTGCCTCGGCACGTTCCGGCCGGACGAGAGCGGCGAGGTGGCGGAGCTGGCGGCCAAGCTGGAAACCAGGGGCTCGGCTGAGGTGTTGTCGCTGGCGCGCCTGGATCCCGGCTCAGTGGCGGCGATGGCGCGGGCCTGCCTGCGGTCGGGTGAGCTACCCGAACCCGTTCAGGCGTTCGTCGCCGAGCGTACGGACGGCATTCCGTTCCTGGTGGAGGAAGTGCTGGCTAGCCTGCTCGAGGACGGGGTGCTGGCCGAGCGGGGCGGCCGGTGGGAGACGACCGGCCCGGTGGCCGGCCGGGTGCCGGCCAGCTTCGCAGACGCGGTCGCTCGGCGCCTGAGCTTGCTTGGCCGGGAAGCGCGGCTGGCGATCATGGCAGCTGCGGTCCTGGGGCGCCGGTTCGAATGGTCCCTGCTGGGCCCGATGACCGGCCTGGACGATGGCGCGGTCACGCGGGCGCTGCGCACGGGCGTGGATCTGCAGCTCATCGCCGTCGGTAACAGTGGGTTCCGGTTCCGTCACGCGCTCACCCACGAGGCTGTCCTGGCCGGCTTGCTGCCGCCGGAGCGAGCCAGCCTCGCCGGGCGGGCGCTTGCGGCGGTCGAGGCGGAACATCCTGGCCTGCCCGGCGCCTGGTGTGCGACCGCCGCCGACCTGGCCGGGCGTGCCGGGGATGCCGGGCGGGCCAGCGGGCTGCTTCTCGAGGCCGGCCGGCGAGATCTCGCCGTGGGCGCCCTCGCCAGCGCCGAGCAGACGCTCACGAGGGCCAAGGCATTGACAGGCGCTGGGAACACGGAGCTAGAGGTGGGCATCGACGAAGCGCTGACCAAGGTGTTCGCCGCCTCGGGGCAGGTGGAGCTGGCCATCGACACCGGCCGCGACCTGCTAGCCAGGTTCGACAGGCTGGCCCCGGCCCGCGCAGCCAAGCTGCACCTGCTCATCCCGCACGCGGCGATTTCCGGCGGCAGGTGGGCCGACGCCGAGGCCAGCCTGCACGCCGCCCGACGGCTGCCCCACCCGCAGATGTCGCGGGTCGACGTGTGCGCCGCGCGGCTGGCCGAGGGCCAGGACCGGTACGAGGAGGCGGTCACGGTCGCCCGGGCGGCGCTGCACGCGGCCGAGGCGGCCAGGTTGCCGCACGTACAGTTCGAGGCACTGGAGGTGATCGGCCAGGTCCTGTCGCGCCGTGACCTGGATGAGGCCGAACGGGCGTTTTCCCAGGCCGCGTCCATCGCCGTCGCACACGGTTTGCGGCGGTGGTACGTGCGCGCGCTCGCCGGGCTCGGCACCGTCGACACGCTGCGGACGGGCAGCCTGGACCGGCTGACGCAGGCTCGGGAGTTCGCGGCGGCTCAGGGCGCGCTGTTCTTGATCGCGCTGATTGACCTGCAGATCGCGGCCACGCTGCTAAAGCAGTTCCGGGCTGACGAGGCGGTGGAGGTGGCGTCGGGGTGCGCCGCGGCGTCGCGGCGGTTCCGGCTGTTCACGCTGCCGGAGGCGCTGATCTTCCAGGCGGCCGGGCACGCGGCCCGCGGCGAGCAGGCGGAGATGGAGGCCAGGATCGCCGAGGCCATCGAACTGGCACCGGCCGATGAGCACGTGTGCGCCAGCGCGGACGGGCGCTGCCGGGCGACGCTGGCGCTGCTGGATGAAGACCTGGAGCGGGCCTGGGCGCACCTGGATGCCGGGGCCGGCCTGCTGCTCGGCAAGGCAGACGCGCCGGCCGCCCCGTTCCTGGGGCTGTGGCCGCTGCTAGGCGCGGTGCTCGGCAGGGAGGCCGCCAGCGCGGCCGCACGGGTCGGCTCCGCGCATATGACCAGCCACCGTCTGGTCGCCTGCCTGCTCGGCTACACCAGCGCGATCCTGGCCGGCCAGGCGGGGAAGGCCGCTGACGCCGCGGCGGCGTTCGCCGCCGCCGACGCCCAGCTGGGGCCGCTGCTGGCATGGTACCGGCAGTACGCGCGGCGCCTATGTGCGCAGGCCGCGCTGGCCGACGGTTGGGGTGACCCGGTGGCCTGGCTGCGCGAGGCCGCGGCGTACTTCCAGGCGCGCGGCGATGACCGGATCGCCGCCGCCTGCCGGGCACTGCTGCGCCGGGCGGGCGCCCCGGTGCCGCGGGTCGGCGATGCCCGGCTGCCCGGCCGACTGCGCGCCCTCGGCGTGACCGGCCGGGAGGCCGAGGTGCTCAGACTGCTCGCCGACGGGCTGACCAACCGGGAGATCGCCGAGCGGATGTTCCTCTCGCCGCGGACGGTGGAAAAGCACGTGGCCAGCCTGCTGGTCAAGACCGGCGTGCGGCGCCGCGCCCAGCTAGCTGGGCATTTCGCCAGACTGGATGGGTAGCCATGGCTCCGATGCCCCGGGCGGTGGCTGGCGCCGATGCTGATCCCGTCACACGACCAGACGACTCCGCTAGCGAGCCAGATCACTCATGGAGCAAGCCCGATGAACACGCATCTTGTCCGGCAGATAGCACATCTCGATTTCAAGCAGGACCGGAGAGCGAGTCTTCGGTCAGCACGATGCCTGATGAGAGAGCGCAGGTCGAGACGGGTGCCGCCGAGGGAGTGGGGCGATGCGAGAGCCGGATTGCTCGGCCAGGCATGCCCGGTTGGGCTTGAAGGCGCCTCATACGGACCGATCGTAGGCGTCATGGGGTGCTCACGAGGGCTTGGGCCAGCGCGGCCCGGCTGGTGACACCGAGCTTGGTATAGGCGTGCTGGAGGTGGTTGCTCACGGTCCGTACCGACACAAACAGGCGTTCGGCGATGTCCTTGCTGGCCATGCCCTTGGCGGCGAGCATCACGATCTGACGTTCGCGTCTGGAGAGGGGGTCCGGCGCTGCGGCGTGGAGTAGTCCGGGGTGGCCGCGCCCTCGCAGGAGGCGGCGAGCGCGCTCGCGCGGCGGGCCGCGGCCGCCGCGGCCCGCCGATCGCCGGCCCGGGTGAACGCCTCGGCCGCGCCTGCGGCGGCCTCGGCCGCGAGCAGCATGGCTCCGAGCGCCTGGAAGTCACCGGCGGCGTCGGCCAGTTCCCGGGGGTTGCGGGCCTGGGCGGCAGCGGCGTGCCGGGCCCGGGCGGAGATCAGCGGGGAGTCGCACGCGGCGGCCAGGTCGCGCAGCCGGGCGGAGGTGTCCTCGCCGCTGGTGCGGGTCAGGTCGTGCAGCAGCCAGGCCTCGGCGGTCCGGTGCCCGGTCGATGCTGCGTGCGCGGCGGCGTCCCGGAACCGCTCCGCCGCCTCGGCCGGCCGCCCCGAGGCGTGCGCGGTCCACGCGTCGGCGAGTTGCTGCTCAGGCTGGCGGAAGCCGAACGCGGGTCCGGTGTCGCGCTCGGCCAGCGCCTGGGCGGCGGCGTCCGCGCCGCCGAGCATCGCGTACGCCAGGGCCAGGCCCGACAGGGCCAGGCGGCGCGGGCCGGCGAAGCGGTGCGCCTCGGCCAGTCCGGCTGCCTCGGCGTAGTAGCGGCGGGCGGTGACCAGCTGGCCCTGGAGGGTGGCGACCCGCCCCAGGTTGGCGGCGAAGAAGATCTGGGCGATGGGCACCCGGCGGGCGGCGACGATCTCCGCGCCCTCCCGGCCCAGCTGCCCGGCGTCGGCGAGCCTGCCCGCTTCGGTCAGGGCGAATACCTGGTTGACCAGGTGCATGGCCGGGTGGGCGAGGGCCAGCTCGTCGCCGGCCGCCAGGTGGTCGGCATAGCCAGCCTCGGCGGCTTTGACCGCGTCGGCGGTCCGGCCGGTGACCGCCAGGGCGGGCGCGGCGGCGATGGCCCGGACCACCCGGGTGCGCCGGTCCGTGCCATCCATGCGCTCGAGCACGGCCAGCGCCCCCGATTCCAGGCAGCCCAGCACGAGCTCCCGCACGTACAGGGGGTTGCCCCAGGTGATCTGCCAGAACTCGCGCCCCGTGCCCGCCTCGACCGGGCCGCCGAGCACCAGGTGCAGCAGCACGTCGAGATCGGCGCGGCTGAGGTCCTCCAGGTCGACCCGCTCCGCCCGGCCGTCCCGCCACAGGCCGGTCACCAGGTCCGGGACCGCCGCGCCGGTGGACACGGTGGCGATCAGGAAGATCGTCGCCTGCGCGGCCAGATACCCGAGCAGGGCCAGCGACGCGGAGTCGAGCAGCGACACGTCATCGGCGACGGCCACCAGGCGACGGCCGCCGTGGCGCCGGTGCAGGGCCCGGCGGGTCCTCTCGAACAGGGCCGCCGCCTCCAGCTGCCCGTCGGGGCCGGGGCCGCCGAGCCCGCCGGGCAGCAGCCCGGCCACGGCACCCAGCGGCACCGGAGCGGTGGAGCGGCTGCCGGTCACCTGCTCGGTCGGGTGACCGGCCGCTGCCGCCCGCTGGCGGCACTCCTCGGCCAGCCGAGTCTTCCCGACCCCCGCCTGGCCGTGAATCACCAGGCCCGCCTGCTCGCCGACGGACAAGGCCCGCTCGAACGCCGCCAACTCCGGCTGCCGACCCACGATCGGCCACCGCTGCGCCATGATCGCCATAACCACACACCCCAGCGGGACACTCAGCCGGCCACATTCGCCGTGCGGGCCGAAGATGTGCCGGTCCTTCTCCTCAATCGGGACACCCTTGGCAAGCTGCTCCCGCAACCTGGCCTTCCAGACGCCGGGAATCGCCAGTTCAGCGGCGGTCTGATGGACCTTAGCCGCAGGATCAGCGGCGTCGCTGGTGACTGACATGGCATTGCCTTCTTCCCTTGTTCTCTTAGCCGGCTCAGGGGCAGGATTGCGGCAAGCTGCCCTTCTAGAGCAGGCCGGGGCGAGAGCTTGCGCCCCGAGATAGCGGAGGCTCGGCCGTCAGCACTGATACAGTGCTCCCCGACGTTCCCTGCTGATGAACGTCGCGGCGGTCGGCTGGGTGCCGTGAGTGCGCCGCGAGCCGATCTACGCCCGCATCGGGTAGAAGCGACCGGCGCTGTCCTCCCGTGCCGGACCGGAGGCGGCGGATGGACCCCACCGCCGTGACCCGGCGGCCGCGACCCGTGACTGGCCCGCAAGGGTGGGCGATGGCGCCGCGTTCTGGCGCGGATCCGTCGCGAGGGCCGCTGGGAGCCGGTTCGTAGACTGGCATGACGTGACCTTCAGGTGCTAGCCGGAACGATGTTCGGCGAGATAGCCAGCATCGGCGTCGGCCGCGGTCTGGCGCATCGGTGCCATCACCCAGACTGCGCGGTCGTAGCTACCCATCTAGGCATGCGAAATACCCAGTTAACCATCTCGTCTAGGGAGGGTCGCCACGCGTGAAAATCCGGGCCGGTGCGGGTCGCGGCGGGTTGGGGGTGCTGCCGCGTGGGGCTGGGTTTGCGCTGCCGTGCGGGGTGGGGACGGCAGGGGCGGGCTGCCCGTGACGCCGACGCACCAGGCTGGCGCTAGCTGATCCAGGTGAGGATGTGGTCATTGACTTCGCCGGGCCGTTCCAGGTGCAGGAAGTGGCCCGCGTCATCGATCATGGCCATCTGTGAGGAAGGGGCAAGGAGGTGCTCGGCGCCGCGGGCAAGTTCTGCGCCGATGCACCCGTCTCTGGCCCCGTGCAGGTAGAGGGTGGGCTGTGGGGCCTGGCGGCCGACGGCCTGTTGTTCACGCTCATACCTGGTGGCAGGCCCCGGTGACCCGCCGGCGGGTGCGCTGGCCCCCGCGGCCCGGTAGTAGCCGATCGCGGCGGCCAGGTTGGCGGGTTCTTGGCAGGGATTCCTTGACCTGGGCCAGGTGATCGCCGGGCTGGTAGCCGGGCGACCAGTCGCGCCACAGCTTGTCGATGAATGCCATCTCGTCGCTTGCCACCACCGCCTCGGCGAACCCGAGCGGATCCCGGAACATGAACTCGTAGAAAAAGCGCTTGAGCTGCTCGTAGTCGGTGTACAGCACCTCGTCCAAGGCGGCGGGCGGCACCGCCAGAGTCACCAGCCGCCGCCACCGGTACGGCGCATAAGCGGTCGCCCCGTAGGCGGCCTCGGCTCCCCAGTCGTGCCCGATCAGCACGGCGTCCTCGCTGCCGCCCAGCATCTGGTGCAGCGCCACGGCATCGGCGACCAGCGCGCCTACCTGATAGGCGCCATCCGGCGGGACCTCGGTGGGTGCGTAGCCGCGCATGAACGGAGCCACGGCGTGGAACCCGGCCCCGGCCAGCGCGGGCAGCAGAAACTGCCAGGTGTGGGCGGTGTCAGGGAATCCGTGCAGGCACAAAGCCAGCGGCCGGGCTCCGGCCTCCAGTATCCCGAACTCAAGATCGTTCGCGCGGACCGTGGACGTCCGCAGTGCCGGCGAAGCTGCCACGGTGCCAAGCTATCCCCGTTGCCATAGCCGGGGCGCGATCTGCGGGCTGGCCACAGGCTGCCGGTCACCAGCGCGGCTGGCCTTGCCCGGCACAACACTGCGCGTGGCCGTTGCAGGGGTGGAGCTAACGATGAGCGATGACGCCAGGGACGAGGACGAGCTGCTGCCCGCCTACCGCGGTGAAGAGCACGTCCAGGTCATAGGCGGCAACCCGCACCATGTGGGCTTCCTGGCCGCAAGCGACGTGGGTCTTGACCGCATTCTGCCGACTGGTGCTCCTCCAGTCACGCTCAGTGCGAGCCGCTCAAGGCCAGAGCGACCGGAACCCGCCCTCCGGTCGTGCCCGGCAGGGCGGGTGGTTTACCAGGCCGCTACCAGGTCGGCCGGGGTGAAGGCGGCGTCTACGTGCGTGGTGGATGTTCCGGAGCGGGAGACGGCGATGAGCGGGACCGGGTCGGCGGTGACCCGGTCCCGGTGGCGCTGTAGCGCTACGAGGTCGTGGGCGTCGAACTGGCCTGTCTCCAGCCACTTGACTGAGCCGAGGAACAGCAACTGCCTGGCGGCAGGTTCCCGGTCAGCGCCGACGATGTCGATCTCGACGTCGTTGCTGCGCGTCCAGTAACCGCCAATCACCGGCGCGGCGGGGATGTCCTGGGCGGGCAGCAGGCGCGCGAGCGCTTCGCGGACCAGCGGCTCGACGGCACGGCCACGCCAGTCAGTCCAGCTCCGCTCGATCCGGGCCAACGTCAGGTCCGAGCGCATCCGGTCCACCTCGGCTAGGTGCGGGCCGAGGAAGGCGAGCCAGAACCGCAGGTAGGAGTCGGTGATCCGGTACCGGCGTTCCTTCGACGGGGAAAGGCTGACCGGCAGTTCCCCTGCCACGACGCCTTTGCTGATCAGAAGGTCAGCAGCGCGGGTCAGGGTGGAATGGGCGATGCCCCCGGCGGCACGGGCGATGTTGGTGAAGGTCCGTTCTCCGCTGCCGATCGCCGCCAGGACCATCCGTGCCTGCGCCTGGTCCGGGAACTCCGCCGCGAGCGAGAGCTGAGCGGAAACCACAAGCGGGCTCACCGGGTTGGCCAGCTCTCGTGCCAGGAAGGACCGCGTGTCCTCGCCGTGCCGCCACCGGGCGCAAATGATCGGCAGGCCCCCAGTGACCAGGGCCGCGTCGAACGCCTCGGCTGCGGATAGCCCGGCCATCGCCGCGACATCAGCCGGATTCAGCGGTCCTACCTTCAGCTGCGTGCCGCGCTGGTGGAACGGACGACCATAGGAGGTGAGCGCCTCCATCATCGACAGGTCAGACCCCACCAGGACCAGCAGCACCGGCTTGCGGGACAGCTCCCGGTCCCATGAGCGCTGCAACACGCTCTCGAACGCCCCATCCGGATCCATCAGATAGGGCAGCTCATCCAGGACGACGACGCTCGGCCCGTCCTCGGGGAGCACTCCCGCCAGCTGGCGGAGCGCCGCGGCCCAGTTCCCCGGCACCGCCTCCCCGAACACCCGCGCCTCACTCAGCCCCGAGATACGCACCGCCTCGCTGAACTCTCGCAGCGGCTCGCTACCGAACCCGATCTCAGCGGTATAGAACACGCTCGGCACCTGCTGCTGCTCGATGAACTCCTCAACGAGCGCTGACTTGCCAATCCGCCGGCGCCCCCGGACAATAACGCACCTGCCTGGCCGGGCAGAGCCAGCCAGTTCCCGGACCTCAGCGAGCATCCCGTCAAGCCGAGCCAGCTCGCGCCGCCGTCCCACGAAGCCTGCCATAGCCGCCCCCAAGACTATTCCCATAGATACTTCTTTACACGATACTATCTTGATTGGAAGTATTCATCAGCCAAGCGCCAGCCGCTAGCGAGGTTCCCCGCTACACGGACACCTCCGGTAAAGGGTCATCCGGCGGCGCAGTCTCCGTCCGCGGATCCGTTGAGTCCCTCGAACGCGACCAGGCCGTGCATCCCGATGCCGGGATGTCCCCGTCTCGGTTCGCTGTGACGTCCACGCCTGGGCCGGCAGCGCGTGTACGACGTTCCGCCATCAGCGCGCTCCCGCGAATTCACGGCCACCACCCCGCCGCCGGCGACCCGGAAGACAGGCCGGTTCCAGCCCGGCAGGTCATTCACGCCGGACCCGGAATCCCCCGCCCGCGCCTCAACTCCGGGCAAACACCCCGGTCCCGCAGTTACCGGGCGACATTAACGGCACTGACCAGGCACTTCACTCGGCCCGCACCCAATCCGCAGGGCACCACTCCCCCACGACAGACAGCGCACTGCGCGACAGGAAACCGGGCAGCGGCCAAGATCCCCACAAAATCCCCACACCACACGCGGCTCACGGGCCCTGCCAGCACCACGCGGACATCACCGCGTTAAAATATTTCCGCTGGTCAGAAGCCAGATTAGCAAGCTCCCGCGATAGGACTCGAACCTATAACCTGCCGGTTAACAGAAGTCCCGTTATGGGCCCGGGGACACCGGACCCGTGAGGTTGGCCAGCCCACTTCACCTGCATATACGCTTGTCAGCGTCTGACACACGCAGTTTAGCAACTGCGCCGACGTGTGCCGGGGAATGCCGTTTTGTCCGTGTTATCCGCGTGTTGGACGCCTTCCGGACCCGGACTTGTGTTGCTTGTGTGTTGCATGCCCGGGCCACGAGGCAGCATGGCGGGTCGGCGAAGTCGTCATGAGGCCGTGGCTGAGACGGGATTGAGCCATGTGACGCCGGGGAACCTGGCGAAATCCGTATCCGTGGAGACGACGGTGAGGCCGTGCTCGAGGGCGAGCGCGGCCAGATGCGCATCCGGCACGAGGTTCCCGGCCGGGCGGCATTCCCGGACGATCCCGCCGAGC
>Ga0070708_100005528_pt1 | contig 10016 bp, 12 predicted proteins | sample KBSK5503metaG_FD_65469 | JGI IMG/M metagenome (GOLD analysis project Ga0070708, IMG submission 65469) | Corn, switchgrass and miscanthus rhizosphere microbial communities from Kellogg Biological Station, Michigan, USA - KBS K5-50-3 metaG | ecosystem: Host-associated > Plants > Roots >... | reverse complement strand
TACGTGCTGGTGTTCATCGAGCACGGTACCCGCCGGATACATCTGGGCGGCGTCACCGCACACCCCACCGGCGACTGGACAGTACAGCAGGCCCGCAACTTCGCCCTCACCCTCGGCGAGCGGTTCGAGAGCATCAGGTTCCTGATCCGTGATCGCGGATCGAACTTCACGACCTCGTTCGACGCCGTCTTCCAGGCCGTTGGCATCAGGATCGTGCGCACGGCCGTCCAGGCTCCGCGGACGAACGCGATCTGCGAGCGCCTCGTCGGCACCCTGCGCCGTGAGCTACTGGACCGCGTGCTGATCCTCGGGGAGGCCCACTTGCGCGCCGTGCTGGCCGAATACCAGGTGCACTACAACACGGCCCGGCCGCACCAGGGCATCGCCCAGCGCGTCCCCGACTGTGAACATGACGGCGGCCACTTCACCGTCGTCGACCTCGACCGCGGACCGATCCACCGGAAACCCGTCCTGGGCGGCCTGATAAACGAATACTCGCGCGCCGCCTGATATCCCGTAGAACCGCAGGTCACGACACGGATCCTATTTTCGAGCGGGACAAGATCAGCGGCTACGAACCGCGTTTTGGCACGGCACACGCCACCCGATCACGACGAGTCGTCTGTCGTGCCGCTTACCGCGCCGGTGCAGCGTCGGAGGGTGCTCGGCGGCGCGATCAACGAATACCACCGCACCGCGTAGGAGAGTCACCGAAACCCGAAAGTCAGACCGGGTAACGACATTTTGGAGCGGCAGAGGGCGCAACGTAGGGAAGTGGTCGAACGCGGCGTCCATGTCCGCCGGGTTCCCCTGGCCGTCAAGCCGGAAGTGCTCGGCGACCGTCAGCCCGAAGAACAGCCCGCGGTCGGACGGCACCTGCGCGATGCCGAGCCGGGCCCGCACGGTGAATAACTTGAGCTCGCTGGACAATTTATCGTGAAGATCCCTGAGTGCCTCGATACATTTCCAACGTTGTTCTACGAATAGGTCCGCGTTCTGAACCGCCTGCGCGAACTCGTTTTGCCCTAGCTTCGCGGCGCGGGCACTGGGGTCCACTTTATCGTACGCCGCACGGACGTACCCGTACTTATCCAGAGCCTTCATGGCTTTTCCGTAGAACTCGGCGTACTGATCTTCATCACCCTCGAAAACGTCCCTATCGATCTGATCCCTTATGTGCTCATTAATATCGCCGAGCATCTTCTTGGTATCGGCCAGGTTGCTGCCATCAATAGATTCCGGGCTTCCCTCGTAAGTCGTGACAAATTCCCCTAGTTTAGTAACCTTTCCTTGAAGATCATCCGGCTCGTCCTGGTGCTTGCCGGTGTGATCAGCGCCGGATCCATCATCGGGATGGGTCTGCGCCTGCGCGCCCTCGGTCATCGTGGTGCCTTCAGCATTCGCTGAGCACGCCAGGAAACCGTCCAGCGATCAGCTGCCGTATCTCCCGGAGCGCCGTGAGCAAGTCGGACCGGCTGAGCGCGAATATCTCGGTCTCCCGCGCGCGCTCCGCGGGAGACGCGTCGGCGCGCTGCAGTACGTGAAGGCATGCCATGATGGCGTGCATGTGCTTCTCCGCGTTATAGCGCGCGTAGCCGAGCTCCAGCGTCCACCGGACGGCGTCGGGCTCGCCGAGGAAGCCCATCCTGCCCAGATCGTCCAGTCCGCCGCGAGCGCGGGCGAGCCGCTTGCGGAATGGCGTGGAGGCGATCATCCAGCGTTTCGCCGGCCAGCCGGAGTGCGGCGAGATCCGCTGCAGCCGGTCGCTCAGCTCATCCAGCTGGCCCACGGTGACCCGCAGCGCGTCGAGCCGGCCCGCCTGCTCCCGGCTCGCCCTTGCCGCGGCCAGGTGCACCACCACGTTGTCACTGTGATCTGTCATCGGCCTGCGTTGTCCTCTTGCTCGGACGGCCAGGCCAGCCTGGCTCCTCGCGGTGCGGGATGCGGGATCGTCGCGGTCATCGCTTACGGTAAATAACTATGCGCGCGTGCCGCGTTCGTGGCTACCGCTGGCGCACCCGGGCGCCCGGGGCGGTCAGCTCGCTGGCGGCGCGGGCTTGCCGAGATCCCGCAGTGCGGTGCGCTGGGACATGATGTGCAGGACCAGTGACGTGGCGGCCGCGGCGGCCAGCGGCTGGTGCCTGCTGTCCTTGCGGCCGTCGGCCCAGTCGCAGATCCCCTTGACCAGGATCCACGCCGTGCTGGTACGGTTCGCGGCCGCGCCAAGGCCGGCGCCTTCCATCTCTCCGCCGACCGCCTGCGGGTACCTCGCGAAGAGCTCCTTCTTGTATTCCGGGTTGTCGACCAGCTTCTCACCGGACAGCACCGCACCCACGATCATCTCGCAGCGGCTCTGGTCCGGCCGCTCGAACCGCCAGCCCAGGGCGTTCCTGAGCCGGTTCAGTAGCAGGGGATTGGCCGGGGATATCGGTCCGCGGGGCACGTCTTTCTGGCCAGCGCGCTGCGGCTCGTACGAGATCACCTGCGAGGCGACGATTACATCAGCGATCCGCTGTTTCGTCCGGTCCTTACCGAAGGCGATGCCGATCATGATGACCGCGCGCGGCAGCCACAACTGCTGGGCTTGCATCGTGGCGGCGATCACCGACCCGCTGCCCATCGCGCCCATCTCGCACATGGTCACCGCCACCGTGTACTCGCCGAACCGGCCCAGGTAGTAGGTTTCATTGCCCCAGGCCACGCTCAAAACCTTCTGCTGGCGCTGCAGCGGCCGCAGTGGCTTCAGTACGGCGCGCAACTCCACGTCCGTCACGGTAATCAGCACCGTGTCGATGCTGGCCTGGAGGACCGCGGCTTCCTCACGACCGGTTTCCCTGAACTCGGGTGGCGACGCCGCGTACCACGGCTGATCCTCGAGCGCGTAATCCGGCTCAGCGCGCTCTGCCGCCATCGCCTCCGCGAGCGCGCCTTCGTCCAGGGTCAGCAGGATCTCCCGGAACTGGCGGATCGCGTCGCGAAGATTCTCCGAGGACTTGGCATACGTGGCGAACTCGCCAGGCCTTTCCTCGGCCGGAAGGCCGTCGTCCCGCAGGTTGTCCAGGGTAGCCCTGACATCCCTGGATGACCGTTCGACTTTCTCCCTGGCCGCTTTGAGCGAAATGACCTGCCGTGGGTTGCCGCCTGGCTGCCACGCCTTGGGAAGCCCGCCGAGCTGGGTCTCCAAGTCCCTGAGGTCCCGCCGCACCGCGGTGGCGGCGCGCAGGCTCCACTGCTTCGCCGGCCAGGACGCGGACGCGGCTCGCTCGAGGCGCGTCAGCGACGATTCCGTCTTGTCCAGCACACCGGATATCGCCGCGACCGAATCTGCCATCCCGCTGCTCCCGTCGCTAGCGGTCTGGGCGCGCGGGCCGGCTTACGGCGCTGCCCGCGCGTCGAACGCCGTAACCGGGTACGTTCCTCCATCCCGTCCCGGGCAAACCCGGGCCGCTAGCCAGTCAGCGCCGTTCCCTGAGGTGTTCGAGGATGGCCATCGTCTGCGCGTGGAAGGCCAGCAATCTCGGGATGTACTTCCGCCGCCGCCTTACCAGCGCGAGCCTGTCCGAGTCTGACTCCGCCACGCGAAGCCCCTTGACCGCCCGTTCCCGGTAGCACTCGAGGTCGTTCGCGTAAACCTCGTACATGTCACGCTCCGCGTCGCGGGTCGCGATGAGCGCGTCGTACGCCTGCTTGTACAGCAGAGGGTCCAGCGGGCCACCGGGACTGAACACGGTGCGGCTGAGGCGGCGGCAGGTGTCCGTGACGAGCTGGTGCGCGCGCTCGGAATTCGCGTCCAGGCTGCGCGGATCGTCGTCGGCCTTGGCCAGCAGGTCGGCCAGGGCCGATTGCAGCTCCGTGAGCGGCTCAACGGGGTCATCGCCGTAGTACCACCGCCGCGCCTGGCCCGGGGGTATCACCTGGTGCTCCATGACCGCGCCGCCGCCCTCAGCCGGCGCTGACCGCATCAGGGTACCGGCTGGCGATCAGGCCGCTGAGCTCGTCCGCGGCCTTGGCAAGGCTGGTGCCTTCGACGCCGAAGCCGATCACCGCATCCACGGCGATCGGCTTCCCGTGCGTCAGGGCGCTCAGTGACGTGCTGACGTCGGCCAGCCGGCGCTCAACCTCATCACGCGCGGCGGCCAGTCGCACCGCCCAGCCGGTGTCCGGCCACTGGCCGGGCGTGATGTCTGCCAGGCCGGCGAGCGCCTGCCGCGCTCCCGGGAGCCTGAGCATGAGCGGCGTGCACGCAGCCCGCCACTCCAGCGCCGACCAGTGCGGCTCGCAGGCAACGCGCTCGACGCAGCACCGCAGGGTGTCAAGTTCCTGAACGGCCGTCCGCAGCCGCTCAACCGGCACCGGCAGATCGTAGAGTGACGTTCCCTGCGCACGCAGGGGAAACACGTTGTCAACGCGTGGCTGCACTGAGCTCTTCCTGACTTACTGAGCATCGCCTGACTTTAAGCAATCAAAATCGAACTCTTGTGCATAGAATATCGGAACATCCTCCTGACGCCAACACCTTTGCGCGGCCAGCTCGCCATGAACGGCGGCTGCCCTCGTCGCCCGGGCCCTGCCGGTTCCGGTGCGAGGATGGCTGGCCGCCAAGCGGCCTACGAATATTCGCTGGTCGCATGAGGTGACACGGTCTTCATCCCGCACCTGGGGCGGACCGTCAGCCCGCGGGACACCCGGCGCCCTGAGCGTCCATGGCGCCGGGAGCCCTGTGCCGTGCCAAAACTCCGCACAGGAGTCTGACCTGCTGGTTTACGCTCGGCGGTCGTGCTGATCCGTCTTGTCTACTTGTTCATGGTCCTGTTCCGCCCGAATACTCGATCGAGCGGCTGACCTGCGCTATCGCCAGCAGGCTTGATGCGGTGATGGTTGGCTGGCCGGGCGCTGCTCAAGATCGTCTACATGCTGACGTGCCGGGTACTCGGCGTGGCTGTCCTGGTGTTCCGCGGCGACCGGGCGGAAGCTGCTGAACTGCTGGTGCTCCGGCACGAGAACGCCGTACTGCGCCGCCACATCGGCCGCGTACGGTACGAGCCGGCCGACAGGGCATGGTTCGCCGCGCTGGCTCTGCTCATTCCCCGCAGGCGCTGGACAGAGATCTTCCCCGTGACACCCGCGACGCTGCTGGCCTGGCACCGCGAGCTGGCTGCGGCCAAGTATGACACGAGCAAGCGCCGCAAGCCCGGCCGTCCGCCGACGATGCCGGGCATCGCACGCCTCGTCGTCCGGCTGGCGAAGGAGAATGCGCTATGGGGATACCGCCGGATCCACGGCGAACTGACCAATCTCGGCATCGCCGTAGCGTCGTCCACGGTGTGGGAGATCCTGCATACTGCGGGCATTGATCCGGCTCCCCGCCGGTCAGGCCCGGCCTGGCGGCGGTTCCTGCACGCCCAGACCGCCGGGATTCTCGCGGTGGATTTCCTGCATGTGGACACCGTCCTGTTGAACAGGCTGTACGTCCTGGTATTCATCGAGCATGGGACCCGCCGGATGCACCTCGGCGGAGTCACCGCACATCCCAACGGCGAGTGGACGGTGCAGCAGGCCCGCAACCTCGCCCTCACCCTCGGCGAGCGGTTCGAGGACATGAGATTCCTGATCCGCGACCGCGGCTCGAACTTCACTACCTCGTTCGACGCCGTCTTCCAGGCTGTCGGCGCCAGGATCTTGCGTACCGCGGTCCAGGCTCCGCGCATGAACGCGATCTGCGAGCGCCTCGTCGGTACCCTGCGCCGCGAGCTCCTGGACCGCGTGCTGATCCTCGGCGAGGCACACCTGCGCGCGATCCTGACCGGATACCAGGTGCACTACAACACGGCCCGGCCGCACCAGGGCATCGCCCAGCGCGTCCCAGACACCGAATGCGATATTCACCCCGCGACCGTAAGCAACGTCGACGCACGGCAGATCCGCCGAAAACCCGTCCTCAGCGGCTTGATCAACGAATATGCGCGCGCCGCCTAACGCACTGAAGACCTGCAGGTAACCGGCCGAATCGTATTTTCGAGCGGGACAGGGTCAGGACTCGTTGGCGGCACCGGAGTCGGGGACCGCGGCGGGAGGCAGTTCGCGGTGGGCGATGATGTGGACGTCGATGCCGAACGCACCCGCCTCATGGATAACTCGTCGTAGGACCGGCCCCCCGCCGACGATGTACCACCAGCTGCTTTGCATGGACCCGATCACCATCTGAGTGATTTGGTGTTCCCGCGCGAAGCTGACCAGCGCCCGAGCCGGATCGTCATCGTCTATCTCGTGCCAGCGGGCACCGAGGTCGGCTGCCAGCGCTCGCAGCGCGTCGATCGACGGGCCGCCCCGAGACGGGCTGGTGTCGCCGGCGATGACGTGGACCACGTCGAGTTCCGCCTTGACCCTGAATGCGATGCGCGCTGCGCGCCGCAGCAGGACGTCAGTCCCCGGTTCGGCGCTGACGGCCACCACGATGCGCTCGGTCGTCTCCCACGGGACCTGAGACTGGTGCCGCTGGAGGTACTCGAGGAGTGTCTCTGCGCAAGATCGCGTCGAGGTCCATCTCCTCCAGCCGCCTACCCCGGTAGTCGACCGCCTTGCGCGGGATGACCTCCAGGCCGTCGATCAACTTCTCGGTGAGCGGCCGCCCATAGGCCTCGACGAACCCGGCGACGACGTCTGCGCCCCGCGCCCGCCGGCGTTGGCCCTCGCTGAGCATGGCGTAGGTCTTGCCGACGCCCGGGGCCGCGCCTAGGTAGATGCGGAACCGGCCGGCTGCTTCGACCTCTTCGGCGGCGTCGGTGTACGCCGCCGCGGCGTCGCTCACGCCTTCGCCGGTCTCCTCGGAGCCGGTGCCCCTCATTTGCTCGGTGATCTCGGTGGCCTTCCTCTGTGCGGATCGCCCCCAGTTAGGCCAGCCGCTCGACGCAGTATGGGGGGTTCCAGATCACCAGCTGGCCGCTTTCCATTCTGGCAGTGCCTTCGACGGTAGAGCGCTGGCGTGTGCAGCTTCCAGCAGATAGCGTCTGAATTGGCAGCGTAGCGAGGCAGGCCTGCCCGATCAGGGGCGCGACCTGGTTCAGGTCGCCCGTGGCCTTGGCGGCTGCCCCGGTGGCGTGCAGCCGCACCCTGACCACCCTGTCCGAATGGATCCAGCGATGACCAGCGGCGCCCGGCCCGGCCTTGAGGACCGCGGGAACCTGATCGTTCAGGCTTCGGCACATGACGCGATGCGGTCGCCTGCCGGCCGGGGCAAGCTGCGCACCTACCTCGGGATTGCCCCTGGAGTGGGGAAGACCTACGCGATGCTGCGGGATGCACGTGCCCGCCGACGCTCCGGCACCGACACCGTCGTCGCCCACTGGGAGCCTCATGCGCGGCCGGGGACCGCTGCTCAGCTCGCCGATCTCGAAGTGCTTCCCGCCCGTGTGGTCACCTATCAGGGCGCGAGCCTTCCAGAGCTGGACGTCACAGCGGTTCTAGACCGTCGCCCGGAGCTGGCTGTGGTGGACGAGCTGGCCCATGCGAACCTTCCCGGTGAGCAGCACGCCAGACGCTGGCAGGACGTCAGCGAGCTGCTGGCAAACGGCATCGACGTCCATACGACCCTCAACGTGGCCAATATCGAATCGCTGGGCGAGATCGTCTCGCAGATCACCGGCGTGCACCGGGCCGAGCCGGTGCCCGACGCGTTCGTGCGGGCCGGCGAGATCACGCTGATCGACCTTGCGCCGTCGGCGCTGCGGCACCGGCTGGCCGAGGGCCTCGTCGTTCCGGCCGAGCGGGTAGATGCGGCGTTGTCGAGCTATTTCCGCTTCGCGAACCTCGCCGCCTTGCGGGAGCTCGCGCAGCTCTGGCTCGATGACTCAGTTCCCGATCCCGTCACGGCGTTCGCCGCCGCCCGCGGCATCAGCGAGCCGGTGACCGCCTCGGTCATCGTGGTCGGCCTGGCGGGGTCGCCCGCCGACGAATGGCTCATCCGTTACGCCGCCCACCTCGCCGGGCTGTCCGATGCCAGGCTCCAAGGGGTGTACGTCCGGGCGCTCGACAACCTCGACCGGCCACCGAAGGCCCGGCTGGAGAAGGACCGTCGGCTACTTGGCGAACTGGGCGGAACCTTGCGCGAGGTCAGGGCCGGCGACCCTGCTTCCGGGCTGATCCGGGCCGCCCGCAAGGCTGGAGCCTGTCAGCTCGTGATCGGCTCGCGCCGTCGTTCGCGCTGGTCGCGTCTGCTGACCGGGTCCATGGTGGCGGACCAGGTACTCCGCGCGGCCGAGGACCTGCCCGTCCAGGTCGTGAACGTCGGGCAGCCGGACAAGACCAGCGACGAGTGGCGTCGCCCAGGACATGACGCCAGGCAACACCGCACAGCCTGACGCCGCCCGGGATCGGGTGCATGCGGATTCTGCCGCGAGCTCCGCCGATGATCCGGTCGGCGGTGGCAGGGTCAGCGATGTCGCCGTCGACGGTGAGCGCGTCAGGGTCCTCAGTCGGCTTTATCGTGCGGGCGGTAGCGACCACGCTCTAGCCTTGCCGACGGTAGGCCGCAACCAGGCTCGCGCCGATGCCTGCGAGCCGCCGGTAATGATGGCGACCTTCCGGCCCGTTCGGCTCATGGCGTTCCGGCCGGCGCGGTCGTCGGCGGGTGGATGATCGCCGGGTCGCTAGGGTGCGGCGACAGCGGCGTGGTATCCACGGTCATCCAGGGAGCCAGCGGCAGCGACGCCAGGATCGCCTCCATCTGGGCGGCGTCGCGGGCTTGGTACAAGCCCAGCGTGCGCCCGGCGCCCGGCAGGGCCCACAGCCGGAGCAGGTGTCCCTGGCCGACCAGGTCATGCGCGGCCTGCGCCTCGCGGGCCTTGGTGTCTTGCACCGTCTGGTCGGGTATGCTCGGCGGGACGGCCAGGGTGAAGGTCACCAGGAACTCCGCGGCCTTTTTCCCTGCTCCGGGCGTCGGGGGAGGGTCGTTCGGGTGCGGCGAGAGCGGGGTGACCTCATCGGTGCGCCACACCCGCAGCGGCATCGAGGCGAGGACTTCCTCGAGCCGGTCGCCGTCGGCAGCGGCGAACAGCCCGAGCGTGCGCCATTCGCCCGGTTGCAGCGGCGGGCGCCACAGGCGCAGCAGGTGTCCCTGGGCCGCGAGCTCGCGCGAGTGAGCGGCCTCGCGAGTGCGGATGTCCCGAACGGCTTCTTCCGGCGTTCCGTCCGGCACACGGGTGGTCATGGTGACGAGGTATTCCATGATCAGGCTCCTCTCGGGAAGGCTCCGGCGCTCGGCATGTCCGCGGCCGATGGGCTCCGCCCGTGGCCGGCTTGCTGGTACGGGTGGTGCATCGAATGGTCGTAGTCGGGGAAGGTCCCGCCGGGGACGATGTCGGCGCGCATGGGTTTGCTCCTATTTGGGTTCAGGTTCTCCGGTGCCCTAGCAGCTGGCGGGGAGAAGATCGGCCCTGGGCGGCTAGGGGTTAGGGAGGCCGAGGTAGGGGAACTCGTTCAGCAGGTCGTCGTGCGGCTTGACGCCGGTCGGCGGGACCTTGCCGTGGCTCAGCCAGGCGAAGCGCATGCTGTAGACGTCGTCGGTGGGAACGCGGCCGTTGGGGTAGCTGGCAGGCTTGGTGCGGTCGTAACGGAGGATGTCGGGCAGCACCGTGAGGGCTGCCTGCCTGGCCTCCTCGGGCGTGTAGCCGCCGTTTTCCAGGATCTTGGACCACGGGCCCAGGTAGTTGGCCACGTCGTCGGCTGGCTGCCGGGAGTTGTAGAGGTCCTTCTCGCTATCGGGGTTGATGAACGGGTTGATGGTTGGGTTCCCGCCGCGGTCCATCTGCTCGAGCGTGCCGTCCCGGTGCCTGCTGATTGAGGCCCAGATCCCGATCACCGGGCCGGCGCCGAGCATGTCGTCGGGCACCTCCAGCGCAATCGACAGGACGTTGTTGCCGGCGAAGTCGTCGTGCCCGGTCCACTCGAAGCCGTGCAGGGCTCCCTCGACATCGGCGAAGAACGGTTCGCTGCGCGCCCCGGCGAACAGGCGGATCCGG
>Ga0070708_100005527_pt1 | contig 10018 bp, 10 predicted proteins | sample KBSK5503metaG_FD_65469 | JGI IMG/M metagenome (GOLD analysis project Ga0070708, IMG submission 65469) | Corn, switchgrass and miscanthus rhizosphere microbial communities from Kellogg Biological Station, Michigan, USA - KBS K5-50-3 metaG | ecosystem: Host-associated > Plants > Roots >... | reverse complement strand
ATCCCTTGCGGGCGAAGGCGCGCTTGGCGGCCACGCGAGTCAGCGGATCGCGCTCCAGGAGGATGATGTTCCGCGCCGCGGCGTCGGTCGATGGAACTCCGCGCTCCACTTCCACGAGTTCGTCGGCAATCGCCGGAACTTCCAGGGGCGGCAGAGGAGCCTCGATGGTCTCCAGCGTCGGCGCGGGGGGAGGAGAGCTGCGCCTCATGGCGCGCCCCGCTTTCAACGACTCCTCGAGGCCGCGCAGCGGTTTGAGCTTGTCGCCGTTCTCCGCGCCCAGGATCTCCTGCGGGCGGAGACCGCCTTCCTTGAAGAGCACGTCCGGGTCGTAGTCGAGCGCCGGAGGACTGACATCGCTGGAGAGGATGAAATTGAATTCGCCTTCCCGGCTCTCGAGCAGCGGGGCGATCGTCTCCAGCATCCGGGTGCGAATCGCCTCGGCCAGCTTGTCGCTCCCGATCTCGAAGGTGTCGACCAGCGCAGCGGCCGGCGTCGCCGCGTTCGAGTGGCGCGCTTTCTCAGCCGCCTCAGTCGAAATGACCCCGCTCGATTCGAGCCAGGTGATGAGATCCGGATGCTCGGGCGATTGCGCGTCGATCACCAGGCCGTTGCGAAAGAGAACGGTGTGCCGGCCGCTCTCATCGATGATCTCCAACACGCCGGTCCGCCGGCTGAGAAAGACGATCTGGACGATGTCGGCCAGGGAGAGATCTTCGAGGCGACCGAGTAGGCTCATGCTCTCGCGTTCCGGGCAAGCAGCGAGCAGCGAGCAGCGAGCGGGCTTTCGATCTCCTGCTCGCCGCTCGCTGCTCGCCGCTCGCCGTTCACGACGCCAAATTGTAGCGTTTCAAGATGCCATCCAAGATCCCGTTGATGAACTGGGACGACTTCTGCGTGCCGAATTTCTTGGCGATCTCGATGGCTTCATCGATGATGACCAGCTTCGGCGTGTCGGTCTCGTTCAGGAACTCGTAGATGGACATGCGGATGATGTTGCGATCGACCACCGCCATCCGCGACAGCCGCCAGTTGTCCGCCTGCTGGACGATCATCTCGTCGATCTTCGAGAGATTTTCCACCGTTCCCTTGAAGATCCTGGTGGCGAACTCGCGAGTGCTCGGCTTCGATTTCTGCAGGTCTTCGAACGTGGAGACGATGGTGTCCGGCGTGTTGCCGGAGAGATCGTGCTGGTAGAGCATCTGCAGCGCAAGCTCACGCGCTTTTCGCCGGGCGCCCATGCCTACAGCTCACTCGTGCGAAGCGCGCGCCACAAGTTCGCCATCTCGATCGCAGCCAGCGCCGCCTCCCAACCCTTGTTCGACGAGCCGCGGGCCGATCGTTCCACTGCCTGCTCTTGCGTGTTGCAGGTGATGACGCCGAAGGCGATGGGAAAACGCGCGTCGACCGCCACGCGCGACAACTCGCCGGTCACCTGGGCAGCGATGAACTCGAAGTGCGGCGTGTCGCCGCGAAGCACGCATCCCAGCGTGACGATGGCGTCGAAGCCGCCGCGCGATACCACCATGCGCGTCAGCGTGGGGATCTCGAATGCTCCCGGCACGCGAAGAACCGTGATGGCCTCGTCCGCCGCACCATGACTGGTCAGGCAATCGAGCGCCCCGGCCAGCAGACCTTCGACGATCTCCTCATGGAAGCGGCTGGCGATCACCGCGAAGCGCAAACCGTGCGCGTCGAACTCGCCCTGGAAAGAACGCGGCATTGCAAAGGGTGATTATAAGGTTGCGGCCATCTTCGGTGCCTTGGCAGCGCTTTGAGAAGGCGGCGGCAAGCCGCCGCACTCCGAAGGCCGACACCTTCTAGACGCTTCCCTGGTCGCCGCCGTATCAACACGAGCCGAAACCGTTTCTGATTTTGCCTACCATTTCACGGCAATATTTATAGACACCTATTTCCCAGCCTTCGTACCAGAGGGCGACTGCGAAACAAAAGGAGCCCTCATGAAAATCAACCATCTCATTGCTGCAACCGCCGCCGCCCTGCTGCCGATGGCAGCGAGCGCGGCGACCCTCATCATCCCCGCGGCCGGCACCGGATCCGGCGCCAACGGAAGTCAGTGGCAGAGCGAGCTGACGCTGCACAACACGAGCGCCGGCACCACGCACGTTCGGCTGGTGTTCCATGACACTTCGGGCGCAGGCGAGTCGACGGAGATCGACGTCGCCCCGCGAGCCACGGTGGCCATCGAAGACATCGTGCGCACGCGCTTTCAGCGAGAGAGCGCGACGGGAGCGATCGAGATACTGGTCGACGATGCCGCCTCGAAAAAGCTGGCTGTCACTTCGCGCACCTTCAATCGCACCGACAAGGGCGAGTTTGGCCAGGACATCCCTGCCGTCAGCGTGGCGGATGCAGCGTTCGTCGGAGAGGTCACCGTCCTCACCGGACCAACGGATGTCGTCAGCACGCGTTACAACTTCGGCCTATATGCGTTGAGCGCGGCGACGGTCCGCTGGGAGCTGATTCGCGCCGACGGCAGCCTCGCCGCGACGAAAGAGGCAACCTATGACGCCGGAACGCAGAGGCAATACAACTTCGGCGTCAATGCACTGTTCGGCGTGGATCCGCAGAACAACGACGTCGTCTACGCGAACGTTCTCGCCGGAAAGGTCATCACGTACGGCAGCGCGATCAACAACGCATCTGGCGACCCGACGTTCGTCCCGGGCATCCGCGCGCGCGAAGACGTCCGCGTCACCTTCGGAGTCGATCTCAATGAGGACGGCACAATCGACGTGGCCGATGCCGATCACGACGGCGTGCTGGATCAGCCGATCGACGTATTCACGTCCACCTACCCCAACTTCTTCCGCATCGTGGCCAGCGCTCCTGATGGCTCACCGGCGCAGATCGAGCTGATTGACGCGCCGCGCAATGCGGACCTCATCGATCAGCAGGGCACCGTGGAGTGGGCGCCGACCGGCGATCTGAAAGGCCAGAGCGGCTCGCTGAAAGTGCGCGCCACGTTCAACGGAACGTCCGAGGTGCTCACCATTCCGGTGAATTTCAGGTAGGAGTGTGTGGGCCGGCTTTAGCCGGCCGGCTGAAGCCGGCCCTACACTACTCGAACCTCACCCGCGCAAATCGCCGCTTCCCCACCTTCAGCAGATACGATCTGCCGCGGCGCGCGTCGACGGTGTGCTTCGGATCGTCCACCTTCGCCTCATCGACCAGCACGCCCCCCTGCGCCACCAGCCGCTGCGCCTCCTTGTTCGTCGGCGCCAGCCCGGCGGCCACGATCACCTTGGTCAGAAACTGCGGCTCGCTCGTGGCCGGCAGCGTCTTCTCCTCCATATCCGTCGGCGCTTGGCGTTCGCTGAAGATGCGTCGGAACTCATCATCCGCCTTCTCCGCCGCGGCGGCATCGTGAAAGTCCGTGATGATGAGCTTCGCCAACTGCCGCTTCGAGTCCATCGGCCGATTCTCCGCGCGCAGCTTCGCGATCTGCGCCGGCGCCAGGTCGGTGCATAGCGTGTAGTACTTCCACATCAGATCGTCGGAGATGGACATCACCTTTCCAAAGATCGACTGAGGGTCCTCGGTGATGCCGATGTAGTTGCCCAGCGATTTCGACATCTTCTCCACGCCGTCCAGACCTTCCAGCAGCGGAGTGGTCAGCACCACCTGCGGCTCCAGCCCGTACTCGCGCATCAGGTTGCGGCCGACCAGCAGGTTAAAAAGCTGATCGGTTCCTCCCATCTCCACATCCGCCTTCAGAGCGACGGAGTCGTAGGCCTGGGCCAGCGGGTAGAGCAGCTCGTGGATGGAGATGGGCTGATGCGCGTCGAAGCGTTTGCGGAAGTCGTCGCGCTCCAGCATGCGGGCCAGCGTGTATTTCGCCGCCAGCTTGACCATCCCCGCCGAGCCGAGCGCCCCCAGCCACTCGTTGTTGAAGCGAACCTCGGTCTTCTTCGGGTCGAGGATCTTGAACATCTGTCGCTCGTAGGTCCGCGCGTTCTCCTCGATCTCTTCATGCGTCAGCGGCGGCCGGGTGATCTTCTTCCCGGTGGGATCTCCGATCATCCCGGTGAAATCGCCGATGACGAAGACGACGCGATGGCCGAGCTGCTGAAAGTGCTTCATCTTGCGGATCACTACGGTGTGGCCGAGGTGGAGGTCGGGAGCGGTGGGATCGAATCCGACTTTGACCGTCAGCGGCTTGCCGCGAGCCAGCTTCGCCCGAAGGTCCTTCCGATCGACCAGGTCGACCGAGCCCTTGGCGAGGTAGTTGACCTGTTCATCGAGTGTCATCGGACGGGCGATTGTAAGCGGGAATTTGACAACGCCAGGAGTCGTCTTTAGACTCGCGCAGTTTTTATGAACACCACACTCGCTCATCGGTCGCACCACCATCATCACCACGTGATGTAGGGGTGCACCGTGCGAGCGCCCCACGCTGAGAAGGGGCGCCGCAGAGCGAAGCCGTAAGCAATGAAACAGCCTCTTCTCCTACGCGGGGAAGGGGTTTTTTGCTTATGGCCAACAAGTATCGATACCCAACAGGCGTACGGCCGCTGCTGATCGAAGAGACGGCGCGGCGGCGGCGCGTCGAAGCAAGATTCGCGCAGGCGCTGGAACGCGCCGGGTTCGCCGAGGTGGTGCTGCCGATCATCGACTATGCGGAGCCGTACGCGCCGCTGGAGGCGGGCGAGACCTCACGGCAGAGCTATCGTTTCGTCGATCGCGAGGGAGATCTGGTCGCCGTCCGCTCGGATTTCACGCCGATGGTGGCGCGTGCGCTGGCCCCGACGATCAGCGCCGCCGATCTTCCCCTGCGCGTCTACTACCGCGGCGATGTCATTCGCTGCGACGCCTCCCGCCTCGGCGCGAATCGCGAAATGTTCCAGATCGGCGCGGAGATCGTCGGAGACCCGTCGATCGAAGCTGACATCGAAGTTCTTCGCCTCGCCGCTGATCTCGTCCGTGAGTTCGGTGTGCACCCCAACGTCATCTACACCGATGTTGCCGCGGCCTTGCCGGCACTTCGGCCCGTTCTGTCGACGAAGCGAATGACCGCGGGCATCCCCACCGCGCTTCGCGGAATCGCGGACAAACTGCTCTCTGGAACGGCGAGCGTCGAGGACATCGCGCCTTTTGCGCCGGAGGCGGCCGTGCGTCTCAGTGCGATTGCTGCCGCTCTTCCCGATTGCGAGCTCCACCTCGACGATTTCGAAGAAGGCGCCGGCTATTACACCGGCATCCGCTTCCGCATCTACGACGCCGCGTCGCGAACGAAACTCGCTCAGGGAGGGCGTTACGACAGCCTCTACCAGACCTTTGGCACGCCCGCGGCCGCGGTCGGTTTCACATTCACCATCGACGATCTGGATTGATATGAAGCTGCTTCGAATCGCAATTCCAAAAGGCCGCCTGCAGAACGAGACGCTCCTCGCCCTCGCCGCAGCGGGATACGAAATCCCCACCGCGGCCGACCTGGGCACGCGAAAGCTCGTCTTCGTGCGCGACGGCATCGAATGGATTCTGGTCAAGGACGCAGATGTGCCGGTCTACGTCGAGCATGGCGCGGCGGACGCAGGCGTGGCCGGACTCGATCAAATTCTCGAGCATGAATGCACTGCATATCAGCCGGTGGAGTTCCCGTTCGGCCGCTGTCGATTAATGGTGATCGGCGCGCCGGGCGCGCCTGGCCTGACGCGCGACTCGCTGGCCAAGATCGCCACGAAGTATCCGCGGGTCACGCGTCACTACCTCGAAACCCGGCAGCTTCGTGCCGAGATCGTTCCGCTTGCCGGATCGGTTGAGCTTGCCGCTGTGCTCAATCTGACGTCGCACGTAGTCGATCTCGTGGAAACCGGCGAGACGGTGCGCGTGCATCACCTCGAGATCCAGGATCTGGTCGCGGAAATCTCGCCGCGCCTGATCGTCGGCAGAAACGCCTATCGAACGGAAGCAAGACGGATCCGTGAACTGATTGCGCGGATCGAGGAAACCTGCAATGCCAGTGCACAGAGTTGATTCTCCCGAAGCCGAGGCGGCGTTGCGGGCCATCGAAGCGCGGCGCAACGCGAGCGAGGCGGAAGCGCTGCGGGTCGCGGATGACGCGATCGCCGGCGTGCGCGCGCGCGGCGACGCTTACGTGCGTGAACAGATCGCGCGATTCGATCGCAAAACAGTTGACGACGTCCTCATCGCGCCGCGAAGTGTGACCATCGATCCAGAGCTAGCCAAGGCTCTCGACACCGCGATCGCGCGTGTGCAGTCGTTCCATCGACAGCAACTGGCGAGCGGCTACACATGGATCAGTGAAGGCACGGAGGTAATCCATCGCTTGCGGCCGCTCCGGCGCGTCGGCGTGTACGTGCCGGGCGGGCGGGCGGTGTACATCTCCACACTGATCATGGGCGCGGTGCCGGCGCGCCTGGCCGGCGTGCGCGAGATCGTCGTGGTCACCACCCCCGCGGCCGCCGAGCGCGATGAGCTTCACTACGTCTGCAATCGCCTCGGCATCGGGGAGATCTACCGATGCGGCGGGGCGGCTGGGGTAGCAGCGGCGGCCCTGGGCACCGAATCGCTCGCGCGCGTCGACAAGATCGTCGGACCGGGCAATCCGTATGTGACGGCGGCCAAGGCGCGCCTGGTCGGCACTGTCGGCATCGATATGACCGCCGGACCGACCGAGTTAGTGGTCATTGCGGATGAGACTGCAAATCCCGACCTCGTCGCGGCCGACCTCGCCGCGCAGCAGGAACACGGGCCGGATTCGGCGGTGATCTGCATCTGGGTACGTCGCACCATGGAAGTGAAGGCGACTGTGAACCTCATCGCAGCATCCATCGAGGAGGCGATCAAGATTATCAACCGGATCGCCCCGGAGCACGTGTCCATCCAAACGCGCGAGCCGCAAGGCGTCGCCGAGCGGATCGAGAATTGCGGCGCGATCTTTTGCGGATCGTCGTCACCTGTCGCGGCGGGCGACTACATCGCCGGCCCGAACCACGTCCTGCCTACAGGCGGCAGCGCGCGCTTTTTCTCCCCCCTCGGCGTGTACGACTTCGTCAAGCGCGCCAACGTGATCACCATCAGCGATGACGCGCTGCAGGCGATCGCACCATACGCGTGCCGGATCGCGGAATTCGAGGGGCTGCCGCTGCACGCGCGATCGCTCGCCGAAAGGAGCGTGGCATGAGCCGCAGCGTGGTCGCAGCGATGACCGCCTACACGCTGGAGCTGCGCGAGGCGGAAATCAAGTTGAACCAGAACGAGTCGCCGTTCGACTTTCCGCGCGAGTTGAAGGAGCAGGTCCTGGCGCGCATGGCTGAGCGCCCATGGAATCGCTATCCCGACTTCGAGTCGACAGCGCTGCGCGTGGCAGTGGCAAACGCGTACGGACTGAGGCCCGAAAACATCCTCGTTGGTAATGGATCGAATGAGCTGCTGGCCGCGGCGATTGGGGCCTTCGTCGGGCCGGGCACACCGGTCGTGTTTCCCCGTCCCACTTTCGCGTTGTACGAGAAGCTGGTCACGATTGCCGGCGGCCTGCCGATGCCCATCGATTTTGAACCTGACTCGGGACTTCTCCCTCTGAGCGGGATGCTCTCCACGATTCGCAGGTACGACAACGGGGTAGCCATCCTCTGCTCGCCGAACAATCCGACCGGCGGCGTGCTGCCGCGCGCTGGATTGGAGGCACTGCTCGAAAGCGGAGCGATGGTGCTGCTCGATCAGGCGTATGGCGACTTCGCGCAGGCACGATTACGTACGCCACATGAAAGGCTCGTGACCTTCAGGACCTTCTCCAAAGCCTGGGGACTCGCCGGGCTGCGAGTTGGATGGCTGGCCTCGACCGAAGAGAACTGTCGCGAGATCCGAAAAGTAAAGCTGCCGTATTCGCTGAACGTGATCAGCGAAGCGATCGCCGCGCTGGCCTTGGAGAATCGCGCGATTCACGACGCAAACGTGACGCGCATCATCGCCGAACGGGAGCGAGTGATCGCGGCGCTGAATGAGATTCCGCAGATCACCGTCTTTCCGACGCAAGCGAACTTCGTCACGTTCCGGACAAAGAAGCCGTTGTTCGATGCGCTCTGGGCACGCGGCATTCTCGTTCGCGATGTGTCGGCGTATCCACGGCTGCAGGGCTGCCTGCGCGTCTCCATCGGCACCGTCGGGCAGAACTCTGCCTTCCTCGCAGCGCTCAAGGAGGTCGTATGAACCGAACCGCCGTGCTGGAGCGGGTGACAAAAGAGACCAGCGTGCGAGCCACCGTAAATCTCGACGGCGACGGCACGAAGTCGCGTATCGAGACGCCCGTCGGATTCCTGTCGCACATGATCGACGTGATCGCGCGGCATGGACGTGTGGACATCGAGGTGATCGCGACGGGCGACACATTCATCGACTATCACCACACGGTCGAAGACGTCGGCCTGGTCCTGGGCGAAGCCTTCGGCAAAGCGCTGGGGGACAAAGCGGGAATCCGCCGTTTCGGCTATGCGTACGTCCCGCTCGACGAAGCGCTGGCGAGGGTGGTGGTCGACTTCTCGGGACGGCCGTACCTCGTGTTCGAAGTCCCCATCGACCGCGAGATGCTGCTCATCCACAAAGATTTTCCGTTTGCGCTCGTGGAGGAGTTCTTCAAGTCGTTCGCCAACAAATGCCCGTGCAACATTCACGTCGACCTCATTCGCGGTCGGAACGGACATCATGCTGCCGAGGCGATCTTCAAGGCCTTTGCGGTGGCACTGCGCGAAGCGAAACAGGTGATTGGCGGCGGCGTGCCAAGCACCAAGGGAGTGATCTGACTCGTGGAAGTGACTCTGATCGACTCGCCGGTGGCCAATGTGGCCAACATCGCCCGCGCGCTCCGCCAGACTGGAGCGAACCTGCGCATGACGCGCGATCCGGAAGCCGTCGCTGCCGCGGAGAAGATCGTACTACCCGGCGTGGGCAGCTTCGTCGCCGCGATGCAGTGGTTGCGCGAGCATGGCATCGACAGCGCGATCCGCACCGCCGTTTCCCACGGCGCGTCGCTGCTCGGTGTATGCGTCGGACATCAGGTGCTCTTCGACGTGTCGCACGAGATGGGCACGACAGCCGGACTGGCGTTGATTCGAGGTGAGGTACGCAGATTCGAAGGGCCGCTGCCAGTGCCACAAATCGGATGGAATCGGGTGACGTTCTCGCGAAACCCACTTTTCGAGGGGGTCGCGGCCGGGACGCCGTTCTACTTCGTAAATTCGTATGCGGCCTTGAATGCCGCCTCTGAAGTTGCCCGCGCCGACTATGGCGGCCCGTTCACCGCGGCGGTGCGCAGCGAAAAAATCTTTGGCGTGCAATTCCATCCGGAGAAATCGTCAGACGCCGGACTGCTGGTCCTGAGGAATTTCGTGCAATGGATGTGATTCCGTCGATCGATCTGCTCGAGGGAGGCGCGGTCCGCCTTGGGCGCGGCGAGTTCACACTCGTGCAAAAGTATGGAGCACCTGAAGAGGTGCTCGACTCGTTGGACATTGAACGCGGCTCACGCCTGCATGTCGTCGATTTGGAGGCCTCGCGGAGCGGTCGTCCGATCGAGACGGAGATCGTGCGCAAGCTGGCAAGGCGAGACCTCCGTCTGCAGGTCGGCGGCGGCATCCGCTCGGCGGACCACGCACGGACATGGCTCAACTGCGGCGCCGAGCGGCTGGTGGTGGGCACGGCGGCGGCGGAGTCGCCCGACTTTCTGCGAGGGCTCGTCGAGAAATTCGGCGCCGATCGGATCATTCCGGCCGTCGATGTTCGCGATGGAGTCGTGCGCGTGGAGGGATGGCAGCGCAGTGCATCGGAGTCGATGGCCAGCATTCTTGCCCGCGTGCAAACCCTCGGCATCGGCGAGATTCTCGTCACGGACATCGACCGGGACGGAGCGATGCGCGGGCCATCCTTCGCTCTCTATCGCCGACTTCGGGCCCTGACTCCTCTGCGCATCCTCGCTTCCGGCGGCGTGGCATCGGTCAACGACATCGTTTCGCTCGCGCGACTCGGAAACGTGAGCGGCTGC
>Ga0070708_100005525_pt1 | contig 10019 bp, 7 predicted proteins | sample KBSK5503metaG_FD_65469 | JGI IMG/M metagenome (GOLD analysis project Ga0070708, IMG submission 65469) | Corn, switchgrass and miscanthus rhizosphere microbial communities from Kellogg Biological Station, Michigan, USA - KBS K5-50-3 metaG | ecosystem: Host-associated > Plants > Roots >... | reverse complement strand
CCGTAGCGGCCGATGACTCGCTGGGCCTGCTGAGTGATCCCCTGCAACATCCCCAACGTATCGGCGGTGACGTCGCCGATCCCGCGAACGTTGGCAAAGACCACGGTCGTTCGCCGAAATTCGGCGAGCCAGGCTGCCTGGCCGGCGTCGAGCCTCGAGAGGAGCACGTCCGGGACATAGGCCCGCACCGCGTCCTCCTTCTCGACCGGAATCGAGATCGGACGGAGCGGACGGAGGGACGGCTCACTGCGGTTGGCTGTCAGCCGGATGTGACCGGCCTCGACACGCTGGCCAACGAAACGATCGGAGATGAGATCCCAGGCCTCGGGAGATGCAATCACGTCCCCGGTCTGGAGCACCCCCTCGATGACCGATAGCTGCGCGACGCCGCTCCCGGTGATGAGGAAGAGCCACTTGCCGTCGAGGCCGCCGACGTGGGTCGCGTCGATCTCACCCGCGCACAGGCCCACCTTCAGCGCGAGGCGCAGGTTCGACTCGACTTCGAGCTCTCCAAGGCGCTCGGAAATCTCCAACCCGCAGACGGCGGCGCGTCGGGTGACGGTCGCGAGATCCTCATCCGTTGCGGGCCAGATCGGAATGAGCCCATCGCCGACGATCTTGGCGATGTCGCCGCCGTGGTCGGTGATCAGGTCGGCGATCTGTCCCAGATATGTGTTCAGGGAGCGTGAGAGCTGCTCCGTGCCAACCGCGCCGCGTCGGATCGCCGCCGAGGTGATCTGCGTGAACCCGGTGATGTCGATGAGCAGCAACGCCGCCGGAAAGCTTTCCGCTGAAGGCTCCGATGGCAGCCTCGACTGCGAAGCGACGTAGTCGAGCACAGCCCGGGGCAGATAGCTGGAGAGGACTCTGATCCGATCCGGATCCGGGAGCGGCACCGCCTTATCAGACTCCGGCTGTCAAACGGTCACAGCAGCCGGCGGCTTCGCCCCCCGCGCGAGTGCGTCGTAGCACAGTGCGGTGGTGAGGAGAGTGCTCGAGTACCAGCTCACCGATCGTCCGCGATTTGGTGCGGCGGCAAAGGGTTCCCCGACCCAGCTTCCGTCGGATCGCTGCCGTTTGAGCACCTGCTCGACCCAGGCAGGATCGATCAGGTCCTCGCGATTCGCCTCGTGACACGCGAGCATCAGGAGCGCCCCGTCCTGCGCCGTCACCCGCCTCCTCGACACCACCCGCCGCAATTCATCGTTCAAGGATGCGCGGGCTGATTCGATGCTCCCCGTCGGGGCGTGCGCATCGGATGCAGCGAGAAGCCCCAGTGCGCGGAAGAAGGTACCGAGGGCGTACAGGGGTGGGTAGTTCACGTTGGCCGCGAGTCCCACGGAGCCGATGCGCTCCAGGAGGCTTTCTCCGCCGATGGTGACTGTGGCCTCGTGCCCACCAGGCGCGCGAGCGAGGCCGAGAAGAAGGTGAGCGGCTACCGTTCCACAGCCTTCGCCCAGTGCGATGACCGTGGATTCGGATTCCTCGCCACCAGCGCATCCTGTGAGCCAGACGGGGATGGCCCCGCTCTCCTGCACGTTGCGATCGAGACACTCGAGGACCGCCGTCGCGGTGCGGTCGTACACGCCGCTTTCTGTTGCGTGTGGGCGGAGCCGCAAGAAGGCGCCGATGGTGTCCGAATCGACGCCCGACCGTGGGTGATCGTAGTAGCGGAACGCGTTCGCGACGGTGAAGTCCAGGAATTCGTCGATGGCTCCTCGAACGTCAAGCCCGCGCCTGCACAGGATCTCGAGGATGAGGCCCGCCGGAAACCGGGAGGCCACCTCCGATCGGCCCAGCATGCCCTCGCGGTGCGTCTCCCAGCTCTCGCGAAACGTAGGGTCCGCCAGCAGGAAGCCTTCTGCCATGCCGAGCGCCTGGGGCAAGGTCGGCGTCGATATTCGTACCGCCGCCGCAGATCGTGCGGATCCCTCGCCAGGCCTCCCAACCGTCCAGCTCGCCAACGTGCCCTCGAAATGGGCCTCGGCGTCCGACAGGAACGCCGCGAAGGTCGGTAGGTTCAGCTCGATAGCGATGTCCCGCGCCGATCGCAGGCGATCGACCGCCGATTCCATGATAGGACCCACCGAGCCGGTGACCACCATCGCTCCCAGGATCACCTCTGTCCTCGGCGCCGGTCGAAGGGGGATGCCTGCCGCGCGGGCGATGAATGCAGCCGGGTACGAGACGTGACCCAACTCGAGATCGCGGTGCATGGATGCCAGGTCGCCGATCACCTGGTACGCCTGCGCGACCTTGTCCAGCATCTCCGCGACCCGGGTTCCCCATTCGAGGCGGTCGACCGCGGCCAACGCCGCCAGGGCCACCAGCCTGAGAGGTGCGGTGAAGGCACTGACGAGGTACGCCTCCGGGTCGTCACCCGCACCAGCGACGAGGTCTGGATCGGCCGACGCCGCGAGGCGGCCCGCGTCCTCGCCGGTTATCGCCTCGTACTCGTCCCAGTAGGACGAATCGCGTGACACGACGCGAGCGATCTCTCCCGAGGCTCGGTCCGACAGCCATTGCACCAGCGCGATTCGGTCGCCCGTCGTGAACCCGCCAGCATCACGCAGGCCCTCGATGGTCTGTACGCGCACCGCCAGCAAGGCGGAAGCACCAAACAAGCGGCGTTCGGTCTCAGTCCCGGTGGTGCCGGAGTGGATCGCGAGATCGCTCAGCAGCCAGCTCGGGACAGAGAGCACCGGCGGGTGATCTGGGCCGGAGAAGATGTCGTGGAACTGCCCGGTCGGCGAGTACCGCAGCGCGAGGTCGTACTCGAGCAGCTTGATCTGCCGGAAGAGGGCCGGGGGCAGGGCGCCGAAGAGGCGGTCGACGTCGTCCCACCACCGCGAAAATAGCCGGGGATCAGCCTCCAGCTCCACGCTGGAGCTCCGGCGCGCGGTCTAGGTGACGGCCTGGATCGGGCCGAATGCCTCGTGGGAAGCCAGAGACTTGATTGCCTCGATCGAAGCTTTCAGCTCCCCGATCACCTCAGCGCTGGGGTTGATGTCGATCTCTGCGAGTGCGGCGGCCTGGCGGTCGTTGTCGAGGATCCGCTCTCGAAACTCGGGGTCTATCAGTGCCCGGCCGAGCAGGGCATAGAACTTGGATTCGTCGTCCATGGCTGCCACCTCCGTCGCCCCCGCGCGCTCCTGTGCACTCCGAGTATAGGTGCGGCCTTCGAATGGGCAATCCCTGCCGGAAATCCTCAGCGCGCGTCAGCCGGCCGTAGGTGCGGAGGTGCGCCCCGCGCCGCCAAACCAAAACGGGCGAGCCTTGCGGCCCGCCCGTTCGCTTCGGATCTGTGCGGCTCACTCGAGCGATATGGCGATCTCTCCGGTGTGTCCGGCCCGATCCTCCGGCCGCTCCGCTGCTTCGCCGAAGGACTGGCGCAGCGGCTGCTCCTGCAGCAGGGCCACACTCAGCGACGCGATGGCCAGCGCCCCCACCCCCAGCCACATGGCGTTGGCCAGGGCGATGGAGAAGGCTCGGTGGAACCCGTCCAGGAAGATCGACTGGAACTGCGCCGGAACCTGGCTCATAAAGCTGGGTCCCGACCCGCCCACGTTCGTGAGCTGGCCGGTGTCGAAGCCCGCGGGCGGCTGCGTCGGCACGAACTGCGCCGGGGCCCCGGCGTTCACGAGCTGAGTCCGGATCGCGCCCCAGCTCAGGAAGTTGCGGAACAGGGTGAACGCGAAGGTCAACCCCACCGTTCCGCCAATCTGGCGGAAGAGCGTGAGGTCGCTCGTTGCGGCTCCGAGCTCCGAGAACGGGACCGCGTTCTGGACGATTATGGTGAAGACCGCCATGGATGGCCCGATTCCGACCCCGGCCAGGAACATCCAGGACCAGAGCATGAGATCGGGGGTATCGGCGCGAAGGTTGGTCATCAGGCCAACGCCCACCGCGGCAAGGCCCAGCGCGCCGACCGCGAGCCACTTGTAGTGGCCCGTGCGGCTGACCAGCTGTCCGCTCACCACCGAGCTGAGGATCAGCCCGCCGAGGAACGGCAGGAGCTTGTAGCCGGACTCGGTCGCGCTGGCGCCCTGCACGACCTGGTACCAGAGCGGCAGGAACACGACCGCTCCGAAGAAGCCGAACATCGCGGTGAAGACGGCGATCATGGAGATCGTGAAGCTTCGTATGCGGAAGAGGTGGAGGGGAATCATCGGCTCCTTCGCACGTGACTCGACCCACACGAACAGGGCCAGGAAGGCCAGTCCGAGCAGGATCAGGCCCCAGACCCCCACGGAACCCCAATCGCCGTTCTCCGCGTTGGTGAGCCCGATGAGGATCGGGACCACGCCGGCCGCGAAGGTCAGGACGCCCGCGTAGTCGATGTTTCGCGCGGCGTCCGGACGGCGAACGGTGGGCAGCAGCCAGGCGATGACGCCAAGCGCGATCAGCCCGATCGGCAGGTTGACGTAGAAGACAAAGTGCCAGCTGAAGTTGTCGGTGATCGTCCCGCCCAGGCCTGGTCCGACCAGGAACGCGATCCCAAAGACGGCACCAAACAGGCCCTGGTACTTGCCGCGCTCGCGCGGGGTGAACAGGTCGCCGATCACCGCCAGGCTGATCGGGAAGAGCGCCCCTGCGCCGAGCCCCTGGATGGCGCGGAAGAGGACCAGCTGCCACATCGTCTGGCTCAGGCCCGACAGCGCCGAGCCAGCCAGGAACAGACCGATGCCGATCATCAGCATCGGCTTGCGACCGAACAGGTCGGAGAGCTTGCCGTAGATCGGCACGGTCACCGTGCTGGTGAGCAGGTATGCGGTCACGACCCAGGTGTAGTAGTCACTGCCATGCAAGTCCGAGACGATGCGGGGCAGGATGGGACCCACGATCGTCTGGTCGAGGGCTGACAGGAAGAGACCGAGCAGGACCGCGATCAGGATCTCGATGCGGGCGCGGTTGCTGACGTGGACCGGGGCGTCGTCGATGGGCGCCGCCGCGGCGGGCCGAGCGGTCATGAGTGGACGTGCTCCTCGTAGTTCGTGCTGTGCGGTAGGTGAAGGTGGTCGTCTTGGGCGGAGTGGAGGCGGGCGTGCGCCGAGCTGAGGGTCTTGAGTGCCCCAAGGACGGTCCGCTGCTCGTCGGCGGTCAATGCCCCGACGAGCTGTCGCATGTGCTCGAGGCGGGTGGATTCAACCTTGCGCACGACCTCGCGGCCGACCGCCGTCAGCTGGGCGAGGACCACACGCCGGTCCTCCCCGTCGTGCACGCGCTCGACGATCCCCCGCTCCTCCATGCGGCTCACGATGCCGGTCAGGTTCGAGAAGGCCACTCCCAGCTGGTCGGCGAGCCGGCTCATGGGCGTGGGGCCCTCGGCCTCGAGGATGGCCAGCACGTGGAAGTGGGTCATGGACAGGCCGTGCGCCTGGCATTGGGCGGCCCACTTGTGGCGCTGGTGCGCGAGACCGTTCTCGATCTCGGCGAGGATCTGGTCGGTCATTGAGCCGACCGGGGTGGACGACATCGGTCTCCTTCAAGTCAGGATGATGATTCGACGGAGACCGATGATTATCACAGAATGAATCATTCTGTCAAGCCGAAGATTCGGTTCAGGTTCTCGCGGCGAATGATTGCGGGCAGGCGAGGTCTGTCAGCAGGGATAGTCCGCGTCGAACCCGTTGCTCAGGTATTGGGTGAGCTGGATAGCGCCCCCGGTCAATCCCGCACCGCCACAGCCGTTCTTTGCTCCCTTGAGCGTGACCGCCCCGGCCACCCAGCTTGGGAGCGTACCGAATGCGGACGACCCACCCACGACCTGGCTCCACATGCGAGGGCTCGAATACATCCCCACCGATGCAGCGCCAACGGACTCGAGGTAGTCCACCGCACCCTGCAGTGCCGCTACGTTGACGGACTGGTCGTCGCGCCACGAGTTGGCCGTCTCGACGTCGAGCCACCAGTGGTTGTCGACGGGCGTGCGGGCCGCGCCGGGATCGGCCCAGCCAAGGGAGACGTACGCGGCAACCGCGTTGGCGTACGAGTCTGCGGCGGCGTTCCAGCCGTAGTCGTATGCGCAGTCGGCGGTGTCGGGGTCCGGCTTGGCGGCCGTTGCGCACGCTCGCGGCGTGGTTTGGCCGTTCGGCCAATGGGAACTGAGCTGCGGGCCTGGGTTGCCGGTGTTCGCGTAGAACTGGGCGTTGAGCCCGGCCCAGGCCAGCTGGCTCGCGCCGTTTGGTCCGCCCCCCAGGCATGGGTTGGCGCTGAACACGATGCCGCGGTTGACACCGACGATGCCGAATGCCGGATTGGCCGGATATGGACCGCCGCATTGCGGATACGAGATGTCGTAACCGATCGGCGGAGGCTGCGGCCTTGACCGGGCGTCGTGGCCGTCCAAGCGCTCGACGTACGCAGCTGCGGAGCCGGCGAACGTCCAGAGCAGCGCGACGGCCAGCATGGGGGCGATCAGCAGACGCGCGCCGAGGGGCAGCTCGGGTCGGGGCACGTGGGTCATGGGGAGGCCGAAAGGGTAGCGAGCCTGCGACGGCCGCGCAACCTCCGCCAGGTCACCGTAGGCCACCCCGTTGCCCCGCTGAGCTGGGCTACATTGCCTGCATGGATCGGGCTTTGCTGACCGATACCGACCTCGCGCTGCGACCGGCCGGGAGCCTGCGCAATCCCTGGCTGCGCGAAGCACTGGCCGATGAAGGCGATCCCCTGCCGAATCCCCCGTTGATCGACCGCACCGACGCCGACGTCGTGGTCGTGGGTGGCGGCTACACGGGGCTGTGGACCGCCTATCACCTGCTCGAGCAGGATCCACAGCTGCGAGTGGTTGTCCTGGAGATGGACATCTGCGGCGGAGGGCCGTCCGGCCGCAATGGCGGCTTTGTGAACGGTTGGTGGGATGAGCTCGGACTGTTGCGGGAGCTCTTTGGCGATGAGCGCTCGCTCGGGTGCGTGCAGGAGGTCGCCCGGTCCGTGACCGAGATCGGTGCGTGGTGCGAGCGCCACGCGATCGACGCGCACTACCGGCGCGCGGGCATGCTGACGGTCAGCACCACGCCACTGCATGACGGCTCCTGGCGATCCGCGATCGATGCGGCGAAGCGACTCGGCGTCGAGGAGGCCCTCCGCGAGCTCAGCGCGGCCGAGGTCGCCGGCCGCTGCCGATCGCCGGTCTTTCGGGCCGGCGCGCTGATGGCGGACGCCGGGACGATCCATCCGGCTCGATTGGCGCGAGGACTGCGAACGGTCTGCGTGGCACGCGGGTCGCGGGTGCACGAAGGCACGCGCGTGCGGAGGTTGCGCGGCGAAGGTTCCTCCGTCCGGGTCATCACCGAGTCCGCGGCAGGTGACGGTGAGGTTCGCGCCAGCCAGGTCGTGCTTGCCCTCAATGCATGGGCAGCTGGATGGCGACCGTTCCGGCGCTCGCTGGTGACGTGGAGCAGCTGGATGGTTCGCACCGAGCCGATTCCCCAGCTCATCGAGGAGCGACTGGGTTGGACCGGTGGTGAATCGATCGTCGACGCCCGCTTCACCGTGCACTACCTCCACGTAACCGCGGATGGCCGAATCGCGTTCGGTGCGGGTGGCGGGCGACCCGGCTACGACGGTCGCATCGGGCGCTCCTTCGTCGACGACCTGGCTTCGGGCCGGAGGGCTGCCGCAGGCTTTCGCCGCGTCTTTCCGCAGCTAGGGGACGTCCGTCTCACGGACATGTGGGGAGGTCCCATCGACGTTGGGGCCGACCACCTGCCGCGCTTCGGAACCCTGGCCGGCGGGAGGATCCACTTCGGGTTTGGCTATTCGGGGAATGGCGTCGCTCCCTCGCACCTGGGCGGTCGGATCCTCGCTGCGCTGGCGCTCGGATCGGGCGAGCCGGTCACCCGTCTTCCGCTCGTCGGCAGCGTCCCGCGGCGATTTCCTCCGGAGCCCTTTCGCTACGTCGGCGCGCGAGTCTTGCGCGAGGCGCTCATCCGTCGTGAAGATGGCGAGGAGGATGGCCGCGAGGCGGGATGGGCGCTGCGCCAGCTGACGCGCCTGCCCAGGCGCCTCGGATTCCATCTCGGGCCCGAGAGCTAGTCCGGTTCGATCTCCTCGAAGCCGCCCGCCGAAGTGCGCCGCAGTCGCACCGCCGCTGGCTGTCGCTGAGTGGTTGCCCGCCGGTCCCCGAGCTCCCGGCAGATCCGATAGGTGATCCCAAACCCCAGTAGCGGCACCGCGACGACGGCGACCCGCAGGATGTTGGTCATCGCCTCGACCGGCACGCCAAAGATGAGCGCCACGACGTCGTTCCCGCCGGCCAGGGTCAGGATCATGAAGACCAGCAGCCCCGCGACGCCAAAGGCGGTGCGCAGCGGCTTTTCGCGCGGACCGTCGAGCAGCTGGTGCTCCGCGTGGTCGCCGGTGACCCACGCCTCGAGGAAGGGCCAGAGCGTCATCACCCCGAAGGCGATGCCCGGCAGCAGCACGCCGGGAATGAACGGGGATGGGATGGTGATGCCGAGGGCGGTGATCTCGACTGGTGGAAACAGGCGAAGCGCCCCGTCGAGCCAGCCCGCGTACCAGTCCGGCTGCGCCGGCGAGCTGACGGTTGTCGCGTCGAATGGTCCGTAAGCCCAGATGGGGTTGATCTGAATCAGGCCGCCCATCAGCGCCAGCACGGCGGCTGTCAGGATCGCCAAGCCAGTCGACTTGAAGACCTGCGAGGGCCAGAACGCGCGGCCGACGACGTTGTGCTCGGTGGCGCCCGCCTGCGCGTACTGCGAGTGCTTCTGGCGCACCAGGATGGCGAGGTGCACCAGCACGCCACCGATCAGTAACGCGGGCAGCAGCATGACGTGGAAGACGAACAGTCGGCTAATGATCTCCGAGGTCGGGAACTCCCCGCCGAAGACCAGGAAGGCGAGGTATGGACCGATGAACGGGATGGCAATCACGACCGAATAGATCACCCGCAGACCGGTACCGCTCAGCAGGTCGTCGGGGAGTGAATAGCCCGTGATGCCCATGGCGAGCGCCAGCAGGAGGAGCGCGATGCCCACCAGCCAGTTGATCTCTCGTGGACGCCGGAAGGCGCCGGTGAAGAAGATCCGCAGCAGGTGCACGACGATGGCCGCCACGAAGACCAGCGCCGCCCAGTGGTGGATCTGGCGCATCACCAGCCCGGCACGCACTTCGAAGCTGAGGCGCATCACGGAGTCAAAGGCCGCCGAGACCGGTTGACCGCGTAATGGCGGCCATGGACCGGAGTAGGTGACGGTCGTTGCATCCGGCACGTAGAACAGCGTCAGGAAGACGCCGGTCAGCACCAGGACCACAAGGCAGAAGAGGGCGACCTCCCCGAGCAGGAACGACCAGTGATCCGGGAAGACCTTCCGCAGGCCCGCGCGCGCCCACCCTGCGAGACCGAGCCGCTCGTCGATCCAGGTCAGCATCGGCTCAGGCACCATCCGCCGGGGTACGAGTCATGTCCCAGAATCCCGGACCAATCGGATCGGGGAAGTCGCCGAGCGCAACCAGGTAGCCCTCCGCGTCGACTTCCATCGGCAACTGTGGGAGCGGGCGGGCCGCAGGCCCGAAGACGGGAATTGCGCCGCGCAGGACGTCGAAGGTCGATTGGTGGCACGGACAGAGCAAGAGGTGCTCCTTCGCCCGATACAGCCCGACCGGACAGCCCGCGTGCGTGCAGACCTTCGAGTAGGCGACACATCCATCGGGTGCCCACGCCTCGCGGCCGTTCGGCAGGGCGAGGTTGGATGGGCTGACCTTGATCAGCAAGGTCTGGCTGTCGGCGCGACCCACGTAGCCTTGCGGGAACACGGTCCGGACGCTGTCCAGCACGAGGTCGTCCGGGCGCACCGGGCGATTGCCGGAATCAACGAGCCGCAAACCACGCCGCCAGGCCGTGCGGAAGAGGTCGGTCCCCGGCTGCGGCCCGAGTGAGAAGGCGGGGAGCACCAGCGCCGCGGCGAGGATGGCGCCCGCACCGGCCAGGAGCCTGGTCAGGAATCGGCGGCGGGTGATTTCCTCGGCCGCGGCGCCCGGGACAACGGCCGGCCCTG